>ERZ1673695.288-NODE-288-length-84871-cov-20.033201_pt1 | contig 84871 bp, 69 predicted proteins | sample MGYA00580225_ERZ1673695 | MGnify/ENA primary metagenome ERZ1673695 (study PRJEB41218, sample SAMN15661739) | gut metagenome | host: Homo sapiens | place: Canada: London | collected 2015-08-20/2019-03-30 | study: EMG produced TPA metagenomics assembly of... | reverse complement strand
GGCCCTTATAGGGCCGTTCTGCAAACCCCACGTTTAACGTGGGGTTATGATTGTTGACATTTTTGAGGACGGGGTTTATGATGAAATAAATCCAGATAGAAAGCGGGGTGCTCAACTATGAAAAACAGCGGAACGAATGCACGAGCTGAATATCTTTTGAGGGCCCCGGTCGCATTGTGAGTGCTTCATAGGCTTTGCCGCGGCTTGTTTGCCGCGGCTTTTTTATGCGGTCTGCTGCCCATCACAAGATGTTCGCGCAAAATCAGTTTGCAGATGAACCAGGAATGATTTGTGGAGGTATTTATGACCCATCTTGAAAAAATCACCGAAGAAAATTTTGTGGAAGCGTTCAATTTGAAACTTGCGCCCGAACAGGAGCGCTTCGTTTCACACCCCATCCGCAGCCTCGCCCAGGCGTATGTTTACAGGCAGCAATGCCAGCCTTTCGGCGTCTATGAAAATGACACGATGGTCGGCTATGTGATGGTGATCTACGACTATGATGTCCCGGAATACGATATATGGCACATGATGATCGATGCGTCGCACCAAGGGCTGGGGTATGGAAGCGCCGCCCTGGACCAGGTGCTTGCATACATCAAAACAAAGCCTTTCGGAGCTTCGGACCGGGTGGTTTTGACCTGCAGCAAAGACAATGCCCGGGCGCTGGGCCTTTACAGAAACAAAGGCTTTGTGCCGACCGGGGCGGTGTTTGAAGATGAAGTGGAACTTGTGCTGAACCTGCGGTGATAAACGAGCTTTGCCCGTGGCAAAAACGCCCCGGCGCTTCCTTTTTCGGGCGTCCCCGTTCGCCAAATTTGGGTTTTACAATTCGCCCGGTTGATGGTAAAATAATTAAGTTAAGCATTCCGCGCCGCGAGGGCAGACGCCCCCGCGGCGAACGATACCAACGCAAGGCGAAAGAGGATACAAAAACACTATGGCGACAAAGAAAACTTCGACCCGAAAAAACGGCTCCGGCAGCCGGCGGCGCAGGCCCCAGCCGGATATTGCCCAAAGCTGGAGCATCCTGCTTTTTGGCTTGGGAGCCGTTCTGGTGGCCATGATCTTCGTGGAAGGCGAATCCGCCTGGGCCTGGATGCGCGCCGCGCTGTTCGGCGTGTTCGGCCTGGGCATGTATGTGCTGGGGCTGCTGGTGCTGTATGTGGCGGTGCTGGTGGCGCTGGGCCTGCCCATCTGGTCCAAGTGCGCCAAGGCCCTGTGCCTGATGATGTTCCTGTGCGGCACCGCTGTGGTGTTCTCCCGGGTCAATCTCTCCGGCATGGATTTCGTCCAGGTCGTCAAGGCCCTGTATGAACAGGGCCAGGGCGCGCTGGGCGGCGGCGTGCTGGGCGGCGTGGTCGGCGGCACCCTGCTGGTGCTGTGCGGCCGGCCGGCGGCCAACATCCTGCTGCTGGTGCTGCTGGCGGCGGGCATCATGTGGTTCGCCGGCGTCACCCCGGGCGATCTGTGGAACCTCGTGGCCGGGCGCTTTGCTCTGTGGCAGGAGGACCGCGCCGAGCGGGCCGCCCGCCGGGAGGAAGAGCGGGAAGAGGAACCGGCTCCGCCTCAGCCCCGGCGCAGAGAGCGCCCCGCGCCTGCGCCCACGCCCAAGGTGCGCCGCCGCGCGGCGCAGGTGGACATCGACCTCGGGCCCGACCCGGTGCAGGAGACCGACCTTGCCCCCGAGCCGGAAGAGCCTTTGGTGGGGCCGGGCGGCACCTTTGGCATGTACCCGCCGCAGGACGCACCGAAAACGGTGAACGCCCCGGCGCAGGAGGACTCCGAGTTCGAGACCCCCATCCTGCTGGAAGGCGATGAGGAACCGGCCCCTGAAGTGACCGGCGGGGAAGAGCCCCTGCCCGAAACGGTGGGCGGCAGCGACCTGGACGATCTGGTCCAGCGGGCCATGGGGGCGGCCTCCGCCGCACAGATGACCCCCGCCGCCGTGGTGCCGGGCAAAAACGACCAGATGATGATCGCGCCCGCCGCCGCAGAGCAGCAGGTCTATCACTATCCGCCCCTGAGCCTCTTCGAGCGCACCGGCACCGCAGAGGACCCGGGCATGGAGGAGGAACTGAAAAAGAACGCCGAGCTGCTGGTGAGCACACTGGAGAGCTTCGGCGTGCGCACCCGCGTGCTGGACATCTGCCGCGGCCCGTCGGTCACCCGCTACGAGCTGCAGCCTCTGGCGGGCGTGAAGATCAGCCGCATCACCGGCCTTGCGGACGACATCGCCCTGAATCTGGCCGCCGGCGGCGTGCGCATCGAGGCCCCCATCCCCGGCAAGCCCGCCGTGGGCGTGGAGGTGCCCAACCGCAAAAAGAGCCCGGTGGGCATCCGCAGCATCTTTGAGTCACCGGTCTATTCCAAGAGCGCTTCGCCCCTGACCCTGGCCCTCGGCAAGGACATCGCGGGCAACGCCCAGATCGCGGACCTGTGCAAGATGCCCCACCTGCTCATCGCCGGCTCCACCGGCAGCGGTAAGTCGGTGTGCGTCAACAGCATCATCATCAGCTTTTTGTACAAGGCCAGCCCCGAGGACGTGCGCCTCATCCTCATCGACCCCAAGGTGGTGGAACTGGCAGAGTACAACGGCATCCCCCATCTGCTCATGCCGGTGGTCACCGAGCCCCGCAAGGCGGCGGGCGCGCTGGGCAGCGCTGTGGCGGAGATGGAGCGCCGCTACCATCTGTTCGCAGAGAACAACGTGCGTGACATCAAGAGCTTCAACCGTCTTGCCGCCGAGACCGACGGCCTGGAAAAGCTGCCCTACATTGCCATCATCATCGACGAGCTGGCCGATCTGATGATGGTCGCGGGCAAAGAGGTGGAGGACTACATCTGCCGCATCGCCCAGAAGGCCCGCGCGGCGGGCATGCACCTGATCGTGGCCACCCAGCGCCCCAGCGTGGACGTCATCACCGGCCTCATCAAGGCCAACATCCCCAGCCGCATCGCCTTCGCCGTGTCCAGCCAGGTGGACAGCCGCACCATTCTGGATGCCGGCGGGGCCGAAAAGCTGCTGGGCATGGGCGATATGCTGTTCATGCCGGTGGGCGCGGCCAAGCCCGTGCGCATCCAGGGCACCTATGTGAAGGACGAAGAGATCAGCGCGGTGCTGGACTTCATCAAGCAGGACAACACCAGCCAGTACGACGAAGAAATGATCGCCCAGATGGACAAGCTGGCCGCGGCGGAGAAAGGCTCCGGCAGCGGCGGCGAAGAGGGCGACGGCGGCCACGACCCCATGCTGGATCAGGCGGTGGAAGTGGTCATCGACGCGGGGCAGGCCAGCACCAGCCTTTTGCAGCGCCGGTGCAAGCTGGGCTATGCCCGGGCCGCCCGTATCATGGACGAGATTGAGCAGCTGGGGGTCATTGGGCCTTACCAGGGCGCAAAGCCCCGGGAGGTGCTCATCACCCGCCAGCAGTGGATCGAAAAGAGCATGCGGGCCGAGGCCGGCCCGGTGCCCGACGAGATTTAAGCAGCGAGAGGAGGCTGCCCCATGCAGCAGGGCACGGAATTTCTGCCGGTCAGCCGCCAGGAGATGGCGGCGCGTGGCTGGGACGAACTGGACTTCGTTCTGGTCACCGGCGACGCCTATGTGGACCATCCCAGCTTCGGCTCGGCCATCATCGGCCGGGTGCTGGAGGCGGAGGGTTACCGCGTGGGCGTGCTCAGCCAGCCGGACTACACCACGCCCGAGAGCTTCAAGGCTCTGGGCAAGCCCCGCTATGGCTTTTTCATCGGCGGCGGCAATGTGGACAGCATGGTGGCTCACTATTCCGTGGCGAAGATCCGCCGAAATGTGGACGAATACACCCCCGGCGGCGTGGCGGGCAAGCGCCCGGACCGCAGCGCCACCGTGTACACGCAGCTGGCAAAGCAGGCCTATCCCGACCTGCCGGTGATTCTGGGCGGCCTGGAGGCCAGCCTGCGCCGTTTTGCCCATTACGATTACTGGATGGACACTGTGCTGCCCAGCATCGCCGAGACCTCCGGGGCGGACATCATCAGCTTCGGCATGGGCGAGCGGCAGACGGTGGCCATCGCCCGGCGTCTGGCGGCGGGGGAGAAGGCCCAGACCATCCGGGACGTGCCCGGCACCTGCTATATGACCGATTTTGCCGGCCTGCCGGACCGCTATGTGGAATGCGCGGGCTTTGCCAAGGTGAGCACCGACAAGGCAGCCTATGCCCGCGCCTGCCGCATCCAGATGGACAACCAGGACTCGGTCACCGGCCAGATCATTGTGCAGAAACAGAGCGAAAAATATCTGGTGCAGAACCCGCCCGCAAAGCCCCTCAACCGCAAGGAGCTGGACAAGGCGGCGGCGCTGCCCTTCACCCGCCGCTGGCATCCCAGCTACGACGCGGTGGGCGGCGTGCCCGCCATTGAAGAGGTGGAGTTCTCCATCATCCACAACCGGGGCTGCTATGGCGGCTGCAATTTCTGCGCCATCACCCTGCACCAGGGGCGGCGGGTCACCAGCCGAAGCGTGGAAAGCGTGGTGGAAGAGGGAGAACTGCTCACCCGTCAGCCCGGTTTCAAGGGCTACATCCACGACGTGGGCGGCCCCACCGCCAACTTCCGCCTGCCCAGCTGCAAGGAGCAGATGACCAAAGGCATGTGCCAGGGCGGCAAAAAGTGCCTTGCCCCCAGCCCCTGCCCCCATCTGCTGGTGGACCACACCGAGTATCTCTCCATGCTGCGCAAGCTGCGTGCCCTGCCGGGAGTGAAAAAGGTGTTCATCCGCAGCGGCATCCGCTACGACTATCTCATCTGGGACAAAAACGACGAGTTCTTCAAGGAGCTGGTGGAGCACCATGTCTCCGGCCAGCTGAAGGTGGCCCCCGAGCACTGCGCCCCCAACACCCTGAAGTATATGGGAAAGCCCCCGGTGGAGGTGTTCAACAAATTCTCCGCCAAGTTCTATGAACTCACCAAAAAGGCGGGCAAAAAGCAGTATCTGGTGCCCTACCTGATGAGCAGCCACCCCGGCAGCACCCTGAACGACGCGGTGATCCTGGCGGAGTATCTCTACAAGCACAAAATCCGCCCGGAGCAGGTGCAGGACTTTTATCCCACACCGGGCACCGTGTCCACCTGCATGTTCTACACCGGCCTTGACCCCTACACCATGAAGCCGGTGTTCGTGGAAAAAACGCCGGAAGGCAAGGCGCTCCAGCGGGCGCTGCTGCAGTATTACGAACCCCGCAACGCCGAAAAGGTGGTCAAAGCCCTGCGCAAGACCGGGCGGGAGGACCTCATCCCGCTGCTGGCCCCCACCTGGAAGCCCCGGCGCGAGAAAAGCACCTCTGCGCCCGCGCCCCGCGGCCGGAACGACCGGCAGGGGAGAAGTGTACAGCAGGGGCGCTTTACACCCAATTCCAAGCCGCCCCGCAAGGGCAGAAAGTAAAACTGTTTCATGGAAAAGCGAAAAACATCCCGCCGCCGCAGGCGGAAAATACAACTCACGCCCTTTCAGACCGTCGTGTTCACGCTGGTGGGCCTCTGCCTTGCGCTGGGGCTGTATGTCAGTGTGGGCAGCGGGGTGGGCACTGCGCCAACCTGGGACGAGATGTATGCCGCCGTGGGCCTTGCCGAGCCGCTGCCCGCGGACGATCTGCCGGAAAACACCGACGCGGTGCACTTCATCGACGTGGGCCAGGCGGACGCCACCCTGCTGCAGAGCGGGGGCGAGTACTGCCTTGTGGATGCGGGCGACACCGACAGCGAGCAGAAGCTGATGGCGTATCTGGAGGAGCGGGGCGTCACCCACCTCAAGCTGTTGGTGATGAGCCATCCTCACGCGGACCACATCGGCAGCATGGCCGCCGTGCTGGAAAAGATAGAGGTGGAGCAGGTGCTCCTGCCGGACTTTGACAAAGCGCCCTATCCCACCACCCGCCTGTTTGAAAAGGTGATGGATGCCATCGAGGCCAGCGGCGCGGTGGTGACCACCGCCGCACCGGGGCAGAGCTTTTCTGTGGGAAGCGGCAGCCTGCAGGTGCTGGCCGCGGGCGTGGAGACCGACAATTACAACGACCTTTCCCAGGTGCTTTTGTTCGAGAGCGGCGAGCTCACGGTGCTGCTCAGCGGCGACGGCGAAAAGCCGGTGGAGCAGGCGGCGCTGGAGGCGGGGGTCGTGCCGCAGGCGGACGTGTTCAAGGCGGCCCACCACGGGTCCGACACCTCCAACACGATGGAATTCCTGCAGGCCATCCGGCCCCGATATGTGGCCATCAGCTGCGGGCTGGGCAACAGCTACGGGCATCCTCACGCCGAGCCGATGGAGCGGTTTGAACAGGTGGGCGCGCAGGTGCTGCGCACCGACCAGGACGGCAGCGTGGTCATTGCGGCGACCGAAAACGGCCTGCAAAGCTACACGTCCAGCGCCGCCGGGGAAAAGGAGGCCGCCTGATGGAATACGCTGTGGACCGCTTTGAAGGGGACACGGCGGTGCTGGAACCGGCCCAGGGGCCGATCCGCACCGAAAAAATCGACCGCGCCCTCCTCCCGCCCGAGACCCGGGAAGGGGACATCCTTCTCTGTGAGGACGGGCACTGGCGGGTGGACGCCGCCGCAACTGCCGCCCGCAGAGAGCGGCTGCGCCGGCGCTTTTCCGCCGGGCGGCCCGGCTGACGAAAGGCGGAATGGACTTGCTTCGGGAATTTCTCCTCATTTATTTTGCGGCGGTGAACCTGCTGGCTTTCGCCGTTTGCGGGTGGGACAAATGGGCCGCGAAGCGCGGCGCGCGCCGCGTGCCGGAGCGCAGGCTTTTGCTTTTTTGCGCGCTGGGCGGCAGCCCGGCTTTTCTGCTGGGCATGGCCTTGTTCCACCACAAGACCCGCAAACCGAAATTTTATGTGGGCGTGCCCCTCATTCTGGTCGTGCAGCTGGCCCTGCTTGTGCTGGCCGTTCGATTTCTGTAAAAAACTCCCGGCGCCTGTTTTGGCAGCCGGGAGTTTTTTTGTCAGGTTTTGAAACGCGGTTCAGCGCCGGGGATACACGGTGAAGCCGGAAAGCTCCTCTTCGCCGGAGATCCCCATGGCAAAGGCCTTGGCTCGGGCGGCAGAGTAGAGCTCCGCCATGGTGGCCTGAAGATAAGGGATCAGGAAGTAAATGCCCAGGCTGCAGGTGAGATAGCCCAGCAGATACCATCCGATGAAGGAGAGGTCCAGAACGAAGATCTCCATCTTTTCGCCGTCGGTCAGAGCCTTGCTCAGTTCTTTGGCACGTTTGTAACTCATGTAGGGGTTTTCGGCCATCAGATAGGGGACATACCGCAGCTGGTAGCCGCGCACGACGCCGGGAATGATGAACAGAAAAGAGAAGGCCATGATCTCCAGCGTGTAAAAGAACATTACTTTTACCACGTTGAGATACTGCACCTTGTCCCGGAACGGGGAGAGCACCGTGTCCAGCGGCGGATAGCCGGCCCGGTTCTCCATGGTGTACCGAATGCCGCCGATGTTCACGGGCTGAGTGACCAGGGCGTTGAACACCAGGATGAACACCAGCATCAGGATATAGAGGATGATCACACCGGCGATGTAGGCTTCCGGCGATGTGGCGGCCACAAAGGACAAAATGATGGTGGGCACAAAGACGATGATATAGCTCAGAACGCTGGAAGCAGCGCCCACGCCCAGCGTGATCAGCAGCCACGCCAGAAACACCCGCCAGTAACTTTCTCTCAAAACCTGCTTCGCATTCTGCTTGAGTAAACCACGCGACCAATACATAAAACTTTCCCTCCTGTGGGAACAGCACGTTCGGCGTGCGTTCCCTCGTGTGTTGATCAACTCCAGTATAGCATAGAACGGAATAGATTTACAAAAAATTGCAAATTCTTTCGCTTTAGCGGTTGACTTTTGTGAAAAAGGACTTATCATTAAGACGTACTTAGCATGATAGAGGTGCGAACGTCAAGAGTACGGCCCCCATTCAAACACAGGCACGCGGGGCGGGGAAGGGGCGTTTGCCGAGGTTCGGTCTGCCCCGCCTGAGGGGGCCGCCGCGCCGGGCCGTGGGAGAACATCCCCCGGACTGTCGCCCGTGCAGAGATGCCGGGCGGAGCGCTGTCGTGAGTTCGACCGCCGCACTGCGGGCACTATGGCACTTGTGCATCGGTATGAAGTCATGACACTGTCATGGCTTCATTTTTTATTTATGCAGGAGGAACTGACATGAGAAAGACGTTGACCCGCATCCTGCCGCTTCTGGCAATGATGCTGGTGCTGCTGGTAATGCTCAGCGCCACAGCCTTTGCTGCCGGCGACCCTACCGAAGAACCCGGCACCAAGATGATCGAATGCCCTGACTGCGGCACCGTGGGTGCCTGTATGGAATGCTACGGGCTGGACCCCGCCTGTGAGGCGTGCGGCGGCACGAACGTTTGCGCCACCTGCGGCGGCACGGGGTATGTGACCTCGCCCAGCCGCTTCTTCAACACCGCGTGGTCTCTGCTGCCCCCGGTCATCGCCATCGCGCTGGCCCTCATCACCAAGGAAGTTTACAGCTCTCTGTTCATCGGCATCGTGGCGGGCGGCCTGCTCTACTCCAACTTCCAGTTCGAGACCACCGTGCGCCACGTGTTCGACGACGGCATCGTCGCTTCGGTGACCGACAGCTACAACATGGGCATCCTGGTCTTCCTCATCATCCTGGGCGCCATGGTCTGCCTGATGAACAAGGCGGGCGGCTCCGCCGCCTTCGGCCGCTGGGCCAAGGCCCACATCAAGTCCCGGGTGGGTGTGCAGCTTGTCTCCATCCTGCTGGGCGTGCTCATCTTCATCGACGACTACTTCAACTGCCTGACGGTGGGCAGCGTGATGCGCCCCATCACCGACAAGCAGAACATTTCCCGGGCAAAGCTGGCCTACATCATCGACGCCACCGCCGCGCCCGTGTGCATCATCGCGCCGGTCTCTTCCTGGGCGGCAGCGGTGTCCGCCTTCGCGGAGGACGGCCAGGGCTTCAGCCTGTTTCTGCGGGCCATCCCTTACAACTACTATGCGCTGCTCACGATCGTCATGCTGGTGAGCATGGTGCTGCTGCGGGTGGAATTCGGCCCCATGGCCAGGTTCGAGAAAAACGCCATCGAAAAGGGCGACCTGTTCAGCGGCCCCAACCCCTACGCCGACGCCGGCGAGCAGGTGGACGACAGCAAGGGGTCCGTTCTGGATCTGGTCCTGCCGGTGCTGGTGCTGGTGGTGTTCTGCGTTATCGGCATGCTCTATTCCGGCGGCTTTTTCTCCGGCGTGGGCTTTGTGGAGGCTTTCTCCGCTTCCGATGCGTCGGTGGGCCTGATGCTCGGTTCCGCCTTTGCGCTGATCGTTGCGTTCATCTACTACCAGGTGCGCCGCGCCATGTCCTTCAAGGAGATGATGAACTGCATCCCCGAGGGCTTCAAGGCCATGGTGCCCGCCATCATGATCCTCACCTTCGCCTGGAGCCTCAAGGCCATGACCGACTCCCTGGGCGCCAAATATTTCGTGCGCGACTTCGTGCAGCAGAGCGCCACCGGCATGCAGATGCTGCTTCCTGTGATCGTGTTCGTGGTGGGCTGCCTGCTGGCCTTCTCCACCGGCACCAGCTGGGGCACCTTCGGCATCCTCATCCCCATCGTGCAGGGCGTGTTCTCCATGGATGACCCCATGTCCATCATCTGTATCTCCGCCTGCATGGCCGGCGCGGTCTGTGGCGACCATTGCTCTCCCATCTCCGACACCACCATCATGGCTTCTGCGGGCGCCCAGTGCGACCATGTGAACCATGTGTCCACCCAGCTGCCATACGCCATCACCTGTGCGGTGGTTTCCGGTATCACGTACCTTGTGGCGGGCCTGCTGGTCCACTTCGGCGCGCCGGGCGTCCTCGCGCTGCCGGTGGGCATCGCGCTGATGCTGGCCACGCTGCTGGCCATCAAGCGACGCAACATGGCCAGAGCCTGACAACTGAAAAGAGCGCGGAACGGGTGCGTTCCGCGCTCTTTTTTCCGCGCTGTACATCCTGCACAAAAGCACGTTATTTTATTAACAATCTTTGGCCAGCCAGGACATTGTTATTTGATTAACGATGTGGTATCATAATGCCATGGCAACAAGCTGCAGGCGAAAGCAAAGGGCTTTCGCACCATGCGCAACACGCCTGAAAGGACGGAAGATCGCAATGGCAGAAAAGAAACCTGTGGTTGAAACGGTGAAGACCGATGTGCAGACCATGATCGACACTCTGGTGGAAAAGGCCCAGGTGGCGCTGAAGGAGTTCATGGCGCTGGATCAGGAAGCTGTGGACAACATCGTGCACGCGATGGCGCTGGCTGGCCTGGACAAACACCAGGAGCTGGCCCGCATGGCGGTGGAAGAGACCGGCCGCGGCGTGTATGAAGACAAGGTCATCAAGAACATGTTCGCCACCGAATATATCTGGCACGATATCAAAAAAGAGCGCACGGTGGGCGTTCTGGAAGAGAACGATATGGAGGGCTATGTGGAAGTGGCCGAGCCCGTGGGCGTGATCTGCGGCGTGACCCCCACCACCAACCCCACCTCCACCACGCTGTTCAAATGCCTCATCGCGGTAAAGACCCGCAACCCCATCATTTTCGGGTTCCACCCTTCGGCCCAGAAGTGCAGCGCCGAGGCGGCCCGCATCGTCTATGAGGCGGCGGTGAATGCCGGCGCGCCCAGGAACTGCATCCAGTGGATCGACAAACCCAGCATCGAGGCCACCGGCGCTTTGATGAATCATCCCGGCGTTGCCACCATCCTGGCCACCGGCGGCCCCGGCATGGTCAAGGCGGCTTACTCCTGCGGCAAGCCGGCCCTGGGCGTGGGCGCCGGCAACGTGCCCTGCTTCATCGAAAAGAGCGCCGACCTGCATCAGGCCTGTACCGACCTGATGATGTCCAAGACCTTCGACAACGGCATGATCTGCGCCTCCGAGCAGGCGGTCATTGTGGAAAAGCCCATCGCCAAGGACTTTGAGGCTTACATGAAGGCCAACAACTGCTACTTCCTCACCCCGGAGGAGACCGAGACCCTGACCAAGTATATGTTCCCGGACCCCGCCAAGGGTGTGTTCGCCCCCGTGGTGGGCAAGAGCGCCAACTGGATCGCCGAGCAGGCGGGCATCAGCGTGCCGGAAAAGACCAAGATCCTCATCGCGCCGCTGCCTCATCCCGGCGAGGAGTACCCTCTGAGCAAGGAGAAGCTCAGCCCGGTGCTGGCCTACTTTGTCTGCAAGGACAAGGAGCAGGGCTTTGCCTACGCCAACAAGATGCTGGAGCTGGGCGGCCTTGGCCACTCCGCCGTCATCCACACCGGCGACAAGAAAATTGCCGATGAGTACGGTGTGGCCATGAAGGTGGGCCGCATCATCGTGAACAGCCCCTCTTCCCAGGGCGCCATCGGTGACATCTACAACACCAACACCCCGTCCCTGACCCTTGGCTGCGGCAGCTACGGCAAGAACTCGGTGAGCCAGAACGTGACCACCGTCAACCTCATCAACAAAAAGCGCATCGCCAAACGGAGGGTGAACATGCAGTGGTTCAAGGTCCCGCCCAAGATCTACTTTGAGGAGGACTCCATCCAGTACCTGGAGAAGATGGAGGGCATCAGCCGCGCCTTCATCGTCACCGACCCGGTGATGGTGCAGCTGGGCAACGTGGACAAGGTGCTGTACTACCTGCGCAAGCGAGAGCAGTACTGCCACAGCGAGATCTACTCCGACGTGGAGAGCGACCCCAGCGTGGAGTGCATCATGCGCGGCGTGGAGGCCATGCGCGCCTTCCAGCCGGACGTGATCATCGCCATCGGCGGCGGCAGCGCCATCGACGCGGCCAAGGGCATGTGGCTGTTCTACGAGCATCCCGAGACCAGCTTTGACGGCCTGCGCCAGCGCTTCATGGACATCCGCAAGCGCGCCTTCAAGTTCCCGAAGCTTGGCACCAAGATCAAGCTGGTGGCCATCCCCACCACTTCCGGCACCGGCAGCGAGGTGACCAGCTTCTCGGTCATCACCGACAAATCCAACGGCAACATCAAGTACCCCCTGGCGGATTATAGCCTGACCCCGGACGTGGCCATCATCGACCCCCAGTTCACCCGCACCATGCCCCGCAGCATCGTGGCCGACACCGGTCTGGACGTGCTGACCCATGCCATTGAGGCCTATGTGTCTGTGATGGCCAGCGACTACACCGACGGTCTGGCCCTGCACGCCACCGAGATGGTGTTCACCTATCTGAAAGCTTCCTACAACGGCGACCAGCTGGCCCGCGAGAAGATGCACAACGCCAGCTGCATCGCGGGCATGGCCTTCACCAACGCCTTCCTGGGTCTCAACCACTCCATGGCCCACAAGCTGGGCGGCGAGTTCCACATCCCCCACGGCCGCGCCAACGCCATCCTGCTGCCCTACGTCATCGCCTACAACGCGAAGAAGCCCACCAAGTTTGCGGCCTTCCCCAAATACAAGGAGTATGTGGCCGACAAGCGCTATGCCAAGCTGGCTCAGCGCTGCGGGCTGTGCAACGTGGGCACCGACACCTACGAAGCGGTGGACTGTCTCATCGCGGCCATCCAGAAGCTGATGATGGATACCGAGCGCCCCCTGACCATCAAGGCCTGCGGTGTGAGCGAAGAAGAATTCCTGGCCAAGGTGGACGAACTGTCCTACAAGGCGTTCGAGGACCAGTGCACCACCGCCAACCCCGTGTATCCTCTGGTGAGCGAGATCAAGGAGATCTACCTCCAGGCTTACTACGGCAAATAAGCGATCCACTCCTTTCTGTTGAGGGCAGACGGCTGTCTCTTTTGAGGCGGCCGCCTGCCTTTTTTGCGCGCACAAAAAAATCCTCGTCAATGACGAAAAAAACCTTGACTTTTTGGCCCAAATGCTTTAAATTAGATAGAGCAGTCACACACATGGGCCTGTAGCTCAGTTGGGAGAGCGCTGCGTTCGCATCGCAGAGGTCAAGGGTTCGAATCCCTCCAGGTCCACCATCATCGCCGCAAGCAGAAAATGCTTGCGGTTTTTTTGTTGCCGTTCAGGAGGCGGCCATGGCCCCAACACGGTATTCCCGGTGGCAGCAAAGCGGCGGATGTGGTATGATAAGGCCGGGAGGCGAAGAAGATGGACGAACAACTGCAGCAGCTTTCGCAGATGATTGGACGAGCCCGGCGCATGGCGTTCCTGGGCGGGGCGGGGCTTTCCACCGAAAGCGGCATTCCCGACTTCCGCAGCAGCAACGGCGTTTATGCGGCATTGAAGGCGTACGGAAGGCCGCCGGAGGAACTGCTCAGCCACGGCTTTTTTGTGCGTCACCCGGACGTGTTTTTCGATTACTACCGCAAATATCTCATCCGCCCGGAGGCAAAGCCCAATCCGGCGCACTATGCGCTGGCGCGCCTGGAACAGCAGGGCAAGCTGACGGCGGTCATCACTCAGAATATCGACGAGCTGCACCAGCGGGCGGGAAGCCGCAACGTGCTGGAACTGCACGGCAGCGTGTACCGCAATCACTGCATGGAGTGCGGCAAAAGCTGGCCGGTGGAGGCGGTGCTGGAGGCGGACGACGTGCCCCGCTGCACCTGCGGCGGCATCATCAAACCGGATGTGGTCCTTTACGGTGAGGGCCTGGACCCTGCCACCCTCACGGCGGCGGTGGAGGCCATCGCCGCCGCGGACATGCTGCTCATCGGCGGCACCCAGCTTTCGGTCTATCCCGCGGCGGGGCTGGTGGATTATTTTCACGGCAAAGACCTGGCAGTCATCAATCTCAGCGCCACCCCCCGCGACGCCCAGGCGGCACTGACCATCCGCCGCCCCATCGGGGAGGTGCTCGCCGAGGTGGTGCCCTGAGCGCTGCGGCAAGCGCTGTGCGCCCCTGGCAGGCATGCACCGTGAGGAGGGGAGAAGTATGGACACACTTGAATGCAGTACCCGCTATCCGTTCATCCTTGTGCACGGCACCGGCTTTCGGGACTGGGGCTATTGGGGCCGCATCCCCCCGGCGCTGGAGCAGCGGGGCGCAAAGGTGTTCTTCGGCGGGCAGGACGGCTGGGCCACCGTGGAGCACAACGCGGAACTGCTCAAAGCGCGGGTGAAAGAAGTGATGGAGGAGACCGGCTGCGAAAAGGTCCACGTCATCGCCCATTCCAAGGGCGGGCTGGACGTGCGGTACATGGTCTCCTCGCTGGGCATGGCGCCCTGCGTTGCCTCGGTGTCGCTGGTGTCGTCGCCCAACCACGGCTCAAAGACCATGGACGCGCTGACCCGGCTGCCCCGCTGGGCGTTCCGGCTTGGCGGCTTTTTCGTGAATCTCTGGTACCGCCTGCTGGGGGACCGGCATCCCGATTTCTGCGCTGTCTGCGGCCAGTTCACCACGGCCTGGGCGCAGGAGTTCAACCGCGCCAACCCGGACGCGGAGGGCGTGCTCTACCGCAGCTATGCCGGGGCGATGCGCTCCTGGCGCAGCGATGTGTTCATGTGGTGGCAAAACCTCATCATCGGCTTGGTGGAAGGGGAGAACGACGGCCTTGTGACCGCCGAGTCCGCCCAATGGACGGGCTTTCAGGGCGTTTGGCGCGGCGCGGCCGGGCGCGGCGTTTCCCACATGGACGAGGTGGATTTCCGCCGCCGCCCGATGCGCCGCCGGGGCGAAGTTTTTGACGTGGTGGACGAATACATACGCATGGCAGCCCAGCTCAAGGAGCTGGGGCTGTGAGCCATAAAAGGGGAGAGGACTATGGAACGACACTGCTTTCAGCAGCTGCCTGACGGATATAAAAAAACGCTGACTCTGGACCTGCAGAAGGACACAAAGCTTGCGCTGGTGGTCAACGGGCTGGCCGTTGGCATTGCCGCGGTGATGCTGGCGGCGGGCTTTTTGCTGATGCCGGTCTTCACCATCTTCGCGAGCCTGCCAGTGCTGGCGGCGTTTCTGGTCTGCACTGTGCTGTATATGGTGCTCCATGAACTGGTGCACGGCGCCTGCATGAAGCTGTTCGGAGCACAAAAGGTGCGCTTCGGCTTCACCGGGCTGTACGCCTTTGCCGGCAGCAGCGAGTACTTCAAAAAGGGAGCCTACATCGTGGTGGCGCTGGCGCCGCTGGTGGTGTGGGGCGCGGTGTTCCTGGCGCTGAACCTTGCCATGGGGGAGAAATATTTCTGGTTCATCTATTTGCTGCAGATGGTCAACGTCTCGGGCGCGGCAGGGGACCTGTATGTTTCATTCCGCTTTCTGCGCATGCCGAAAGATAATCTGGTGCAGGACACCGGCGTTTCCATGACGGTCTTCAACCGAAACTGATGGGATAAAACAAGCGGCCCCGGACTTTCCGAAAAGAAAAGTCCGGGGCCGCTTTTGCGGTTTCAGTGGTCACTGGATGCTCTCTGTGCCAAAGGGCTGTTTTGTGCATTTGGAAACGCACCAGCTGCCTTTGCCGCCCAGCGAGCGGTGCAGGGTATAGACGAGGTCATAGTCCGGCACAAGGCCCAGTTCGTCCTTATAATAGCGGCGCACCACCGTGGCGGTGCCGCCGGCAAGGCCGCCGCCCAGGTCGCGGCAGACCATGTCGATGTCCGAAAGGAAACCGTCCATGGGCATCAGCGCAAAGCGGCCGTTTTCCTCGGTGCAGTTCTGCAGCAGTCTGTCCTGGTCCACCGTGTATTTCGGCTCGTCCAGATACTCCCGCGCCGCCTGCTGGAATTCTTCGGCGGTGAAACGGCCGTCCGCATCGGTGCGCCCCTCCTGTGACATCCGCACCACAATATAGGCTGTTTCGGCAGGGAGAGTGCTTTGGGAGTTCTTCCACCAGTCCTTGCCGGTGGGGCCGCTGCTGGCCCAGTTGTGGAAAAGGCTCGTCACACTTGTCAGCTCGCGGCTCAATGCGGCGGTTTCTTCGCGTTCCGGGACCCTGCCCAATCCGAAGGCTGCCTGCTCGCTGTCCGGATACATGCGCTGTATCACACCGTCCACCCGGTCGATGTCGCGGCCAAAGGTCAGCAGATACCAGTTGGAGCCTGTGCGCAGCGGGGTGGAGCCGGGGTCATCCACGTCCAGCCGCAGATAGACCGCGCCGTCGGGGCCGACCTCCACCCCGTACCCCGTCACCTTCAGGCCGGTGATGTCCTTCAGCGGATAGCCCAGCTCCTGAAAGCTTGCCGGCGCTTCAAACAGCCCGGAGAAGCACCAGTCCACCCAGCGCTGTTCGCCGCGGGTGAGGGCGTCGCCCAGCGTCCAGGCATACCGCAGCGAGGTGGCAAGTTCAGGATCGTCTCCCGCTGCCTGTTCCAGTTCCGGGGGAAGCTGGACAAAGGAATTGTCGGCGGCCATTTCGCTCTTCCAGCCGTCGATTTTCCAGCCGCTTTCCTCCCGGCGCAGGGTCAGGGGATAATTTTCGAGCATCTGCACCGTTCCGCCCTGGTAGGAAAGTTCCGCCTGCAGGCTGATAACGTTCTCGGTGCGCCCGATCAGCGTCAGCTTGCCGGTGTATTGACGCAGGGGCGCCTGACGGAACAGCCAGTTTTCGCTGGCGTAGAGTTTCCCGTCCCGCTCACGCAAAGCGCACACCGCGTCCGGCGCAAAAAACTCCTGCAGCATCTCATCGGTATAGGCTTCGCTGAATACTTCTGACAGCATTTGCCGCAGCTGGGCCTTGTCCTGCACGGAGGAAAGATGGTAAAAGGCGATGCTCTGACCATACAGGTCCTCGGTGAAAGAGTCCTCCTTGTCCAGTTCCCACAGGGAAGGGGCTGCGGCCTGGTCGTCCAGGGTCTGGCCCTGTGCGATCAGGTCTGCCGCAAGCCGGAATATCTCATCCTCGCCCATCTGCGTGCCGGAAGGGACGCCTTGAATCTGAGGCCCTTCCTCACCCTGCGCGGCGGAGGAAACGGGCAGGCTTTGGGAGGGCGCGCCGGTCTGGCCGCAGCCGAACAGGCTCAGGGCCAGCGCCGCGGCGCAGCCTGCGGCACCAAAACGCTTAAGTGTTTTCTGAGCTTTTTTCATGGATGCGCGCCCTCCTTTTCCGTGGTGTGACACGGGAAAATTCTCTTTGTATATCAAACGAGTCAGACCCGCCGAAAAATTGCACAGAAGCCGCCCTGCCGCCGCCGAAAAGCAAAAAAGGAGCCGCCCTGAAAAGGGCGGCTCCCGGCGGAGCATGGTCACAGAACGATGGTGTTCACGGCTTCGATCAGGTCCACCACGTCGGAGCGGGGAACCAGCGCGAAGGGGGTGCCATCCACCACGGCAAGGCAGTGCGCGCCGTCGTAGCGGTAGAATTCGATCTGGACCTTCGGATGGGTCTCGCTGTCCAGCGTCACGGTCATGCCCAGCTCTTCCTTCTGAGAGGGGCTCTCGTCCGTGAATTCGTCCGCGTTCACAGCGGTGAGGGCGGTCTCCAGGCCGCTGATGTCCAGTTCTTCATCACCGAAGAGGAAGGTCTTGTCGTCGCCCGACTCCTTGGAGGTGATGGTGTAGACCTGGCCTTCCAGCGAAATGTCAAAGCCGGTCACGTCGGCGAAGTCGGCGGTGAGCACCTCGGTGTGGCGCAGATCGTCGTAGGTGCAGGCCATCAGCGCTTCATAGCTGCTGCCGGAGATCTGATACACGATCTGGGAGTCATTGATGCGCGCGTAGGCGGTGATCTCTTCCTCCTCGCTCTCACCGGAGCTGCTGCTGGATGCCGCGGCGGAGGAGGCGTCCTCCTCTTCGGTCTGGGCGGCAAGCTCCTCGGGGTCGCGGCTCACGCTGAGGGTGAAGGTGGAGGGGGTCTCATCCTCGCTGTCCAGCTCGGTGTATTCCACCGTCACGGTCACATCCGGGTCATCCAGCCCGTAAGAGGCCAGTTCCTCGTCGGTGACGTTGTAGGTCACATAATTGGAGAAGTCGGTGTTGCTGATGGAGGACAGATAGCTTTCCACCGAAGAGGTGTCCAGCGGCAGCAGGTCGTCGCCGTCCTGCTTGTAGTAAACGTCGTTGCTGCACAGGGTGTAGGTGTTGTCCTCGGTGTACTCCTGCCAGACCACATCGTAGGCCTCGGGCCCGTCAAAGCGGATGCTCGATACCTCGTCAAAGGAGGGCACCTCGTCGTGGGCAATCATGTCGCTGAGCTCAAGGTCGAAGGCGTCCAGCGGGTCGCTCACCGCGAGATACACGTTCCCGTCGCCGATGGAGACATACCGCTGGGAGTCCATGGAGCTGTAATCGCCCAGCTGGATCTCATAGCTGGTGTCGCTGGTGGTGATGTCGATGGTGCAGACGGGTTCGTCCAGCCCGTACTGGGCAAAGTCTGTGACATTTTCGATGACGAAGGCGGCCCGGAAGTCTTCAAACTCCGCCAAGAGGTCGCTTATCTTCTCTTCGCTCACCGGGAACGCCTCGTCCTCATCGTACAGCCAGCTGCCGTCCTTGTGGAAGGCGAGGGAGGCGGTCTCCGTCTCCCAGTCCAGCGCGGACACAGTGTCCGCGTCCACGGTGAGGATGCTCTCGCCGCTGGTCTGGATCTCTTCCTGCTTCTGGTCGTATTGCAAAACGCAGACGGTGGCAATGCACACGGCCACCAGCACGCCGAACAGGATATAAAGCCGTTTAGCCCGCTTCATTCTGCTTCTTCCTCCTCTTCAAGATAACATACACGCCAACGCACAGATAGCCGATGGGGAACACGCCGATCATCAGCACTTTGAGCAGCGAGGCGGTGGAGCCGCTGATGGAAAGGTAGTTATAGTTCAGCGACTTGCTGCGGATGGCCATGGCCTCGGTCTCGCCGATCAGCGAGGACAGAGCGTTCATGGCAAGGTCGGAGTTGGAGCCGGAAGACAGGGCGTTGTACATGTCGTCCAGGAAGGCGGCGGACGAGAACCAGACGATCTGGCCGTCGTTGTCGCAGGCGATGGAAACAGCCACCGCGAAGGGACCGTCGATGTCGCCGTCCTCTTTCTCGTAGGTCTGCAGGTCGTAGCCGGCCACCTTGCTGAACGCCTGGTCAGAGGTGGTGAGCAGCTCGGTGACGTTGTCGCCGGCGTTCTCGGAAACGATCAGGCCCTGGGAGATGGGCATGTTGGGGTAATAGTGCTCCTCGATGAGCGGGTCGGTGATGTCGCTGCTGTTCATGTCGGGCAGCAGGATGTGGGGCTGCACGGTGTAGTATTCCCGGTTGCCTTCCACCACGATGCCTTCGCAGGTCTCCACGCCGTAGTCCGCCAGCAGGCTGTTCAGGTTGGTCAGCTCACCGTCCTGCACAGGCCCGGCGATGACCAGCAGCTTGCCGCCGTTCTTGGTGTAGTCGGCCAGCATCTCTTTCTCCTCTTCGGAGATGTCGGAGGAGGGCTCATAGATCATCACGCAGTCGGCGTCCTCGGGGATCTCGTCCACCGTCAGCAGCGACAGGGTATTGGTCTCGATGTTCTCCTTTTCGATCTGCTCGCTGAAGCTGGCGGGCAGTTCCTGTTCGCCGTGGCCTTCCAGCAGATACAGCTGCGGCAGCTCGTCGGTGACCACGTAGTCGATGGCGGAGGTGATGGCGCCCTCGCCGTCGAAGGAGGTGCTGTAGGAGTAGGAGTACATGTCCGCCTCCTGCACATAGATGTCATCGTAGGCGATGTAGCGGCTGCGGTCGCCGCATTCCACCACAAGGCTGTTGTTCTGCACCGTTTCGTCGGTGTACTGCTCGGCGAAGGTGGGGTAGACGTCCGGGTTCTTTTTCACCACGGTGATGTGGTCCGAAAGGCTCTCGTACTTGCTCAGCAGCGTTTCGATCACATCGTCCTCCGCGCCGGACTGGACGATCCAGTAGATGGTCACGTCCTCTTCCAGGGCGTTCACCACAACCTTCGTGTTGCTGGTGATGGAATAGAGTTTGGTGGCGCTGATGTCGTAGCGGGTCATGGAGGCGGGCAGCGCGCTGACCAGAACGTTCACCGCGATCAGAATGGCCAGCAGGATGGCCGCCGCGGCCAGGGAGTAGGAGCCGCCCTGAAAAGCGAGGCGGCTGCCGGCGTTCTTGGCGCCCTTTTTGTCAGAAGAAAATGGATTCCAGTGTTTCATCAGTTGTACCTCCGTTTTTCAAGGGACTGCACCGTCAGAAACAGGAAAAAGGCCGCAACGGACAGGTAATAGACGATGGCCGTCAGATCGAACACGCCGCTGACAAAGGTGCTGAAACGATCGAAGAGGGAAAGCTGTTTCATGATGTTGGGCAGAAGGCCCTCAAACTTCGTGTAGTCGGTGAAATAGACCAGCACGACCAGCGCGAACAGCACCACGCACACGCCCGAGGCGAGCAGCTCGCTCTTCGTCAGATGCCGCACGATGGCGCCCAGCGCAAGAATGATCGCCGCCAGCGCCAGCACCGAGCCGAAGGCAGTGCTGGAGACGTATTCCGAAAGGCTCACGCTGTAATAGTTGAACAGGATCACGGCGATACACACGCCCGCCGCAAGGCTCTGGTTCTCGGTGAGGGAGGAGATGAAGATGCCGATGGCGATGAGGGCCGCGCCCATGATGAAGATGGCCAGCAGGGAACCGTAGCTGGTGGGCAGGTACACGTCGCCGAACTGGGCGAAGATCAGCGGATACAGGCTGATGATGCCCAGGGGGATGAGATAGACCACCAGCAGCGCCAGATATTTGCCCAGGACCACCTGGGTGGTGCTGATGGGCAGGGAATAGAGCAGCTGGTCGGTCTTCTGGCGGCGCTCTTCGGCGATCACGCGCATGGTCAGGATGGGCACGATGACCACGAACACGATGCTGCCGAAGCTGAGCACGTACTCAAAATTGCTCACGGCCGCCTGCAGGTTGTAGAGCATGGAGCCAAACCCCACGATGGCCAGCAGGAACGCACCGAACACATAGGCGGTGAAGGAGTGGAAATAGTTTCTCAGTTCATGTTTCAAAACGGCTGTCATTGATCGTTCGCCTCGCTTTCTGCGGCAGGCACGGAGGCCTCAGTCTGCACGGCGGACACGCCGCCCTCGGTCAGCTCAATGAAGATGTCCTCCAGGCTGGCCTTCTTCAGGTTCAGTTCCAGCAGTGCAATGTCCCGCTTGGCAAAGGCAAAGAAGACCTCGCGGGAGGTGTCGTAAATGTCTTTGGCGTTGGTCTGCATCTACGCGCGCACCAGGCCCTTCTCCGGCTGGGACACCTTGATGTCAAAGACATGGGGCACGCCGGCCAGGATGCTGCGCACCCGCTCGGGAGGCGCGTCGGTGGTGAAGGAGATCTCGTTTGTGCCCAGCAGGCTGCGCTCCAGCTGGTCGGGCTCGTCGAAGGCCACCAGCCGCCCATGGACGATGATGAGGATCTTTTCGCAGATGGCCTGCACTTCCGAAAGGATGTGGGAGCTGAGGATGACCGTGTGCTCCTGGCCAAGCTGGCGGATCAGGTCGCGGATCTCGATGATCTGCAGCGGGTCAAGGCCCACGGTGGGCTCATCCAGAATGATGACCTTGGGATTGCCCAGCAGCGCCTGAGCGATGCCGACGCGCTGCTTGTAGCCTTTGGAAAGGGCTGAGATGCGCCGGTTTTTCACCTCTTCGATGCGCACCTGCCGGATGACGCTCTCGATCTGGTCGTTCAGCTCCTGGCCGCGCAGCCTCTTCGCTTCACCCACGAACCGCAGGTATTCCACGGGGGTCTCGTTCATATAAAGAGGCGGCTGTTCCGGCAGGTAACCGATCAGCCGCTTGGCGTTGTCGGGGCCTTCGAAAATGTCGAAGCCGCCGATGGACACGTGCCCGCTGGTGGCGGACAGGCAGCCGGTCATGATGTTTATCGTGGTCGATTTGCCTGCGCCGTTGGGCCCGAGGAAACCATACACATGGCCCTCGTCGATCTCGAAGGAGAGATCGTCCACCGCCAGAAAGTCGCCATAGCATTTTGTGAGATGCTCAACTTTTATCATGGAGTGACCTCCTCGCCGTTGTATTTGGCTCGTTTTTGCGGCCCATGCCGCTGTTTGCCGTGACAAGTATAGAGCGCAACCTAAAGCGGCACTAAAGAAACCGGTGAGGAATTTCCGAAAAAAACAAAAGGGGAGGCCGCTTTTCGCGGCCTCCCCGGCGGAATATGATGCAATTGACAGGGAAAAGCGGTCAGCGCTCTTTCAGTTCTGCCCGGAACCCGATGACGCCCTCCTTTTTATAAGCGGTGACGGACCCCTTGTGCTTTTTGGCGATGGACTGGGCAATGGAGAGCCCGATGCCAAAACTCCCTGTAAAGGTACGTGCCTTGTCGGCACGGTAAAAGCGGTCAAACAGCCGGTCCAGCTCCAGCCGGTCCACCTCGGCATAGGTGTTCTCCACCGTGAAAACGGGGTGGTGGCGGCAGCGCAGGCTGACGCGTATCTCACCGCCCGCGTCGCAGTATTTCACAGCGTTGTCCATCAGGATGGCGGCCAGCCGCCGCAAAAGCGCCTCGTCGCCGCGGCAGTGCACGCCGGGCTCAACAGAAGCGGTGAGCTTTTTCTTTCGGTCGGCGGCGAGGGCTTGGAATTCCGAGACCGTGTCGTCCACCACGCCGCTCAGGTCCACATCCGCCAGCGCCAGGGGCGTGTCGCTCTCGTCCATGCGGCACAGGGTCACCATCTGATTGATGAGCAGGCCCATGCGCTCGCTCTCGCTGCGGATGTCATCCAGCCATTCGTTTTTGCCCACGTCAGCCTCCACGATGTCCAGGTTGGACAGGATGAGAGTCAGCGGGGTCTTCAGCTCGTGGTTTGCGTCGGTGATGAACTGCTTTTGCTTTTCATAGCTTTCCGCCACCGGGTGCACCACCCGCTTGGAGATGATTATGATGAGCGCCAGGATGAGGAAGGCGCTGCCCAGCAGCACCAGAAAGGCAGTGAGCAGCAGGCGGCCGGACATGCTGCGGTTCATGGTGCCGTTCACGAACACCAGCGTGGAGCCGGTGTCCGTTTCCACCACGCGATAGCGGTAGTCCGACACCCAGCCGCGCCGGGTGCCCTCGGACAGGGCGGTCTGGGCAAAGTCTTCCACCTGTTCTTCGCTGATGGAGGACACCGAATCGATGTTGATGTGGGTGATGTGGCCGGCGTCGTCCACCCAGACGGTGAAAAAGCGGGTGCTGAACCGGGTCTCTTCAGTGATGATGTTGTCGTATGGGAACGGCTGGGACGGCTGGGCGGGGTCGAACTCCGGGAACACGCCGTCGTTGAAGGAGATGGCGTCGGCCAGGGTGTCCATCGTGCGGTCCAGCTGGCGGTTGCTGAAAAAGACCAGCACAAGAAAAATGTCCGAAAACACCACAAAGATGGAAATGGCGCTGATGAGGATAAACTTCCTCTGAAGGCTGACGATCATGCCCGCACCTCCAGCAGATAGCCCGCGCCCCGCACAAAGCGTATCTCCAGCGGCGCGCCCAGCGCGTTGATCTTTTTGCGCAGATTTGAGATGTGCACCAAGATGACGCTGGTGTCCACATTGGTGTCCCAGCCCCACAGATGGGTGATGAAGCGCTCGGTGGCGATGATGGTGCGGGCGTCTGCATCATCATCTCCAGAAGCTGGAACTCCTTGCCGCTGAGGGTCTGCTCGCCGCCGTTGCAGCTCAGCTGATAGGTGGAGCGGTTCAGGGTCACAGGCCCCAGGGTCAGCAGGTCGGGCAGGTAGTTGTCCTTCCGGCGCAGCATGGCCCGCACCCGGGCCAGCAGTTCGGCGGTGGAAAAGGGTTTGGGCAGATAGTCGTCCGCTCCCGCGTCCAGCCTCTCCACCCGCTGGGAGACCTCCGAGCGGGCGGTGAGAAACAGCGTGGGCGTGGTCACGCCGGCCTCCCGCAGGGCCTTGAGAACGCTGATGCCGTCCATGCCGGGCATCATGATGTCCAGCACCATCCCGTCGTATTCCACCGTCTGGCCGTGGGCCAGCGCGTCCTCTCCGTTGGAGACGCCGTCCACACTGAATTTGTTGCTTTCAAAGATATGTGTCAGGGTTTTTAAAAGGCGGGGATCGTCCTCCGCCACCAGCAGACGCATAAGCGCACCTCCCTGGAAATGATCGCAAAAAGCATAGCACACGCCGCTAAAGGCAGCCTAAAGCGGCCGGGCCGCACTTTCATTGTATCATCCTGCCCGCCCGCGTCAAACGCGGCGGGCGGCGGGTTTTCACAGGAACTTTACCGTCTTCTCACAAACTGCTTTAGTTTTGCTTAAGGTCCGCCTGCTATTCTGGACTCACAGCATAAATCACTCCTCAGCACGGGGCTTTTCTTTGCATCCAGGCCGGGATCCTTCGGCCAAAGCTCCCCACTGGCGCAGGCGCACGCTCTGCGGCTATGCAGCGGACCGATGCCGGGGCAGACGCACCGGATGAGCCGACGGCCCGCCGCTTTGGGAATAGCGGCACAGTGATTTATATATGAACACTCAAGCGCAGTTCATCAGGCGAACTGCGCTTGAGACAAGTCTGGGGGAAAATGCTCCGGGTCAAAAACAATTTCCACAAAAACACCACCAATTGCTTTAGTGCCGCTTTAGTCCCGGAGGTTAGGATAGGTACATCGGAACCAGCTTCCGATCACAAACAAAAAATCGAACGGAGGGAAAACCTTGAAACACACGAAGAAGTATATCGCATTATGCCTGGCGATGGCACTGGGGTGCCTCGCAGTTTTGACCGCCTGCTCCAGCGACAAAAGCACTTCGCAGACACAAAGCACCGGCACATCTTCCTCTCAGGCTTCGTCTGGCAGCACTGAGAGCACAGAGGCGCAGGAGACCGTGATGGGCGAGGTGACCTACGTCGGCTCCAGCTACATCAGCGTCACTGCCTACACCGGCGGCGAGGACGTCACCGATTTCACCACTCTGGACATTTCCGGGCTGACGGCCTCTGAGGACACCGAGAGCATCGACACCACCGAGGATACCGAGTATCTGAAAGTGGAGTCAGGCATGCTGAACGCAGCCACCCGCGATGATGTGACCACCGGGTCCTTCATCGTCTCCACCTACGACGAGGACGGCACCCACCAGATCATCCTGGTCGAGAGCGGCGACGCGGCGGGCACCGACACTGATTCGGCCTCCGCCAGCACCGGGACCACCTCTGCCAGCACCTCTGAGGACGAGGCGGCCGAAGGGGCAGACTCTGCTTCCGCTGACGATTCGGCGGTGAGCGACGAGAGCAGCACGACCGAAGCGTAAATCCTCGTTTTGAACATTGTCCCCTGAGCGAGGGCCCTGTTTTGTGCATCCTGCACAGGGCGGGGCCCTTTTTGCGCGCAAAAAAGCCAAAACAGGCGGGAAAAGCGCGACGGAAAACGACGGGTTTTTTTCATTGCATTTCCCCGCCGGATTCGATACCATTATATTTGATAAAATTGAAGAAAGGACAGGGGTCGCATTGAGGATCGGGGAGCGATACACAAGATACAGGTCCTTCTCACAGCTGGGGCGTTTGCAGAACGCCCACCGGGTCCGGTATTCACTGGTGCTCTCGCCCGAATGCACGGCGACGTATGAAGTCGCTGTGGACTCGGCGCGGGACTGCACCCGGGACAGCCGGACGGTATCGGGTCTGTGCAGGCAGAAGGCGCGCTGGATCCTGGAGTATCTCTATGAGAACGCGGTGCCGGCAGAACATTGGCGGGATGTTCTGGACGATCTGCTGGTTCAGATCTGAGGCAAAAAGGAAAGGTGTGACTTGCATTGGGCGGACCGATGCGCAAATGGGAGAGGATACTGATCCTGGAACCTTCACAGGTGCTGCAGCGGCGGCTTGCGGCAGGTCTGGAGCAGCTGGGGCAAACGCCTGTTTGCTTTCAGCGTGCGTCAGCGCTGCTGCGGTATCTTCAGCGGGAACCCGGCCCGGCGGTGGTCGTTGCGGACTGCTTTGTGCCGGACATGGACCTGTTTTCATTTCTGAAACGGTATACGGAACTGGAGGGGCCGCACCCGGAGATGCGGCTCATCCTGACCTGCACCGAGACCTACCCACCGCCGGAGCTTCGGCCGCAGATATTGTCAAACGGCGCGGATTATTATATGATAAAGCCATATACCGCGCAAATGCTGCTGGAAAGCATCCGGCACCTGTATTCATCGCCGGTGCCCGCGCATATACCTGGAGTGCACCCTGCCATCGTGGATTTTCTCCGAGGGCTGGGCCTGCCGCTGGAGCACGTCAGTTTCTGGTACATCGCCAGTGCCATACAGCTGGAGATGAACGCGGGCGTGTCTGTGCCGCTGAAATCCCTTTACATCGAGCTTGGTCAGATGTATGGGGTGAGCCCGCGGGGCGTGGAGAGCGGCCTGCGCAGGATGGGCAAGATGCTGACCCGGACGGGCGTGTCCGAAAAGACGCCCAGTCCCAAGCAGCTGATCGCAGCTCTGGTGAGCGCATTCGTGCGGGAAAGATCGGAAAGCCGGGATGATGCGTATGCCCTCGAACCATGAATCAGAGCGCCTTTTGCAGGAAGAGAAGCGAAAGAACCTTCTCTGCGGCGGCCTTGCCGGAGAGATCCAGCAGGTGGCCCAGGGGATCATGCTGGCCCGCGAAACGGTGGAACTGCAGACCCGCGGCGCGCTGCCGGAAAGCAGCGCCCGCTTCATCGAGCCCGCCCTTGCGGACATGGACGTCTGCGTGCGGTATCTCAACTACATCGCCGAAAATTTGACCGACCTGACCAGTCAGGTCCAGGGCCGCCTCACGCCCCGGCTCTAGCCGGTGGAACCGGCCTGGCAGTGGGAGCAGATGGTCAGTCTGGTCAACGAATCCTGCCTCGGCGGAGACCGGGTGCGATGGGAATGCGGCTGTGCCGAGGGGCAGTTCGTGCTGGCGGACCAGGCCTGGGCGGACAAGGTGCTGCTGAACCTTCTGATGAACGCCCTGCGCTATACCCAGGAGCCGGTGCGGGTCAGCCTGCAGCCGGAAGGGGAGGGCATGCGCCTGCTGGTGGAAGACTCCGGCCCGGGGCTGCCCCCGGAACTGATGGAGCATCTCTTCGAGCCGTTCCTCGCGGATTCCGCACAGGACGGCGCGCGCCACGGGGTGGGGCTGGGACTCTATCTGGCGCGGGAGTACTCTTTGGCCATGGGCTGGGGCTTTTCGCTGGAAAGCGGCCCCGCCGGCACCAGCGTGCGGCTGGACATCCCCGCCGATCCGCTCCCTTCCACCGGGCATGCGTCTCTGCGCAGCGCCTCCCGCAGCCTTGCGGTGCGCTCGCGTCAGGCGGACCGCCTGCGCACGGCTCAAAGCTGCCTTGCCCTTTGAGAGGGCTTTTTCAAAACCACAAAACGAACAGGGCTGCCTTTTTTCTGAAAGGCGGCCCTCTTTTTTAATTGTTTACAAGAAAAGGGTTTTATTGTAAAATATAAGCAATATAATAAATACAGTTCCGGCCTCCGGGCTGTAATGATACAGGCGGTGTTTTGAACGTGGAAACCAAATACAAACGCATCCTGCTGAAGGTGAGCGGCGAGGCTCTCGCCGGCGCCAAAGGCACGGGATTCGACGACGAGACCATGCGCTCTATCTGCAGCGGCATCAAGCAGGCCTACGAGCTGGGCGTGCAGATCGGCGTCGTTGTGGGCGGCGGCAACTTCTGGCGCGGCCGCTCCAGCGGGGAAATGGAGCGCACCTGTGCCGACAAGATCGGCATGCTGGCCACGGTGATGAACTGCCTGGCCCTGGCGGATGCGCTTCGCCAGACGGGCGTTCACGCGGTGGTGCAGTCCGCCATCGTGATGCCCCAGATCGCGGCGACTTACACTCGCGACGACGCTGTGCAGGCCTTGGAAGAGGGCAAGGTGGTCCTCTTCGGCGGTGGCACCGCATGTCCCTTCTTCTCCACCGACACTTCCAGTGCCCTGCGCGCCATCGAGACCGGCTGCGACGTGATGTTCAAGGCCACCATGGTAGACGGTGTGTATGACAAGGACCCCAAGAAATACCCCGATGCCGTAAAGTATTCCACCCTCACATTCAGCGAGGTGCTGGAAAAGAAGCTGGGTGTTATGGACGGCACCGCCGCCACCCTCTGCCGTGAGAACGGCCTGCCCATCCTGGTGTTCGATTTGGCGCACCCCGCCAACATCGCCCGCGCGGTGAAAGGGGAGGACATCGGCACCCTGGTGCAGGAAGCGTGACCCTTTCGGATACTGCCCCGCAAAACGTACTTTGAGCCTGACGGCTGGAAAACAAAAAAGGAGCTTTGGATATGAGCGAATTTACAAAACCCTACGAGGAAAAAATGGACGGCGCCCTGCGCCATCTGGACAAGGAACTGGTGGCCATCCGTGCCGGCCGCGCCAACCCTGCCATCCTGGACCGGGTCACTGTGGACTATTACGGCAGCCCCACGCCCATCAATCAGATGGTGGCTGTGGCGGTGGCCGAGGCCCGCATCCTCACCATCACTCCCTGGGACGCCTCGCTGATCCACGCCATCGAGCATGCGCTGCTGGTGAGCGACATCGGCATCAACCCCACCGATGACGGCCGCGTCATCCGCCTCGTCTTCCCGGCGCCCACCGAGGAGCGCCGCCGCCAGCTGACCAAGGACGTGCAGAAGCTGGGCGAGGAGACCAAGGTCGCCATGCGCAACGTCCGCCGCGACGCGATGGATAAACTCAAGGCGCAGAAGAAGAACAGCGAGATCACTGAGGACGATCAGAAGCATTACGAGGAAGAGATGCAGAAGATCACCGACAAGTATGTCAAACTGGTCGACAAAGCCTGCGAAGAGAAAAACAAGGAGATCATGGAGATTTGATCTCGGCGTGACCAAAAGGGCCGAGCCGCGCAGCGCCAGGTTGCGAAGCGCGGCCCTTTATTTATGAAAGGAACAATTTGTATGGAGCAGTCCATTCAAGAGCTGGCCAAAGGCCTCAGCATCGGCATCATCATGGACGGCAACGGCCGCTGGGCCAAACGGCGGGGCCTGCCCCGCACCGCGGGCCACAAAAAGGGGGCCGAAGTCTTTCAGGACATCACCCGCTACTGCAACCAGCTGGGGGTGGAGTCGGTGACCTTCTACGCCTTTTCCACCGAGAACTGGCGCCGCCCCCAGGACGAGGTGGGCGCCATCATGAAACTGTTCGGCGAGTATCTTGTCAAAGCCTTCGATTACCAGAAAGAGAACAACCGCGTGGTGTTCCTTGGCGACCGCTCGGTGCTGGAGCCCCGGCATCAGCAGCTGATGGACGAGATCGAGACCAAGACCGCCGGCAACACCGGCATGACGCTGAACATCGCCGTGAACTACGGCGGGCGGCCCGAGATCGTTCGGGCGGCCCGGCAGCTGGCCGAGCTGGTGAAAGAGGGCAAGCTGGAACCGCAGGACATCACCGAAGAGATGATGAGCGACCACATGTACACCCGCGGCCAGAAAGACCCGGACTTCATCCTGCGGCCCAGCGGCGAAAAGCGTCTGTCCAACTTCATGCTCTGGCAGGCGGCCTATTCGGAACTGGTGGAGATGGACGTTCTCTGGCCCGACTTTACCCGGACGGATCTGGATGCCGCCATCCTGGAATTCTGTCACCGCAGCCGTCGTTTCGGCGGCATCTGACTGCGGAAAAAGGGGGAGAATTTCAATGAAAACACGGATCATCACCTCTATCTTCGGGCTTGCCCTGCTGGCGGTGGTTCTGTGCCTGTTCAACACACCGGTCTTTGAGAGCGTGGTCGCCCTGATCTGCCTGATCGCCGTGCATGAGATCTACGAGGCGTTCGATCTGGGCAAGCGCGGCCCTTGGGTCTTCGGAGGCTTTTCGGTGTATACGGTGCTGCTGATCCTGTCCGCGGCGGCGCCGGAAAAACTGCTGATCGCGCCCATCAGCTTTCTTTTTGTGTTATATCTGGCGATATGCCTCATATGGTTTAACCAGAACCTGAACGTCGCCCGCCTCAGCGGCGTGTGCGCCGTGGGCGTGGTCATCTGGACCGCCTTCTATTCGCTGGTCTTCATCAAGGCCCGGCTGCCGGTGGAAGAATACGGCTATGAAGCGGTGTACCTCATCCTCATGGCGCTGGCCTTCGCCTGGGGCGGCGACACCTTCGCCTACTTCACCGGGCGGTTGTTCGGCAAGCACAAGCTGGCCCCGCTGGTGAGCCCTCACAAGACGGTGGAGGGCGCCATCGGCGGCATCCTGGGCTCCGGCGTGGTGGGTGTGCTGTGCACCCTGGCCGCCCGCGGGCTCACCGGCCATGCTGCGGGCAGCATGTTCGGCTATATCGCGGTGTTCCTGCTGGGCATGGGCTGTTCGGTGCTGGGCATCCTGGGCGACCTTTTCGCTTCGGCTATCAAGCGCCAGCTGGGCATCAAGGACTACGGCACCATCTTCCCGGGCCATGGTGGCATCATGGACCGGTTCGACAGCGTGCTGTTCATCACCCCGCTGGTGGCCCTGGCCGTCTGGTTCAGGACCATGATGTGAAATTTCACGGAGGAAAGAGCTATGGCAAAAAGCATCACGCTGCTGGGCTCCACCGGCTCCATCGGCACCCAGAGCCTGGACGTGGCCCGCAGCCAGGGATATGAGGTCCGGGCACTGGCCGCCAATTCCAGCGTGGATAAACTGCTGGAGCAGATCGAAGAATTTCATCCCCGCTATGTGGCGGTGGCAGACCCCGCGGCCTGTCAGAAACTCAAAGGGGCCCTTGCGGGCCGCGCGAACGCGCCCAAGGTGCTGGAGGGCGCCGAGGGCATCGTGGCCCTGGCCGGCATGGGCGAGGCGGATGTGGTGCTCAACGCTGTGGTGGGCATCGCCGGCCTGGGGGCCACTCTCGCGGCGCTGGAAAGCGGCAGTGACGTGGCCCTGGCCAACAAGGAAAGCCTTGTCACCGGCGGTTATCTCGTGACAAAAGCGGCGGAAAGCCACAACGCGAAGCTTCTGCCGGTGGACAGTGAACATTCCGCCATTTTCCAATGCCTGCAGGACGCTCATTCCGCCAAAGCTCTCACCAAGATCCTGCTCACTGCCTCCGGCGGCCCCTTCTTCGGGATGAAGAAGGAGGAGCTGGCGGGCAAGACCAAGGCGGACGCCCTCAAGCATCCCAACTGGAACATGGGCGCAAAGATCACCATCGACTCCGCCACCCTGATGAACAAGGGCCTGGAGCTGATCGAGGCGGTGTGGCTGTTCGGCCTGCCGCCCGAGAAGGTGCAGGTGGTGGTGCAGCGCCAGAGCATCATCCACTCCATGGTGCAGTTCAGCGACAATTCCATCCTGGCGCAGCTGGGCGTGCCGGATATGCGCATCCCCATCCAGTACGCCCTGACCTGGCCTGAGCGGGCCCCCGGCTGTGCTCCGGAACTTGATTTCACCACCCTCAAGTCCATCACTTTCGATGTGGCGGACGAGGAGACCTTCCGCTGCCTTGCCGCCTGCAAAAAGGCCATCGCCAAGGGCGGCCTTGGCCCCTGCGCCGCCAACGGCGCCAACGAGGAGGCCGTGCGCCTGTTCCTGGAGGACAAGATCGGCTTTTTGGACATCGGCCGTCTGGTGGAGGCAGTGGTGGACAGCGACTCCTTCGGCGGAGGCTACACCCTCGCCGATGTGTACGAGTGTGACCGCATGGCCCGTGCCTTTGTGCAAAGTCATCTGACTTGACACAAGGAGAGCCTGCGAGTAAATAAGAAAGCGAGCAAACAAGGGCATATGTCAATTCTGATCACGACCGTCGTTTCGGTGTTCATCTTTGGTCTGGTGGTGATGATCCACGAACTGGGCCATTTCGTATGCGCGAAAAAGGCGGGCATCCAGGTCAATGAGTTTTCCATCGGCATGGGGCCTGCGCTGTTCAGCCGGGTGAAAAACGGAACACGGTACAGCATCCGCGCACTGCCTGTGGGCGGCTATGTGAGCATGGAAGGGGAGGACGAAGAGCTTTCGGAGGATGAGCAGTTCATCGACCCGGACCTGCCGCCGGAGGCGAAGACTGGCCTGCCCTTTCCCAAGGTCAAGGTCTGGAAACGCATCATCGTGGTGGCCGCCGGCGCAGTGATGAATCTGGTGCTGGGCTTCGTGGTCCTGCTGATTCTGTTCTCCGGCAGCGACACTCTCGCCAGCCGCACTGTGGCGCTGGTGGAGGAAGGCTCCGCAGTGGAGGCCTCCGGCCTGCAGGTGGGGGACGAGATTTTGGCCATCAACGGCCGCCGCTGCTTTGTGGCCAACGATATTATATACGAGTTACAGCGCAGCGAGGACTTCACCGCCGACTTCACCGTGAAGCGGAACGGTGAAAAAGTGCAGATCGACGACGTCCGCTTCGATCAGGTGCAAAACGGCGACACCGTCACCATGAACATGGGCTTCAAGGTCTATGCACTGGAAAAAACGCCGCTGAACGTCATCGGGCAGGCATTCGACTACACCCTGTTCTACGCCCGGCTGGTGTTCCGCTCTCTGGTGGACCTGGTGACCCAGCGGGTCAGCGTGACCGAGCTCTCCGGCCCGGTGGGCATCGTCAGCGCCATCAATCAGGCGGCGGGCATGGGCATTTCCGAGGTGCTCAGCCTGCTGGCGCTGCTCACCGTGAACCTGGGCATTTTCAATCTGCTGCCCTTCCCGGCGCTGGACGGCGGCAAGCTGGTGTTCCTTTTCATCGAGGGCATTTTCCGCCGCCCGCTGCCCAAAAAGTTTGAGATATGGGTGAACATGGCGGGGCTCTTTTTCCTGTTTGCTGTGATGATCTTTGCCACCTTCAACGACATCACCCGGTTGTTTTAAATAAGAAAAGAGGGAAAAAACATGCGCAAGGTCAAGCGTGAAGTGACCATCGGCAACCTCACCATCGGCGGCCACAATCCTGTGGCGGTGCAGACCATGCTCAACGTGCGCGCCGACGACGTGGCGGGCAACGTGGCCCAGGCGGTGCGGGTGGCCGAAGCGGGCTGCCAGATCGTGCGGGTGAGCGTGCCCACCCTGGAGGATGTGCGCCTCATCGAAGCCATCAAGAACGCCGTGGACATCCCCCTCGTGGCGGACATCCACTTCAACCACCGTATCGCTCTGGCCTGCGTGGAAGCAGGGGTGGACAAGATCCGCCTGAACCCCGGCAACATCGGCGGCGACGACCACGTGAAAGAGGTGGCCGCCGCCTGCAAGGCGAAGAACATCCCCATCCGCATTGGGGTGAACGCCGGCAGCCTGGAAAAAGAGGTGCTGGCCAAGTACGGCGCGCCGGTGCCCGAAGCGCTGGTGGAAAGCGCCATGTACCACGTCTCTCTGCTGGAAAAATACGATTTTGACGACATCGTCATCTCCATCAAGTCCAGCAATGTGCCCCGTATGATGGAGGCCTACCGCCTTTTGAGCGAGCGGTGCGACTACCCGCTGCATGTGGGCGTCACCGAGGCGGGCACCTACCGCATGGGCCTCATCAAGTCCGGCATGGGCATCGGCGGCCTTCTGATGGAGGGCATCGGCGATACCCTGCGGGTCTCCTTGACCGACGAGCCGGAAAAAGAGGTGCAGGCGGGCTTTGACATCCTGCGGGCCGCCGGCCACGCCGTGGGCGGGCCGGAGATCATCAGCTGCCCCACCTGCGGGCGCACCAACATCCCGGTGGCCAAAATCGCCGACGAGGTGGAACAGCGCCTCAAGGGCTACAAAAAGCCCGTCAAGGTGGCGGTGATGGGCTGTGTGGTGAACGGCCCCGGCGAGGCCCGGGAAGCGGACATCGGCATCGCCGGCGGCAAGGACGAGGCGCTGCTGTTCATCCGCGGCGAGAAGATCCGGATGCTGCGGGGCGACATCGTTGGCCAGCTGGTGGACGAAATTTACAAGCTGTAAGAGCTGTTTTATCTGCCTGCGGGCGGGGCTTTTGCCCTGCCCGCGGGCTGCGCTTTGTCACAAGGAAAGGGAGAAAGACCATTGAAGCCATTGGTGAGCCAGCTGTGGCCGCAGTTCAATGCCGACGAGACCTTTGCCCGCTGTTTTGCGGGGGTGCTCGTGGAGCAGGTGGAACTGCTGCGCATCAGCCGAAAACTGAAGATAAGCCTGCGCAGCGCATCGCCTCTGCCGATCGAGTTGTGCGGGCGTCTCTGCGCGTCGCTTGCGCCCCAGTTTGAAGGGCTGGAACTGATGGTCTGTAACTATTTTCCCTTTGAGACCATCACCGAAGAGAGCCTGCGGGCGATGATCGACGAACTGCGCAGCGAAGGACTGCCGGTGAACGGTTTTCTGGACCACGCCTCCTTTGCGCTGCAGGGCACCCAGCTGACCATCACAGTGCCGGTGGGCAAGAACATCCTGGATGGCATCGGCTTTGGCGACACCCTGGCCAAGCTGGTGGAACAGCGCACCGGCGTGCTGCCCACCGTCACGCTGGAACAGAACAGTTCCGTGAGCGCCGACGAATGGGAGAAGCGGGTGATGCAAAAGGCGCCCGCCCCCCGCTTTGAGGAGAAGAAACAGCCGCCCGATTTCAAGATACCGGGCCTCGACCTCACCGACAAGCCGGTGAGCGTGTTCCACGGCAAGAACTTCAAGCCGAACAATGTCACCCCACTCAAGGACCTGGGCAGCGACAGCGGCAAGGTCACCATCTGGGGCGATGTGTTCGCTGCGGAGGTCAAGGGCAACTTCCAGAAGAGCTACATCGTGTCCATCACCGACTATACTGGCTCCATCAGCCTGAAACTGCGCAGCCGGGACGGCGAGGATTACTCCAAGTGGGAAGAAGTGAAGAAGGGGACCACCCTCGTGCTGAAGGGCGAGTGCGCCTACGACAAATACGAGCACGACTATGTGGTGTATCCCTATGACGTGCTTCAGGTGGAGCGCAAGAAGCGGGAGGACAACGCCCCCGAAAAGCGGGTGGAGCTGCACCTGCACACCAAGCTTTCCAGCATGGACGGCTTCTGCGACCCCGGCGAGATCGTCCGTACAGCCCACCGTATGGGCCACCGTGCCATCGCCATCACCGACCACGGCGTCTGCCAGGGATTCCCGGAGGCGATGCTGGCCGCCGAGGCCATCCGCAAAAGCGACCCGGACTTCAAGCTCATCTACGGCTGCGAGGCCTATTTTGTGGACGACATGGTGCCGGTGCTTTACGGCGAGGCCTCCGGGCCGCTTTCCGGCAGCTTTGTGGTCTACGACACCGAGACCACCGGCCTCGACCCTAAAACCGAGGCCCTCACCGAGATCGGCGCTGTGATGGTGGAGAATGGCCAGATAACCAAGACCTTCGGCACATTCGTAAATCCCGGCAAGCCTATCCCGCCCAAAATCGTGGAGCTCACCGGCATCAACGACGCCATGGTGGCCGATGCCTCCAGCCCGGACGAAGCCATCAAGCAGTTCATGGAGTTTGCCGGCGACCGGGTGCTCATCGCCCACAACGCCCATAATTTTGATATGCGCTTCATGCGGGCCGCGGCGGAAAAGGCAGGACTGCGGCTGGAGAACGCCTACATCGACACTCTGCCCCTGGCCCAGAACCTCTATCACGGCCTGCGCAACTATAAGCTGGATACCATCAACGACCACCTGGAAATCGAGCCCTTCAACCACCACCGCGCGGTGGACGACGCCATGGCGCTTGCCAAGATCTTCTGCAAAATGCTGGAGGATCTGGCTCTCAAGGGCGTCAAGACGGTGGAGCAGATCAACACCGGTCTCGGCGGCGGCAACACGGCGGTCATCAAAAAGAAGTACTATCACCTCATCATCCTGGTGCGTAACCAGCTGGGCCTGAAAAACCTCTATAAAATCGTCAGCGAGGCTCACACCAAGTATTTCTTCAAAAAACCCCGCGTTCCCCGCAGCGTGCTGGACAAATACAGGGAGGGCCTTATTATCGGTTCTGCCTGTGAGGCTGGCGAACTTTACAGGGCTGTTGTGGAGGGCCGCAGTTTTGAAGAGCTGTGCCGCATTGCGGAATACTACGACTTTCTGGAAGTGCAGCCCCTGGGCAATAACGAGTACATGCTGCGGGAGCACCTGGTGGATTCCATCGAGAAGATACAGGACTTCAACCGCACCATCATCAAGCTGGGCGAAGTGCTGCACAAGCCGGTGGTGGCCACCGGCGACGTGCATTTCCAGGACCCGGAGGACTCGGTCTACCGGGCGGTGCTGCAGGCGGGCAACGGCTTCAAGGACGCCGACAACCAGGCCCCCCTCTACTACCGCACCACCCAGGACATGCTGGACCAGTTCTACTATCTGCCCAAGGACAAGGCCTTCGAGATCGTGGTGAAGAACCCGAACAAAATCGCCGACATGTGCGACGGCGGCATCCGGGCCATTCCCAAGGGTACCTTCCCGCCCTCCATCGAGGGCGCGGAGCAGCAGCTGCGCGACGCCACCTGGTCCACCGCCAAAAAGCATTACGGCGACCCATTGCCCGAAATCGTTCAGACCCGCCTGCAGCGGGAGCTGGACTCCATCTGCGGCCACGGTTTCGCCGTGCTGTACGTCATTGCCGTCAAGCTGGTGGCCTACTCCAACGCCGGCGGCTATCAGGTGGGCAGCCGTGGTTCCGTCGGCTCCTCCGCCGTGGCTCACTTCTCGGGCATCTCCGAGGTGAACAGCCTGCCGCCTCACTATCTGTGCCCCAAGTGCCAGTACAGCGAGTTCATCACCGACGGCAGCGTGGCGGACGGCTTCGACCTGCCGGACAAGACCTGCCCCCGCTGCGGCGCGCAGCTCATCGTGGACGGCCACGACATCCCTTTCGAGACCTTCCTGGGATTCGACGGCGACAAGGAGCCGGATATTGACCTGAACTTCTCCGGCGAGTACCAGAGCCAGGTCCACCGCTACACGGAAGAGCTGTTCGGCAAGGAGTACGTGTTCAAGGCGGGCACTGTGTCCGGCCTGCAGGACAAGACGGCCTACGGTTATGTGAAGAAGTACCTGGAAGAGCGGGGCCGCACGGTGAACCGCGCCGAGGAGAACCGCCTCACCGTGGGCTGCACCGGCGTCAAGCGCACCACCGGCCAGCACCCTGGCGGCATGGTGGTCGTGCCGGACGTGCACGAAATTCAGGACTTCTGCCCCATCCAGCACCCCGCCGACGACAAGGACAAGGGTGTGCTGACCACCCACTTCGAATTCAAATACCTCCACGATACGCTGCTCAAGCTGGACGAGCTGGGCCACGATGTGCCCACCATGTACAAGTATCTGGAGGACATGACCGGCATCCCCATGGACCAGGTGCCCATGAATGACCAGCGGGTCATCAGCCTGCTGGTGAGCACCGAGGCGCTGGGTGTCACCCCGGAGCAGATCGGCAGCCAGACCGGCACCTTCGGCATCCCGGAGCTGGGCACCCCCTTCGTGCGGCAGATGCTCATCGAAGCCCAGCCCAAGAATTTCAGCGACCTGATCCAGATCTCGGGCCTGTCCCACGGCACCGACGTGTGGAACGGCAATGCCCAGGACCTCATCAAAAACCAGATCTGCACCATTTCCGACGTTATCGGCTGCCGTGACAGCATCATGACCTACCTGCTGCACAAGGGGCTGGAGCCCAAGCTGGCCTTCAACATCATGGAGCTCACCCGAAAGGGCAAGGTGGCAAAAGGAGGCTTCCCGCCGGGAGCGGAGGAGAAGATGAAGGAGTGCGGCGTGCCGGATTGGTACATGGACTCCTGCCGCAAGATAAAGTACATGTTCCCCAAGGCCCACGCGGTGGCTTACCTCATCGCAGCCATCCGGCTGATGTGGTTCAAGGTCTATCATCCCCAGGCGTTTTACGCCACCTACTTCACCGTGCGCGGCGACGACATCGACTATGAGGCCGCCGTGGGCGGCGTCAAGGTGGCCCAGCAACACCTGCGGGAGGTGGAACAGCGCCTCAAGGAGGAAAAGAAGGCCAAGGATGAGGACATCCAGGTGTCCTTGCAACTGGTGAACGAGATGCTGGCCCGGGGCTATGAGTTCCTGCCCATCGAGCTGGGCAAGAGCCGCGCCGTGCGCTACATGGTGGAGGACGGCAAAGTGCGTCTGCCCTTTGCCTCGCTGAAAGGTGTGGGCGAGGCGGCTGCCCAGGCGCTGGAAGCGGCCACCATCAACGGGCAGGAATACCTGTCGGTGGAGGAGCTGCAGCAGGCCTGCGGCGTGTCCAGCGCGGTGATGGAGAACCTGAAAAACGTGGGTGCTCTTGGCGACTTGCCGGACACCAGTCAGGTCAGCTTCTTCTGAAAAAACAAAAAGCGGCGGCCCGTTTCCCAAGGAGGGAGGCGGGCCGCCGTACTTTTTGCAAAAATGGGGAGAAGGGCTTATTTCCTCGCCAGCGAGGCGAATTTGTCCAGAATGGCCGGGTGCTCCAGCCGGATGGTTTTGCCGCTCAGGGCGCAGAGCGTATTTTCCGGCGGCAGCTGGGCGAAGGTGAGGCTCACCGCGCAGAGGGCCTGGGTCCTGAAGCTGGTCTTTTCGTTCCACTTGCGGTTGCCGTATTTGATGTCGCCCAGCACCGGCGCGCCCAGAAAGGCAAGATGCGCCCGGATTTGGTGGGTGCGCCCGGTCACAAGGCCGATGCGGCAGAGGGCGAAGGGGCCTTCGGTGCGCTCTACCGTCACGTCGGTGATGATCTGCTTGAAGCCCTCGCCGGGCTCTGCCTGCACCTTCACCTTGTTGTTCTTTTCGTCGTGACGCAGGTAGGCCACATGCCGCCCCGCGGCGGGCACCCCGAAGGTGATGGTCAGGTACTCCTTGCGCACAAGGTCGTCCCGGATGACGGCGTTCATGTCCCGCAAAGCGGCATACGTCTTGGCGCCCACCACCAGCCCCTCGGTGCCTCGGTCCAGCCGGTTGCACAGCGCCGGCTTGAAAGAAGCCTCCGCCTGCGGGTCAAACTCGCCTTTCTGGGCAAGATAAGCGATGAAGGCGTCCACAAGGCTGACGTCGCCGGTGCGGTCGCCGTGGCACAGCAGGTGGGCGGGTTTGTAGAGAACGGCGAGGGCCTCGTCCTCATACACCACCTTCAAAGCGGGCATCCGCCGGGCGGGGGCGGGCTTTTGGGGCGCGGCGGTAAAGAACTCATCGTTGATATAAAGCTCTACCACGTCCCCCTTGCAAAGGCGGTAGTCCGGCGTCTGGCGCTTGCCGTTCACCTTGATGCGCTTGTTGCGGAAACTCTTGTAAAGCAGGCTGGCGGGCAGGCCGGTGGTGACGCTCTCCACAAAGCGGGAAAGCCGCGCTCCGTCCTCGTTTGCGCCGGCGGTAAATTGTTTCAAATCGCTTGGCCCCTCTCTTTAAAATTGCCTGCAAATAGTATATAATAAATCAGATACGGCGTAAAGCGCAAAACAGCAGGAAAGGAGGGTGCAGGATGCCGCAGGAGAAGAGCCTTCACATGAATCACCGCCAGCGGATGCGCAAGCGGTTCGCCCAGCAAGGCGGCTTTTCCGGCTTTGCCGAGCACGAGGTGCTGGAGTACATCCTGTATCTGGCCATTCCCCGCAAAGACACAAATCCTCTGGCCCACCGCCTCATCGACCGCTTCGGCAGTTTGTGCCAGGTGCTGGAGGCCAGCGAGGCTGACATCCTCACCGTGGAGGGAGCGGGGCCGGCGGTGGCCCGGCTGCTCACCACCATGCACGCCGCCAACCGCTACTACAGCCAGAACCGCGCCCGCGCGCCCCGGGCGTTTCAGGACCTGGAAGAGGTGGCAGCCTACCTCATCCCGCAGTTTTACGGCGCGGTGACCGAGCAGGTGTATGTTCTGTTTTTGGATGACCGCAACTGCCCCGTCAAGATGCAAAAGGTCACCGAGGGCACCGTGAACGAGGCGGCCATGGCCCGCACCCAAATCGCCCGGCTGGCGGTGCAGTGCCACGCCACCCAGGCCGTGCTGGCTCACAACCACCCGGCAGGGGCGGCGCTGCCCAGTCCCTCCGACATCCAGTTCACCCGAGAGCTGGCCAATGCCCTGGCCAGCCTGGGCATCCGTTTTCTGGACCACATCATCGTGGACAAGGCAGGGGACTACATCTCTTTGCAGCAATCGGGCAGAATGCCCGCCGTGGAGCCGACGCTGATGCAGGGCGTGGCGGGCAGCAAGGAAAAAGCCCTCGAGCAAGGCAAAAAGGAGAACCATGGATCAGTTTAAACTTGTTTCCAGCTATCAGCCCACCGGCGACCAGCCCCAGGCCATCGAAAAACTGGCCGAGGGCATCCTGCGGGGGGACAAGGCCCAGACACTGCTGGGCGTGACCGGCAGCGGCAAGACCTTCACCATGGCCAACGTCATCGCCAAGGTGAACCGGCCCACACTGGTGCTGGCCCACAATAAAACGCTGGCCGCCCAGCTGTGCACCGAGTTCCGGGAGTTTTTCCCCGAGAATGCGGTGGAGTACTTCGTTTCTTACTACGACTACTATCAGCCGGAGGTCTACATCCCCTCCACCGACACCTACATCGAGAAGGACAGCGCCATCAACGACGAGATCGACCGTCTGCGCCACTCCGCTACGGCGGCCCTCTCCGAGCGGCGGGACGTCATCATCGTGGCCAGCGTCTCCTGCATTTACAGCCTGGGCGACCCCATCGACTACCGCAGCATGGTCATCAGCCTGCGGCCCGGCATGCAGATGGACCGGGACGAACTGTGCCGCCGGCTGGTGAAGCTGCAATACGAACGCAACGACATCAACTTTGTGCGCAACAAGTTCCGCGTCCGGGGCGACACGGTGGAGATAAACCTTGCTTACGCCAGCGACACCGCCATTCGGGTGGAGTTCTTCGGCGATGAGGTGGACCGCATCAGCGAGATGAACCCCCTCACCGGCGAGCGCAAGAATGTCATCAAGCACGTGGCAATCTTCCCGGCCAGCCACTACATCGTCTCGCCGGAGAAGATGCGCGCCGGCCTTGCCCGCATCCAGGAGGAGATGGACGTTCAGGTGCGCAAGTTCACCGAGGAGGGCAAGCTGCTGGAGGCCCAGCGCATCGCCCAGCGCACCCGCTACGACATGGAGATGCTCCAGGAAGTGGGCATGTGCAAGGGCATCGAGAACTATTCCGCCGTGCTCAGCGGCCGGGCCCCCGGCTCCACCCCCACCACATTGCTGGACTATTTCCCCAAGGATTTTCTGCTCTTCGTGGACGAGAGCCACGTCATGCTGCCCCAGCTGCGGGCGATGTACGGCGGCGACTATGCCCGCAAGCGCACCCTGGTGGACTACGGTTTCCGCCTGCCCTCCGCCTTTGACAACCGTCCCCTCAAATTCGAGGAGGTGGAAGAAAAGCTGAACCAGATCGTGTTCGTCAGCGCCACCCCCGGCGAATACGAGAGGGAACACAGCACCCAAATTGCCGAGCAGGTCATCCGCCCCACCGGCCTTCTGGACCCGCAGATCATCGTGAAACCCGTGGAGGGCCAGATCGAAGACCTGCTGGGCGAGATCAACCTGCGCACCGCCAAAAACGAGCGCGTGCTGGTGACCACCCTCACCAAGAAGATGGCCGAGGATCTGACCGACTTCCTTTCCGAGCACGGTGTAAAGGTGAAATACATGCACCACGAAGTGGACACCTTCGAGCGCATGGAACTCATCAAGGACCTGCGCACCGGCTCCATCGACGTGATCGTGGGCATCAACCTGCTGCGCGAGGGCCTGGACCTGCCGGAAGTGTCGCTGGTGGCCATTCTGGACGCGGACAAAGAGGGCTTTCTGCGCAGCGAGACCAGCCTTGTGCAGACCATCGGTCGCGCGGCCCGCAACGCCGACGGCGTGGTCATCATGTATGCCGATGAGGTCACCCCCAGCATGGAGCGGGCCATCACCGAGACCGAGCGCCGCCGCGCCATCCAGATGGCCTACAACGAGGCCCACGGCATCGTGCCCAAGACCATCGTCAAGAGCATCCGCGAGGGCATCGAGATCAGCGACCACAAGGAGAACGAAAAACTTTCCGGCCACCGCATGAGCAAGGCCGAGAGGGAACAGCTCATCACCCGGCTGACCCGGGAGATGAAGGAGGCGGCGCGTCTGTTGGAGTTCGAGCACGCCGCTTTCCTGCGCGACCGCATCGACCGGCTGCGCCGGGGGCAAGAACCCCACCGAGGAGCCGGAAGCGCCCAAGAAGCGCCGGGGCCGCCGCTGAGCAAACTGACCAAGGGAGAGTATATCTGTGAGCAACGATAAAATCGTTATCAAGGGTGCGCGGGAGCACAACCTGAAAAACGTGGACCTGACCATCCCGCGGGACAAGCTGATCGTTATGACCGGTCTGTCCGGGTCGGGCAAATCCAGCCTCGCCTTCGACACCATCTACGCCGACGGCCAGCGCCGCTATATGGAGAGCCTTTCCAGCTACGCCCGCATGTTCCTGGGCCAGATGGAAAAGCCGGATGTGGACGACATCCAGGGCCTTTCGCCCGCCATCTCCATCGACCAGAAGACCACCAACCGCAACCCCCGGTCCACCGTGGGCACGGTGACGGAAATTTACGACTACCTGCGCCTTCTGTACGCCCGCATCGGCATCCCGCACTGCCCGGTGTGCGGCCGGGTCATCAGCCAGCAGACGGTGGACCAGATGGTGGACGCCGTGCTGGAACTGCCCGCCGGCACCCGCTTCCAGGTGCTGGCGCCGGTGGTGCGCGGCCGCAAGGGCACCCAGCAGAAAGAGCTGGACGCCGCCCGCCGGGGCGGTTACGCCCGGGTGCGCATCGACGGGAACATGTACGACCTGGACGAGGAGATCTCTCTGGAAAAGAACAAAAAGCACACGGTGGAGATCGTGGTGGACCGTCTGGTCATCAACGAGAACGTCCACAGCCGTCTTGCCGACAGCCTGGAGACCGCCCTTGCCCTCACCGGCGGGCTGGTCACGGTGGATGTGCCGGGTGGGGAGACCATGCAGTTCAGCCAGAGCTACGCCTGCCCGGAGCACGGTGTGTCGGTGAACGAGCTGGAGCCCCGGATGTTCAGCTTCAACAACCCCTTCGGCGCCTGTGAGCGGTGCACCGGCCTCGGCACCTTCATGCGGGTGGACCCGGAGCTCATCATCCCCAACAAGGAACTCTCCATCCGGGAGGGCGCCATCAAGGCCAGCGGCTGGTACTACGCCGAGGGCTCGGTGAGCGAGATGTACTACGAGGGCCTTGCAAAGCGTTATGGCTTTACACTGGATACCCCCATCAAAGACCTGAGTGCCAAGGCGCTGAACGCCCTGCTCTACGGCACCGGCGGCGAGCGCATCGAGATGCACCGGGAGAACGAGTTCGGCTCCGGGCGGTACCTCAACGACTTTGAGGGCATCGTGAACAATCTGGAGCGCCGCTTCCGGGAGACCAGCAGCGAGTGGATGAAAGAGGAGATCGCCACCGTGATGAACGGGGTGGAGTGCCCCGAGTGCCACGGCAAGCGCCTGAAGCCCGCCAGCCTTGCGGTGACGGTGGGCGGCAAGAACATCAGTGACTTCTGCGAGATGAGCGTGCGGCAGGAGCTTCAATTCCTGGATGGGATGGAGCTCACCCATCAGGAGCACCTCATCGGCGACGGAATTTTGAAGGAAGTGCGGGAGCGCTTAGGCTTTCTGCAGAGCGTGGGCCTTGACTATCTGACTCTCTCCCGGGGGGCGTCGGGCCTGTCCGGCGGCGAGAGCCAGCGCATCCGCCTTGCCACCCAGATCGGCAGCGCCCTCACCGGCGTGCTGTATGTGCTGGACGAGCCCAGCATCGGCCTGCACCAGCGGGACAACGACAAGCTCATTGCCACCCTCAAACGCCTGCGCGATTTGGGCAACACCCTCATTGTGGTGGAGCACGACGAGGACACCATGCGTCAGGCGGACTACATCGTGGACGTGGGCCCCGGCGCGGGCGTTCACGGCGGCGAGATCGTGGCCGCCGGCACAGTGGAGGACATTTGCGCCGCCCCCCGCAGCATCACCGGCGACTATCTCTCCGGGCGCAAGAAGATCGTGGTGCCTGCCACCCGGCGCAAGGGCACCGGCAATAAGCTGCGCATCGTGGGCGCGGCGGAAAATAACCTGCGCAATATCAATGTGGACATTCCCCTGGGGCGGATGGTCTGCGTCACCGGAGTGTCCGGCTCGGGCAAGTCCAGCCTCATCAACGAGGTGTTCTACAAAGCCCTGGCCATGGAGCTGAACGGCGCCAAGCGCCGCCCCGGCAAGTTCAAGGCCATCGAGGGCCTGGAGTATGTGGACAAGGTCATCGGCATCGACCAGGCTCCCATCGGGCGCACCCCCCGCTCCAACCCCGCCACCTACACCGGCGTGTTCACCGACATCCGCAATGTCTTTGCCCAGACCCAGGACGCCAAAATGCGGGGTTACGGTCCCGGCCGGTTCAGCTTCAACGTGAAGGGCGGCCGGTGCGAAGCCTGCGAGGGCGACGGCATCGTGCAGATCGAGATGCACTTTTTGCCGGACATCTTCGTGCCCTGCGAGGTGTGCAAGGGCGCGCGCTACAACCGGGAGACGCTGGAGGTCAAGTACAAGGGCAAGAGCATCGCGGACGTGCTGAACATGACGGTGGAGGAGGCCTGCACCTTCTTTGCCAACGTGCCCAAGATCGCCCGCAAACTGCAAACCTTGATGGACGTGGGCCTTGGTTACATTACCCTGGGCCAGAGCGCCACCACCCTGTCGGGCGGCGAGGCCCAGCGCGTCAAGCTGGCGCTGGAACTGGCCCGCCGGGAGACCGGGCGCACCGTCTACGTGCTGGACGAGCCCAGCACCGGCCTGCATGTGGCGGACGTCCACAAGCTTATCGGCGTGCTGGACCGGCTGGTGGAAGGCGGCAACACGGTGGTCATCATCGAGCACAACCTGGACATCATCAAGCGCGCGGACTATATCATCGACCTGGGCCCCGAGGGCGGCAGTGAGGGCGGTACCATCGTGGCCACCGGCACCCCGGAGGAAGTGGCGGAAAACCCCGCCTCCTACACCGGGCGCTACCTCAAGCCCATCCTGGAGCGGGACAGGGAGTGAGCGGCACACTTCGCTCTTGTGCGAAACCGCAAAATATAGTATACTGAATCAGTATATCGGCGCGTTTGCCACAAGCAGGGGTGCCGGTCCGTAAAAACAACACCCAAGCGGAGGGAAACGACCCATTGGAGATCCTTCATTTTGAACACAACGAACAGGCGGCGCAGCTCATCGCCTCGTTCTACGACACCCCGCCTCTGGCCTATATCCACTCCTTCGGCTGCCAGCAGAACGTCAACGACGGCGAGAAGATCAAGGGCGTGCTGGCGGATGTGGGCTTCGGCCTATGCGACGCGCCGGAACAGGCGGACCTCATCCTCTTCAACACCTGCGCCGTGCGCGAGCACGCCGAGCAGCGGGTGTTCGGCAATGTGGGCGCGCTGAAGAGCCTCAAGGAGAAAAAGCCCCGGCTCATCATCGGCCTGTGCGGCTGCATGGCCCAGCAGCCCACCGTGGTGGACAAGCTGCGCCAGAGTTACCCCTTTGTGGACCTGGTGTTCGGCGTGAACGCCATCGACACCCTGCCCCAGCTGCTGGTGCAAAAGCTCACCGGCGGCAAAAAGCGCCTTTTGCAGACCCCGGTGGAGCGGGCGGACATCGTGGAAGAGGTGCCCATCCGCCGCGATTCTGACTTCCGGGCCTGGCTGCCCATCATGTACGGCTGCGACAATTTCTGCACCTACTGCATCGTGCCCTATGTGCGCAGCAGAGAGCGCAGCCGCCGCCCCGAGGACATTCTGGCGGAGTTCCGCCAGCTGGTGGAGGCGGGTTACAAAGAGATCACCCTGCTGGGCCAGAACGTGAACAGCTACGGCAAGGGCCTGGAACCCCGGGTGGACTTCGCCGACCTGCTGACCATGCTCTGCCAGGTGCCGGGGGACTATCACCTTCGCTTCATGACCAGCCACCCCAAGGATGCCAGCCGCAAGCTCATCGACGTCATCGCCGCCGAAGAGCGCATCTGCAACCACCTGCACCTGCCGGTGCAGAGCGGCAGCGACCGCATCCTGAAAGAGATGAACCGGCACTACACGGTGCAGCAGTATCTGGAGCTCATCGACTACGCCAAAGCAAAAATTCCCGACGTGACCTTCTCCAGCGACATCATCGTGGGCTTCCCCGGCGAGATCGAGGAGGACTTTGAAGCCACGCTGGAACTCATTCAGAAGGTGCAGTACATGCAGCTGTTCACCTTCATCTACTCCAAGCGCACCGGCACCAAAGCCGCTTCCATGCCCGACCCGGTGACCCACAAGGAAAAGACCGAGCGCATGGCCCGCCTTCTGGCGGTGCAGGAGAAAATTGCCCACGCCGAGACTGCGGCGCTGGTGGGCGGCACCCAGCGGGTGCTGGTGGAAGGCCACAGCCGCACCCCCGGCACTCTGGCCGGGCGGCTGACCAACAACCTTGTGGTGGAATTCGCGGGCGATGAAGCCCTCATCGGGCAGTATGCCCGGGTCCATTTCACCGACAGCAAAGGCACCATTCTCAAAGGCGAACTTGTGTAAAACAAAAATACTTTATAGCTAAAAAGGAGAACTACCATGGACGTGATCGACCTTTTCAAGAAAGCCGCTGCCGCTCTTCAGACCGACGAGCGTTATCTGGCCCTGGCCGCGGCCCGCAAGGCCAACGATGAAGACGAAGCCCTGCAGGACATGATCGGCGAGTTCAACCTGGCCCGGATGGACCTGAATAACGAAATTTCCAAGGACGAGCGGGACGATGCCCGCGTGGCCGCTCTGAACGCCAAGGTCAACGACCTCTACGGCAAGATCATGGCCAGCGAGGGCATGGTGGCCTACAACGCCGCCAAGGCGGACGCCGAGGCCCTCATCAGCCACATCGACGCCATCATCAACACCGCCATGAACGGCGGCGACCCGATGCTGGTGGAAGCGCCTTCCGCTGGCTGCAGCGGCAGCTGCGCCTCCTGCGGCGGCTGCGGCTGAGCGAAATGACCATTTCAAACGGCGCGGCGGCTCCTGCCGCCGCGCCGCCCTTTCATAGAAGGCCCCTTTCAAAGAAAACAGGCAGGTGAAGCGCAACAATGGCGGAACTTTCCCCCATGATGGCCCAGTATTTTGAGATCAAGCAGCAGCACAAGGACGAGATTCTGTTTTTCCGGCTGGGCGACTTTTACGAGATGTTCTACGACGACGCGATCCTCGCGTCCAAAGAGCTGGAGCTCACCCTCACCGGGCGGGACTGCGGCCAGCCGGAGCGCGCGCCCATGTGCGGCGTGCCCTTCCACAGCTACGAGAGCTATGTGGCCCGGCTCATCGCCAAGGGCTACAAGGTGGCCATCTGCGAGCAGATGGAGGACCCGGCCCTGGCCAAGGGGCTGGTGAAGCGGGACGTCATCCGCGTCATCACCCCCGGCACCGTCATCGAGAGCAGCATGCTTCAGGACGACAAAAACAACTACATCTGCAGTATATACTTGGAAGGGGACAAAGCCGGCGTCTGCTTTGCCGACGTTTCCACCGGCCAGACCTACGCCACCCAGCTGGGCGGCGCATCGGTGAGCGGTCAGATCATCACCGAGCTCTGCCGCTATACCCCCAGCGAGGTGCTCTTCAACGAGGCGACCCTCTCGCTGAAGGACGTCACCGCCTACATCAAGCAGCACATGGCCTGCGCGGTGGAACTGATGGAAAACGAGGCCTATGCCGACGCCCAGGACACGCTGCAGGCCCAGTTCGGCGACGAGGGCTGGCCTTCCGGCGGCCTTTCCCGGGACGGACTTGCCGGGCTTGCGGTGGCGGGCCTGCTGACCTATCTGGGCCGCACCCAAAAGCACGGCGTGGAGCGGCTCAAGACCGTTGTCAGCTACGCTGAAGCCCAGTACATGCAGCTCTCGCCGGTGACCCGGGCCAACCTGGAACTGACCCAGACCATGCGCGGGCGGGAAAAGCGGGGCACCCTGCTCTGGGTGCTGGACAAGACCCAGACCGCCATGGGCAAGCGCCTGCTGCGCAGCTGGCTGGAACAGCCGCTGGTCAGCGCACCGGCCATCAACGACCGGCTGGACTGTGTGCAGGCTCTGTTCGGCGACAGCGTGCAGCGGGCCGAGATCATCGAGACCCTGAGCCACATCTTTGACATGGAACGCCTGATGACCCGCACGGTCTACGGCAGCGCCACCCCCAAGGAGGTCTATGCGCTGGCCGCTACCTGCGCCCAGCTGCCCCAGCTTCGTCAGCTGACCGAGGGCTTTGACTGCCCGCAGCTCAAGGCGCTGGCGGTGCAGATCGACCCCCTCACCGACATCCACGACCGCATCGTGGCGGCCATCAATGAAGAGGCTCCCTCCACATTGAAGGACGGCGGCGTCATCCGCGAGGGCTTCTCGCCGGAGGTGGACGAACTGCGGGACATCGTTCACGGCGGCAAGGGCTTTTTGTCCCAGATGGAGGCAAAGCTTAAGGAAGAGACCGGCATCCGCACCCTGAAAGTGGGCTTCAACCGGGTGTTCGGCTACTACATCGAGGTCAGCAAGTCCTTCACCGACCAGGTGCCCGCGAACTTCGTGCGCAAGCAGACGCTGGCGAACGCCGAGCGCTACATCACCGAGGACCTGAAAAACCTCGAGAACAAGATCCTGGGCGCCAGCGAGCGGCTGCTGGTGCTGGAGCGCAAGCTGTTCGAGGAACTGCTGTTCGATCTCTCCGCTCAGCTCAGCCGCATCCAGTCCACCGCGGCCGCGGTGGCAAAGCTGGATGTGCTCACCGCGCTGGCCCAGGTGGCGGCGGACAACAACTATGTCCGCCCCACGGTGGACGAGGGCAGCGAACTGCTCATCCGGGAGGGCCGCCACCCGGTCATCGAGCGGATGCTCAAGGGCAACCTCTTTGTGCCCAACGACACCACGCTGGACTGCGGCGAAAACAACCTGCTCATCATCACCGGCCCCAACATGGCGGGCAAATCCACCTACATGCGCCAGAATGCGCTGATCGCGCTGATGGCCCAGATCGGCAGCTTCGTGCCCGCGAAGGAGTGCCGCGTGGGCGTGGTGGACGCCATCTTCACCCGCGTGGGCGCTTCCGATGACCTGTCGGCGGGCCAGTCCACCTTCATGGTGGAGATGACCGAGGTGGCCCAGATCCTGGAGTATGCCACCCGCAAGAGCCTGGTCATTCTGGACGAGATCGGCCGCGGCACCTCCACCTTCGACGGCATGAGCATCGCGCGGGCGGTGGTGGAGCACATCGCCGGCAAGATCGGCTGCAAGACCCTGTTCGCCACCCACTACCATGAACTCACCGAGCTGGAAGAACAGCTGCCCGGCGTCAAGAACTACAACATCGCCGTGAAAAAGCGGGGCGACGACATCACCTTCCTGCGGCGCATTGTCCGCGGCCCCGCCGACGACAGCTACGGCATCCAGGTGGCAAAGCTGGCCGGTCTGCCGGACGAAGTCACCGAGCGGGCCAAGCAGGTGCTCAAGACGCTGGATGCCGCCAGCCAGAGCAATAAGCGGGTCACCCAGCTGGACTTTGAGGCGCTGGAGGCGATGAACAGCCCCGCGGTGCCCAGCGAAATGATGGACAAGCTGAACGCGCTGGACGTGGAGACGCTGACCCCCATCGAGGCGCTGAATTTCCTCTATGAACTGAAAAAGACCCTCGGCAACTGATTTTACTTAGGAAAGGGGAGACGGACCCATGGCCGTGATCCATGTGCTGGACAAGCACACCGCGGAGCTCATCGCCGCCGGCGAGGTGGTGGAGCGCCCCGCATCTGTGGTGAAGGAACTGCTGGAAAACGCCATCGACGCAGGCGCCACCCAGGTGAGCGTGGCCATTGAAAAGGGAGGCGTTTCCCGCATCCAGGTCACCGACAACGGCAGCGGCATCGAGGCGGAGTATATCTCCACCGCCTTCATCCGCCACGCCACCAGCAAAATTTCCTGCGAGCAGGATTTGGAAAGCATCCACACCCTGGGCTTCCGGGGCGAGGCCCTGGCTTCAATTGCCAGTGTGGCAAGGGTGGAGGTGCTCACCCGCACCGAGCCGGACGAGTTCGCCTGCTGCTACCGCATCGAGGGCGGCGAGGAACTGGGCATGGAGCCGGGCGCGCGCCCTGTGGGCACCACCATCACCGTGCGGGACCTGTTCTATAACACCCCCGCCCGGATGAAGTTCCTGAAAAAGGACGCCAGCGAGGGCGCGTTCGTGGGCGAGACGGTCAGCCGCGTCGCCCTTTCCCACCCGGAAGTGTCCATTTCTTTCATCCGCGAAGGAAAACAGCTTTACAAAACGCCGGGAGACGGCAGTCTCAAGAGCGCGGTCTACGCCGTGCTTGGCCGGGACTTTGCAAAGGACCTTCTGCCGGTGCAGGACGAGAGCGGCGGCTACCGGGTGTCCGGCCTTGTCACACCGCCCCGGGCCTGCCGGGCCAGCCGCGGCATGCAGTTCTTCTTCATCAACGGGCGTTTCGTCAAGAACCGCACCATGATGGCCGCGCTGGAAAACGCCTATCGGGGCACCTTGATGCAGGGCAAGTTCCCCGGCTGTGTGCTGGCGCTGGAAATGCCTGCCCAGCTGGTGGATGTGAATGTGCACCCCGCCAAAACCGAGGTGCGCTTCTCCCGCGAAAGCGACGTGTTCGACGCGGTCTACCGCGCGGTGAAGTCGGCGCTGGCCCAGCCGGGCAGCGGGGAACAGCACTTCACTTTTGCAAAACAGACGGAATTGGAAGAGCCGGCGCAGAAAGTGGAACAGCTGGACCTTTCCACACCTGTAAAGCAGCCGACGCTTACATGCATCACGCCGCCGGTCACCGCTGCCACAAGGCCTGCGGCCACAGTGTCCGGGCTGGGCGGATGGGGCGGCGAACCCGCGGCGCAGCGCCCCGCTCCCGCCGTTCGTCCGGCGTTCACCGCCGCCCCGGTGCAGCGGGATTCTCTGCGCTCGGAGCCTTTGCCTTTGAGCACCGCGCCCTCTGTGCAGCCCGCACCGCGGCCCGCGGAGCCCGCGCCGGTCCGCCCTGAACCTGCTCCTGTTTCCGAGCCTGTCCAAGAGCAGCTTCAGGCGGCGCCTGCCGAGCTGCAGGCTGTGCCCGCCCCGCAGGAGGAAACCAGGGAGGCGCCGCTGGAATACGTCGGCGAGGTGTTCCGAACCTACATCATCACCCAGCGTGGGGACGAGCTTTGCCTCATCGACAAGCACGCCGCCCACGAGCGCATCCTGTACGAGCAGCTTGCCGCCGGCTACGGCGCGGCCAGCAGCCAGCTTCTGCTGGCCCCGGTCACGGTGAACCTTTCCGCCCCGGAAAAGGCGGCGCTTTTGGAAAATGCCGACCTTTTGAACGACGCGGGCGTGCAGGTGGACGATTTCGGCGGCAATACCATGCTGGTGCGTGCGGTGCCGGCGGATGTGCTGGTCACCGACGTGGAGGGCCTCCTGTGCGAACTGGCGGACTGTCTTGCCCGGGGCAGCCGGGAGACGGTGAGCGAAAAGACCCAGTGGGTGATGCACTCCATCGCCTGCAAGGCCGCCATCAAGGCGGGGGACAAGTCCGACCGGCGGGAGCTGATGGCCCTGGCGCAGGACATTCTGAACGGAAAGGTGCCGCCCTTCTGCCCCCACGGCAGGCCTGTGGTGCTGAAACTTACCAAAAAGGAGCTGGAAAAGCAGTTTGGCCGATTGGGATAAGATGCCTGTGGTGGCCGTGGGCGGCCCCACCGCCAGCGGAAAGACCGCTTTTTCGGTCCAGCTGGCAAAGCGCCTCGGGGGCGAAGTGGTCTGCGCCGATTCCATGCAGATCTACAAAGGGCTGGATGTGGGCACCGCCAAGGCGACCCGGGAGGAAATGCAGGGCGTGCCCCATCATCTGATGGATTTTCTGCCGCCGGAAGAGACCTTCAGCGTGGCGGATTTTGTGGAAGCGGCGAACCGGGAAGTGCAGGCCATCTGCGCCCGGGGCAGGCTGCCCATCCTGGTGGGCGGCACCGGCCTTTACATTGAAAGCTTTTTGAACGGCGTGCGCTTTGCCCAGCAGAAGGCGGACCCCGCGCTTCGGGAAAAACTGGAGCGGGAGGCCGCGGACCTCGGGGCGCAGGCCATGCACCAAAAACTGGCGGACGTGGACCCGGACTATGCCGCCACAGTCCACCCCAACAACGTGGGGCGGGTGGTGCGCGCGCTGGAACTCTATTATTCCACCGGCAAGACCATGAGCCGGCAGCGGGCGGAGTCTCTGCCAGAAACGCCGCCGTTCGATTCGCTGGTGTTCTGCCTTGCGCCTTCGGACCGCGCGCAGCTCTACCGGCGCATCGACACCCGGGTGGACCGCATGCTGGAAGCGGGACTTCTGGAAGAAGCAAAGCTGGTGTTCGAGAACCGCGGGCGCTACCGCACGGCGGCCCAGGCCATCGGCTACAAGGAGTTCTTTCCTTATTTTGAGGGAACGGCGGACCTTGCCGCCTGCGCGGACAAACTCAAGCAGGCCAGCCGCAACTACGCCAAGCGCCAGCTGACCTGGTTCCGGCGGATGCCGAACGTTGTGTGGCTGGACCCCGGTGACGAACAGCTGGTGCAGCGCGCGGAGCAGATGGTGCGCGAGCATTTCGGTTTATGAGCGGCACTGCCGCAAAGAAGGAAAGGGGGAGAAGGACATGAAAGCCTCGATCATCAAATACGGCATCATCGCCGCGCTGGGCCTTGCCGCGGCCTATCTGGCGGTGCAGATCTTCACGGTGCTGGACCGGCCTTACCGCACCGAAACGGCCATCCTTCACGATATGTCCGACAGCCTTTCCTGCGGCGGGTATCTCGTCTTTGAGCAGTCGGAGGTGCCCGGCGAAGGGCAGATGGGGTATCTTGTCTCCAACGGCGAGCGCGTGGCAACGGGCACCCAGGTGGCGGAGATCTATTCCGACCCCAGCCAGGCCCGCGCCCGCACCGCCCTCACCGAGCTGGACGCCCAGCTGGAACTGCTGGAGCGCAGTGAAAACACCGTGGGCACCGATGTGGACGTTCTGCTGGCCCAGCGCCAGTCGGCGCTGTACGACCTGCTGGACGGCCTGGACCGGCAGAATTACGAGGAGATCTCCTCCAAAAGCAACGAGTATCTTCTGGCTTTGAACCGGCTCCAGATCACCACCGGCGCGATCCGGGATTTTTCCGGCGCGAAAGAGCTGATCGCCCAGGAGCAGGCGGTGCAGCAGGCAAACCTGGGCAGCCCTGCGGCGGTCACCGTTTCCACTGGCGGCTACTTCGTGGCGGCGGATGCGGCCCAGATGCTGCTGTACAGCAAAGACGAACTGGACAACATGTCCGTCGCGGAGATGGCCGACGCCCTGCAGCAGGGCGCGGGCGTGGGCGAAGTTTCCGGCGCGGGCAAACTGGTCACCGATTATAAATGGTACTTCTACGGTGTGTGCACCGCGGAGGAAAGCGAAAAGTTCGAGGGCGTTACCAGCGTGGACATCAGTTTCCCCGGCGCGGCGGAAAAGGTCCTGCCCGCCACGGTGGAGAGCGTCAAGGTGGATGAAGACTCCGGCCTTGCAAAGTTCGTTCTCAGCTGTGAATATGTGGGCGCGGATGTGCTGAGCCTCGCCTCGGCAACCGCCCGCATCGACTTCGAATCCTTCAAGGGCGTGCGGGTCAGCGCCAAGGCGCTGAACATCGTGGACGGCGAAAAGGGCGTCTATGTGAAATACGGCAATCTGGCGCGCTTCCGCAAGATCACCGTGCTTTATCAGGACGACGAGTACATCCTTGTGCCGGAAGGCGGCAAGGTGGGCACCGACAACGAGGTGCGTCTGTTCGATGAGGTCATCGTGGAGGGCACCGACCTCTATGACGGAAAAATCCTGTGAATATAAGGCAATGTTGTGTTTCTTTGTTGACAGAAACACTAAAAATAGCGATAATATATACTAACTGATGATATGTTTTCGGATGAAGCGTTCATCATTTTCGGAAGGAGATACGGAACGATGCTCGACGGGCTTAAAAGATTTCTTGGTGTGAACGAAGAGGACGACGGTTATTACGACGACAACGAGGACATGTTCCCCCAGCGCAGCGCTGCGGATGACGACGGCTATCAGCCCGAACCCACCGGCAAGCGGAACAAGGTGGTCAACATCAATGCCACCACGCAACTGCAGGTGGTCCTGGTCAAGCCCGAACGCTTTGACGACGCCAGCACGGTGGCCGATCACCTGAACGCGAAGCGCACTGTTGTGCTGAATCTGGAAGGCACCAACAAGGAGGTCTCCCGCCGTCTGGTGGACTTTTTGTCCGGCGTGGCCTACGCCAACAAAGGCCAGATGAAGCGGGTGGCCAACAGCACCTTCATCATCACCCCCTACAATGTTGACATCATGGGGGACCTGCTGGATGAGTTAGAAAGCAATGGCGTATTCTTCTGATGAGCGGCAGCGGGGTTACATCCCGCCGCAAAACGATCAGGAGCGCCTTGTCATGCGCCGCGCCCAGGACCTCTGCCGCATCGCAGAGAACCGGGGCGTGGCCCGTTACAGCGGCTTTCTGTCGGATCGGGAGCAAAGTCTGGCCAAGGCCGCAATGAACCAGGCCGGCTGCACCTGGGCCGCCTTTGAGGGCGGCTATCCTGCAGCCGAGCGCAAACTGCTGTGCCTCGAACCGGCGGGCGCCTCGGGCGAACCGCCGATTTGTTGCGTTTTGATCCGTTGCGCGGGCGCGGGCTCCGACACACCCGCCCACAAGGAGTATCTTGGCTCCGTTCTGGGCCTCGGCCTTGAGCGGGAGTGCGTGGGCGACATCCTGCCGGACCCTGACGCGCCCGGCACCGCGTATGCCTTTGTGCTGGAGCGGGTCGCGCCGCTCATCTGCGATGAACTCACCAGCGTGGGCCGGTGGACGGCCCGGGCCGAGCGGTTTGAAGGGCAGCTGCCGGTGCAGCCTGCCCAGCGGGAGAGCAAAACCGCCACTGTTTCCTCCCTGCGGGCGGACGCAGTGCTGGCGGCCATGCTCCGCTGCAGCCGCGGTCAGGCGGAGGCCCTTGTGCGGGGCGGCAGGCTGGAGATAAACCACGTTCCCGTGACCAGCGCCCACGCGGCTGTGTATGAGGGCGATGTGTTCACCGTGCGGGGCATGGGCCGCTTCAAGCTGGAGGCCCTGGGCGGCAAAAGCCGCAAAGACCGGTTGTTTATTCAATATTTCCAATATTGACGGCACTGTGCCGCCACTTTCGCCGAAAGGAATGATCTGAATGATTTCACCCCAGGAGATCCGCACCGTAACCTTCGACAAGGTCATGCGCGGCTACCGCCCCGAAGACGTGGACGCGCTGCTGCAGCAGCTGGCCCAGCAAATGGAGCAGCTGCAGGCGGAAAAAGAGAGCGCCGAGAAAAAGCTGTATGTCCTGGCCCAGAAGGTGGAGGAGTACCGCAAGGATGAGGACAACCTCAAGACCGCGCTGCTCAACGCCCAGCGCATGGGCGAGAACGTCATAAAAGAGGCCAAGCAGAAGGCCGAGTCCATTCTGCGGGAAGCGGGCATCAAGTCCGAGGACATCACCCGCGCCGCCCTGGAGCAGGTGAGCGAGGAGCAGCTGGAGCTGGAGCGTGTCAAGGCGGAAGTGGCGCAGTTCAAGAACAATGTGCTGAGCCTCTACAAGCAGCACATCGAGTCTCTGAGCACCCTGCCCGGCGACGAGCCCGAGGAAGCGGAAGAGGAAGTTCCCGCCCCCGTGGAGGAGACGGTGGAGCCCGAGCCCGCGGCCGCGCCCGAGGAGCCGGAGACTCCCGCGGAGGCCGAGCCCTTTGGCCAGACCTTCGACGCCGCCCCGGAACCGGACGACCCCATCAGCCGCTTCCCGGACCTGAGCGCTTTGTACGGCATGCAGGCCCAGGAGGAAGAGCCCGCCGCCGAGGAGCCGGAGGAGGAGCCCACCCGGACCTTTGTGCCCGGTCAGACTCGTCCCGCCGCGCCTCAGCCCGAGACCCCGCCCGCTTCGTCGGTGTTTGAGGGCTTTGAGGGCATCAAATTCAGCGATTGATCCCGGCGCGCGCCAAAAACGCGCAGCTCATTTGAGGAATAGGAGTGTAGTTACCAGTGCCACAGGATTACAACAGCACGATCAACCTGCCCAAAACTTTGTTTGACATGCGGGCGGGTCTGCCCAAGAAAGAGCCGGAGATGCTCAAAGAGTGGAATGCGGACCATCTTTATGAAGAGCTGATGAAGCACAACGAGGGAAAGCCCCGCTATGTGCTGCATGACGGCCCTCCGTATGCCAACGGCAACATCCACATGGGCACCGCGCTGAACAAGATCATCAAGGACATCATCGTCCGCTACAAGAACATGACCGGCTTCCAGGCCCCTTATGTGCCCGGTTACGACACCCATGGCCTGCCCATCGAGCTGAAGGCCATGAAGCAGCTGGTGGGCAAGGGCGAGATCTCCAAGCTGGAGCTGCGCAAGGTCTGCCACGAGTTCGCCACCGAGCACATCGACATCATGGGCGAGCAGTTCCAGCGCCTGGGCGTCATCGGCGATTTCAAGAATCCCTACCTGACCCTCAAGCCCGAGTTTGAGGCCCGCCAGATCGAGATCTTCGGCGAGATGGCCAAGAAGGGCTACATCTACAAGGGCCTCAAGGCTGTGTACTGGTGCCCCGAGGACCGCACCGCCCTGGCCGAGGCGGAGATCGAGTACGGCGAGGACGAGTGCGATTCCATCTACGTCCGCTTCAATGTCACCGACGACCCGAACGGCATCCTGGCCAAGCGCGGCATCCCCATGGACAAGGCCTGGTTCGTCATCTGGACCACCACCACCTGGACCCTGCCCGCCAACGTGGCCATCTGCCTGAACCCCGACTATGACTATGTCTTTGTCAAGGTGGGGGAGGACTATCTGGTGATGGCCGAGGCCCTGGTGGAGAGCACCATGCAGGCCTGCAAGATCGACAGCTACGAGATCGTGGGCGAGCCCATCAAGGGCAGCGAGCTGGAGCTGATGCAGGTCCAGCATCCCTTCCTGGACCGCAAGAGCCTTGTCATCCTGGGCGACCATGTCACGCTGGAAAGCGGCACCGGCTGCGTGCACACCGCTCCCGGCCACGGCGTCGAGGACTTTGAGGTCTGCACCAAACACTATCCTCAGGTGCCGGTGATTGTGCCGGTGGACGACGGCGGCTTCCTCACTGCCGAAGCCGGCCCCTTCAGCGGCCTGAAGGTGTGGGACGCCAACAAGGTCATCCTGAAGCACATCCAGGAGAGCGGCCATCTGCTGGGCGTCCAGCACATGACCCACCAGTATCCTCACTGCTGGCGCTGCCACAGCCCCATCATCTTCCGCGCCACCAAGCAGTGGTTCTGCTCCATCGACGCCTTCAAGGAGGACGTCTACAAGGCCATCGATCAGGTGCAGTGGTTCCCCGGCTGGGGCCACGACCGCATGATGGGCATGGTGCGCGACCGCAGCGACTGGTGCATCAGCCGCCAGCGCACCTGGGGCGTGCCCATCCCCGCGTTCTACTGCAAGAAGTGCGGCAAGTATCACATCACCGACGAGACCATCAAGGCGGTGAGCGACCTGTTCCGCCGCGAGGGCAGCGACGCCTGGTACAAGTATGAGGCCAGCGAGATCCTGCCTGCCGGCTATACCTGCGAGTGCGGCGGCACCGAGTTCGAGAAGGACAAGGACATCATGGACGTCTGGTTCGACTCCGGTTCCACCCATGTGGCGGTGCTGGAGGAGCGCCCGGAACTGCATTGGCCCGCCGATCTGTACATGGAGGGCGGCGACCAGTTCCGCGGCTGGTTCCAGTCCAGCCTGCTCACCAGCGTTGCCACCCGGGGCGTTGCGCCCTATAAGAACGTGCTGTGCCACGGCTGGGTGGTGGACGGCGAAGGCAAGCAGATGCACAAGTCCGCCGGCAACGGCGTGGAGCCCAGCGAGATCATCAAGGACTTCGGCGCCGACATCGTCCGTCTGTGGGTGGCTTCCAGCGACTACACCGTGGACGTGCGCATCAGCAAGGAGATCATCAAGCAGCTGAGCGAGGCTTACCGCAAGATCCGCAATACCGCCCGGTTCATCCTGGGCAACCTGAACGGCTTCGACCCCCGCACCGATCTGGTGGCGGACGATGCGCTCACCGAGCTGGACCTGTGGGCGCTGGACCGTCTGGATCAGCTGAACAAGACCGCCCGCGACGGCTACGACAGCTTTGACTTCCACAAGGTCTACCATGCGGTCTACAACTTCTGCGTGGTGGATATGTCCAACTTCTATCTGGATGTGGCCAAGGACCGGCTGTACTGCAGCAAGGCGGACGCTCCTGCCCGCCGCGCGGCGCAGACCGCCATGTTCCGCATCCTGGTGGACCTCACCAAGATCATCGCCCCCATCCTGACCTTCACCAGCCAGGAGATCTGGAGCTTCGTGCCCGACTTTGACGGCAAGCAGAAGTACGTGGCCTTTGAGGACATGGCTGCCGCCGGCGTCTGGGCTCAGAGCGAAGAGTTCCGCGCCAAGTGGGACCGCATCATCGCCGTGCGCGACGATGTGAAGAAGGTCCTGGAGCAGGCCCGTGCCGAAAAGGCCATCGGCTCCTCTCTGGAAGCCAAGGTCACCCTGTACTGCACGCCCGAGATGGCCGCGTTCATCGCCACCATCCCCGTGGAGCAGTGGGAGGACCTGATGATCGTCTCCCAGCTGGAGGTTGTGGAAGGCGAGGGCGGCGCTCACGGCGAAGTGGAAGGCCTAGGCGTTGCCGTGCAGCACGCGGAAGGCGAGAAGTGCCAGCGCTGCTGGAAGTACACCGCCGACATCGGCTCCGACGCGCAGCATCCCTGCCTGTGCGCCCGGTGCGCTGCGGTGATCGCAGAATAAACAGTTTCTAAAAGCGGCGCGCTGAGTCGCATCGGCAACGGTGCGCCCGTGCCGCTTTTGAACTATCACAGAGCCGGCCGCCTCAGTGGCTAAGCCGGAAGTGGGAGGCTTTTCTTGATTTCAGCACTTATCACCATCGTGGCCGCCGCGCTGTTGGTGGTCATTGACCAGAGTATCAAGCTCTGGGCCACCGTGAACCTCGCGCCGGTGGGCAGCATGCCCCTGATCCCCGGCGTGGTGGAACTGCGCTATTATCTCAACGACGGCGCCGCGTTCAGCATCCTCCAGGGCAAACAGACCTTTCTCATCCTGTTCACCGGCGCGGCGCTGCTGGTGGTGGCGTGGTATCTTCTTTTCAAAAAGCCCGCGAAAAAACTGGAGTACATCGGCTGGCTCTTCGTGCTGGGCGGCGGCATCGGCAATCTGGTGGACCGTGTGATGAACGGCGAAGTGGTGGACTACATTAATCTGCTGTTCATGAACTTTGCTGTGTTCAACTTTGCCGACATCCTGGTGTGCACCGGCATCGGCCTGTTGCTGCTGGGGCTTGTCCTGGACGAAGTCTCCGCCCGCAGAAAGAAGCAGGAAGAGGCGGCCCCGAGCGCGGCAGACCTCCCGGAGCAGAGCGATGGAACGGTTTGACGTCTTTGTTCCCGCGGAGTGCGCCGGCCAGCGAGCCGACCGCTTTCTCGCCGACCTGGAAGAAATTGAACTGACCCGAAGCGCGTTGCAGCGCCTTTTTGAGCAGGGGCTGGTGCAGTGCGGCGAAAAACCTGTGGCAAAGAACCTGAAGCTGAAAGCGGGCGACCACCTGACCGTGGACCTGCCCGACGCAAAACCGCTGGAGGCTCAGCCCCAGAACATCCCCTTGGAGATCATCTATGAGGACGACTATCTGATGGTGGTGAACAAGCCCAAGGGCATGGTGGTGCATCCCGCGCCCGGCAGCCCCGACGGCACGCTGGTGAACGCGCTGCTCTACCACTGCGCGGGTCGGCTTTCCTCCATCGGGGGCGTGGTGCGCCCCGGCATTGTGCACCGCATTGACAAGGACACCAGCGGCCTGCTGGTGGTGGCCAAAACCGATGCCGCCCACGAGGGCCTGTGCGCCCAGATGGCGGTGCACAGTGTGGAGCGGGTGTATGAGGCGGTGGTCTACGGGCGCTTCAAGGAGCCGGAAGGCTTTGTGGAGGCGCCCATCGGCCGCCACCGCACCGACCGCAAAAAAATGGCGGTGGTCCCTGATGGAAAGTACGCCTATACCGGCTATCAGGTACTTGCACAGTATAACGGCTTTACACACATTGCCTGCCGCTTGAAGACGGGCCGTACCCATCAGATCCGGGTGCACATGGCCAGCATCGGCCACCCGCTGGCGGGCGACAGCGTCTATGGCCCGCGGGACTGCATCAAGCGGCTGAACGGGCAATGCCTTCACGCCCGGGTGCTGGGGTTTGAACACCCTGTCACCGGCGAAACGATGCACTTTGAAAGCCCTCTGCCCGATTATTTTACAGACTTTCTTCGCACTCTCCGAAAGGAGCCGGAATCATGATCGAATCTCTTGCGGACCTTTTGGTCGTCAGCGATATGGACAACACTCTTCTCACCGCAAAGGAGGGCGTTCCCTCCTGCAACCGGGTCACCATCCAGCTGTTCTGTGAGCTTGGGGGCCGGTTTACCGTGGCCACCGGCCGCCCGGTGGAGTCGGTGCGTGCGGCGCTGGGGGACCTGGCCTTGTCCTGCCCGGCCATCACCTGCGGGGGCAGCGTCCTTTACGACATGCAGGCGGACAAGCCCATTGAAAAGCATTTTCTGCCCCGGCAGGGGGCCACGCAGGTCATCGAGACTGTCATGAGCCAGTTTGCCGACATCGGCGTGGAGATCATGGTGGAAGAGGGGAAACTGTACATCGTGCAGGCCAACCGCTACACCCAGGCCCACGTGCAGGAGGAGCACATGCACAGCGTGCTCTGCCCGCTGGACCAGGTGCCCGACAATTGGGCCAAGGTGGTCTTTGCGGCGGACCCTGTGACCCTTGCCTCCCTGCAGGCCTTTGCCGCCAGCCTCACGGTGGAGGAAATGTACTTTCTGCACACCAATCTGATGTACTTCGAGATCATGCCCGCCGGGGTGAGCAAGGCGCAGGCGCTGCGGCGGCTGTGCGCACTGCAGAACATCCCGCTGGAAAACACCGTTGTCATCGGAGATTATTACAATGACATCGACCTGATGCGTGCCGCCGGGCACGCGGTGGCGGTGGGGAATGCCCCCACCGAGGTGAAACTGGTGGCGGACGAAGTGGTCTCCAGCTGCCGCAGCGGCGGCGTGGGGGAGTACCTTTACAGCCTCATTCGCCGTTATACCTGACCCAAAGCCCCTTGACGCCCGTTTTAGGTGCGCCAACGGGCTTTTTTTACAAAGATTTCGGTTTTTCGCAATGGGAAGATATGCTATAATGACTCTGTAAACTCCGAAATGGGGGAAGTACTGCATGAAGAAGGCACTGTTGACTGCCGCGTGCTGTGCCGCTGCATTGACGATCCTTTTGGGAGGCTATTTCTGTTATGCGCCGTTCTGGCAGCCGGATTATGCGCCGGTCTCACCCGAACCTTTCTCGGTGGAGCAGGTGCTGCGGATGGACCTGAACACCGCCACGGAAGAGGAACTTCAAAGTGTGCCCGGCATCGGTGAGGAAATGGCCCGGGCCATCCTGGAATACCGGGAAGACTTCGGCGGCTTCATCATCGTGGACCAGCTGTTGCTTGTGGACGGTGTCAGCACCAGCGACGTGGATGCGTGGCGGGACTATTTCTACATCGGAGAATGATTTTTGAGGAGGGAAACTGACGATGGAACCCCAACGTCAGAGCGTATTCATCAACCGGGAGCTGAGCTGGCTGGATTTTGACCGGCGCGTGCTGGCCCTGGGCAAGGAAAAAACGGTTCCGCTGGCGGAGCGGATGAAGTTCACTGCCATCTACGGCAGCAATCTGGACGAGTTTTTCATGGTGCGGGTGGGCTCGCTCTATGACCGCACGCTGCTGAAAAACGAGATCACCGACAACAAGACCAAACTCACCGCGGCCCAGCAGCTGGCGGCCATCATGCCCAAGACCGCCGACCTGCAGCAGCAGTGCGACAAGATCGTGGTAAAGCTGCGCCAGCATCTGGCCGAGCAGGGCTATGTGCGCATCGATTTCCAGAACCTGACCAAAGAGGACGAGCGCTTTTGGAAAAAGTATTTCCTGAATGAGATGCTGCCCGTCCTTTCGCCTCAGATCATCGACCACCGCCACCCCTTCCCGTTCTTGCGCAACCAGGAAATTTACCTCTGCGCGACCCTGAAGGCAAAGGGCGATGACGCGGTCTCCTATGGCCTTATCCCCATCAGCAGCCAGTTCGACCGCATGCTCTACCTGAAAAAGGACGACCAGCTGCTCTATGGCCTTGCAGAGGAGCTCATCCTGCGCTTTGCGGACCTCGTTTTCCCCAAGGGGATGTTGCAGAAAAAATGCCTTTTCCGGGTGACCCGCAATGCGGACATCGACGTGAAGGAGGGCATGTTCGACCAGGACATCGACTACCGCCAGGTGATGAGCGAACTGCTGAAAAAGCGGCGCAAGCTGGCCGCCGTGCGGCTGCAGTTCTGGAACGAGCCGCCCCAGGAAGTGGCCAAATACCTGTGCGAAAAGCTGATGCTGCCGGAAAAGCAGTGCTTCTATCAGGAAAGCCCGCTGGACCTCTCCTGCTACTTCAAGCTGGCGGCTCGTCTGCAGGCGGACGGACGCACCGACCTGTTCTACCCGGTGGCAAAGCCCATGCAGGCGCCTGCGAACTTCAAGCTGGGCGAGGAGGCAAAGCACCGGGACGTGCTCATCGCTTACCCTTACCAGAGCATGCGCCCCTTCATCAAAATGCTGATGGCTGCGGCCTACGACCCGGACGTGGTCAGCATCAAGATGACCCTTTATCGCATGGCCAACAACTCTCAGATCGTGCAGGCGCTGGTGGCTGCTGCCGAAAACGGCAAGGAAGTGGTCACCATCGTGGAGCTGCGGGCCCGGTTTGACGAGCAGAACAACATCGACTGGTCCAAAAAGCTGGAGGAAGCGGGCTGCACCGTTATTTATGGCCTGGATGACTACAAGGTCCACTCCAAACTGACCCTCATCACCCGGCGCAGCAAGGGCCGCTACTTCTACACCACCCAGATCGGCACCGGCAACTACAACGAAAAGACCAGCGAGCAGTACACCGACCTCTCCTTCGTCACCACGAATCAGGAGGTGGGCGAAGAGGCGGCCGCCGTCTTCAACAATCTTGCGGTGGAACGGCTTACCGACGACACCGAGCACCTCATCGTTGCGCCGCTGCATTTCAAGAGCGTGCTGTTGAAAGAGATGGACACCGAGATCGAAAAGGCGCGTCTGGGCCAGCCTGCCCGCATCATCCTGAAAAACAACTCCATCAGCGACAAGAACATCATCGAAAAGCTGGTGGAGGCATCCCAAGCCGGGGTGCCCACCGACATGATCGTGCGCGGCATCTGCTGCGTGCAGGCAGGCCTGCCGGGGCAGACCGACAATCTGCGTATCCGCAGCATCGTGGGCCGCTATCTGGAACACTCCCGCATCTACGCCTTTGGCGAAGGGGAAGACCTGCGCATCTACATGGCTTCGGGCGATTTCCTCACCCGTAACACCGAGCGGCGGGTGGAGGTGGGCATCCGGGTGGATGACCCCGCCATTGCAAAGCAGCTTTGGGACATCCTGCAGCTGCAGCTGGCTGACAACGTGAACGCCAGAGAGATGCGCCCCGACGGCAGCTATGCCAAGGTGAAGCCCGCCGAAGGGCAGCCTTTGGTGGACAGTCAGATGGAATTGTACAACTATTTCAAGGACGGATTCACTGCCACAGCGCCCGCCGCGCCCGACAAAAGGGCAGGCAAGGAAGCGCCGGCCTCCGGCGGCTTCTGGAACAAGCTGCGCAGCTGGCTGCACCGCGACTGAACAGAATTGCACGATGAAAAGCCGAACGCCTTTACAGGTGTTCGGCTTTTTCTTGCGCAAAATTGCGATAAAATCGATCTGTAAAGTTGTTTTACTAAACAGATTGAAAAGCTGGGAAAAAGTCGTCTTTTGCTTGATTTTGTCCCAAAAACCGTATAGTATGGGGGTATGACAAGAAATACAAGTTATTATGAAGGGAGGTGGGCATGTGCAGCGCACACTGCGGCGGATCGCCGCCGGACTGATCTGCACGATACTGCTGGGCAGCGGCGCGGTTTTTGCTGAAGAAGAGACCACGACGCAGGCAGCGTCCACGACCGAGATGAAGGCGGTGGTCCTCCAGGCGGGGCAGGATTTTGACCCGGCCGCCGGGGAAAGCGAGTGCAAGGCACAGCTGGACGCGGCGCTGGCAAAGGTAGCGGAGTACGGCATGAACGCTGTGCTGATGCCCGCCAACACCGCCGACGGGGCGCTTTTTGCCGGCGAAAGCTGGCCGATGGCCTGCGATTATGATCTGTTGGGCTATGCGGCCGAGGCGGCACGGGGGCAGGGGCTTGCCTTTTATGTGATTTTCGATGCTTCCTGCGGGCTGGACGAACAGGGGCAGTATGGCGCACGCGCAAACCTGAGCGCCTCGGCCATCCAGACCACCGCCGCCGTTCTGGGCGAGATGGTGGGCAGCTGCCAGCCCGACGGCGTTTACCTGACCGGCTATTACAACCAGAAGACCGCCGAGAGCATGAGCCTCTACCGCAGCGAAGGCGCGTCCATGGGCTATGACAACTGGGTGCGGGAATGTGTCAGTTCCCTCATTGTGAACGCATCCGCAGCGGTGAAGGGCGCAAAGCCGGACGCGGTGTTCGGTCTTGTGACCGACCCGGTGTGGGCCAACCAGTCCACCGACCCTGCGGGCAGTGCCACATCGGCGGAGTTTGAGATGTCCGCCGACGGCTATGTGGACCTGAACGCCATCTTCGCCTGGGCCGACGTCGATCAGGTGATGGTGCGCTGCACCGGCTCCCTCACCGATGAAGCCCAGAACTTCAAGACGGTGCTCACCTGGTGGGCGCAGACGGCCTCGCAGCACGGGGCGGGCGTTTCCGCCTGGATCTGCAACGACCGGCTGGGTGGCGACGAACCCGGCTGGAAAGCGCCGGATCAGGTGATGCGTCAGATCATCGAGACCCGGGCGGTGGATGGCTGCGTGGGTGCGGCCTATGGTTCCCTCAGTGCGCTGGAACAGAACGTGGGCGGCTCCACCGACGTGCTGCTGCGCTACTACGCGGACCAGATCGAGGAGCAGGACATCCTCACCGACCTGACCGTCAGCACCCCGGAAAAGCGCACCTATACCACCCAGGAGCCCCAGGTGAACTTCTACGGCGCTTCCGACCCCAACTTCCCGCTGACCCTCAACGGCAAGGAACTGCAGCGCAACAGCGAAGGCGTGTTCAGCGTGGAGATGGACCTGGAACCCGGGCTCAACACCTTCACCTTTGAGCACAAGGAGAAATCCGTTGTCTACAAGATCACCCGCGAGGTGGTCATCATCCAGGAGGTCTCGCCCTCCGGCAGCATGACGGTGGAAGGCTCCACTCAGGTGGGCATCACCGTCATGGCCTACTCCGGTTCCACCATCACCGCCAGCCTGGGCGGCTCCAGCGTGACCCTCACCGAGCAGGAGCTCACTGGCGATTCGGCGGACGGAAACACCTCCAGTTATGTGCCTTACAAGGGCACCATCACCGTTCCCGCGGCAACCGAGAGCCAGCAGGACGTGGGCAACATCACCATCAGCGGCACCTGGTCCGGCGTCACCCAGTCAGCCAGCGGCGCGCGGGTGTATGTGGCGGCGCTGCCTCAGCAGGCGCCCAATGTGGAAGGTCAGAAGGGTCATCTGGTGGAAGTCACCGCCAGTCAGGCCCGCACCTACCCCGCGGGCGTTCTGAACAACGACCCCAACGGCAGCTGTTTCCCGCTGCCCAAGGGCACGGTGGATTACATCGTCAGCGACAAGCTTACTTATTATGACGATACCTATGGCAGCGGTGAGTACTATATCCTGGGCAGCGGCGTGCGGGTGAGCGCCTCCTCGGTGAGCAGTCTGGGCGAGGCGGAGTGGCAGATGTCCTCGCTGAGCGGGGCGTCCAGCTGGGCGGACGGGCAGTATGTCTATGTCAGCTTTGCCCGCTCCGGCCGCAAGACCGCCTATACCGTGTCCTTCGACGGGGTGGGGTATTCCTCCTCCGGCGGCGTCAACAGCTTCTCCGGGGCCACCAGCATGGTGGTCACTCTCAAGGACACCAGCGCCGACACCGCCGCCCCCAGCCTTGCATCCAATAACCTGCTCAGCGGGGTGAGCCTCTCCCAGCAGGGCAACGACACGGTGATCCGTTTCGACCTGCGCAAGGCGGGCTCCTTCCTGGGCTACCGGGCTTACTACGACGGCGACAGCCTTGTGTTCCGCTTCAACCAGATCCCGAACGGGCTCTCCGGCGCAAAGATCTATCTTGACCCCGGCCACGGCGGCTACGACGGCGGCACCTCCATCAGCGGCATGTACACCGAGAAGACCCTCAACGCTGACATTGCCAACCGTGTGGCGGACATCCTCCGCAGCCGCGGCGCCACGGTGCAGGTGACCGACACTTCCAGCTACGTCTCGCTGGACAGCCGGGTCAGCCAGTCCCAGAGCTTCAGCCCGCATCTGTTCGTGAGCATCCATCACAACGCCGGCGTTTCCAGCGCGAAGGGCACAGAGGTGTACTACTTCAATCCCTATTCCCGCCAGCTGGCAGCGAACCTGTCCGGCGCGGTGGCCGGGGCGCTGGGCACCACCAACCGGGGCGACAAATACGGCGCGTATCGCGTCACCACCCACATGGATTTTCCAGCTGTGCTGGTGGAATGCGGCTTCCTCACAAACCCGGACGAGCTGAGCAAGCTTCAGAGCGACAGCTACAAGAACGCCATCGCCACTTCCATCGCCGACGCGATCCAAAGCACACTGAACTCCATGCTGTAAGATGAACGGCGGGGCCGCTGCAAAGCGGCCCCGCCGTTTTTGCGTTCTGTGGACGTGCCATTTTTTCTGTGCATGGCGCATAAGAATAGACCATAACGCCCAGGGAAAAGAGGAGCCGTACACCATGTGGGAGAAAGCACAGGAAATACAATATCCGCCCATCCTGCCGCAGGCGGGGGAGGTGAAGGCTGCGCTCACGCCGCCGCTCACCCCCAAGGAAAAACAGCGGCCGAACTATATCCTGCGGGTGTAGGTGCTGCTCTGTCTGCTGGCGGCGGCCGCGGTTCTGGCAATGAGCCGTGTTGCGCCCGAGGCCTACCGGCAGTGCGGTGATGCTTTCCGTGCCGCGATGGAGAGCGGGGTGGAGCTGAACGGGCAGGAGCAGCTGCTCAAGTTCACCTCCGAGACGGTGAGCGGCCTGCAGGCGGGCGCGCTTGAGGTCATGGCCCGGCTGGAGCAGGTCACCGGCGCGCATCAGCCTGACGATGAGCAGGCTCCCGAGCTCACCGGCGCGGGCGGGCAGCTGGCGGCCTTCTGGCCCTTCGTGCCGGAGGGAAACTCCACAAAGTCCTATCAGCCGCCCTTTGAGCTGGCGCCCCCGCTGGAAAGCTTTTATATCACCTCGGACTATGGCTGGCGCAATCACCCGGTCACCGGCAAAAGCGACTTTCACACCGGCGTGGACCTGGCCGCCGCCGAGGGCACGCCCATCCGGCCCGCGGCCGGCGGTGTGGTGCAGAAAAGCGAATACAGCGATTCCTACGGCAACAATGTGGTCATCCTTCACAGCGACGGGGTCACCACCCGCTACTGCCACATGCAGTATGTGTTCGTGCGCCAGGGGGAGACGGTGGATGAGAGCACCGTCCTCGGCACGGTGGGGCAGACCGGAATGGTCACCGGGCCACACCTGCATTTCGAGCTGCTTTGCGATGGAGTGCGCTACGACCCGGACAAGGCGCTGGGGCTGGCATGAGGCATCTGCGTTTGCGCCAGCCGGTGCTGCTGCTGGCGGCGCTGTGGTTCGTGCTCTACCGGGACCACAGCGGCCTTGTGCGGGTGGGGCTGCTGGCGGCGCTGCTGCACGAGTGCGGCCATGTGGAGGCGTGGCTGGCCATGACAAAAAGGCTGCCGGTGCTCTCCTTTTCGCTGCGGGGCATCGGGCTGGACGCCTCCGCGGCACGCCTTTCCCGCCGTCAGACCTTTTTCCTGGCGCTGGCCGGGCCGCTGACCAATCTTCTGCTGTGCGGCGCAGCCCTTGGCAGGATGCAGCTGGCCGCAAGCTACTGGGGCTACTTCTTCGCGGCGGCAAATCTTGCCACCGGGCTGTTCAATCTGCTGCCATTGGGCGACCTGGACGGGCGAAGGATGCTGCAAAGTGTCCTGCCGTGATTGCATTTGCGGGTCGAATCGGGTACAATAAACAGGAATCAAACCTGTGCGCCGCCTTTGTGCGACGCATGTGATGGAGGAACCGCTTTGTTTGACCCGAAATTGAAAGAGGCGCTGGCCCATGTGCAGAAGCCGGGCCGCTATACCGGCGGCGAGCCGGGCTGCATCATCAAGGACAAGGCACAGGTGGACCTGCGCTTTGCCTTCTGCTTCCCCGACACCTACGAGGTGGGCATGTCCTTTTTGGGCATGAAAATTCTCTATGAGCTCTTGAACCAGCAGCCCAACTGGTGGTGCGAGCGCGCCTTCATGCCCTGGGTGGACATGAAAGCGGAGATGGAGCGGGTGGGCCTGCCCCTCTATGCGCTGGAGAGCAAGGACCCTCTCACCGACTTCGACATCGTGGGCTTCACCCTGCAGTATGAGCTGTCTTACAGCAACATCCTCGCCATGCTGGACATGGCGGGCATCCCCCTGCGGGCGGAGGACCGGGGCGAGGAGTGGCCGCTCATCGTGGCGGGCGGGCCCTGCGTCTGCAACGGCGAGCCCCTGGCGGACTTCATCGACATGATGATGCTGGGCGAAGGGGAGGAGCAGCTGCCCCACGTCTGCCGCATCGTGGAGGAGGCCAAGCGGGAAGGCCTGCCCAAGAAAGAGGTGCTGCGCCGCATCGCCGCCGTGCCCGGCTGCTACGTGCCTTCTTTCTATGATGTGACCTACCACGAGGACGGCCGGGTGAAAGCCATCACCCCCAACGACCCCGCGGCCCCCGCCGTCATCACCAAGGCGGTCATCCGGGATATGGACAGCCAGACCCCGCCCACCCACTTCGTGGTGCCCATGGTGGGTGCGGTGCATGACCGCGCTCAGATCGAGGTGCTGCGGGGCTGCGTGCGGGGCTGCCGCTTCTGTCAGGCCGGTTTCCTTTACAGACCTATGCGCCAGCGCAGTGCGGACAAGCTCAATGAAGCGGCGCACCGCCTGTGTGACAACACCGGCTATGAGGAGATCAGCCTCACCAGCCTGTCCACCTCCGACCACAGCCAGCTGGAACCTTTGCTGGATGACCTGCTCACCTGGACCAAGGACGAACATGTGAGCTTGTCGCTGCCCTCGCTGCGCATCGACAACTTCAGCGAGAGCCTCATCGAAAAGACCAATCGGGTGCGCAAGACCGGCCTGACCTTCGCGCCGGAGGCGGGCACCCAGCGCCTGCGGGACGTCATCAACAAGAACGTCACCTGGCCGGAGATCGAGCGCACCTGCACCCTGGCCTTCAAGGCGGGGTACACATCGGTAAAACTCTACTTCATGATGGGCCTGCCCACCGAGACCATGGAGGACATCGAGGGCATTGCCGACACCGCCCAGAAGGTGGTGGACCTCTACTACGCCAACCCGGACAAGCCCAAGGGCAAGAGCGTGCAGGTGACCATCAGCGTGGCCTGCTTCGTTCCCAAGCCCCACACTCCCTTCCAGTTCGTTCCTCAGGACACCGAGGCGCAGCTGAAGGAAAAGCAGCAGCACCTGCTGCACAGCGTGCACAGCAAAAAGATCCACGTGAACTATCACGACAGCTCCATCAGTTTTTTGGAGGCGGTGTTCGCCAAGGGCGACCGCCGTCTGGGCCGGGTGCTGGAGGCCGCCTACCGCAAGGGCTGCTTCTTCGACGGCTGGGACGAGTACTTCCACTACGACCGCTGGATGGAGGCTTTTGCCGAGTGCGGGCTGGACACCGCGTTTTATGCCAACCGCTTCATCGGGCTGGACGAAGTCACCCCCTGGAGCCACATGGACTACGGCGTGAGCCACGACTTCCTGGTGCGGGAGTACCAGAAGGCGATGGCCGCCCAGACCACCCCGCCCTGCAACCGCAAGTGCAGCGCCTGCGGGGCCAACAAATTTGTGGGAGGTGCCTGTTTTGACTACAGTAAGGATCTGGTTCACTAAGACCGGCGAAGCCTCCTACATCTCTCTGCTGGATTTGCAGCGGGTGATGCAGCGCTCGCTCAAGCGCAGCGGCCTGCCCGTGTGGTACACCCTGGGCTTCAACCCCCACATCTACATGACCTTCGCCTGCCCGCTGCCGCTGGGGCAGGAGAGCCTTGTGGAGAGCGTGGACGTCAAGACCGAAGAGGAGCAGCCGGACCTGGAAGCGTGGAAGAAGGCGCTGGAGCCGGTGATGCCCCTGGGCGTTGCCGTCACCGCCGTGACCCTGCCCAAATGCAAGGCCGAGCAGATCGCCAGCGCGGTGTATGCGGTGCGCCTGCCCGCCGCGTTTGCGGAAGGTCTGGACCGCTACAACGGGCTGGACGCTGCCCCGGTGCTGAAAAAATCCAAGCGCGGCCAGAAGGAGATCGACCTCAAGGAGCACTGCCCCCGGCTGGACTATGTGCGGGAAGGGGACGAGGTGTGCTTTGAGATGCAGCTGCCGGCGGGGGAGGGGCTGAACCTCAATCCCAGTCTGTGGCTGGGCTTTCTGCAGGAGCACTGCGGCGTGGACGCCACCCAGGCCCATGTGCTGCGCAAGCGGCTCATCACAAAAAATTCTGAAGATTTTGCCTGAAAATGCTTGCAAAGCGGCAAATGCTGTGCTATAATATTTAGGCGTTAGTGTCCGCTGGCACCATCAGCGGGGTTAATGTACATCATTAAACGGGCGGTCCTCTGCCGATTATCGGGTATGAACGTCATAAAAAATGGAGGATTCATCAATGGACGCAATGCAGATCATCACCCAGGGCATGGTCAAAGAGAACCGGCCCCAGTTCGAGATCGGTGACACCGTTCGGGTCTCCGTTCGCATCAAGGAAGGCGAGCGCGAGCGTATCCAGGCCTTCGAAGGCACTGTGATCGCCAAGAAGCACGGCGGCATCGCCGAGACCTTCACCGTCCGCCGCACTTCCTACGGCGTCGGCGTGGAGCGCGTGTTCCCCGTCAACTCTCCCTTCGTTGAGAAGGTGGAGGTCGTCCGTCACGGCAAGGTGCGCCGGGCCAAGCTGTTCTACCTGCGCAGCCGCACCGGCAAGGCCGCCAAGGTCAAAGAGCAGATCCGCTGATCGAAAGACACAAAAAAAGGGGCAATGGATATTGCCCCTTTTTTTGTTATATGCTACAATAAAATTCATCAAATTTATTCATTATCACGGGGGAGGGAACACATCTTGGAAGAGACCCGTTTCCAGCGCAATGTGGATATTCTGGACTGGTACGACGCGCTGGTGTTCGCGCTGGCGGTGCTGGTCCTTGTGTTCGCCTTCTGCGCCCGCATCGTGGTGGTCAGCGGCAGCTCCATGAACAACACCCTGACCGGCGGCGACCGCCTGCTGGTGCAAAGCACCTTCTATACCCCGCAGCGGGGCGACGTGGTGGTGGTGGACAGCTACATCAACTACGGCAAGCCGCTGGTCAAGCGCGTCATCGCCAAGGGCGGCGACACGGTGGACATCGACGTGGAGCAGGGCCTTGTGTATGTGAACGGCGAGGCTCTGGACGAGCCCTATGTGCCGGAGGGCACTCTCTCCACCGGCAACGTGGAGTTTCCCCTCACCGTGCCGGAGGGAACGCTGTTCCTGATGGGCGACAACCGCCAGCACTCCACCGACAGCCGCAGCAGCGACGTGGGCTTCATCGACGAGCGGGACATCCTGGGCAAGGTGGTCCTGCGGATCTATCCGTTCAATAAAATAGGACTGATCGAATGAGCAATGAATTTGTGAACCGCCGCAACATCCAGTGGTTTCCCGGCCACATGGCCAAGACCCTGCGGCTCATCGAAGCAAATCTGAAAAACGTGGATGTGGTGCTCCAGCTGCTGGACGCCCGCATCCCCCTGAGCAGCCTGAACCCTGAACTGCAGCGCCTCACTGCCTCAAAGCCCCGCCTGTATGTGATGAACAAGGCGGATCTGGCCGACCCGGCGCTCACCAAGGCGTGGCAGGCTTATTTCCGCGCGGCGGGGGCCGGGTGCGTGGCCATCAGCGCAAAGCAGAAGGGCAGCGCCGGGCAGGTGCGCAGCGCCATCGAGGCGGAACTGCGGGAATTGCTGGAGAAGCGTGCCGGCAAAGGCATGGCGGGCGCCCGCATCCGCGTGATGGTGGTGGGCATCCCCAACGTGGGCAAGTCCACCTTCATCAACAACTTCGCGGGCACCACCCGCGCCAAAGCCGCCGACAAGCCCGGCGTCACCCGAGGCAAGCAGTGGGTCACCGTGGGCAACTATGACCTTCTGGATATGCCCGGCGTGCTCTGGAAAAAATTCGACAGCCTGGAGACCGCCACGAACCTTGCGTTCATCGGCTCCATCAAGGACGACATTCTGGACATCGAAGAGCTGGCCATGGGCCTTGTGGCGCAGATGCAGACGGTCTATCCCGACCGACTGGCCCAGCGCTACAAGCTGAGCGAACAGCAGGTGACCGAACTGGGCCCCTGGGAACTGGTGGAGGCCATCGGCCGTGCCCGCGGCATGCTCGTCAGCGGCGGCGAAGTGAACACCGAGCGCGCCGCCATCATGCTGGTGGATGAATTCCGCGCCAGCAAGTGGGGCCGCATCACCCTCGAAACGCCGCCCCGCCGGGAGGAACAGCAGGATGGAAACGAACAGCCCTCTGTATGAATACGACGCCGCTGTCCGCGCGCAGCACGGGCTCTTCTGCGGCGTGGACGAGGCGGGCCGCGGCCCTCTTTGCGGGCCGGTGTGCTGCGCGGCAGTCATCCTTGACCCGGCCAACCCGGTGCCCGGGGTGAACGACTCCAAGAAGCTCAGCGAGAAAAAGCGGGAAGCCCTCTTTGATGAGATCAGGGAGAAGGCGCTTGCTTACCAAATCGTTTTTGTGAGTCCGCAGGAAATCGACGAAAAAAACATCCTCTGGGCCACCATGGCCGGCATGGAGCGGGCGGTGGCCGGCCTTGACCCCGCGCCCGCCTTCGCGGTGGTGGACGGCAACCGCGTGCCGCCGCAGCTCATCGTTCCGGCGCTGGCCCAGGTGAAGGGGGACGGCGTGTGCGCCAGCGTGGCGGCCGCGTCCATCCTCGCCAAGGTCAGCCGGGACCGCTGTATGCTGGAACTGGACCGGCAGTACCCCCAGTACCAGCTGGCGAAGCACAAAGGGTATCCCACCAAGCTGCACTATGAACTGCTGGAGCGCTACGGCATCCAGCCCTTCTACCGGCGCAGCTTTTTGAAAAAGCTGGGGTATTGAGCCATGGACGCAAAGGCGTTCGGCCAAAAAGGCGAGGCTGCCGCGGCCCGGTATTATCTTGACCGGGGATGCCGGCTTCTGGCCCACAACTACCGCACCCGCATGGGCGAGCTGGACCTTGTGCTGATGGAAGGGGAGACGGTGGTCATTGCGGAGGTGAAAGCCCGCAGCGAGACCCGCCGCGGCCCCGCGGCCGGGGCGGTGGGGCCCGCAAAGCAGCGGCGCATCATCCTCGCCGCCCAGCGGTTTTTACAGCAGTCCGGCCTGTCGGAGCATCCCGTGCGCTTCGACGTGGTGGAGGTCACGCCCGCCGAGGGCGGCCTGCTGGTACATTGCATCCGAAGCGCCTTTGAACTTTGAAAAGGCGCAGGAAAGATAGAGGGGGAATCGACATGCAGTTCATTACCACTCGCGGCGCGGGCCAGCCGGTCAGCGCAGCCCGGGCCATCTGCCTCGGCCTTGCCGGCGACGGCGGCCTGTTCGTGCCGGAACAGTTCCCTTCAGTGGACCTGCACCAGGCGCTGGCCCAGCCGGATTATCCCGCGCTGGCGGCGTTCATTCTGGAGCAGTTCCTCACCGACTATGACCCTGCCTTCCTGCGTCAGACGGTGCGGCAGGTCTACGGCGAGGCCTTTGGCGAAGGCACCGCGCCGCTGCACAAGGCGGGGGACGGGATGTACAGCCTGGAACTGTGGCACGGCCCCACCTGCGCCTTCAAGGATTTTGCCCTGCAGCTGATGCCCCGCCTGCTGGTGGAGGCAAAGCGCATGCTGGGCGATTCTTCCACCACCGCCATTCTGGTGGCCACTTCCGGCGACACCGGCAAGGCCGCCCTGGCGGGCTACTGCGACGTGCCGGGCGTCACCATCACAGTGTTCTACCCCAGCCATGGCACCAGCGAAGTCCAGCGGCTGCAGATGACCACTCAGCAGGGTGAGAACGTGGCCGTCTACGCGGTGCAGGGCAACTTCGACGACGCCCAGACCGGCGTGAAGCGGGTCTTTTCCGACCCGGACGTGGCAAAGCAGCTGGCCGCGAAGGACGTGCAGCTTTCCAGTGCCAACTCCATCAACTGGGGCCGCCTTGTACCCCAGATCGTCTACTACTTCCACGCTTACAGCCAGCTGGTGCGTTCCGGTGCGCTCAAGGCGGGGGAGAAGGCGGACTTCTGCGTGCCCACCGGCAACTTCGGCGACATCCTGGCCGGCTGGTATGCAAAGCAGATGGGCCTGCCCGTGGGCAAGCTGATCTGCGCGTCCAACAAAAACGACGTGCTCACCGAGTTCTTCGCCACCGGCGTGTACAACGCCCGCCGTCCCTTCTACCGCACCACCTCGCCCTCCATGGACATTCTGGTGTCCTCCAACCTGGAGCGGCTGCTCTACCACATGGCAGGGGCGGAAAAGGTCAAGGGCTGGATGAAGCAGCTCTTCGAGACCGGGTCTTACGAAGTAGAGCCGGAGGTGATGGAGCGCATCCGTGCCGACTTCGGCGCCGCCTGCGCCGACGACGAGACCGCCGCGGCCCAGATACGATCGCTCTTTGAGGAGCAGGGCTACCTCTGCGACCCCCACACCGCCGTGGCCTTCAGCGCCGCGCGCAGGAACAAGGGCGATGCGCCCATGGTGGTGCTCTCCACTGCCAGCCCCTTCAAGTTCCCGAAGGACGTGCTGGCAGCCCTGGGCCAGCCCCTGCCGGAAGATGAGTTCGAGGCCATGGCTGCCTTGGCACAGTATGCCGGGCAGCCCGCACCTCAGGCGCTGGCCTGCCTGCGCAGCCTGCCGGAGCGGTTCAGCACCACCATCCGCCCCGACGCTCTGCGGGACGTGGTGTTGGGCGAGTAAACAAAAAACGACCCGCGGAACCAGGTTCCACGGGCCGTTTTTGGGAGCCTTTGCCGGGGCGGTCACACCTCGGTGAAGGTCTCGCACTTGGTTCTGCCGATGTCGTCGTAGCAGTTGTTGACGTGGATGGTGCCGGCAGTGCAGCAGCTGGAACCGTTGTTGTAAACGCAGTTCTTCACGTCACAGCAGATACCGTTGATGACAGGTTCGTTCGGATTCATTGTTCTTTCCCCCTTTTCTGGTCTTATTGTGCCCGGTGCGCCGGCGATTATCAGGAGGTACGCATGGCAATTTTTGTAATAGGCGATCTGCACCTCTCGCTGGGCGCCGACAAGCCGATGGACAAGTTCCCCGGCTGGCAGGGCTATGTGCAGCGCATCCGGGAGAACTGGCTGCGTCTGGTCGCCCCCTGCGACACGGTGGTGCTTGCGGGGGACACCAGCTGGGGCATGAAACTGGAAGAAGCAGCCCCGGACTTTGAATTCCTGGAACAGCTGCCGGGGCAGAAGCTGCTTTTGAAAGGCAACCACGACTACTGGTGGACCACCGCCCGTAAGATGGAGGCTTTTTTTGAGACGCAGGGCTTTGCCAGCCTGCACCTGCTGCACAACAATGCGTATCACGTGGAGGGGCTTGCCCTCTGCGGTACCCGCAGCTGGCTTTTCGAGCCGGACGAGCCCCACGACGAAAAGGTGATGAACCGGGAACTGGGCCGCTTGAAAGCCAGCCTTGAAGCGGCGGGGGAGACGGACGAGGAGAAGGTCGTGTTCCTTCACTATCCGCCGGTCTATCCCGGAACAAGCTCCCCGCAGGTCATCGAAGTGATGCGCGAGTTCGGGGTCAAGCGCTGCTTTTACGGCCACCTGCACGGCGCCTCTGTGCGCGCGGCGGTACAGGGGGAGGTGGACGGGCTGGAATACCGCCTGATTTCGGCCGATGCACTGCGGTTTTGCCCCCATAAAATTTAGGAAAAGTATGGATTTCTGGCCATACGCATGATATAATAAAATGAATCTCTTTGTACGGAGGCTATATTAATGAATATTGTAAAAAGCGAAAAGCTTGAAAAAAGCATGCACGAGTTGCAGTTCTCTGTGGACGCCGAGACTTTCAAGGCCGCCATTGAGAAGGCCTACAAGCGCGAAGGCAAAAAGTACAATGTTCCCGGTTTCCGCAAGGGCCATGCGCCCCGCGCGGTGATCGAAAAAATGTACGGCGCCGACATCTTCCACTACGACGCCATCAACGACCTGTTCCCCGAGGCCTATGAGGCCGCGGTGGTCGAGTCCGGCATCCAGCCCGTGAGCCGTCCCGAGGCGGACGTGGTCTCCGAGAGCCTGGAAGACGGCGTGGTGCTCAAGGTCACCGTGGCTGTGAAGCCCGAGATCAAGGTGGGCAACTACACCGGTTTAAAGGCCACCAAGAAGGTCAATACTGTGGACGACGCCGACGTTGAGGCCGAGCTGGTCCGCATGCAGAACCGCAACGGCCGCATCATCACCCGCGAGGGTAAGGCCGAGAACGGCGACACCGTGGATATGGACTTCGAGGGCTTTGTGGACGGCGTCGCCTTTGAGGGCGGCAAGGCCGAGCACTACAGCCTGGTGCTGGGCAGCGGCAGCTTCATCCCCGGCTTTGAGGATCAGCTGATCGGCCACGAGGCCGGCGAGGAGTTTGACGTGAACGTCACCTTCCCCGAGGAGTATCAGGCCAAGGAGCTGGCCGGCAAGCCCGCCGTGTTCAAAATCAAGCTGCACGAGGTCAAGACCAAGGAGCTGCCCGCTCTGGACGACGAGTTCGCCAAGGACGTGAGCGAGTACGACACCCTGGACGAGCTGAAGGCCAGCATCCGCAAGGGCATGGAGGAGCAGAACGAGAAGCAGGCTGCTCTGGCCGTGGAGAACGATCTGGTGGACCAGGTCATCGCCACCATCGAGGGCGACATCCCCGAGGCTATGTACGAAGCCCGCATGGACGAAGCCGTGCGCGACTTTGAGTACCGCCTGGCGCAGCAGGGCCTGAAGCTGGATATGTACCTGCAGTACATGGGCCAGACTATGGAGTCCTTCCGCGCTTCCTTCCGCGAGCAGGCCGAGAAGCAGGTGAAGATCCGCCTGGCTCTGGAGGCCGTTGCCGCCGCCGAGCAGATCGTCGCTTCCGACGAGGAGCTGGAGGCCGAGCTGCAGCGCGTTGCCGACAACTACAAGATGGAACTGGCCAAGGTCAAGGAGCTGGTCAATGCCGACGAGGTCAAGAAGGATCTGGCGGTGAACAAGGCCATCGACTTCATCCGCGACCACGCCGAGATTACCGAGGAGAAGGTCGCCAAGGAGGGCTGATTTGCCCCAAGGCCCCTTCGCCTTACATAAGCCGTCCTGCATTGACCGATACGCGCTCTGCGGCCCGTATCGGTCAATTTTGCAAGACCGCTTACATTTTTTCTCACAGGGAGGTATAGCCAAATGAGTTTGGTTCCTTACGTTGTGGAGCAGACCGCCCGCGGTGAGCGCTCTTACGACATCTTTTCCCGCCTTTTGAACGATCGCATCATCATGCTCAGCGATGAGGTCAACGACGCCACCGCCAGCCTGGTGGTGGCCCAGCTGCTCTATCTGGAAGGGCAGGACAGCGAGAAGGACATCAGCCTGTACATCAACAGCCCGGGCGGGTCCATCAGCGCCGGCATGGCCATTCACGACACCATGAAGTATATCAAGTGCGACGTGTCCACCATCTGCATGGGCATGGCCGCCTCCATGGGCGCCTTCCTGCTGGCCAGCGGCACCAAGGGCAAGCGCCTCGCGCTGCCCAACGCCGAGATCATGATCCACCAGCCGCTGCTCAGCGGCCTGCAGGGTCAGACCACCGACATCAAGATCCATGCCGACCACATGGTGCGCACCCGCGAGCGCATGAACCGCATGCTCAGCGAATACACCGGCCAGCCCATCGAAAAGATCATGGCCGACACCGAGCGCGATAACTTCATGTCCGCCCAGGAGGCCGCTGACTACGGCCTGATTGACGCGGTCATCACCAAACGGTAAACAATCCGCGCGGCGCCCACAGGCGCGCCCCGCATCGTTTAGGGGTAACTATGGCAAACAATTCGAACGGAAAAGACAAAGACAAGAACCTGCGCTGCAGCTTCTGCGGCAAAAGTCAGGATGAAGTGGAGCGCATGATCATCGGCCCCGGCGTCAACATCTGCAACGAGTGCATCACGCTGTGCTCCTCGCTGCTGGATGAAGACGGCAAGCCGGACGCGCCGAAAGCGGCGTCCCGCCGAAACGCCGCCCGCCACGCCGCTCCCACCCTGGACCCGGTGAACGTGCTCACCCCTTCCGAGATCAAGGAAGGGCTTGACCGTTACGTCATCGGCCAGGATGAGGCCAAGCGGGTGTTGGCGGTTTCGGTCTACAACCACTACAAGCGCATCCTCAGCGGCGAAAACAAGAACGACGTGGAGCTGCAGAAGAGCAACGTGCTGCTGCTGGGTCCCTCCGGCGTGGGCAAGACCCTGCTGGCCCAGACCCTGGCCAAAATGCTGGGCGTGCCCTTCGCCATCGCCGACGCCACCACCCTCACTGAGGCCGGCTACGTGGGCGAGGACGTGGAAAACATCCTGCTCAAGCTCATCCAGGCCGCTGACTTTGATGTGAAGCGGGCGGAGATCGGCATCATCTACATCGACGAGATCGACAAGATCACCCGCAAGAGCGAAAACCCCTCCATCACCCGCGACGTGGGCGGCGAGGGCGTGCAGCAGGCGCTGCTGAAGATCCTGGAGGGCACCGTGAGCAACGTGCCGCCTCAGGGCGGGCGCAAGCATCCCCAGCAGGAGTTCATCCAGATCGACACCAAGAACATCCTGTTCATCTGCGGCGGCGCTTTCGACGGCCTGGACAAATACATCCAGCGCCGCACCGACGCCTCCGCCATCGGCTTCGGCAGCAAGCTGCATGACACCTCCGCCCAGGAGAAACAGAACCTCCTGCGCAAGGTGGAGCCGGACGATCTGGTCAAATTCGGCCTTATTCCGGAGCTCATTGGCCGTCTGCCGGTGGTCACCGTGCTGGACCCGCTGGACGAGGATGCCCTCATCCGGGTGCTCAAGGAGCCGAAGAACAGCGTCATCAAGCAGTATCAGGCCCTGATGCAGATGGACAACGTGGACCTGGAGTTCACCGACGAGGCCCTGCGCGCCGTGGCCAAAAAGACCATCGAGCGCAAGAGCGGCGCCCGTGGCCTGCGCAGCGTGATGGAAAGCATCCTGATCCCCATCATGTACCAGGTGCCCAGCGACCCCACCATCGTCAAGGTCACCATCACGCCTGAGACCGTGGCGGGCGGCGAGCCCGTGCTGGAATACGGCGCGGTGCGCAAGCGCTACAAGAACACTGTTCCTGTGGTGTAAACGCAACAAACTTTACAGAAAAATATTCCAAAATCGAAACGGTACGAGCAATTTGCCCGTACCGTTTTTGGGAGGGAATGCCAATGTCTGAACGAGTAAAAATCAAAGTGGAACACAATGTGCTGCATCTGCCGGCCATTGCCCTGCGCGGGCTTGTGGTGTTCCCGGGAAGCGTCATTCATTTCGAGGTCGGCAGGGAGAAGAGCATTGCCGCCATTGAGTGGGCGATGGCCAACGCCAGCCCCATTTTCCTCATCACCCAACGTGAGATGGACGTGGAGGAACCCGCCACTGCCGACTTGTACCGCTACGGCGTGGTGGCACAGGTCAAGCAGGTGATGCGCGTCTCCGACGATCTGGTCAAGGTGTTGGTGGAAGGGCAGTACCGTGCCCGTCTGCTGGCGCTGGAAAGCGGCGATAAGATGCTCAACGTCACTGTGAAGGAGGCCCCGGTGCGGGGCCTTCAGCAGGCGGGCAGCGTCAACGCCGAAGCGCTGGTGCGCAGCCTGAAAATCGCCTTTGAGGCCTATCTTCAGCTCAATCCCCGCATGCCTAAGGATGTGGTGTACACCATCCTTTCCAGCAGCGATGCGGCCTTTTTGAGCGAGTACATCCCTGCGAACCTTCTGTTCAAATACCAGGACAAACAGACTGTTCTGGAGCAGAACACCCTGATGGGCCGCCTTCAGACCACCCTGGACCTGCTCTATCGCGAGAACCAGGTCCTGACCCTTGAAAAGGAAATTCAGGACAAGGTCAACGACCAGATGGAGAAGAACCAGCGGGACTACTATCTGCGGGAGCAGATGCGGGCCATCGCCACCGAACTGGACGGAGACGACGACGTCCGCTATGAGTCCGAGCGGTATCTTGACCAGATCCATGCCCTCAGCCTGCCGGAGGAAGCCACCGAAAAGCTGGAAAAAGAGGCGGAGCGCCTGGGCAAGATGCAGGGCAACAGCCAGGAGGCGGCGGTCATCCGCACCTATCTGGACACCTGCCTTGCGCTGCCCTGGGGCGTTTACACCCCCGACGACTTGGACCTTGCCCGGGCGGAAAAGCACCTGAACAGGGAGCACTATGGCCTGAAAAAGGTCAAGGACCGCATCCTGGAACTGCTGGCGGTGCGCATGCTCAATCCGGACGCCAAAGGGCAGATCCTCTGCCTTGCCGGCCCTCCGGGCGTGGGCAAGACCAGCATCGCCCACTCCATCGCCGAGTGCATGGGCCGCAAGTATGCGCGCATGAGCCTGGGCGGTGTGCGGGATGAGGCGGAGATCCGCGGCCACCGGCGCACCTACGTGGGCGCGATGCCGGGCAAGATCATCAGCGCGGTCACCACCGCCAAGAGCATGAACCCGCTCATCCTGCTGGACGAGATCGACAAGCTTGCCGCCGATTTCCGGGGCGACCCGGCCGCGGCGCTGCTGGAAACGCTGGACCCTGAGCAGAACAAGACCTTCAAGGACCACTACCTTGACATACCCTTCGACCTGAGCCAGGTGTTCTTCATCACCACGGCCAACGACCTCTCCACCATCCCGGCCCCGCTGCTGGACCGCATGGACGTCATCGAGCTGCCCAGCTACACCCGGGAGGAGAAGTTCAACATCGCCAAGCGGCACCTGCTGCCCAAGCAGCTGAAAAAGACCGGCCTGGAGGGCCGGGTCAACCTGACCGCGGGGGCCATCTACGGTCTTATTGACGGCTACACCCAGGAGGCCGGCGTGCGCGGCCTGGAACGGGCCATCACCGAGGTGCTGCGCAAGTGCGCCCGCAAGGTGGCCTCCGGCCAGGAGCAGAAGGTCACCGTCACCGCCGCGAATCTGGAATCCCTGATGGGGCCCCGGCGCGTCAAGCCGGACTTCTACAACCGCTCCAACGCGGTGGGCATCGCCAACGGCCTTGCCTGGACCAGCGTGGGCGGCGCCATCCTGCCCATCGAGGTGCAGACTATCCCGGGCGGCTCGGGCAAAATTGAGCTCACCGGCTCTCTGGGCGATGTGATGAAAGAGAGCGCCCATCTGGCGGTCACCTTCGCCCGGGTGCATGCTGGCGAATACGGCATCGACCCCGAACAGCTCAAAAACTACGACCTGCACATCCATGCCCCCGAAGGCGCGGTGCCGAAGGACGGCCCTTCCGCAGGCGTTACCCTTGCAACCGCGCTCATCTCCTGCCTGTCCGGCATTCCAGTGCGGGCAGATGTGGCCATGACCGGCGAGATCACCCTCCACGGCGACGTGCTGCCCATTGGCGGGCTGAAAGAGAAGAGCATGGCTGCCTACCGGCAGGGCATCAAGACGGTGCTCATTCCCCAGGCAAATCAGAGCGATTTGTACGACGTGGACGATGAGGTCAAAAAGGCCATCCGTTTTGTGCCGGTGAGCCGGCTGGAGCAGGTGCTGAACCACGCGCTGCTCACTCCGCGCCAGGGCCGCCGGGCCCAGAGCCGCGCAAAGCAGGCCGCCGCCCCTGAAAAGGTCCCCGCCGGGCTGGTAGCCCCCGGGGAACAGCGCCCGCAGGAAGCCCACCTGCCTCAGTAACAAAGGAGACGGTTTATGAACTACCAGAAAGCTGACTTCCAGGCCTCTTACGGCCTTTCCAGCCAGCTTCCCGACAGCGACCGGCCGGAGTTCGTCTTTTCCGGCCGGTCCAACGTGGGAAAATCCAGCCTCATCAACAAGCTCTGCAACCGCAAAAACCTTGCGCGGGTCAGCGCCACGCCGGGCAAAACGGCCACCATCAACTTCTACACGGTGGACTCTGCCTACTTTGTGGACCTGCCCGGCTATGGTTACGCAAAGGTCTCCGCAGCGGACCGTCAGCGGTGGGACCAGCTGATCAACAGCTATTTTGACGCAGCGCGCAACTGCGTGCTGCTGGTCCAGCTGCTGGACAGCCGTCACGCTCCCTCCGCTGATGATATGCAGATGCTGGAGTATCTGCGCTACCGGGGCATTCCCTTTGTGGCGGCGTTGACCAAGGCGGACAAACTGAAGAAAAGCGAGATCGCCCAAAAGAGGGAAGAGTTTGCCTTCCTGACAGAGGAGTTCGGCTGCCGGCAGATCATACTTACCAGCAGTGAAACGGGCCTTGGCATCGAGGAACTGCGGGCGGTCTTTGACGGCCTGCTCACAGGCGAGGTGTAAAGGTGTAATGGCTTACAACGAATTTGCCTACTTTTACGACGAGCTGAACGGCGAGGCGGACTACAACGCGCTGTATGCTTATGTGAAAGGACAGCTGGACGCCCATGGCGTGGCCGACGGCATCGTGGCGGACCTGGGGTGCGGCACCGGCGATCTGACGCTGATGCTCACCCAAGCAGGCTACGACATGATCGGGGTGGACCAGTCGGAGGAGATGCTGGCCGTTCTGCGGGAAAAGGCGGACGAGCTGGGCATCTCCCAGCGGCTGCTTTTGCTCCGGCAGGACATCCTGGACCTGGACCTGTTCGGCACCATCCGGGGCGCTGTGTCCACCTTCGACACCTACAACCACATCGGTCCCGCGCCCCGCTTCGAGCAGGCGGTGGCCAAGGCGGCCTTTTTCATGGAAAAGGGCGGTGTGTTCATCTTTGACCTGAACACGCCCTACAAGCATCGGCAGGTGCTGGCGGACAACGAGTTCGTGCTGGAAGGGCCGGACGCGGTGTGTCGCTGGCGCAACGCCTGTTCGCCGCAGGGGGACCGGGTGGACATCTCCATCCAGATCGACTACCTTGACACCGGCGAGGTGTTCCGGGAGCAGTTTTCGGAGTATACCTACGAGGCGGACTATGTGAAGCTGGTGCTGGAACAGAGCGGCTTTGCACTGGCCGACCTGCGGGACGGCGAGACCTTCGGCCCGCTGCGGCCGGAGAGCCAGCGCTACATTTTTACAGCGGTCAAACAATACACACAATTGGAGAAGACAGACAATGGCTAACATGATTCGCGGCATTTCCGACAATGGCGGCGTTGTGTTCTACGGTGTGGATTCCACCAACATCGTGGCCGAGGCCGAGCGCATCCACAAGACCAGCGCCGTCACCAGCGCGGCCCTGGGGCGGCTGCTCACCGCCGCTTCCATGATGGGCATCACCCTCAAAAGCGAGCAGGACTCCCTGACCCTGCGCCTCAACGGCGGCGGGCCTGCCGGCACCGTTCTGGCTGTGGCCGACGGCGCGGGCTGCGTGAAGGGGTATGTGCAGAACCCGGTGGTTGAGCTGCCTCTGCGGGGAGACGGTAAGCTGGACGTGGGCGGCGCCGTGGGCAAGGACGGAACCCTGAGCGTGGTGCGCGACCTGGGCCTGAAGGAGCCCTATGTGGGCCAGATCCCGCTGGTGAGCGGGGAAGTGGCCGAGGACATCACCGCCTACTACGCCACCAGCGAGCAGACCCCCACCGTGTGTGCCCTGGGCGTGCTGGTCAACCCGGACCTGTCCATCCAGTGCGCGGGCGGCTACATGATCCAGCTTCTGCCCGGCGCCACCGAGCAGGAAATCACCATGCTGGAACAGAACGTGGCCAAGGCCCCCAGCGTTACCAAACTTTTGCAGCAGGGGATGGACCCCAAGACCATCATGGAGCTGGTGCTGCAGGGCTTCGACCCGCAGGTGCTGGACGAGTACGACGTATCCTATAAATGTGACTGCAGCCGCCAGCGGGTGGAGCGTGCGCTGCTGAGCATGGGCCGTCAGGAGCTGGAAAGTCTCGCCAGGGAAGAAAAGTGTGTGGAAGTGAACTGCCAGTTCTGCGACAAGACCTACAACGTGGATGTGGCCAAACTCCTGAAATCCCTGTAAATTCTTTGCAAAACCACATGGTTTGCCCGTCTTTGGAGAAACTAAAATAAAGTTGAGAAATAGTCTTGACAAAGCAGGAAAGATGCGGTAAAATAAACACCGTCGCCAAACGAGATTGGCGGTGCAAACCATGGATTTGCGGCTTTAGCTCATCTGGTAGAGCGCCACCTTGCCAAGGTGGAGGTAGCGAGTTCGAGCCTCGTAAGCCGCTCCATTTTCAAGGAAGTTTAGCTCAGCTGGGAGAGCATCTGCCTTACAAGCAGAGGGTCAGCGGTTCGAGCCCGTTAACTTCCACCACCGTGGCCCGGTAGTTCAGTTGGTTAGAACGCTAGCCTGTCACGCTAGAGGTCGTGAGTTCGAGCCTCATCCGGGTCGCCAATTTGCCTCTGTAGCTCAGTTGGTAGAGCAGGGGACTGAAAATCCCCGTGTCATT
>ERZ1673695.286-NODE-286-length-85253-cov-97.634757_pt1 | contig 85253 bp, 82 predicted proteins | sample MGYA00580225_ERZ1673695 | MGnify/ENA primary metagenome ERZ1673695 (study PRJEB41218, sample SAMN15661739) | gut metagenome | host: Homo sapiens | place: Canada: London | collected 2015-08-20/2019-03-30 | study: EMG produced TPA metagenomics assembly of... | reverse complement strand
AAAACAGCTCCAGCTGCGCCTGCATCAGCGCCAGCGGCGTGCGCAGCTCGTGGGCGGCATTGCCGGTAAACTGCCGCTGGGCGGCAAAGGCGTTGTTGAGCCGCTCGAGCATCTGGTTAAAGGACTTGCTGAGCTGCCGGAACTCCGGCAGGACGTCCTCGTTGATCTTCATGTCCGCCAGATTGTTCATCTGGACCTTCTCCACCTGCGCGGCAAAGCTGCGCAGGGGCTTGAGCGCATGGCCGCTGACGAAGTAGGCGAGCACGCCGCTGAGAAGCGTCACCGCTGCCGTGATGTACCAGTTGGTGGTGCGGAAGCTCCCCTGCACCCCATCGACGACGATGGTCAACTCCTCGTTGGGCGCTATGAGCTGCGGGTCAAAGCTCGCCGCTCCGCCATCATTCAGGATCACCGTGCCACCGCCCTGTAAGCTGTCCGCAATGGTGTCCATATAATACACACCGGAGGAGCACAGCAGCAAATTCATGGCCACGCAGGTGATGCCAATCAGAAGGGCGGTCATCAGCGTGATGCGCCACTGTAGGGAAAGCCGCTTCATCCTTCCGTCCCTCCCATCAGATAGCCCTCGCCGATGCGGTTGCGGATGGGGTCATAGCCCAGCGCGGTGCGGAGCTTTTTGCGCAGGGCGGAGATGTGGACGCGAATGGAATTGCTGAAGCTGTCCACGCTGTTGTCCCAAACGTGATCCATCAGCTCCTCCTGGCTCACTGGCCGCCCCTGATGCACCATCAGATATTCCAGAATGCCCGTCTCCTTGCGGGTCAGCGTCAGCGTCTCACCGCGGACGGCAGCCGTGCGCGAGCGCGTGTCAAAGGTCAGCTCGCCGCAGCTCAGCAGCACGTCCTGCTGCGTGAAATGCCGCAGCGTCAGACTGCGGATGCGCGCCTCCAGCTCCGCCAGATGAAAGGGCTTTGCCAGATAGTCGTTTGCGCCCGCGTCGAGACCGGCCACCTTGTCCTCGACCTCGCTTCGGGCAGAGAGGATCAGCACCCGCGTCTCCCGGTCGCTCTGGCGCAGCGTGCGCAGCACCGTCATGCCGTCCTTTCCCGGCAGATTCAGATCCAGCAGCACCAGATCGTAGCGCTCCACACCCAGCAGCTCCAGCGCTTTTTCCCCGTCATAGCAGTAATCCACGCTGTATGCCTGCCGCCGCAGGCTGCGGACGATGGTTTCACACAGGGCGCGCTCGTCCTCAATGACCAAAAGGTGCATAATACTCCTCCTTAAAATATGCTGCATTCAGTATAACAAAAACAGATAAGTTTTCTGTTAAGTTTCTGTTCTTAACAGGGACTTTAACTCCCGTGCGCTATGATAGGCGCAGAAAAAGGAAAGGGTGATGAAATTGAGTCATGCAAAAAAGGCGGCGGCGCAGGTCGTGCTGCTGGCCGCCGGAGCGGCCATGGTGTGCTACGGCGCGTGGCGCGGTGAGGCGGCTGCGGTTTTGAGCAAAGCCATCAAATTGTGTTTGGAGTGTGTGGGCATTGGATAAGAAGGTATCAAGCGCATCGCATCTCATGGCCCGCTTCCGGGGCTGGATCCAGGCGGGAGCCACGCTCCTGACGAACATGCACGTACCGAACTTCCTGAAGGGAAAGCTCTATCAGGGAAAGGGAAAAGCCGTCTGCGTGCCGGGGCTCAACTGCTACTCATGCCCGGCTGCCTCCGGCGCCTGCCCCATCGGGTCGTTTCAGGCAGTGGTCGGCTCGTCGAAGTTCCGCTTCTCTTATTATATCACAGGAATCCTCATTTTGCTGGGCGTTTTGCTGGGACGCTTCATCTGCGGCTTCCTCTGCCCGTTCGGCTGGCTTCAGGAGCTGCTGCACAAGATCCCCACAAAAAAGCTCTCCACAAAGAAGCTCAAGCCCCTGAGATACCTCAAATACGCCATTTTGCTGGTGATGGTCTTCCTGCTGCCGGCGTTCCTTGTAAACGACGTGGGCATGGGCGACCCCTACTTCTGCAAATACCTCTGCCCGCAGGGCGTTCTGGAGGGAGCGATCCCGCTCTCCATCGCCAATTCCGGCATCCGGGCAGCGCTCGGGAGCCTGTTCTCGTGGAAGCTGGGTATTTTGCTGACGGTGATCGTGCTGAGCGTGCTGTTCTACCGGCCGTTCTGCAAATGGATCTGCCCGCTGGGCGCGTTTTACGCGCTGCTCAACAAGGTCTCCCTTTTCCAGATGAAGGTGGACAAGAACAAGTGCATCTCCTGCGGGAAATGTGCGAGGGTCTGCAAAATGGACGTGGACGTGACGAAAACGCCCAACCATACCGAGTGCATCCGATGCGGGATGTGCGTTCGTGCCTGTCCGACCGAAGCTGTGCGCTTCCGCTATGGCTTCGGAGACGGTAAAGATAAAGCAAAAGCGGCAGAAGTGACAAGGAAAGCCGCGGATGACGCTGAAAAACACTGACAAACAATTAGGAGGAACAAACAATGAACATCAAGAAAATTCTTGCGCTGGTGCTGGCGCTCGTGCTGGTATGCAGCCTGGCTGCCTGCACGACTTCCGGTAAGGACAAAAACATGGAAAACAAGGACGCAGACAAGCCTGCGGACAATGCTGCGGACATGAGCGGCGAGGATATGTCTATGACCGACGAGCCGAAGACCGCCGCCGAGGCGCTGGAGATGCACAAGAAGCTCCTTGAGCAGGAGAACGAGATCCTCTCGCAGAACACGGAGCTTTGGGAGAAGGTTTTCATGTCCGCCGACAAGGGCATGGTCATGGTGGAGGACGGCAAAAACTACGGCGACTTCCTGCTGGACACCATTGAGTCCGCCAAGGACGAGTTCACCGAAGAGGAACTGGCGCTTCTGAAGAAGGGCGCTAAGGAGATCAGCGACATCGAAAACAAGCTGACCGCATTGGAGGAAAAATTCCCCGAAATTCTGGACGACATGCAGAACGGCAATGTGATGACGGCTCCCGCCGACGGCAGCATGCAGAAATTCCCCTCCTTTGAGGGCAAGGACCTTGACGGCAACCCCGTAAAGAGCGACGAGCTGTTCGGCGCCAACGCCGTCACCGTGGTGAACTTCTGGTTCACGACTTGCAGCCCCTGCGTCGGTGAGCTGAGTGACCTTGACGCGCTGAACAAGGAGCTTGCGGAGAAGGGCGGCGCGCTCATCGGCGTCAACACCTTCACGCTCGAGGGCGACGAGGCGGCGATCGCCGAGGCGAAGGAGATCCTTGACAAGAAGGGCGCCACCTATCAGAACGTGTATTTTGGCTCTGACAGTGAGGCGGGCATGTTTACCGCAAATGTCTTTGCCTACCCGACGACCTATGTGGTCGACCGCTACGGCAACATCGTCGGCGACCCCATCGTGGGCGCGATCACCGGCGATGCCCAGAAGGAAGCGCTGCAAAAGCAGATCGATCAGGCGCTTGCCAACGACATGGGCTGATCGAACGCAGTTTTGAAAGGAGGCGGCGATGAAGCGAGCCATGCTGCCGCTCCTGCTGGCCGCGGTGCTGCTGACAGGCTGCACCGCCGGACAGAAGGCGGCGACACAAAAAACGGAAGCAGAGGAAACCCGGACAAGCGGACACGTTTTGGATGTGTCCGACGAGGAGAACATGTATATGGAAACGACGGAACATGTCATTTATCTGGCGGGCGGATGCTTCTGGGGCATGGAGCAGCTTATGCAGTCCATTCCCGGTGTCATCGACGCCCAGAGCGGCTACGCCAACGGCACCTGTGAGGAGGACGCCGACTACCAGACTGTCTGCAAAGGCGCCACCGGCTTCCGCGAGACGGTGCGCGTGGAGTACGACCCCGAGCAGGTGAGCCTTGACGCGCTGCTTCTGGCTTACTTCTATGTCATTGACCCGACGGTGGAGAACCGGCAGGGGAATGACATCGGCAGCCAGTACCAGACTGGTGTTTACTACACCAACGACAGCGCCAAAGAGACGGTGGAGCGCATCGCAGCCATCGAGCGCGGCCGCAGCGAGAAATTCTTCGTGGAGATCGGCCCGCTCAAGAACTACTATCCCGCCGAGGAATACCACCAGAACTATCTGGAGAAGAATCCGAACGGCTACTGCCACATTCCGTGGGCGGAGATGGAGCTGTTCTCCAGACTGCGCATCGATCCGGGTGATTACAAAAAGCCCGCGGCGGAGTCCATCCGCGACAAGCTGACGCAGGAGCAATACCGCGTCACACAGGAGAGCGGCACGGAGCGCGCCTTCACCGGCGAGTTCTGGAACCAGTTCGAGAAGGGCATCTATGTAGACGTTGTCACCGGCGAGCCGCTCTTTTCCTCCACGGATAAGTTTGAAAGCGGCTGCGGCTGGCCGGCATTCACAAAGCCCATCGAGGAGCCGGCCGTTGTCGAGCTGGAGGACAACAGCCACGGCATGCGCCGCACCGAGGTGCGCAGCCGCGCCGGAGATTCTCACCTCGGACATGTGTTCACGGGTGATCCGGAATCGCCGAACGGCGTGCGCTACTGCATCAACAGCGCGTCGCTCCGCTTCGTCCCTTACGCGAAAATGGAGGAGGAAGGCTACGGGTACCTGCTGTACCTGTTCGACGAATGACCTCCGAAAAATCAGTCATACTGTAAAAAGCGCGTCCGATCACCGATCGGGCGCGCTTTTGTGGAATCCTTTGGAAGGTTGACAGCGAGCGCTTTTTGCGCTATGATTTCGATATCTGCAAGAAGGCAGCCGAAAAGAATCATTTGTACAGGATGGGATGGGCGATCAAATTGAGTGATGTGAAGACGGGCAGAGGCATGAGGCAGCTCCGAAATACACGACAGCGTAAAATCGTTCTGGAGATGGTGCAGAAACACGATGATCATCCGAGTGCGGATCAGATTTATCTGGAGATCCGCGCAAAAGACCCTAAATTCAGCCGCGGAACGGTATACCGGAATTTAAATGCTCTTTCCGAGGAAGGGCAGATCACACACGTCAAAGTCCCGGGGGCGGACCGCTACGACCACAAGACGGAGTTTCACTACCATTCGATCTGCATGAGCTGCGGCGCAGTCCGCGACATTCCGTTTTCCTATGACGCGAAGCTCGATGAAACGATCGCCGCCGAGTCCGGCTATCAGATCACACGCCACAGACTCATCTTTGAGGGAATCTGCCCGGAGTGTCAGAAGAACGGACACGGTAAATAAGCAAAACGACAGATACAACAACCGGCTAAAAAGAACATGAAGCAGGCGTGACCGTTGCGGTCACGCCTGCTTTCGCTGTCTATTGATGTTTTTGGGCGCAAGATCCGGTGCTCGGGCAAAACCGAATTACACTTTTGCAAGCAGACGCATTTTTTCCTTTTTTGCCGCCGTCACGGACGAATCGGTCTCCTCGGTCAGACCCCACTCGTTTTCCAGCAGGTCAATGATCCTGTCATAGGTCTGCGCGGCATTGGCATAATCGCCCGTGATCTCATAGATATCTGCAATTCCCATGAGCGCGTCCTGGAATCTGGGACGCCTGATATCTTCGGCAAAGGCTCGCTCATAAATGCGGATGGCCTTTTTGTAGTCAGCCTTGGCGGCATAGTATTGTGCGGCCTCAAAGAGAGCGCCGTCGTTGTCCGGCTGCTCTGCCAGAAGGTCTTCCATGATCTTATCTCCGGAAGCCTCGTCAAAGCGGGCAAGCGCGATGTAGGCCCGGAAAACCTGCTTCATGACAGGATTCGCATTATCCAGAGCACAGAAGCGTTCCAGCCAAAGCTCCGCCTCATCGGCTCTGTGGTCGGCAATCAGATTATCCAGCAGGTACATATACGGCAGCGCGGCGTCCGGATGATCCTCTGCCAGCTCCCGATAGAAATCGATCGCCTTGGAGTGATTACACATATTCCAGTCCCAGACGGCATGGTTATCTGTTTTACACAGGAGCCATTGGCAGCCCTTTTCATTCGGTGCGCGGCGGATCGCCTCCTTCGCGTACCGGGATGCCTTCTGCGCTTCCGCGTTCATGCGGTGCCAGTAGAGATAAGCAATCAGCTCAGTTGCCCGCTTCTGATGCTTCAGATCATCCAGCTCGGCCCGCAGGAAGCTCTCAAACTCCCGAAAAATATCTGACGGAAGCTCCTCCTCCGCGTCCATTCGATTCTCGATTCGGTTAAGACGCTGCTCCGTTGTAACATCGAACAGGTCATCAATTGAGACGCCGAAGATCTCTGCCAAAAGAGGAAGCGCGGCAATGTCGGGCATGGCTACAGCATTTTCCCATTTGGACACCGACTGCGCTCCGATCCCCAGTTTTTCAGCCAGCTGCTCCTGCGTCAGCCCCGCCTGAAAGCGCAGATGCTTGATTTTCTTTCCTAGTTCCATCGTACTCATCTCCTCAAAAAGTGTTGTCTTGGTTACAGTCTCATGATACAACGAGGATCCTCGGAATACAATAACGCAGCATGCAAGGCCGATCGCCTGTTGGTGGAGTTCAAAGACCGGAAGAAGATGCTTTTTTGCGAAGCGTCTCCTTTCGGGGTGCTTTTATTTAGGGCACCTGCTTTGTTCGACATACGCAAATTAAACCGAGACTTTGTATTATTAGTGTTGCGTAACGGAAGATTTTCCTGTATGATAGAGGCAGAAAGAATACACCGTGTCAACGGGGAAACACTTTCTGAAAGGAGGAGCGGAGTATGATTTTGGGAATCTTACGTGAGACGAAACAAGGTGAAAGCCGTGTGATCTGCACACCGCAGGAGGTGGCAGCCATCACAGCCGCAGGCCACACCGTTTATGCACAGCGCGGCTGCGGAGCGCGGGCAGGCTTTCCGGATGAGGCATATGAGGCCGCGGGAGCGCTTCTGGCGACTGCCGCGCAGGAACTGTTTGCAGTCTGCGACATGGTCGCCAAGGTCAAGGAGTTCACACCGGAGGAATGGCCGCTGATCCGAAAAGGGCAGCTCCTTCTCGGCTGCCTCCATCCGGCGGCAAATCCTGCCGAGGTCGATGCACTGCTGGAAAGCGGCTGCATCGCATTTACGGCGGAGGATTCACACCGGTACGGCTCTCCGAACAGCGAAGCGGCAGGGAAGATGGGCGCGCTTTTCGGGCTGGAATCTCTGCTGACCATCCACGGCGGAAAGGGAAAGTATGTCGGCGGCTTCGCCGGTGCGCCTGGCATTGAGGTGCTGATCCTCGGCAGCGGAAAGGTTGGGCGCAGTGCACTGCAAGTCCTGCACGCGCTTGGCGCAAATTGTACGGTCATGGCACGAAATATGCAAAAGCTCCGCGAGCTCTCTGCGCAGTATCATGGCCGCGTCCGCGTCATGCACTGCTCGCAGGAAAGCATTGCGGAGGTGCTTCCCAAAACGGATCTTGTCCTCAACTGCGTCAAGTGGCAGAAGGAAAATCCGGACTTTCTCATCACGCGCGCGATGCTCTCTCGGATGGAAAAGGGCTCCGTGATCGTGGACATCTCAAACGACGAGCCGGGCGCGATCGAAACAAGCCATGCGACCACCCATGACCAGCCGCGCTACATTGTAGACGGCATCGTGCACTACTGCGTTTCCAACATCCCCGGCGCGGTCGCGCATTCTGCGTCCGTCGCCTATGCAGCGCAGATGCTGCCGATGCTTCTGAGCCTTCTGAACGATGGCGAGGAAGAAAGCTGTATCCGCGACGGCTGTTACCGCCGTGCGCTGACAGTCTACCGCGGACTTCTGACGCATGAGGAGACCAGCGCCGTTCAGGGAAAACCGTGGCTTCGCCCGGAGGAGGCGCTCGGAATTTCCGGTTACCGGCTCGATCCCGCGCCGCCGGCGACAGATACACGTTCGGCATATTTTTATCCATGGGCTGAGAACTGCGGCGCTTAACGTGACCGCATCTCATAAATCATCCATTTACAAACGAAAGGAAGCGAAAACACACATGAAAATGAAGGGTTACGCGATGCTTGGCATCGGCAAGACTGGTTGGATCGAGAAGGAGGCTCCCGAATGCGGGCCGCTGGATGCAATCGTCCGTCCGCTGGCAGTATCTCCCTGCACGTCTGACGTGCACACCGTTTGGGAGGGCGCCATCGGAGAACGTACCGACATGATCCTCGGACACGAGGCAGTCGGCGAGGTCGTGGAGGTCGGCTGCATGGTGCGCCAGTTCAAGGTGGGCGACCGTGTGATCGTCCCGGCCATCACGCCGGATTGGGGCTCTCTGGAGGCGCAGGCGGGATATTCCATGCACTCCGGCGGTATGCTGTCGGGCTGGAAGTTCTCGAATTTCAAGGACGGCGTTTTCGCTGATTACTTCCATGTCAACGAGGCGGACGCCAACCTCGCGCTCCTGCTGGACGGCGTTGCGGCGGAGGAAGCGGTCATGCTGGCGGACATGGTGCCGACGGGCTTCCACGGTGCAGAGCTTGCGGACGTCCAGTACGGTGACAGCGTCTGCGTCATCGGTATTGGCCCGGTCGGCCTGATGGCCGTCGCGGCGTCGCAGCTTCGCGGCGCAGGACGGCTGTTTGCGGTCGGCTCGCGTCCCATCTGCACGGAGGTCGCCAAGGGCTACGGTGCAACGGACATCATCAACTATCGTGAGGGCGACATTGTTAAGCAGATCCTGAATGCGACCGACGGCCGCGGCGTGGACAAGGTCATCATCGCCGGCGGCGGAACGGAAACGCTCGCACAGGCCATCCGAATGGTGCGCGCCGGCGGCAGGATCGGCAATGTCAACTACTTCGGCACCGGCGATTATCTGACCGTGCCGCGTGCAGACTGGGGCTGCGGCATGGCGCATAAGCAGATCTTCGGCGGCCTGATGCCCGGCGGACGGCTCCGCATGGAAAAGCTGGTGTCGCTGATGCAGTACGGCAGACTGGACACCAAGCCGCTCCTGACGCACCGCTTCGAGGGCATGGAGCACATCGAGGAGGCGCTGATGCTGATGAAGGACAAGCCGAAGGATCTCATCAAACCTGTCGTCGTGATCTGATGACGCGCTTTGTCTGGCCACAAAGTCAAAGGAAGAATGGGCAGCCCTCGGGCTGCCCGTTTTTATGCCGGAAAACGCCGGTACGGCGCTGCTTGCGGCCACTCCGGAAAAAGAATCGCTTTTCAATAAAAATGCTTGACAATCCACGACTCATGTGATAATATATCGGAGCAGTCGAGAGAAAGCGCACGATGCGCGAGTGGTGGAATTGGCAGACTCGCTAGATTCAGGTTCTAGTGTCCACTCCGGACGTGCGGGTTCAAGTCCCGCCTCGCGCACCATATCATCTGAACACTTTGGATCAATTGGCGAAAAGCCCAGTTGTTTCAAGGTGTTCAGGCTTTTTTACGGTCGGAAATTTTCTAAAAACTCCATGGATCAATGGCCGCTTTGCAGAGGTTCAAACGGGATTTGAACCTCTGTTTTTCCATATTCAAGCGGATTTTCAGTGGCAGCGCCCTTTTTCAGAGGGCAGAGACGACAGATTTTCAGAAAAAACAAAGAAAAATCTTTCACAAAGTTATGGGCGCTGGATTGTTGGTTTTCACGAACCAATGACCAGCGCCTTTTTGCGCTCAAAAAGGGCGCTAGGATTGGAGGTATGATATGAACGAAGAACTTACACCACAGAAGGAACGATTTCTGCAAGAGGTAGAACGGACAATCCTGCGCAAGGAGCTGGACGCAAGGCTGCTGGAAGACGGTCTGGTCCACGTCAGATGGCACGAAAAACCGCTCTGCTCGGTTGACAGAGACGGTATCGTCCGTTTCAGACCGGCAGATATCACAGGACCGGAAGTAGACCGACAGCTTCGAACGGTGATACAGACTGCCGGGCATGTCAAAGAGTATATGCGGATATTTGAACGTGCGCCTGCGCTGAAGGTCATCGGCCTGGAAGATACCTACAAGGTACTTGCGGATTTCGGTGATGCAGTGCTGGCCGGGCGTTCCTGCAAAACGGGCGCTAAATTTGTGACGTGGGAATGGGACTTTGACCGGCAAGGCGTTCACAGCGGGCATTACTTCATGGAAAACTACGAAGCGGCAAAGCAGGACTTCGCCGTCCGTGCCGGTCTTGTGGAGAGCCAGCGCCTTTTTTCAGACGAGCAGCTTGCTGTGATCCGGAACGCCTGTGAGTTTGCGCTGGAAGCTGACGCAACACTCTCATATACCGAAGAAAAGCAGCTCCAAAGTGTGCAGGAGCAGATCGAGCTGCTTTTGCCGCAGGAGGAACAGGAGCAGCGCTCCACAATGGAACAGACAATGTAATATTCGCAGGAAGCCGGGATTTCTTTTCAGAAGTCCCGGCTTTTTTGTGTTCAGGGAGGAACTTTATGAAACACAGTCAAGAAGAATATTGGCGGCCGCGTTTCCACGCGCCGCCGCTGCGGTCGCACCCAGATCCGCCGCCAACGATACAGTGCAGCTGGTATCCACACGAGGGTCAGTGTCCGTATATGCGCCTGGCTCTGATTTGCTGGCGCAGCAATGGCGAGTGTACCTTCACGGATATGCAGAAAATCGAGAAGCGAGGTGAAAAACGTGTTTGAAGCAACGCTCAAAAACAGAAGCAGCGCACATTTTGCGCCGGTCACGATCACGTTCCCAATTCCCGAAGATCAATATGAACAGGCAATTCTGGCGCTGGAAAAAAGTCAGATCGGCGATGCCAGAGTGCAGGACTGCCTAGTGGTTGACGTTTGCGCACCAAACTGCCCCGCACTGGTCAGAATGACCGGCACGATAGCGAATATCGATGAGCTGGACTGGCTGGCGCGGGAGATGGAGAGCTTCGACCGATATGAACTGCTGCAATTTAATGCAGCGGTGGAGCGATTCGGATTATCCGCAGCGGATGAGCTGATCGATCTTTCTTTCTGCGCCAGAGATGTGACGGTTGTTTCAGATTTTAATGATTTGGAGCTGGTCGGGAAACGGCACTATCTGACCGTCCACGGTGCCTGTGATTCGGAAGAACTGGAGAATCTGGATGGAAAGGAGACGGCTTTGGCGTTGATCTCCGGGCAGCCCGGCTATGTAACGAGATACGGTGTTGTGTATGACAACGGCATGAAGCTGGAGCAGGCTTATGACCGCAAGCATCTGCCCCCAATCTGGATGGCAGCAAACCACATCCTGGAGCTGAAGCTCCGAGCCACAGGTGAAGATGATCCAAAGAAGCAGGAGTGGGTGCAGCTCCCGGCAAGCCGGATCAAGCTGGAACGCGCGATGCTTCGCGTCGGGATCGCCTCCTGCGGCGAAATGCAGATGCTGGTCACAGATAGCAGATTCCCGGATGAGGTCAACTGCGCATTGGATTTTGAACGCGAATCGCTCTTTGAACTGAACCGGCTATGCCATGCGTGCTCAAATTTCAAGGAACAGGATTTCGAGAAGCTCGGCGCAGTCTGCCAGATGGCGAAACCGACGTGCGCAGCAAATATCCGCCAGCTGGCAGAAAACCTCGATCAATTTGATTTCGCACCAAATGTCCACACGCCGGAGGACCTTGGAAAATACATGATACAACAGTCCGGTCATTACGAATAAGACAAGAACCTTGAAGAATTCTATAACTATGGCGACTACGGTGTCAAGCGAATACTTCAGGATGACGGTGTATTTGTGGATCGTGGCTACGTTTCCTACCACGGCACACTGACGCTGGACGAGCTGATGCGGAGCGATCCGGAAGAAAGCTATCAGCAGGAACAGGAAGCAAAAATGGAGGGCATGGCATGGTGACGCTGTTTTTAAGGCAGGGTGAAGACAGGAAGCAGGTACTTCTCTCCTTTCCTGCAACGACACCGGCAGAAAAAGCGGACGTGGCTGCAACGATGGAAAGCTTGAAATCTATGTCCAAAACAGTCACCATTCAGGGCGCGGCAAGCGAGGTCATGAATTTAGGGCTGTATCTGAGCGGCGTAGATCTTGCCGCAGAGGGCGAGCTGGAACGCATCAATCAGCTTGCCGACCGGCTAGAGCATATGTCGGAGGTGGACTGTGACAAATTCGCGGGAATGCTGGATGCCAACAGCATCTCCGGCACAAGGGATATTTTACGGCTGACCGAGCATTTAGACGATTACGTCATCCTGCCAGGATGCGGCAGTGCGCAGTCCATTGGAAAGCATCTGGTTGGCTGCGGCGCGTTCCTTGTCCCGGAAAAGCTGATTGGGTACATCAATTATGAAGCCGTCGGGATCGAATTTCAGGATGCACATGGCGGCGCGGCATGCAGCCGCGGGTACGTTGTGCGCAAGGAGAGCTTGCCGCAGGAGCTTCTGGATGAGCTGCACGACCAAAAGCAGACACAAGAAATGACATTATAGAATGGAAGATTGAAATGAGAAAAGCAATTGTAATTACACTTGGCGTGATCATCGGCGTGACCGGTGTTCTTGCCATCTGCGCGCATCTGGCAGATGCCGCAAGGCTGGCACTGTATGTGCCGGAGGATGAGGATGACGAAGATATCTACTGACGCGCAAATTGTGGGAAGTGTCAGCTTTATCAATGGCGATGCACAGCAGTTCACAGATGCCAAAGCATATCTGGACTGCATCCGCGAGGAACTGCCGCATGAGGCAACAACTGGTTTCCGGTTCCGCACGATCACGCAGGATCCGGCGATCCGCAAGGCAGTGGATGATATCGTGTTTGATTTTTACGGCGAAGAAAACCCATGCTGCGAAGAAGATTATAATTTAGCCCCATCTGAAGAAATGCAGATGGGCGGAATGTGAATGGAGGAATAATATTGAAAACAGAAGCAAAAAAGAAAACCAGACTGAGCACTGTACCGGAAGCGGCGCTGGAAGAAGCAGGGCTGGCAAAGGAAACGATCCTTGCCGCCATTCCAATGGACGGCGTGGTGCTGGTGACGAAGGACAGCATGCCCATTGTGGAGCTGCTGCAGATGCTGGACAGACTGAATCTGTACGCGGCGGAAAAGCTGACGGCGGTCGCTGCGGAATGCGGGCCGTGTGAGAAAGCGGACGAGGCGCTCACCGTCGAGGACGTGCTGGAGGAATGCGAGGTCACGATCCCGGCGTGGGCGCGTGAGCAGGCCGGTATCCCGGAAAACGCAAAGCTGGCGTGCTTCGTGAATGAGGGAGATGTCATCGTCGGAGAAGCAGAAGCCTGTGCGCCGGATCTGGCGGATGTGCCGCGGTATGTGCTGAAATTCTTCGTGGACAACCATCTCAATCTGCGGGCGCTGGACGATATGCTGAACGTATGGATCACGCCGGTCCCCTGTTCCTGTGAGGTCTCCGACGGTGCAGAGTAAGGTCCCGCTTTATCCGTATTCGGCAAAAGACGCAATGAAGCGCGGAGAGATCGAAAAATGGCGCGAGAGCTTCCGCGAGAATTGCGCCTGTGCGGGTGGGATCGATATCCTCATTCGGGAAAACTTCGACGGGATGCATCTGAAGGACGGCACGGTAGAAAAGATCGTCGAGCTTTACGGCTACAAGCGCGTGGAACACGTTTTAGCGAACACCGTGCAGGAACTTTCCTTTGATGGACGGTTTCACCCCGACAATAAAGCATGGGCGAACAGGCACTATGTTCCGGAAGATTCCGAACATAATGCCTGTTTTGTCGTTCGCAGCCACCCGGCTGTGCTGGACGGATTCATTACGGAATACAGAAAACTCGTGATGGGGCTTGGCCTTTTCGACCAGAAACACTGCGAACCGGATTCGCGCGAACAGGATTACACCGGAAAAGTCCTTGCCCTCTCGACGGACACGCTGAGAGAAGCCTGCTGGTCGCCGCAGAATCAGCTCTGGCTGGCAGAGAGCGGCTTCGGATGCAGCCCGACCGCCCGCGGGCGCTCCATCCTGTGCGTCTGCCTCGGCGACGGTGAACGGACACGGTGGAATCGGAATGAGTTCGTCGGCATCCTGAAAGACGAGTTTCTGCCAGATTGGGCAAGAGAAAATTTGAAGCAGTATCAAACGCCGGAAAATACACAGGGAATGGAGATGACGCTGTAAAAATGGACAGGAAGATGGTAAAATTCATCAAGGAGCAATACCCCAAGGGCACGCGCATCCGGCTGAACAGCATGGAAGACCCCTACGCGCCCATCGCACCCGGCACAGAGGGCGAAGTGGACTTCGTGGACGATTCCGGCGCGCTTCACATGAAGTGGAATAATGGGCGGTCTTTGGCACTCATCCCCGGCGAGGACAGCTTCACAGTGCTCCCGCCCAAGCTGGAAACGCTGAAGCTCTATATGCCCCTGACCGCCGATTTTTATGAACCGAACGAATACGGAGACCTCGACGAAAATGGCGTTACATTGGCGGGAGAAGAACTGCGCGGGTATGAATCGCAGATCGCGGCGGCGCTGAAAAAATACCGGATGCCGGAGGAAGCGGAGCGCGGCGTTATGCACTGGTATGACGAAGCGGACAGCGTCAATCGTAAGGTTCATTCGGCTGTTTTCACTGTGGAAGAACGGAACGGTCAGCTCTGGGGTGTGGCAGAATGCCGCGTGGCGGGCGAATTGACCGGTGCGGAACCGGAAACCCTGAAAAGGTACCTCGAGGGGCAGGCTGCTGACGGCTGGGGTGAGGGCTTCGAGCAGCGTGAGATTCGCGTGAATGGCAGAAGCGAACTGTATGTCCACCTCTGGAACTCGGATGAGTGGAGCATTCAGACCGAGCAGGAACGATTTGAACAGGAACAGATGGGAGGAATGACTCTTGCGCAAAGTATGTGAGGTCTATCTGGTAAGCAGCAGCGCCACAGATGAACGCGGCGTGGAGCTGACGTTCCCTGTCAGCCAGTACGAGATGATGGACGCATTTGAGCAGATTCATACGAAGTCTTCTGGTGATGTCTACTGGCAGGTGGATGAATTCTATTGCTTTGACTATCTTGCCCCGCATCTGGACGAGAGTATGTCCATCTTCGAGTTCAATTCTCTGACGGAACAGCTTTCCAAGCTGGATGAGCGTCAGGAAACGGCGCTGGAAGGGCTCTTGCAAATGCAGGCCGACAAGCATGTGCAGGAAAACAGCGGCATCATTACCGTGCCGGAGCTGATGATGCTGGCCCACAATGTGGATCATTGCCATGTGCTTGCAGATGTTCATACAGACACAGAATTAGGAAAATTCTGCGCGGACAATGATTTCCTGCCGGAGTTGACTGCCCTGCCGGACAGTGTCTATGCCCTTCTGGATTACGCAAAAATCGGCAAACAGATGCGCGAGGACGAAGCCGGTGTGTTCACTCCGCACGGCTACGTTGTACGAGCGGAGGAATTGCAGCCACTGCCAGATTACGAGCCGCAGCGGGAAATTTTCTATATGATCCGCCTGACGCTCATGAACCACGAGAATGAGCAGAGAACAGCCGTTCTGGACTTGCCCACAACGGAGCAGCGGCTATTGGAGGTGCAGAACGAACTGGACGCGCCGGAATGGTTCGACGCACAGTTCACCGGCTGCGATGCCATCGCGCCGCAGCTGAACACCCTGCTGACCGACGTAGAAGATCTTCCGAAAATCAACGAGCTTGCCAAATCTCTTCAAGAATTAAAAGCCAGCGGGCAGCTTACAAAATTCAAGGCGGTGGTCGGTGCGACGCAGTGTGAGACGCTGGACGATGTCTTCGACCGCATTGAAAAGCTGCCGCAGTATTGCTTCGAAACAAAAATCCGCGATAAAGACGCGCTGGTGCGTGACGAGCTGGAATTCGTTCTCGGCGGCAAGGATGCAGACCTGATCTATAAGCACCTGAACCGCGAAGCCTATGCCGAAGATGTCCTCAAACAGTACGGCGCGGAGATCACGCCCTATGGCATGGTCAACCGCGCGGACTTCGGTCCGCTGCACGAGCCAATTCCAGAACAGAAGCAGGAACGGGAGCAGACACAGGAACCGCAGATGGGGATGTAAAAAGCGCCTGCCTCTCAAAACTGGCAGACGCTTTCGTTATTTCCGTATTTCCATCAGCCGTTCCACCGGAACGCCGAGAACCTCCGACACATCCAGAAGCAGACCGACCGTCGGCTTGCAGACGGCGGTTTCGACGCGCTGCAAATGATTGCGCGAATAGCCCGCCATCTCGGAAAGCTGATCCTGTGTCAGCCCCTGTTCTTTGCGGTACCGCATGATATTCAACCCGATCTGGATGTAATCCTTATAGTGCTTATCCATGACGCACCTCCCTGCTGCCTCTATTTTACGAGAGATGCCTATAGTATTCGTCGATATACTTTGCGCAAATACGCGGACTATGTTGTATTCTGGAGAAAATCATGGTAAAATACCACACAGAACGAGTATATACCGAAACTGTGTGGTGAAAGAGCATGATGAGCAACGAATTTGAAAAGGCGCTGGACGCTTTTCTGGAGGGAGCCGAGGCGGACGAAGCGCATCAGGCGCTCTATGATATTATCCGCGCTGCGTTCCTTGCCGGATGGCGCTCGGCGGGCGGCGATTTGCCGCAGGAGCAGAAGCTCTTTGAACTGATTCCGGGCGGGAAGCCGCTCAAACCATCTGAATAACGAAATTAACAGAAGGGCCGTTTTCCGGATAGAGGAAAGGCGCCCTTCTTTTTTTGCGCCCTTTTCCGGGAAATCGGCCCGGAAAGGACAAACATGAATGATGAAGAACTGCGCGACTATCTGAAACGCTTCTGCTTTGGGCGCGAGCATCTCATTTGCAGCCGCGACCTCGTGCGACAGAAGAATCTTCGGGAGAGCGACCTCCGCAAGAAGGTCAACCGCCTGCGGCGCAAGGCTGTCCCCATCGCCAGCAGCCGCGAGGGATACTTCTACGCCAGCAATGCCGCAGAGCTGTATTCTACCATCCGGCAGCTCAAGGAAATGCGCGCCGGTCTGGATGCGGCTATCTGCGGCTTGGAGCAGGCAATGGAAACCTTCACCGAACCCTCGGACGGGGGTGGCCGGGATCGCTAGGCCGTTTATCCCTTGGATCGGCAGCAAGGAAAAACTGATTCCGTATATCTGGCAGGTGTTCCCGCCAAGACCAAAACTGTACTTGGAGCCGTTCGGCGGAGGTGGCGCACTTTTGCTCGGTATGCAGCCCAAGGTCAGCCGCATGGACATTTACAATGATTTCAACTGTGATCTTGTAAACCTCTTTTTGTGTGCGCGGGAATGCACGGTTCAGCTTGTGCGGGAATTAAAATTTATCCCGTTCCATTCGAGAGCCGAGTTTGATCTTCTGAAAGAATTTATGAAACATAAGGATCTCCTGCAGCAGCGCATTGCAGACGAACGAAACGCTGTGATGGAGTGCTTTGACGGCGAGGAACGGGAAGAACTTCTGGAAATTCTGCGGGAGCGAAGCTGCCTGTTCGATGTCCAGCGGGCGGCAGCGTATTACAAGGTCTGCCGCGGCAGCTTCAGCGGCACGACCACCTCCTTTGGCGTGAAACCGAACAATCTGACGAACTTCCTATATCTTTTTGACGACGCCTCCAAGCGCTTGCAGGATGTAGTCATCGAGAACAAGGACTGTCTGGACATCATCCGCGAACGTGACGGGCCGGACAGCCTTATTTACTGTGACCCGCCCTACTTTGATGCTGAGAGTTTATACGCCGTCGACTTTCCGAAGGAAAAGCACGAAGAACTGCACCACATTCTCTCGCAATGCAAAGGATACATCGTCGTGTCGTACAATGACTGCCCGTTCATCCGCAGTCTGTACGGCGATTTTTTTATCCTCGCATTTCGAAGAAACAATCCCCTCTCGCAGAAGGCTGGCGCGACCTACGGCGAACTTATTATCACAAATTACGATCCGCGCCCGTACATCCAGCCGCAGGTCAGTATGTTCCCGGCCGAGATTGAGAACGGCGATCTCGTGCTGGTGCATGAACCGGCCTGTGGGTCACTGCGGGAGATCGATCCCAGAAGAAAGAGGTGGGAATATGGACGATCACAATGAAATGTATGAGATCGGGCTGACTGCCCCAATGGAGATGGCGGAGGAGTATCGCCTGGATGAGATGCTTCCAATGATGGGATTGAAAATTGGCAAGCGATGCATCATCCTGATCAGCAGGTCTGTAAGCGCAGCGGAGATCCTGGATACGCTGGAAACGCTGCGCTGCGCAGAAGAAAAGCTGATGGCGGTTTTGGAAGATGCCTGTGGGCGCTGTGATTCCGTCTGCGAGGCACAAGCCCTTCCAACGGACAGCGCCGAAAAAGAAGTGCTGCAGAAGATCCCGGACGTGCTGTTGTATGGCCTTCGCGGGCGCGGTCTGTGCCTGCGGCAACTCGCACGACATCTGGTCAAGGGCGATACCGTCTATGAAGCATGACAAGGAGGAATTTGAAACATGGACTTTTCTAACATGGAAGTTACAATCGACCACATCGCGGACGCAGGCGCGAAAATCAAAGCCTACGCAACGGTCACCTTTGACGGGATGTTCAAGGTACACGGCGTCCGGCTGGCAGAATCCAAGCAGGGGCTGAATATCTTCATGCCGCAGAAAGCATTCAACAAGAACGGAAAGACACTGTACACGGATGTTTTCCACCCCATCACGTCCGGAGCGCGCACGGCGCTCAAGGAAGCAGTCATCGACGCTTACAGAAAAGCGGCGAAATAAAAGCAGGAGGTTTCCGATGAAATATCGCATTCATTGTCTGCGTCCGCCCTGAAGGTGGGCGCTTTTTTCATGGGCAGACAACTTTGCCCAGCAGGAAGGAGGCATGACCTCATGACCAAACATCCATCATACCGGGCGCGCGACCAGCCGCAGAACGGCTCCGCGTCCCAAGACAGAAAGGAAATTGTTATGCACAAATTTGAAAAGCGGGACGCAAAGTCCAGAACCCTTGTCATCCTCGCCGTTGTCGGCCTCGCCGCTGCGCTCACGCTCGGCATTTTCACTGCTGTTCGTTTGATCCGCAAGCCTGCTGCATCCAAGGATGATCCCCAAACGGGCATCGTCTATGATTCCAGCGCCGTCGAGGGCGGCTGGGATAATCTCAGCCCGGAAGAAATTGCGGAACGCCTGAATCAGAAAGTTGAGGAGGGCATGATCAACATCAGCATGAACACCGCACCGTATTTTGAAAACGGCGCATCCGAGGGCAATGTCATGATCGTCAACGAATCGATCAACAACTATCCCCAGCAGGTCGAGTTCATCCGCAACGATACCGGCGAACAGATCTACCAGAGCAAAGCGATTCCTGTTGGCAACAAGATCGAACATGCCGCCCTCGATGTGGAGCTTCCGGCTGGCACATATGAATGCACAGCCATGTTCCATAATCTTGACCCGATCAGTGGCGAAATCATCGGCACGGCCGGGGCCATTATCAGCATCACAATTCAACATTGATTTCAATTTATAAAGGAGTAATTACAATGAAAAACACTAAGAAAATCGTATCCCTCGTCCTCGCCATCTGCATGCTCGCGTCCCTCGCCATTTCCGCTTCTGCTGCCAACACCGTTGACGCTTCGGGCGGCACCGGCACTTCTTCCGTCACCCTGTCCAGTACCGCTGACGGCTCCATCGGCGGTGATCCCGCGGCCACCAAAATGAGCGTTACCGTGTCCACCGTGCTGCCCATCGCTGTCGGCACTGACGGCACCGTTTCCACCGCGACCGATGCAAAGATCATCAACAACTCGTTCGGTGCGGTAAAAGTTGCAAACATCTCTATTGAGGCCGCGCAGGGCTGGTCGCTGGCCGCGTTTGGCGACAAGGCATCTCTGGCACATGAGAAAGTAAATTCCAACAAGTTCGGTTTCCAGCTTGCCATCGGCGGCGGTGCTGCAGCAGCAACAGACGGCAAGAACGCCAGCAAGCAGACGCTTCTGGATACTGCCGTTGAAGGCTGCTACATGAGCGGTGTGGGCGACACCAGCGCCAACACGGTCGCAATTGCCTATGACGCTATCGTCACGCCGGTTTCCGAGGCCGTCACGAACACCGCTATCGCCAGCGTTTTGTTCATTATCGCATGGGACGCAGTACAGTAATTATCGCACATGACAATATGGGGAAGGCATTTGCCTTCCCCACCGTCTTTTGAAGGAGGTATTCAAGTGAAGAAAAAACGAATCCTCGCAATGATTCTCGCCGTCGCATCCTGCTTATCGTTGGCAGTTGGTGCATCGGCAGCAGGAACGACTACCCGCAAAGCCACGGATTTTAAGGACTTTGATAAATCCGCATGGTATGCCGAAGCTGTCTCTGCTGCCGTGGATAACGGCCTGCTTTATGGCAAGAGCGCGACCATCATCGACCCCAACGGCGACATGACCCGTGCGGAAATGGCGGCGATCATTAACCGCTCGTTCGGATGCTATAAAACCGCTGATATTTCGCAGTACAAGGACGTTTCCAAGAGCAAGTGGTATTACAAGGACATTGCGCTCGCCGTCCAGATGGGTACTTATAACGGGCGCAGCAACTCAACAATGGCCCCGGACGCGCCGATCTCGCGGCAGGAAGCCATGACCGTGGTAGCAAGAGCGATGGAACTGGACTACGATTCGTATTCCAAGGCCGAGTTTACGCAGTTCTCGGATGCTGGTAAAGTCTCGAATTGGGCGATGCCATACGTCCGCGCCATGGTCGGTGCGGATTACATTCACGGTCGTGGCAAGGTGCTTGCCCCGCAGGACAACATCACCCGCGCCGAGTTCGCGCAGATTTTTTACAACATCATCGGCACTTATATTGTTTCCAAGGGCAGCTATGACAAGGATATGAAAGGCAACGTCCTGATCCGCACGAACGATGTGGAGCTGAAAAACCTGACCGTGGATGGTGACCTCATCATTGGCTGCGGCGCGGCTGACGGCAAGGTTACGCTCGACAACGTGACCGTCAAGGGCAGATTGCTTGTCTGGGGCGGCGGCACGAAAGCCGTGTACTGCAACGCTGGGACGAATATGCCCGCTGTTGTCGTAGCCCGCGTAGACGATGCCGTGAAAGTCATTTATGACAGAGATTCCACCCTTGCGGTCATTGACACGATCAAGGTTCGTATCACCGAACGTGCGAAGCAGCACAAGGAAACGGAAGTCATTTTTTATGACGTTTCTGGCCTTAGAGAAGCCCAAAAGCAGCTCAACGCGATTGTCGCAGACAATCAGATTGATATTACTGCTCCTGCTCATCTTTACGCGCTTGTCGGAGAATCCAGCGTAAAAGCTGCGTTCACAAACAACAGCGCGAACGATACCTATAGGGTGGAAATTCGCCGCAACAAGGACGATTCCCTCATTGCGGAAGCCTTTGAGCTTGTCGCTGGAAAATCCATCTCGACATTGACGTTGCTGGAAGCGCCGGAGTTTGGCAATGTGGATTGCACGGTCACAATTATGGCTTATCGTGACGGCAAGCAGATCGGCACGCTGAATACGGAGCTGACGCTCCATACTGCCTACCTCTGGCCGAAGGAGGTGCAGTGACATGAAGAAATCTCTGGCGCTGCTCTTGGCGCTGGCGCTTATTTTTGCCTTTCCGGTCAGCGCGTCCGCTGCGGAAACAACCGAAGCCAGAGTGCCGGTCACGCTGACCGTGGTCAACACGGTTTCGCCCATCTCCTGCACCGTTCCGGCCGCACTGCCTGTTTCACTGGTGGATGGATATGTGGTCTGCGCGAACAACGCAGCCATCACCAATACCGGCAAGACCGGCGCGATTAAGGTCACAAAAGTGGATGTTCAGGCTGGCACATTCGAGATCGGCAGCTATGATGATTTCAGCGCAGGCAAAAACAGCATCGCACTCAGTATCAACGGCTGCTCAACCAAGGGTGCGGGCGCGCTGACGCTTGCGGACGGCGCGTTCCCAGCGATTCCGGCTGAGAAAAATCTCGCCATCCGCTATAAAGCGAAAGTTTCTGCGTCCGAGGCTGTTACGAACGTCAATGCGGCAACAATTGTGTTCACCATTGCCGCTGTGAGTGAAAAGGAGGCTGCATGATGAAGAATTTCAAGAAATTCACCGCATTGCTGCTTGCCCTCTGTATGGTGTTTTCGCTGAGCATTTCGGCGTTTGCAGTCGAAGATCACGAACACACGGTCTATGAAAGCGCCCCTGACGAAGAAATCGCCGTGCAGTCCGTTTCTGGTGAAGCTGCGACCAGCGGCACGATTCCGGGCAGCAGCATCAAATGGTCGCTGGACTCCAAGGGTTGGCTGACCATCTCCGGCAGCGGCGAAGCGCCGGTGTTTACAAGCGCAGACGATCAGCCGTGGGCGGCTGTGCGGGATCAGATCACGCAGGTCTGGTTTGACGATATGGAAAATCTCAAAATTTCCGATCTTGCGTACTGGTTTGAAGACTGCACAGCGCTTACAACTGCCGAGATCCCCGGCACTACACCGGTCATTGGCCGCCATGCGTTCTATAACTGCCCGAAGCTATCCACGCTCACGATCTATTACGGAGAGGAGGTCTTGGAGAGCATCGGCGAAGATGCGTTCTGGCGGGAAAACGACAGCGGCGATACGCTCTATATCGGCTACCTGATCGGCTATCCAAAATCGTCCGTGCCGTTCCACACTTACGATTGGGCTGCATCCAACCGCAGCGAACGCTATTTCTATGATCTTTATGGCGTATATCAGAATGCGGATGCTGGCTCCGCTGCGACCAGCGGCATCAAGAAAGCGCCGGGTATCTCTGTTCAGTCCACCGGCTCCATCATTGGCAACTGCCCTTCATGCGGAAAGTATTCGTTCCAGGGCACATACGTTGAAGTCGCACATTCTTCGCGTGGTCATGCAAACTATAACGAGTGTTATGCCTGCCATTACGTCCAGTACCTTGGCACTTACACCTATAAGAGCCACGGCGCGGGCGCCTACGGTTCCGGCACTTGCCCGGACTGCGGCAGCCATACATGGGTATTGCAGAACCAGCAGGCAGCCACCTGTACCAGCAACGGTTACCGGTCGTATTCCTGCGCCTGCGGTCAGACCAAGAGCGAAACCATCTATGCAAGCGGCCACAACTATAGCTATGGCTCGTGGGAGCAGTATTCGTCCAGTCAGCACCGGCGTACAGGCTCTTGCCGGAACTGCGGTGCGACGGACTACGACTATGCCAGCCACAGCATGAGCTACGGATCATGGAGTAATTCTTCCTCCAGTCAGCACAGCCGAACAGCATCCTGCCGCACTTGTGGGTACTCCACAACGGAATACGGAAATCATAGCTATTCCACTGGCGCATGGAGCAAGTACAGTGATACGCAGCACCGACGTGCAAAAACATGCGCGTCCTGCAGCGCATCTACCTATGATTATGCAGATCACAGCTATTCCTACGGTTCGTGGGCGAAAGCCGATGATACGCAGCACAAGCGCACGAAAACCTGCTCCGCTTGCGGCGATTCCGGCGAAGAATATGCAGACCACCGAGATTCCAACGCAGATGGTGTCTGCGACGATTGCGGCGCGACCGTTTCGCTGACAATTACATGGGATGCAGGCACAAATGGCGGCACGATTGATGGCAAAACCAGCATCACCACGACAGGCAAGCCGAATACGACGGCAACCGCCCCGACGAGCACGCCGGTCAAGGCCGGTCATGCGTTCAAGGGCTGGTACAACTCCGCTTCTGGTGGCAGTCTGTACAATACCGTGACCATCACAGCGGCAAAGACGTTCTACGCACAATTTACCGCCAACAGCTATACGCTGACGTGGGATCTTGGCAATGGCACGACAGAGGAAACAAAGCAGACCTATGGGGAAAAGCTGACGTTGCCGACTGAGCCGACGCGCAAGAATGCCGAGTTCCTCGGCTGGTTCACGGAAGCGAACGGCGGCACACAGGTCGATGCCAACACCATCTACAAGACAGATGATGACAGCACCTACTATGCGCATTGGGAGATCACAGAGGTTTTCTCGGTTACGGTTCCTGTTACACTGCCGCTCATCGTAGACGAAGGTGGAGAAGTTCATGTTGGCGCAGCGGAGATCATCAATGCGTCTACCGGTGATGTCATCGTGTCCAGTGTTTCAATTTCTACCAAGAATGGCTGGCAGCTCGTACCCTACACGACCGATATGGCGCACGCCAAAGTCGATGCGAAACAGCTTGGTTTCAAAATCAACGATTCTGTGACGACGAAAACCGGTAATGCAGAAACATTCTCGCTGACCTCACCGTGGAAGATTGCGGAAAATGGAAAACTGCCGCTCTCCTACGATGCCGTTGTGTCGGCGGTCTCGCAGCCCGTTACCGAGCAGGATGTCCTTTCTGTCGTATTCGTGCTGGAATGGAAGGGGGAATAATTTATGATGAAAATTCTGAAGCGCGGAAGACTGCTCGTCTTCTGCGCACTCGCCTGCTTGATGTTTGCAACATTTGCCTCGGCAGCCGGCAGCGGCGATGTGGCATCCGCTGTTGAAAGCACCTGGACCACGGCGTCCACACAGATCAAAACAGTTGTAGATAATGTGGTTTTTCCCGTGATTGACATGGTTTTAGCCATTGCTTTCTTCGTAAAATTAGGCACCGCATACTTTGACTATCGAAAGTCCGGGCAGTTTGAATGGACTGCCCCAGCCATCCTCTTTGCCTGCCTCGTGTTCACCCTGACCGCACCGACCTACATCTGGGGCATCGTCGGGCTGTGATCAGTTCAGAAAGAAAAGGCAGGTGACGCGGCTTGTTTATCTGGGATTTCGTCGCATCGACGATCTTGGAGCAGATCATGGACTGGGTTTACAAGCAGATCATCGGCTTCCTTGCAAACTTCTTTGCAGAGATGGGCAACATGGGAGCCGAGATGTTTGAAATGAGTTGGGTGCAGAGCATCGTCCTGTTTTTTAGCTATCTGGCATGGATTTTATATGCGGTCGGTTTTGTGGTCGCCTGCGCGGAATGCGGATTGGAGTATTCGTCCGGAAGAGCTGATGTGAAAGGAACCGCCATGAATCTCATTAAGGGATTCATGGCGGTCAGTCTTTTTACGGTTGTACAGATCAGGCTTTATGAGCTTTGCGTGTCCTTGCAGGCGAATTTTGGATATGCCATCAGCGGCGCGGGCGCGAGCTTCGGCACGGTCGCCGGAAATATCATCGACGAGCTGACCGTCGAGAACTTCGTGGATTTTGCCACCACGCACGTCGGCGGTTTCGGTTCGGTCACCAGCCCGATCATGGTGCTGTTCTGCATCATCCTCATGGCGTATGCGGTCATCAAGGTATTCTTTGCAAACTTGAAGCGCGGCGGCATCCTGCTCATCCAGATCGCGGTCGGCAGTCTGTATATGTTCAGCGTCCCGCGCGGATATTTGGACGGGTTCTACCAGTGGTGCAAGCAGGTCGTGGGGCTTTGCCTCACGGCCTTTTTGCAGGCTACGATCCTGATCGCGGGGTTGACGCTGTTCAATGAACACGCCCTGCTCGGCTTGGGGCTGATGCTCTCCGCCGGAGAGATCCCGCGCATTGCGGGCGCGTTCGGGCTGGACACATCGACCAGGGCAAACCTGTCCAGTGCAGTCTATACCGCGCAGACGGCAATCAACATTACAAAAACCGTCGCAAAGGCGGCTGCGGCATGAGCTGCTATAATTCGAGCAGTTCTAATAGTTTATTGTAAGTATCCCCTGACAACACTTGCTGTGCCATTTTTGCAATTTCCCGATTAGACAAAAACGGATTAGTTGCCGGGTCTGCCGAATCTGAAAAATATTTGAACATGAGAAGCTGAATGACTAAGTCCAGTTCAAGTTCAAATCCAAACCGAAGCCCGTCTGAAAGTGCATCGAATTGTTCGCGAGTTACTCCGTGGAGGATAAGCAATTCATTGAAATGCCGTGTGAAATCAATGTTCTTTTGCAGCTTCATCATTTCATGATATGGATGATTTGACAATTTGCAATATAATCGATTTCTTTTTATAAACGGGATTTTCAGATCGTCACCTGTTAGCCAGTGTGGGTCAACATTTAGCCGCTTTCCAATTCGATCGAGAAATTCGGGATTTATTCTCTTTTGCTTGCGAGCACGTTCGATTGTTTTGCGGGAGATATCACAGTCGTGCGCCAATTGATCAATGCTTATATGATTGCAGGCGCTACGAGCCTCATCAAGAATTTCAACATCTAAATTAACGTTCTTTGCCTTCGGGCGACCTCTGCCACGCATATCTCACATCTCCTTTTATGCGACAATAATTATTTATTTGACGATGGACATTTTTAAAATAATTTCTTACAATTCAAGCATAATTCATTTTATAGCAAAAGACAATATGGGACATAAATATGGAGGCAGTTAAATGGAAAGCAAGGCAATGATAACCGGAGCGGTAGATATGTACCAACCGGTCAAAATGGTGGTAGAACATTGGTGGAGAGAAACATCGGCAAACACAAAAAATAATACTATAGTATTAGCAGTGTGCGGAGTAGTAGCTCTTATCGGTTATGCAATCCATGAACACTATTGTGTAAAAATAACCCCAAATGGCATAACGCTGGAGCCCGGCACGATGGCATCATAAGAATTGCAGCATAGGAACGGCATACTTGCGCGCAAAGCAAGTATGCCGTTTTTACAAATCCTGTCGTATATAAGCAGATGGTGATTTGCTGCATTTCGCATCGCTTCTTTGTTGCTTATTGTGAATAGCTTTGTTCCGGCGCTTACAGTATGCTTGCCTTGCAATCGAGAACAGAAAGGATGAAGCCCAATGGCAGACAAGAAAAACCTCTGCGCGCAAATCGACACAGCGCTCCATATGCGTGTGCGGCAGGAGCAGGAACGATCTGGCAGGACACTCAGTGAATTCGTAGAACAGCTTATCACAGATTATTACAAAATGAAAGAAGGAACAAAAATGACAGGCGATATGAGAACGATGGCGATCCAGCTTCCGGAAGAACTCTTCGAGCGGCTGAAGGCATATCTCAAGCGGAATAACCTCAAGCAGAAGCAGTTCATCATCGGACTGATTGAGGACGCGCTGGAGCAGGAGGAAGAAGACACTGCTGAGCAGCCGGAGACAGAAGAATCCGACGAACCGGACATGGATGCCGAAGAAGAATAACCATCCAACCGGAAGCCGTGGGGATCGCCTGCGGCTTCCGCTTTTGCATTTGCAGGCGCGCTGTGGTATAGTTGAAATTGCAGATGGGAGGTGCGGCGCATGAATGAGAAAGAGCTGATCGGCAAAATCGACAGCTCCATGTACCATCAGATTCAGACGCGCGGATATGCCGCGCCGGTGGATGTGCTCATCGACACGGGCATCCTGCCGAAACAGAAATATGAGGATTGGCGGTTTGGACGAGTGCGGTATCTCGAAGCCGTGTGCAATGCCAACCTGAAACGGCTGTCCTTCGTGCTGCACCAGATGCGCGTGTATGCGCAGGCACATGGTTTGAAGCCGTCCTTCTGCTATTACAAACGCTGGGGTGTCCGCAAGAAAAACGGGACCGGTCACAAGCCGGTCATTCCGCTGCAATTCAGTAAAAGCGGCAGCCCGGAGATCGAGCGGAGCTATGCCACCCATTTCGTCGATCTGGCGCGTGTGCAGGAACTCAAGGCGGCGCAGCCGCAAACAGAAGAATAACCACCCAGCGCCGCCGCAGGATGTTCTGCGGCGGCGCTTTTTCGTTCATGGAGGTGATCGTATTTACATTTACCCCGATAACCTGAACGCCAAAGCCACGCTCTGGCTCTGGCAGCTTCGGGACTTGGCCGTCATCGGCATTGGGCTGCTCATTGCGGTGCTTGCGCTGACGCAGCTTGGATTGTTTCTGCCCATGGTGCTGGTGGCGGCGTATGCGTTTTTGTCCATCCACCTGGACGGACTAAGCGTGCTGGACTTTCTCTCGTTCGTGGTCAGCTTCTATCTGACCGAACAACAGCTTTTTGAATGGGAGGACCCGACATGAAAAAGCAGAAGAAAGACAAGCGGCGGCAGTCCACCCAGCAGCTCATGGGCATTCAGAAAATCACGGACTACTGCATTTCTACCGACGCGGGCGATCTTGTTTTTTACATCATCAAGCCCACAAACATCAGCGTCCTCCCGGCTGGCGCGGTCAGCGCCAAAATTCGCGCTCTCCAAAACACACTCAGCGCACAGGCTGGCGTCGAACTTCTGGCAATGAACTCCCGTGAGAGCTTCAATGCAACCTGTCTGTTCTATCACGACCGAATGCAGGAGGAAAAGAATCCTGCAATTCGGAGCCTTCTCGAACAGGATCGCGCGTTTCTAGACGAAAAGCAGGTGCAGATGACGTTGGCGCGGGAGTTTTATCTCGCCGTGCGCCTGAAAAACGAGAAGCCCGACACGGCGTACACACTGCTGTCCACCATCGAGACAAAATTCCGCGACAACGGCTTCACCACGCGCCGCGCCGGAAAGGAAGACCTCAAACGCCTGCTTGCCATTTACTTCGAGCAGAACACGACAACGGAGCGCTTCGAGGACTACGACGGTCAGCGATTCATGGAGGCGACAGGATGAGTATTTTCAGAAGAAAAAAGCAGACCGACGCGGAAACAGAATCTTTGAAATCCTTCCTCGACATGATTGCGCCCAGCATCGTGAAATTTGAAACCGGCTATTACATCTGCGGCAACACGTTCCGCTGCATTTGGGCGCTGCGCGAGTACCCAACATCGACCGACGATCTTGCCATCCTGCGGCATTTGGGCGAAAAGCACGGCGTAACGCTGCATATTTATACGCGCATGGTCTCGCCGCTCGAAGAACGGAAAATCGTCCACAATGCAGAAATTCGAAACCGCATGAACCGCGGCAGCGCCCAGGATATGCAGCGGGCGGTGGAAGCAGAGAGCAATTTGCAGGATGTGGCAAACCTCATCGGTTCCCTGCATCGGAACAAAGAACCCTTGCTTCACTGTGCCGTCTACATCGAAATGATCGCGGGAGATATGCAGGAGCTGCAAATTTTGCAGACGAATGTAGAGGTCGAGCTCATGCGCTCGAAGCTGAACGTGGACAGGCTGAAGCTCCGCCAGCAGGCAGGCTTCTGCGCCGTCAGCCCGGTCGGATTCAATGTGCTTGGCACAGAGTATGAGCGCGTCCTGCCAGCAAGCTCGGTCGCAAATCTGTTCCCATTCAACTATTCCGGTAAAACGGACCGAAAAGGCTTTTACATCGGGAAGGACAAGTACGGCAGCAATATTGTGGTCGATTTCGACCAGCGCGACGAGGATAAAACCTCAGCAAACGTGCTGATTCTCGGCAACTCCGGTCAGGGCAAGTCCTACTTGATGAAATTATTGCTCTTGAACTTCCTTGAAGCTGGGAAGTCCGTTATCACGCTGGACGTGGAGCATGAGCAGTGGGAGCTGTGTCAGGCGCTCGGCGGCTGCTTCGCGGACATCATCGAGGGAACGTATAAGATCAATCTGCTGGAGCCGCGCTGTTGGGATACCGACGCTGATCCATACGACGTGGACGCGCCCAGAGCATTTCGTCAATCCACCCGGTTGGCACAGCACACATCGTTCCTCAAAGATGTGTTCCGCACCTACAAGGACTTTACGACAGCGCAGATCGATACGATTGAAATTATGTTAACCAAACTATACACGGAATGGGGCATCTCAGAGGAAACGGATTTTTCGCAGATGCGGCCGGAGGACTACCCCATTCTCTCAGAATTGTATGATTTTATCGAGATCGAGTACGAGAATTTTGATGAAACGAAGCCGCAGCTCTACACCAGAGAAACGCTCCAGCAGATCCTGCTGGGGCTGCACTCCATGTGCCGCGGCGCGGACTCGAAATTCTTCAACGGTCACACAAACCTGACCTCAACGCGCTTTTTGGTCTTCGGTGTAAAGGGTCTTCTGTCCGTGGCGCAGAACGTGCGAAGCACGATCCTGCTGAACCTGCTGTCGTATATGTCGGACAAGCTGCTCACCGAGGGCAATACCGTCGCGGCGCTGGATGAGCTTTATATCTGGCTGTCCAACCCCGTCGCCGTCGAGTACATCCGAAATTCGCTCAAGCGTGTGCGTAAGAAAGAATCCGCGCTGGTGCTGGCAAGCCAGAACCTTGAAGATTTCGACCAGCCGGGTGTGCGGGAAATGACAAAGCCTCTGTTCTCCATTCCGCCGCACCAGTTCCTGTTCAACGTCGGTTCGATTGACCGCCGCGCGTACATGGATATGCTCCAGCTGGAGGACAGCGAGTTCGACCTCATCAAATTTCCGCAGCGCGGCGTTTGCCTCTATAAGTGCGGCAACGAACGCTACCTGTTGGAGGTTCACGCACCGCCGTACAAAGAATCCTTGTTCGGAAAGGCAGGCGGCAGATGATGAACGATGAAAGGATGACCATATGAAGCAAATTGAATTTGAACGTTGGGAGCCGGATGCGGAGAATCCGCGCAGGCTGACCTATGCCGGTCAGCGCACGGCGGAAGATGTTTTTCACGAGCTGGAAGCGCAGTTGGACAGCGTGGGCTATCTGCCCGACGAATATTTCACCATGGACTGGCGCTGGGAACATGGTCGGCAGATTCCAAAAGGTGCTGACTTTTTCTGTAAAACCGATTACGGCGGAAGCGAAGGAATCTATCTGGACGTCTATCTGGAATGGCAGGAGGGCGACAAGCCCAAAAAGGAGTGCTTCATCACCGGCAAAACGCTGGGCGAAAGCGGCGCGGATCTGGACCGGATGTTCCTCATTTCCTCTGCGATCACGAAAGCGTTCCGCGGCGACAACAGTGTCCACGCGCGGTACATGGTGGTTGGAGGGCAGTCAGAGCCGGCAGAAACGATGTCCCTGAACCTGTCTCCGGACGAACAGCGACTGGTCACACAGGCGTTGGCAGAGCAGCGTATCCGGCTGGGATCGCAGGCAGAGGGCGAAGAAAAGCTCCTGCGCCGTATGACCGGAAGCGTCACGGAGTACATGGACGCGGCTGGGCTGGCGGACCGGCTGGACGAACATGACCGGGCTTTGCTGGCACAGCACGATGGAGCGCCGGAAGCCGCGCCGGTCATGGGCGGGATGCAGCTATGAGCATGAGCGCAATAGCCGCGCGTGTTGCCGCCACGCTGCTGACTAGCGAGAAAGGACGCAAGGGTGTCGGCTTTCTGCTGGTCGCTATTTTCGCGCCGGTCATCCTGATCGCAGCCATCCTCTGCTCAAACACGGCAGGTGGGGCCGACCACAACAATCTGGCAGTCGAAGCGTCGTTCTATGGAGTCAACTTTACGGATTCCGTGCCTGCCGAGTTTCAAACGCACATCACGGATATGCAGACGGCTTTTTCTCTTCTGGATTCGGCGGTGGCGGAAGCCAACGCGAATATGACCGACGGCAATCGTCTTGACCCGATACAGGTCAAGGCGATTTTTTATGCCCTCTGCTTTGGAGAAAGCGCGCCGAGCCAGCGTGCGGCAGACCGATTCGTGGACTGCTTTTTCATCACAGAGCAGAGAACCAGAATTGTAGTCACGGAGTTGGAGGACGGCAGCACGGTCGAGACTGAGGAAGTCTACACAGCGACCGTGCCGCTCTCGCTGGCGGCAGCGTATGAAAACCTCGCGGTGAAGCTCGGAAAAACTATCACTGACGAGGACAAGGAAAACGCCGCGCACATCTACACGATGATTGCAGGCAACGCCAATGGCAGCGACGGGACCGGCGCGTCAGGCGGCACAATTCAGATCGACTACGGCAGCGGAACCGGCAGCACGGAACTGGACACGTCCGGCTTCACGAACCCGGTCGGCAAGAACGCCGACGATCTGGTGCAGTACGCCATTCACGCCTACGAAGAACGCTGGGGCTACGTCTGGGGAACGTTCGGTCATGTGCTGACCGAGAGCCTGTTTGAAGCGAAGCTGGCGCAGTATCCGGATGCTCTTGCTGGCAATGCAGATTTCATCCGCCAGACGTGGGTCGGCGGCAGAACGACAGACTGCGTCGGTCTGATCAAAGGCTATGGCTGCCTGGATGCGGAGACGGAAGAAATCGTCTACAACACGAACGGGATGCCGGACATCACCGCGAATGAGATGTACCATTCCGCGACCGTCTCCGGCACGATTGACACCATTCCGGAAACGCCGGGGCTGGCCGTCTGGCACGACGGGCATATCGGCGTGTACATTGGAAACGGCGAGGTGGTCGAAGCGATGGGCACGCGGTATGGTGTCGTCAAAACCAAGCTCGAAGGTGCACGTTGGACCCACTGGCTGAAAATTCCGTATATCAGCTATGACTGAGGAAAGGACAAACATGAACGTTTTAATGGTGGAGCCGGGAAAGGCTCCGTATGAAACGCAGATCGGCGATGATCTGCAAAGTATGCAGGCAGTAGTCGGCGGATATATCCAAGCCGTGTATCCCTACGAGGAACCGGTAGCACTGATCTGCAACGAGGACGGCAAGCTGGATGGTCTGCCGCTCAACCGCGCACTGCGCGATTCGGATGGTGATATCTATGACATCGTCGCGGGAAATTTCTTTATCGTCGGACTCGGCCAAAATGATTTCACCGACTTGCCGCACGAACTTGCCGAGCAATTCGCGGAGCGTTTTCGGCAACCGGAAATGTTCATGCGTGTAGATGGTAAAATCGTAGCAGCGCCGATGCCGGAGGAACAGACGCAGGGCGGGATGGCATATTGACAGGAGGATACATGAAACAGGCAACGATACAGATAACATTTGAGGAAGAAAAGCTCCGCGCCCTTCGGCGCTACATCGCCAAGCGCGATTCGACGCTGGAAGCGGAGCTGCAAAAGGCAGCCCAACGGCTCTATGAAAAGGTCGTCCCTGCTGCTGTGCAGGAATACATCAGCGACTGTGCGCAGGACGATCCAGTGCGCAAACCGCAAAAGAAATCGGAGGCGCAGATATGAGCACGGCGGGCTTTCACATCACGGAGGACTGCGCGGAAGTCTATCTGCAAAACGAATCCAGCATGGAGTTTTTTCAGCTTGCCAGACGGCTCCATGATTATCTCCAGCAGGGACAGCGCCTGCCAGCGCGAAGCTTCCTTGAAGCAACGGATGGCTGCAAAGAGATCAGCCGCGAGGCGTTCGATGCGCTGGCAAAGCGCCGCATGGAGAACACCGGCGAGGTCAGCGGACTGTTTGAGCTGGACTTTGATGCGCGGACGATTTCGGCGCTCAACATCATGGACGGCTGGAAGGTCTACGCGATGCAGGACGTGGCAGACGCAGCAGAGCAGGCATTTCAGGAGGCTGAGATTTCCGAGGATGACCGCTGGCGCATCTTCCTCGACCGGCTGGATGGACAGAAACTGACCACGCCAAGCAGACTCACTGTACAGAATTTTTATTTCGAGGATAGCATAGAGGCGATGGATGACCGAATACTGAATTTTTACGTCGTTCCGTGTTTCAACGTCGACGAAGCGTTTGGAACATTCGTGGAGACCGATGAAAACGACCATGCGCTGAATATCTATGCCAACTACGATATGCAGCGCCAGCAGGTCTGCGACACGCTGGAGATCATGCTCTATGGCAGCGGGATCGAGGATCAGCCTCTCAGCTACCACCTGAATGCGGCAGAGAAAGAGGTGCTGCGTGAAAAGATGGAGGCCTACTGTATGCAGCGGGAGCACAAACCGCTGGAGCAGCTCTGTCAGGAGATTTTGCAGGAGATGCAGATGTAACCGGCAGCGCGTTCCGCGCCGTCGCGCCCGTGTCGGCGGTTTGTGCGGCTTTCCGGACACAGCCGAGCGCGTACCCGCCAGAAGCCGCAAAACCGAACGTCGCGCCGACGTGCGGGGGGTGTTGTGGAAACAGCAAACGCAGAAGAAGCAAGCCTGCAGGCAGCTTCCGGCAGGAAACAGAGCCGCAAGCGGCGAGGCAGGAGAAAAGGCTTGGCGCTTTTCTGCGCCAGCCCATCCACTTCTGCCCGCAGTGCGGGCAGTTTTGGGCGGTAAAAACGGCGCTTTTCTGCGAGGGTGAAAAGTGGATTAGCGCTGATTTTCGGAAAAAGCCAAGATCGTGCCGTTGTTGCAGGCACTATTTTGGCGCTTTTTGTTTTTGGAGGGGGTGAACGCCATAAAAGCAGAGGAAAAACGCCGTCATTCCGTCTGGCTGGACGATGCAACATGGAGCAAGGTGCAGTACCACTACAAGCTGGACGGCTGCACGACGCAAAATGACTTCATTGACAAAGCAATTCAGTTCTACTGTGGCTATCTGCAAAGCGAGTATGCCGGAGACTTCCTGCCGAAGATCCTTGGTGAAACGCTGGAGGCAATCCTCAGTATGTTCGGGGATCGTATCGGCAAGCTGCTTCTGAAGCAGGCTGTCGAGCAAAACGTCTGCAATCATATTCTCGCTTCGGACACGGATATCGACGCGCAGACGTACCAGCAGATGCGCGGGAAAAGCTATTAGGAGGTGCTGCGGACGAACGGTCAGATCTCGTTCCCAGAGGTGCTTCGACAGAAAAGCCGGTGGTAACGAATGGCGCGGCTGATCCAAAAAACCGGCTTCATCAGCCGCAAAAGCGCAGGCGGCTACATGAAGTATATCGCCACGCGCGAGGGCGTTGAAGTCCTGACCGGCAAGGGCCCTGCGACGGAAGAACAGAAAGAGATGCTCACAAAGCTGCTCAAGGACTTCCCGGATATGCGGGATTCCTTCGAGTATGAGGACTACAAGCAAGCGCCGACGCTGCACACTGCGTCGGCGCTCATTTCTGCGGCATTGGATTCACATATGCAGAATCTTCAATCCGAAAACGGCTATCTCAAGTACATTGCTACGCGCCCTGGCGCGGAAAAGCATGGCGCGCACGGTCTGTTCGGTCGGCAGGAAAATACGGAGCTGACTGCGGCGATGCACGACTTGACCGCGCACGACGGCAACGTCTGGACGATCATCTATTCCCTGCACCGTGAGGACGCGGAGCGTTTGGGATATAACAATGCCGCAGCATGGCGGAAGCTGCTCGTCAGCCAACAGAATAAGTTTGCGGAAGCGTTTCATATTCCAGCGTCGGCACTGCACTGGTACGCAGCTTACCACGATGCGGATACGCACCCGCATATTCACATGATGATCTGGACAGATCAGGAGACGGTTTTGAAACGGGATGCTGTTGTGAAATTGCGCTCTGCAATGACCAACAGCATCTTTCAGGCAGAGTTGGAAAATCTCTATATTCGGAAGGATGCAGCTTATAAGGACGTAACCGAAGCGGCGCGGACAGCCATGCACGGACTTGTTGACCGGCTAGAATCTATTGAAAATCCGCCAGAATCGATTCAGCAAAAAATGCTGGAGCTTGCGCTGGAGCTGCGCATGGTCGGTGGTAAAAAGCAGTATGGATATCTCAAAAAGCCGCTCAAGGATAAGGTCGATGAAATCGTGGATGAACTGGAAAAGCTGCCGGAGGTGGCGGCGTACTATTCCGTCTGGAACGGTCTGCGTGACACGCTGGAAGGCTACTACAAAAACCGGCCTCGGCAGCATAACCCGCTTTCCCAGCAGAAAGAATTCCGAGCCATTAAGAACGCCATCATTCAGGAAGCGGAACGTCTGCGTCAGCAGATGGAGCAGACGCAGACAGCGTCTGAACAGAAATCTTCGCAAGATGAGGAACCGTCTGCGGAGAAAACTTCTACAGACGCTTCTACAAATCCGACGCTTGCAAACGAGAATACTTCATTCACGCCTTCTCGTCCTGCACGGCTTTCATCCGAATATCTTCTGAATTCAACCATCCGCCTGTTTCACCAGATGGGGCAGAGCTTCCGCGACAACGCCGCGCCGCCCAGCAATCCAATGGGCATCCGCGTGGACTCCAAGCGCCGCAAAAAGCTCATGCAGAAGCGGCTGGCGATGGGGCATAAGCAGGATGACCATGAACAAAATTACGGTCAAACATTACAGTAACAGGAGGTGCATTTTGGCACAATACATAGAATTTACCCCAGAACAAAAAGAACGTGCCGCAACCGTTGATCTCGAAGAATTTCTTCTCCGGCAAGGGGAAAAGTTCATCAAATCCGGGCGGGAAAAGCGGCTTGCCAGCGACCACAGCATTACGGTGCGCGGCTGCGAGTGGTTCGACCATGCCTCGAATGAGGGCGGCCGCGCGGTCAGTTTTATACAAAAATATTACGGCAAGAGCTACGTCGAAGCCATGTCCATGCTGTTGGGCGAGAGCATAGAACCGCTTTATCCGCAGGCGAAAAAGCAGGAAGCGGTCCAGCAGAAAGCCTTCGCACCGCCTGTTCCGAACGCGAATATGCACCGCGTCTTTGCGTATCTTCTCAAAACGCGCGGGCTGGATGCGGAGGTGGTTTCATATTTCGCCCGCAGAAAATTGCTCTACGAGGACGCGGCGCATCACAACGCTGTGTTCATCGGAACCGACGAAGGCGGCTGTCCGCGCCACGCCCATCTGCGCAGCACGAACAGCTTCGGAAAAGCCTTTCGTCTGAACGTCGAGTCCAGCAATCCGCGTTACAGTTTTCATTACAACGGCACGGACGGGAGCCTTTATGTATTCGAGGCTCCCATTGATATGCTGTCGTACATCTCTATGAACCCGCACCAATGGCAGGAGCATAGCTACGTCGCCTGCTGTGGCACGTCACCGATTCCGGTGATACAGATGCTGAAACCGGATACGCAGATTGTCTATCTGTGTTTGGACAATGATAAAGCTGGTCACGCTGCAAGTGAGCGGATGGCAGAACAATTACGCGAACGCGGCGTTATGACAGAGCGGCTCATGCCGGAACTCAAGGACTGGAACGACGATCTTCTCCATACCCAGAAGGAGGATTTGGCCCCATGCCTGAGTCTATGACTCCGTTGGTTGCTGTTGGCGTAATAGGCGCGTTATTCATTCTTCTGCTTTCACTTCTAACGAACAATTACTCGCTGAACAATATCAAATCCAAAACCGTTGGTGACGGTCAGTATGGAACAGCTCGCTGGGCAACGGATCAGGAGATCCGAAAAGCCTACGTCACGGTTCCCTTTGACGTTGCAGCATGGCGTGCCGGAAAGAAGCGCCCGACCGTGCAGGGGCTGGTTCTTGGAAGTGTGCAGCGCGGCAAACGACTGGAGGCGTTGGTGGATCGCGACGATGTGCATTGCCTGATGATCGGTGCATCCGGTGTCGGCAAGACTGCGTTCTTCCTGTATCCCAACATCGAATTTGCCTGTGCCTGTGGTATGAGTTTCCTGATTTTGGATACGAAGGGTGACCTCGCGCGCAACTGCGGAAGAATCGCGCAGAAGTACTACGGCTATCGCGTATCAGTGGTCGATCTGCGCAATCCGATCCGCTCGGATGGAAACAATCTGATGACGCTGGTCAACCGTTACATGGACGTGGCCCGTGAGCATCCGGACAACCTTGCAGCACGGGCGAATGCAGAAAAATATGCGAAGATCCTCGCCAAAACCATCGTCAATCCGGGCGGCGACGAGCAGGATCGTGGACAGAATTCGTACTTCTATGACGCAGCAGAGGGTGTACTGGCAACCGTGATCATGACACTGTCGGAGTTCATTCCACCGGACAGTGCGGGGCATGACAAGCGGCACATCATGTCCGTGTTCAAGCTGGTAAAGGAGTTGATGGCTCCCATGGGCAAGAAAAATGGATTTCAGGTTCTGATAGACAGCCTGCCGGATACGCATAAGGCAGGCTGGATGGCGACCGCAGCAACCAGTTCCTCCGAACAAGGCATGGCTTCCGTCATGTCCACGGTGCTTTCCCGCCTGAATTCGTTCATTGATTCCGAGCAGGAGCAGGTGCTTTGCTATGACAGCCCAATCGACGCGGAGCACTTTGCATCAGAGAAGTGTGCGATCTTCCTGATCATCCCGGAAGAAGACCCGACGAAACACTTCATGGCGGGGCTTATGATCCAGAACCTGTCGCGGGAGCTGTTTTCTATTGCGGACGCGAACGAAGGAAAACTGAAAAAGCGCGTGGTATTTTACTGCGACGAATTCGGCACGATGCCGCCCTTTGACGTTCTGCCGCTGTTCTCCGCAGGCCGAAGCCGCAAGCTGACGCTCGTGCCGATCATTCAAAGCCTTGCACAGCTCGAAAAGAATTATGGCAAGGAGGGCGCGGAGATCATAGCCGATAACTGTCAGGATACCATCTTCGGTGGGTTTGCCCCCAACAGCCAGACGGCGGAAACGCTGTCCAAAGCCCTCGGCAGCCGGACAGTCCTTACCGGCTCCATCAGTAAGGGGAAGGACAGCAACAGCCAGAGCTTGCAGATGGCAGAGCGCGCGCTTCTATCACCGGACGAACTGAAAAGTCTCCCGAAGGGAGAATTTGTTGTCATGAAAACCGGCACGCACCCGATGCGCACGAAGCTGCAATTATATTTCAAATGGGGCATCAAGTTTGAAGAACCATATCAAACGCCAGAGCGCGCCCAGCGCGAGGTTTACTACGCGGGAAAGGAGGAATTGCTGATGAATATCAAGAAAAGCCTGTATTCCCAGCCAAGGCCGGTCTCAATACCGAAAGCGGATGACTATATGAGCAGCTATGCCGAGGAATGAGCTTCTTCGGTGAAATTTACGCCGATCCTGATTTGCCGCACCGGGCGCGGACAGTCTATATGTACCTCCGTGACCGTGCAGGCGGCGGGAGCTGCTGGCCGGGCATCAAGACGATAGCCCGCGACCTGCACCTCTCGCCGCGCACGGTTCAGCGTGCCTTGAATGACTTAGAACGTGCCGGATACATCCAGCGCCAGCGCCGACACCGTGAAAACGGGAGCTGCACATCGAACTTATACATTATAAATATAGATGGCAAATAGCAGCACGGACGCTCCCCGCCAGGGGGAACGTCCGCGTTTTTGCTGTCACCAGCGCCGTGACACCACGGCGCAGCTTGAAGGGTCAACTCTAGCTGAGAAGCAATACAGAAAGAAAAATCTGAATCTAAGAAAGGATGTTTCTATGCGAAAAATCAAGTTCATATCCATTCTGCTGGTGCTGCTGATGCTGCTGACGGTACCGGCTTTTGCTTTTTCCTCAGACTTTACGGACGTGCCGGAGGAAACGGTCTATGCGGAATCCGTTTCGTACCTTGCCAACGCTGGCATCCTGAGAGGAACGGCATCCGGCAGATTCTCACCGAACGAGAGAATTACAGTCAGCCAATGGGCAACGATGCTCTGTCGAGCGTTTGATACCGAGCCGGAAGGCGTTTCATGGCAGGAAGCAGGAACGAATGCTGTTCAGGAGGCTGTCCGCAATGGCTGGTTAGATGCGACTGCGATTGGAGATAAAAACGGCGTTATCTGTCGCGGTGAACTCTATCGGACTGCTTTCGCGGCAGCCGGAATCCCGCTCTACGATGCAACACTTTACGGCCTTGACTGGCTTTCTTCCGGCGAACATGCTCTGCGTGTCGGCAAAGAGCTTGGGCTTTGTGCTGAGAACAAGACCGCAGCAGACCTCATCACACGCGCCGAAGCCGCACAGCTTCTTCATGCCGTTCTGACACAGACGCTGACCGTTGTAACGCCCGATACGCCGATCACGGTCGAAAACCTGACGCAGTGGAATGTGAACACATTCCTGCTGGAACTCCGCAAAGTCCCACAGCCAATCCTCGACGCTTTCAACGAAAACGGCTGGACGTTCGTGATCGGCACGGAATACCTCACAGACCTCAGTCAAAAGCTCGGCATCAACTGCATCGGCGCGGCGGTGTACACAGAAAAGCGAATTTATGTTTCCGAAGCCAGCGCCGTCCTGCACGAGTTCGGACACTTCCTCGATTGCGCAATGGGCTTCCCGCAGGCGCATAAAGACCTGTATGCACGCGAAGCCGCATCCGCGCCGATGAAGCAGCACGCGAAAAGCAACAGCCTCGAATACTTCGCGGAATTCTTCGCATACTGGCTTTCCGGCAGCACACGGACGCTGGCACAGCTTAAAGAATTGACTCCGGAGACGTATGCATACTTCGATGAACTGGCATCCGTATGGCTTCCGGCTGCATGACGCTGAAAACTTAGCGGTATGCTCAGAAATAGTTCGTGCATTTTCCGGGAAAATGCAGTAAAATAAAAGAAAAAGAATAGACTGTCCAGGTGTCCATTTCTAAAGGGAGTGGACTTAATGCGGAATGGGGTGAAAGTCCCCACGAACCGGTCACTGTGAAGCTCCAACTGCGGGAGATAAGCCAGATACGCGCCTGTGCATGGAATAAGAAAGCGCTGCCTCGTCAACGGTTTGCTTTTACCGGCAAAGTCTATCTGTCGGCAGAAAGCATCCGCAGGCATTGCGCCTGACGGATGTTGTTTTTTGCTCTATGATAAAAAAATCTCGTAAAGTGTTCCACTTTACGAAAAAAGCGGCGGGATGCCTGCAATTACAGACACCTCGCCGCAGCGCGACCATATTTTTGACGGTAAAAAGAGCATACAAAAGCTCGTCGATGCCGTGCAGCATCGACGGGCAGAGCAATCCTGTATTATGCACCAAGCTCCAGAAAACTGATTTTCTGAATACAGCGGCGCTTGCTTTCCAGAGACGGATGCGTATACAGCTTCAGAGTGGTTTTGATATCTGCGTGACCGAGCAGGGTGCTGACACTCTTGATATCTGCACCGGTTTCAACACATCGCGTAGCGAACGTGTGCCGAAGGGCATGGAAGCCGCGATGCCGAATACCGCAGCGCTTCAGGAGAGTGGTGAACTGATACTGACAGGTGCGCGGATCCATCGGCCGATCTGCGTGGCCGGTCATAATATAAGCATCAGGCGGCATGTTTTCGGTGAGTTCTTGCAGTAAACGCAGCAATTCAGGGTGCAGCGGAATGACCCGTTCCGAGCTTTCGCTTTTTGGACGGTCCACCAGAAGCTGCGATTTCCCGTTCAGCGTGATCCGCTGAGCGGCACGGTTGACAGAAAGCGTACCGGAGAGCGCATCAATGTCCCCGGCGCGAAGCGCGCAGACCTCGCCTACGCGCAGACCTGTATACAGCGCCAGCATGACTGCAATACTGATTTTCTTTGACGGTAAAAGGGCTTTTCCAAGCACAGCCAACTCAGTTTCGGAAAACACTTCAATCTGTTTTTGCGTACAGGCTGGCAGATGCGCTGTCAGCGCGTCGCAGGAACAATGATATTCCCGCTGGGCATAGCGCAGCATGGTTTTGATCAGAACGGCGATATCCCGTACAGTTTTCGCAGATAAACCGCCTTTTCCATCCAAGCGTCCCGCACTTCGCATATGAAGCAGAAACGCAGAAAGCTCCTTTGCCGTCAGCCGTGAAACGGAGATATGACCGAGATGCGGAAGAATGTGACGCTCAAGCAGAAAGCGATAGCGCGCACGTGTGGAAACTTTAATATCAGCCTGTGCCAGATACTGCATAAAAAGCTCTTTTACCGTCAAATTGCAGGTAACTGCCGGTTCCTTCGCCAGCGCCTGTATGGCGGCGATCAGTTTCTTTTTTACAACAGTTTTGCTCTCTCCATAGACAGACTTATACTTCGCCTTACCATCCGGCAGACGCATGGCGATATAACGCCCTTCCCAGCGGCCATCCTTTCTGTGATAGATATTATCTCCCCATCGTCCCAAGCGCTCTCCACCTTTCAGCTTTACCATATTTTTGACGGCAAATGCGAGGTATCTCGCGCGGCAACCACCCTCTGTTGGTTTACATATTTTCGTTTTCTTTCGTTTACGACACTCCGATGTTAGGATTTGTGTTAGAAAATGCCGAAATATCAGGAGAATCAAATTGACATTTTCATTTCTGACTGTATAATAGGAAATAGAAACGGAAGATATAGGGTTTCAGGCTGTCTCGTAAAGTGGAACACTTTACGAAAAATCTCATTGCCGTACATGTGGTTTAGAATACCACCGATTTGAAATCCTATTCTGACATCAAAATTACATATTGTTTGTTTTTATCCGCTGAAGATGTGTAATCGCAGGTCGCGGCCGTAATCGGACTGAGCCTGCGGTGAAAGAGGAAGGTCGTGCGCATTGGGAGTGCGTGCGGCTACTCGCCCGGAGCTGTAATGGATGAGTTTGTTTCTAAAGTGGTTTGTGCCAAAGCGTAAGACAGCGCTTTGCCGCAGGCCATGTGGTCGAAAGACCGCCATTGTGGGAGTCTTCCCATGAGAAGGTAGGAAACGGAACGCGGACACGGATCGTGTCCATAGTCCTAGTCAGAAGAATCGCTATCTTCACCTGCATGGGATTCTGTCTGTTTATGATCCCTGAAGTGCAGAAGGCTGGTAAAGGCGTGTGGTTGATAGCACGATGATCTATCGTACCCAGGCACGGGCGCCGATTTGTTTTCCGGGAGGAAAACAGGTTGGTGCTTTTTGTTTGGAAGTAATCCGGATTATCCCACTCCGTAGGGACGGTTTGCGAAAAAGTACGATTAGGAGGAACGCCGACAATGGAGCATCGCCAGGACAACCAGGACCAGATCATCTACAGCCGCATTGAGCGCGTGATCGCCTATAAAAACGTTCAGTTTATCATCGAGCATCAAAATGACACGTTGGAGCAGCTTTCGGCGTATTTGCAGAGCTGCATGGAGGACATCGGGCATCCTCCTGCCATGGTAGAGGTGATCGGCGGAGAGTACATCCAATACCGCTTCGGATCGTGGCAAAAGGCCATCCGAACCTTTTACGGCGGCAAGATCACCAACATCAAAAACCCACCGCATTTCAAAGAACGCAAGATCGTCCGCGACCTGTACGAATTAGCACAAGGACGGATGGCTGAAAAGAACATGGCTGGGACTTCCGGACAGGAGGTGCAGCGATGAATCCATACCGAACCTGTCAGGAGAACATGGACGCGCTTAAAAAGGTTTTAATCCAGCGCACTTACGTTGCGCTCGCCAACAAGAATGTTGAATTTGTATTGAAAAACCAGAATGCGTCGCTGGACGAGCTGGCCGAGTATCTGTGCAAGTGCCGCAGATGGTGCGGGCATATCCCCGGCCGGACAGAGGTGATCGGCGGCGATTATATCGAGCTGCGGTTTCGCGGCTGGGCCAACGCCCTGTGTGCCAGCGGCGTTTCAAAGGAGCTTGCCGTCAAGCGCTTCCATCCCGCGCTGGAGAAGACCATGCTCTTCCAGCAGGAGTACGAGCGGCAGCGGGAGCAGGATATACTGGAAAAGCGGCAGAAGAAGGCTGCAAACAAAGAAAAAATGCGGCAGGAAAAGGCTGAACGAAAAGCCAAGTAAAAGCCGGCTCCTTGCCTCTCCCTTTGGGAGAGGTGGCCGAGCGCAGCGAGGACGGAGAGGGCAACAGGCAGCAGACCCTCTCAGTCGCCTGCGGCGACAGCTCTCCCGGAGGGAGAGCCAAGAACTATTGTACGCTGATCTGAAACGGACAGATTTGCAGATAGATGTGCGTCTCATCCCCCTGAGACATGCACTTTGTGCGTCACAGACGCAAGGCCCCGGCTCTGCGCGGGAACACAGAGCCGGGGAACCCCCTTTCGCATATCCGACAATATTGATGTTTACAGCGGCCTCCCCCTGCTGTGACCATACCTGGTTCGATGCTGTTTCTCGACCGGATCGGGGTGTACGAGAGAAACAAATTTCTGCAAAAACGAAAGGAGTTTCAAACATGAAACGTACCGGAAAAGTTTTAGCGATCCTTCTGGCGCTCGCCATGCTGCTCAGCGTAACAGCATTTGCGGCATGGGATGTCTACGGCAGCAATGCCAACCACAACTCTGTGGTAGACAGCGCCCCGACGACGGCAACAACAACGGCATTGAACAGCTACATCGACCTCTCCAATGGCGGCAGAGGCTGGGACGGCGTTGACAATGTTCCTGTCATGGAAACAGTCAACGGAACGACCTATGCTTATGTCCTCTATGACGGCTACAGCAGCTATGGCGGACAGCTCGCCAAGATCAACTGCAGTGCGGCAACGCCCTATGTTGTCTGGCACAAGCAGGTCTCCGCATCCTCCGGCTTCCAGCTGTCCACCCCGTATCTGGATACCACGAACCGCGCGATCTACATCGGCGCATCGAACGCAGCTGTCTATGACGATGCTGTGATCTCCTCTCCGGTCGCACTGACCGCTGGCACGGCCGGCACGGTGACCATTGACGGCCTGACCCTCCTGACGGCCGCCAACCGCGTCTCTGTTCCGGTCTACGTCGGCCATACCAGCGTTGCTGACCGCGGCACCCTCACTACCGAAGGCACTGCGACCATCCGGCTGGGCGGCGGCACACCGGTCAACCTGACCCTGAGCACCACGCAGTCCAGCAGCGGTACGACCTACAAGATCTACGAGCAGGCGACCTATGATGCCACCGGCACGGTCAACGGCTACGACTACTATTACTACATCAACCACAGCGTCACGGCTTCCAGCACGGAGAACGCGACCCTCTCCATCAGCGTCACGCTGAACGGCACCGGCACGATTGAGTCCGTCAGCATGTTCGCCAACAAGGGCGCCGTCACCAAGGTTTCCGGCATTGACAGTACGGACGCCAGCGGCGTGACCCTGACCTCTGTGGTCAGCTCGGTCAACGGCCAGATCAACACCCCGATCACCCGCTACGGCAATTACCTTTACTTTGGCACATGGAGCGGCAATACTGCAATGCAGTATTATCAGGTGAATCTCGCAAGTAGCAGACTAACCAAGAAAACGTGCAACGGTCAGGCAGGCTTCTACTGGGCTGGCGCAGTTGCACTGAACGGCTATGTCTACTTCGGCGGAGATTCCGGCTATCTGTACTATCAGAACGAAGCTAGTTTCAGCGGAGATGCGGCCTATGTAACGTTGCCGGCTCAGGATGCCAGTGCAGGTAATGTCCGCTCCACCATCATGACGGACGGCACCTACCTGTACTTCACCAGTCAGGGCGGCTACCTTTGGTGCTATCAGCCGAACGCGACAACTGGCACGCCGGAGTTCCAGTGGTGCGCAAAGCTGGGCGGCACGTCCACTTCTACGCCGACCAAGGTTGGCAACCGCATCTATGTCGGTGTCTACTCCGGTTTCAACAAGGGCGGCGTTCAGTGCGTCGACGCTACCACGCATGCGGTGAACGATGTTATCGCTGTCACGGATAAGAACAACTTCCCCGTTCAGTGCTCCATCGTGGTAATGGGCGACGGCACCGGTACGGACTATGTGTTCTTCAACACGAACGCAAGCAATGGCCGCGGCTTCTGCTACAGCTATAACGGCTCGACCGCCACGGAGCAGTGGGCGTCCAATCCGGATACCTACGCGCTGGGTGGCATGGCCTGCGACAATGGAATTATCGTTTTCGGCAACGATTACGACCATCTGTACGTTGTAAAGTAAGGGGGTTAGCAGAGCATGCGGGTGCTCAGCACCCGCATGCTCATCGTTTATGAAATCAAAGCGCGTCCTCCTCTTACTTATGGTAATAATATTGCTTGCAACTTTTGCAGTTCCAGTTCTGGCTGATAGCGCGACAGTTAAAGTAACAGTGGATTTGTCTAACTATTCAAAAGACATGGGAGTTACTGCGAAAGTAGAGTCGGATAGCAAACCAACTACAACACAAAACTACACCGTAGCGGCTACGAAATCGGCTACTTGGGAATATAGCGCGGATGATACAGTTACTATCACTGTTACACCAAGCACAGAAAAGCCAATTTCGCAATGGAAGCTGAATGGAACAATCTACTCAATTCCTGAGGGGCAAACTTATTTCAGCGAATATATCGATGAGCCTTACTTTATCACAATCGAAATAAGACCGACATACTTCATGCTAAGCATTGAGTACCCAGGAATAGATGAAGAATGGACGATCGAACCTGTCGTTGTAGGGGGAGAAAGTACAGCGACGGCGACGGCAAAGACCAGTGACGGCACACAGGGTACTGCTGTTGCAAATGAAACCGGCACAACAAATGAATATGAATTGAAAGCAACCGCGAATCTCGGATATTCCTTTGATTATTGGCTCGTGGAAAGCGATGGCTCAAAGATTACAGAAAATCCATATAAAGTCACGCTAACGGCGGATGAGACCTATACGGCCTATTTCCGTGAATGGAAGCAGGCAAAGGCATCCAGTGACCCGAAGGAATTGACGAGAGCTGATGGTACAGACGTTGTAACGGCAGTGCGGAAAGAGGACGACACATGGACGCTGACCGCAAATGGCGCTGTACTGGATGACAAAAATTACGCGCTTACCTATTGGAGCTGTGATGAAGATCCCAGCTTCAAATCAGACAAATTTATGTTTGACGTGACGCTGACTGAAGACCGTCACTATGTCGCGCACTATCTGCCGTGGCAGATCACCGGCATCAGCGGCATGAGTGCGGGCGGCGGCTCGTGGATGGCGAAAACGGAGACCGGCAGCCGCCCGCTGATCGCGGGTACGAGCGTGGTAGTAGCTGTCGAGTATGATGAAAACGTCTCCGACGTGTGGCTGCCGCACAGCTCCATCGAGCTTTACAGCGGCGATGAAGCTGCGGTAAAGGCCGGAACAGCCACGCTGCTTGCAAAGCGTGAGGGGCAGGGCGACCAGGATCGCAATATGGCCTTTGACGGCGGTCGTGCGACAATCACCGTCGACCCGTGGCCGGCAGATGTCACGCAGATCACAGCAGTTGCCTATACAGACAACTGCGACAAGCACTACTGTACGTTGAATGTTCAGACCGGATACGGCGCGGAAGGTCTGAATCTGTCCTATCTGACCTCCCCGCGCAACTGCCGGACTTCCTCTGCTGATCCCGGTCCGTACAACCCCGATATCTATGACGCAGCAGCCGTTCAGAACGCCGAGACCGGCGCGATGGAGCTGTATGTGGCCGGTATCGGCGGCGTGTATCAGTATGTCGGCAGCAATGGCACGACCGACTTCGTGCGCATGGCCGGCATGGAAGACCTGAACACCTCTGGTGATACGCTCTCCCTCGTTAGTGTTGCGCTTGGCGTGGGCGGCACGTCGGACAATCTGACCTCGCTGGTCAAGGTCTACCATTCGCTCGGCGGCGATCAGGGCGGCACGACCACCTATGAAGTCCGCTGGTATGACGCAGCGGAAGAAAAGTGGGTCACCAAGAACACTGTCCCGAAGGACAAAGCCCCCAGCACCAACGGCGAAGCCAATAAAGTCCTCATCCTGTCCTCGGACGAGATCTGGACGCAGAACGCCTATTATGACGGCGTGGAATGGACGCTGCACGGTCTCAGCTTTGACACTTTCGAGAAAGTCAATTCTACCACGGCCTATGCCACCGCGACCAACGGCACGGTCTACAAGCTGAACGCCGTGCGAAGCGGCGTATCGGATGCGTGGACGCAGGTCGATCTCGGCGGCAAGCTGCTCGGCTCCCGCTATGACGGCGCACTGGCAGTCAAGCTGACGAGCGGCGGCTACGCTATCCTGAACGCGGACAGTTCGACGGCGGCCACCTATCCCGAGATCACCAAGGATATCTTTGGTGATACATGGACAAAGGACGGCGTGTTCAAGCCTGCAACCTATGGCGAATCCTTCGTTCATACGGTTGGCTTCGGCGGCGACGGCAAGGTCTATGCACTGATTCAGGGCAGTGGACGCAACTACGTTGTCCGCGCGGACGAAAGTGGTTGGACGCTGATGGACACGGTCGAAGCGTTCGATGTCGGTGGCACCAATGAAATGGAAAAGCGCCCGGCTACCCCGACCTACATTGCAAACCTGGGTGAAGGCGTGTCCCTGTTCTTTGGCGATAAGGGTTCCCTGTATCTCCATGCACAGGACTTCACCGTGACTTTCAACTCCAACGGCGGCAGCGCTGTTGCTTCGATCACCGGGCAGGCGTGGAGCAGCTTTGTCATGCCCATCCCGACGAAGAGCGGCATGAGCTTTGCAGGCTGGTACACCGACGCGGGGCTGACCAAGCTTTATGCCAACCCCGTCATTCCCGCCGCAGACCTGGTGCTCTACGCCAAGTGGACGGAGACAAGCGCCGACCGCTGGGCAGAGGATCGAGAAAAGGCACTGAAGCAGCTCGATGATGCGCTTTCGCGTATGGAGCAGACGGACTACAGCGAAGCCAACTGGCAGCGCGTGCTGGTCGAATATGAAAACGGCAAGTACGCCATCGCCATCGCTGACCCGCAGCCCGCAAGCGAAGATGTCAGCGACATCAACAAGGCTGTGCAGGATACGATCTATGCCGCGCTGAACACGGCCATCGACCGTATGAATGCCATTCCGGTTCTGAATCTGCCCCCGATTGATGTTGTTGTGTCTATGGACGCACAGACAATCGGCCTCGGCTACATGATAAAGCCGACCATCGTGCATACCACCAAATACACAAAGGCCAGCGAAGTCATTACCGATGCCATTGTAGAGAACATCAAGACAAAGTATGGTCTTGACCTCAAGGGCTACGTCACCAAGCATGAGAGCGAACCGGCCGGAACCTACGCTTACATGAACACCGGTTCCGTCCTCAGTGACTTCTATCTGGCACAGGTCTACTGGCCGAACCAGCAGAACGCGAAGATCGCACAGTACATCCTCGATGTCTGCGGTGACAAGATCTCCGAGACGCAGGTCGAAAACGACAAGCAGGGCAAGTACTTAGGTGAGTTTGACTACTACAATATGTCTGGCTGGATGTACTCCATCAGCAACATTGGTGACAGCAAGCTTCCCTCCTTCCCCGGTGTCGGCGCCGCGGGCTGGAGACTGCGCGATGGCGAAGTCATGCGCTGGCAGTTCACGGTCTACGGCTACGGCTCTGACCTGAACGCGGACAACTCCGAATGGGGCAGCGCCAGCATCACCGGCGATTCCGGCGACAAGACTGCGCTGACCTACAAGATCGCGCAGATGCGTGAGGAATACAAGGATGCCTCCGCCGACAAGACCTACAAATCCGGCGATGACAAGCTGGAAACGAGCCGCATCTACATGAACGTCTTTGACGGCGTTCTCTGCGATCCGCTTGCCAATCAGGCGAAGCTGGACGCGGCGGTCGCAGACCTCGATCTGGTTGCTGCCGAGCTTGCAAACGCGGACAAGCTCACGGAGGTCACGGACAAGATCCTTGCCATGGGCACGGTGAAGCTCGAAAACGGCAAACTCGTGAAGGACGGCGAGGTCACCGCTGAAAGCGGCCCGAAGATCGAAGAAGCCCGCAAGGCTTACGCCGCTCTGAACGAGGAACAGAAAAAGCTCTTTGACAAGGCGTATCCGGAGTACCTCGAGGCGCTCGAAGCTGCCGAAAAGGCATACGAGCAGATCAAGGACACCGAAGCTGCCAAGAAGGCTGCCGCAGAGGTCGATGCAATGATCGACGCACTGCCCGATCCCGACAAGATCACCCTTGATGATAAGGATGCTATCGACGCGGCAATGAAGGCATACGATGATCTGTCCGAAGCGGCAAAGGGCTATGTCAAGAATCATGACAAGCTCGTTGCCTGCAAGGAAGCGTATGACAAGCTGAACGACAAGCCGAATCCGCCTACGCCGCCTACACCTCCCACTCCGTCGAAGCCCACCACGCCGAGCAAGCCGAAGGACGACAAGCCTACCACGGGTTCTTCGTTCACGGATGTTCCGAGCGGCAGCTGGTATGCGGACGCTGTGAATTATGTCTCTGACAAGGGCCTCATGAACGGCACCTCCAAGAACAGCTTTAGCCCGAACGCCACCACAACGCGCGGCATGATCGTCACGATCCTTGCTCGTGTCGAGGGCGTCAACACCAATGGCACGCCGTGGTACGCGGCAGGCCAGAAGTGGGCCATGGAGAACGGTATTTCGGATGGTACGAACATGACCGGCGAGGTCACGCGTGAGCAGCTGGCGGCCATCCTGTATCGCTACGCAAAGCTCAAGGGCTACGACACCTCCAAGTCCAACAAGCTGGACAGCTTCAAGGATGCGGACAAGGTTTCGTCCTGGGCCGTGGAAGCAATGCAGTGGGCCAACGCAGAGAGCCTGATCAACGGCAAGAGCAACAGCATGCTCGACCCGCAGGGTAGGGCCACCCGCGCTGAAACCGCCGCGATCCTCATGCGGTTCATGGAAAACATCGCAAAATAAGCATTTCTCTCCCCGAAAGGGGTTCCCCGCTGCGCCATTTGGCGCAGCGGGGAAAGCGGCATCTATATCCCGGCGCGTTGCCGGATCAAATTTCCCAAAGAATTATAGTCAGGGGGAACTTATATGACGCACACACCAACCAGGCGTCTGCTCGCACTCCTGCTGGCAGTTGCCACCGTGTTCAGCCTGCTGTCCATGTCCGTTTCGGCAGCAGATGAACAGACCGGCCCGGAAATCGAGTTGGTTAATACAGCGACAGAACCATTGAAAAAAGATTCAAAGTTCCATGTAGCTGTTAAAATCAAGGATTCTACATTTGCATTTTCAAATTTTGGAATTTATCTGATTTTTGATACAGAAGCTCTTAATCTGGATCAGATTATTACAGCATATGTAAACAGTGAGGGCGAAGAAACAGATTACCTTCCTAATTTGACGGGAAACACAAAGCAAGTTGTCCATGAAGGTGTAACCTACGGCGGTGTTGTACAGATGGCCAGCGCCAAAAACGTAAAGCCTAAGAAGCAAACGCTGTTCATCCTAGAGTTTTCCGCGAAGAAATGCCTGACAGCCCCTGTGGAAGTTACTCTTCATGTTGACACTTTCCAAAGTGTGAATGACGATAACACATTTACGGATTACACTCCTCAGATTACCCCGGCGCAGATCACAATCAGCCACACGCTGACTGCCGTTCCCGCAAAGGACGCAACCTGCACGGAAGACGGCAATACAGCGTATTGGAAATGCTCCGCCTGCGAAAAGTGGTTCTCGGATGAGAACGGCACGACCGAGATCACGGATAAAGATTCTGTTGTAAAAAAAGCAACAGGCCATACTCCGTCTGCAGCATGGAGCTATGACGGCGCCCATCACTGGCATGTCTGCACGACTTGCAATGCAGTGCTGGACAAGGCTGCGCACAGCGGCGGAACCGCTACCTGCTCGAGTAAGGCTGTTTGTGATGTCTGCAAGGCTGAATACGGTACAACGACTGCCCACACCTTTATCAGCAAGCATGACAATACGCAGCACTGGAAAGAATGCAGTATTTGTGGTGCCATCGACTCGGAAAATCCCAAGACGAATCATACATTCGGCGAATGGGAAACCGTAACAGATTCCACCTGCACGGCGACCGGCACGAAGAAGCACACCTGCACTGGCTGTGATTACTCCGAGACTGGCGTGATTGAAAAGAAAGCGCATACGACGGAGCATCACGGCCGCATCGAGCCGACCTGCACGACTACCGGCAGTATCGAATATTGGCAGTGCAGCGTCTGCAACAAAAAGTTCTCGAATGCAGACTGCACGACCGAGGTCACTGATGTGACACTCCCCATGGCTGCACACACCCTGACCAAGACTGACGCGAAAGCTGCCACCTGCACCGAAGCAGGCAATGCGGAATACTGGACTTGCTCTGTCTGCAAGAAGCTGTTCTCAGATTCCGAGGGCAAGAATGAAATCACGGCGGCCAGCGTTGTGATTCCGGCCACCGGCCACACAGCGGATGATTCCGGCTGGAACAGCAACGGTACGAATCACTGGCATGTCTGTGCGACCTGCAAAGAGAAATTCGATGAAGCCGCACATACTGGCGGAACCGCTACCTGCTCGAGTAAGGCTGTTTGTGATGTCTGCAAGGCTGAATACGGTACAACGACTGCCCACACCTTTATCAGCAAGCATGACAATACGCAGCACTGGAAAGAATGCAGTATTTGTGGTGCCATCGACTCGGAAAATCCCAAGACGAATCATACATTCGGCGAATGGGAAACCGTAACAGATTCCACCTGCACGGCGACCGGCACGAAGAAGCACACCTGCACTGGCTGTGATTACTCCGAGACTGGCGTGATTGAAAAGAAAGCGCATACGACGGAGCATCACGACCGTGTTGATCCGACCTGCACGACTACCGGCAGCATCGAATACTGGCAGTGCAGCGTCTGCGGCAAGATGTTCTCGGATGCAGCCTGCACGATCGAGGTCACCGATGTGACATTGGACAAGCTCCCGCACAGCGCTGGCGCTGCATGGGAGAAGGACACAACGTATCACTGGCATCTCTGCACAAGCTGCGGCAGCGAGGTCATGGACAAGGCTGTACATACATACGGCGATTGGGTCACCGTCGCGGAAGCTACGGAAACTGAAGCCGGTCTGCGGAAGCGCACCTGCTCTGTCTGTGGCTATGAGCAGACGGAAGAAATCGGAATCCTGCGCTTTACGGTCACAGTCCGTAACGGCAGCGGTTCCGGCGAATATAAGTCCGGTGAAACCGTCACCATCACGGCAGACCGCCGCAGCGGCTATACCTTCGAGAAGTGGACGGTCGATTCCGGCAATGTGACGCTTGCCAAGGAGACGGACAGCACCACGACCTTTACCATGCCCGCCGAAAACGTGACGGTTACGGCAACCTACCGCTATAACGGCGGTTCCGGTTCCGGCAGTGGCAGCAGCTCCGGCATTGTCATCAAGGACGAGAAAGGCAAGGTACTCGGTAAGGCTGATCCGGATACGGGCATCGTAGAACTGCCCATTACCCCGGTTCCGGCAGCCTCCTCCAGCCGCCAGGCGGAAGAGCTTGAGATCACGATCCCGAAGAATACCACTGTGAAGGTGGAAATCCCGGTCCGCAACGTGACGCCCGGTACCGTCGTTGCCATCGTCCACGCGGACGGCACGGAAGAAATCGTGCGTACCAGCATCGTGACAAAGAATGGCGTTGCACTGGAGCTGACCAGTTCGGCAACCGTGAAGGTCTATGACAACAGCAAGTTCTTCAGCGACGTTCCCGCTGCAAATTGGGCCAGCGACGCAGTTGCATTTGTTTCCAGCCGTGAGCTGTTCAACGGTACCGGTGCGAATACGTTCAGCCCGAACGCGCCCATGACGCGGCAGATGCTCATGACAGTCCTTGCCAGACTGGACGGTACGGATACCAGCGGCAATGCCTATGCGAAGGGCATGGAATGGGCCATTCGCAACGGCGTTTCCAACGGCAGCGATCCGGAAGGCAAGATCACGAGAGAGCAGCTGGCAACAATGCTGTGGCGTTACGCAGGCAGCCCCTCCGTCAGCGGCAGAATGACTGGCTTTGTGGACGCAGATCAGATCAGCGGCTATGCCGAGGATGCAATGCTCTGGGCGACTAAGGCCGGCATCATCGGCGGCAAGGGCAACGGTCAGCTCGATCCGAAGGGTTACGCGACCCGTGCGGAGGTGGCGGCCATGCTGATGCGCTATTGCAATACACTTTTTACAAAATGAGCGTATTGAACAGAAAAATTTATAACTAACCACCCCAAGCTGGGCGGTTCCACGCCGTTTTTTCGGCGTGGAACCGTGCGGCTTATCCGTGTATTTTAGGACATCTTTAGAATATACGGATAAACCGCACATAGGTGCGAATTTTGGCAAGGGGGAAGCCCTTTTCCCGAAGGGCAAAAAAGAATGAAGAAGCTATTTGAAAGGTTCCCATGGCTGCAGCAGGCCGGCTGTGGCGTGCTTGTCTGCGCGCTGCTGCTGAGTATCTGTCTGCCGCTCATGGGCATGCGGTCAGCCGAGCCGGAGAATCCAATTCTGGACGCCGCACCGCAGGAGATCACCGTCCTGCAGGCAGGGCAAGCGCCCGGCCATGCTGGAAACGGTGAGGCGGAAAGCAAGGATGCTTCCGGTTCCGGCGGCAGCACCGACAGCGAGCTGACCGGCGAGCAGGAGCAGCCCGATCCGCAGGAAACGGAAAACCAGACGGAGCAGGGGCAGGACACCCAGCCGGAGCAGCAGCCGAAGTCGAAGCCCCAGCAGGAAATCCTGGCCGACGCCGCCATCGGCACGAACACGGATTCCAACAAGGGCGACGAGGGCGAAGAAGCCGGAAACACCGGCGAAGCAGATGAAAACCTGCCGGAAACAGAGCTTGACCTTGGCGCGGTGCTGACATGGTACAAGTACGGATCGCAGGCAAGCTCCATGGTCTGCGCCCCCGGAGAATCTGTTGGCAAGCGCGTGCTGCTTGCACAGCTGGACGGCAGCAGACTGCGCTATGACGTTGATCTCACCGGACTCGACGCAGACGACGCGGAGATCATCGGTGTGCAGATAGCAGTTGGCAATGGCGTACCGCAGGATGCGGATATGCGCGGCGTGCTGGATATGACGCTGCCGGACGGCGCGGAGTACCAGAACTATATTCTCACCGTGCAGGCCCATGCGGCGCAGAAAAATCAGAAGGGCGAGACCGTGGAGACGGACGTGGATTTTGCGTTCGTGCTGCGGCTGGAAAGCGGCATCGATTTGGATTTGCAGCTCACCTGGCAGCCGACCGGTCAGGCCACTTGCCCGGCCAACGGGTCTGTCAGCCGCACGGTCAAGAGCGACACGCTGACCGAGGGCAGATTTACATACGCACTGACCTTCCTCGGCGAAAACGCAGACGATGCGGTCATCCGCACGGCGGAATACTGGGCGACGGACGGTGAGCGCGGCGCGCTCTCGGAGTCCGGCGAGATCCAAATGGCCGCGGCAGACGGCAAGGACACGGAAACCTACTATTTCGCCGTGACCGCCGAGGTGCTGGGACAGACCATCAGCTATACATTCGTCGTGACGTATGAGGATGGCCTAGACCTCCAGCTGCAATTTACATGGTACGAAAAGTCCGTCACGGCGCAGAACGTTCTCTGCGATGCGGATAAGCGCGCGGCGCTGACCATCAAGCACAACCAGATCAGCAACAGTGAGCTTTTGTATAAGCTCGGTCTGACCGGCAGAAGCGCGGAGGATGCGCAGATCACAAGCGCCAGCTTCAACGGTGCGGCAATGAACACGGACAGCGGTTCTGTGCAGCTTGAATCGGCGGAAAATGGCGCGACCTATACCATCCTTGTGGCAGCAAAGGCCAAGGATCGCACAGTCACGTTTACAGTCACAATCCGCTACCAGAGCGACGTGAGCATGGAAATGTCCTATACGGTCATGGAGAATGGCGCGGCAAAGCCCTGCGTGCTGACGTGTGAGAATAAGAAAACTGTCAACGCGGAGCCGGTCTATGACGATCAGCTGACGGAAGGACTGCTTAACTACACGTTCACCATCCGCGGCGAGGAAGCGGCAGATGTGACCATCCAATCTGTGAAGTGCTACCAATCCGGCAGCTTCAAAACGCTCACGCTCCCGTCCCCCAGCGGCAGCGTGACGCTCCTGCTGGAAGGCGACAGGACCGGCAGCAACACATTTACAGTTACGGCCACCGGCACAGGCGGCGACAGCTATACGTTTATATTTAACCTCCCATACAAGCATCGCGGCGAAAACAAGGTCAAAATCCAGACCAACCTGCACGACGGCGATACTGTCACCAACGGGCAGGAGGTCAACCTGACCGTCGAGGCGTGGACGGAAGACGCGCAGGGAAATCCGGTCAGCCATATTCTTGCAACCGGAACGGATACAAAGCTAATCGTTCAACTGGATGGGAAGACCGTGCAGTTTGAAAGCAGCTCCGGCTATGTGCAGCAGTATCTGCTCGTCCCCGAAAATCTGGACGTGGGCGACAAAAATGACCATGAATTATATATCTATGCCGAGGATGAGAAGGGCAACTTCGGTGAGCTGCGTCTGAAGCTCATCGGCAAACGCACCGAAGAAGGTCAGAAGATCGGCACAGCCAGCATCTATATTGACATGAGCGTGCTGGGGCTTGGTGTCCGCGGACCAATCAGCTACGATGTGCTGTCCAAGGAGCCTGTCTCCTATGTGGTCGCAAAAGCCATTTGGGATTATGACGCCGGCGACCCGTTCGGCACAGCAGCGTCCAGCTTCCACTGGCCGGCCAGCCGCTGCTCCTACAGCGGCACGCTGGATACGGGCTTCTATTTACAGACCATGGACGACGGCTCCGGCCTTGGCAGCCGCGCGAACGCACTCAGCGGCAACTGGAGTCAGTTCGGCAGTACAGAGGACGAAATCCTCGCCGGGATCGACAGCCATTTCGGCGCGGGCAGCAATGAGGCAATCCTCTGGCGCTGCATCTACCGCAACGGCATCCCGCTGTCCGGCACAAGCACCGGCATCGGCGAATTTGATTATACAATGGGTTCCGGCTGGATGTACTCCATCGGCGGTGCGGACTTCTACCCCGGTTCGCCCATGTCCGGCTATTACCTGCAGGACGGTGATACGCTGACGCTCCGCTACACACTGGCCTACGGCTGGGATGTCGGTACAGGTGAAAGCGGCTACGGCAATAACGTGGGCTACTGCATCACCTGCATGAACGGCAGCTGGTCGGTTCATCACAGCTATGAGACGGTCACGGCGGAGGGTGGTACGACAAAGTACGTCTGCCGCAGCTGCGGCATGGTCGAGGGCTGCCCGCATCAAAACAAGGAATATCAGGATCAGGGCGACGGTACATGTGTACAGGTCTGCAAGGATTGCGGCGAGAAGATCGGCGTGCCGCGTGCACATGAGCTGGAATATACCGCAGACGAGGGGGCAGATACGCATACCGCTAAGTGCAAAAACTGTGACTTTACGGAACAGTCCCCGCACGAGTGGACAGAGCTGACCGACACCGCAACCTGCACCGAAGCAGGCGTGAAAACCTCCAAGTGTGAGATCTGCGATGCGCAGAAAGAAGAAGAATCCCCCGCGGCCGGGCATAAGCCGCAGAACGTGTGGATCAGCGACGAGGATCATAAGCACCACTATCAGGAATGCCAGATCTGCGGCGAAAAGCTGGAGGACACCGTAGGCGTGCACAACTATGTCCCGTATGGCGGCGATTGGCAGTGCAGTGTCTGCGGCCAGATTCACGGCTTTGACTGTGACGGCGAGCTGATCCCGGATGCATCACGGTCTACCTGCTCGCACCTGATTGGCTACTGCTCAGACTGTGGCCTGGAGCTGGAGAAGTTCGGTTCAGCGGGCGAGTTTACAGACTATCATACGTTCAGCGAGGGCGTCTGCACGGTTTGCGGCACGCCAGACCCGAACTACAAGCCGCCGACACCTGACCCCGATCCGGGCGAAGGTGGAGACACTGGCGGTGGCGGTGACACCGGTGGCGGCGATGGCGGCGGTGGAGACACTGGCGGTGGAGATGACGGCGGAGGAGACTCCGGCGGAGATCTGTAAGGAACATCATAAAAGAAAGAAATAACGATAGGAGCAGATTTATGAATACAAAGATCAATGAGATTTTACAGGAGATCGAGTCCGTCATCGTCGGCAAGAATGAAATTGTCGAGAAAATTCTAATGGCAATTCTGGCGCAGGGCCACGTTCTCATGGAGGACGTGCCCGGCGTCGGCAAGACCACCACAGCTATGACTTTTGCAAAAGTCCTCGGCTTGGAGACCCGCCGTGTGCAGTTCACGTCGGATACCGTGCCATCGGACATCATCGGCTTCTCGGTCTATGACAAAAAAGCAGACGAGTTCGTCTATAAGCCCGGCGCGATCATGACGAACCTGCTGCTGGCAGACGAGATCAACCGTACCTCCAGCAAGACGCAGTCCGCGCTGCTGGAGGCCATGGAGGAGCACAAGGTCACAGTGGACGGCAAAACGTATGATCTGCCTGAGCCGTTTATCGTCCTTGCCACGCAGAACCCGGTGGGCTCTGCCGGTACGACGATGCTCCCCAATTCCCAGCTTGACCGCTTCCTCATCCGCGTCAGCATGGGCTACCCCGACCATAAGAGCAGCGTCAATATTCTCCGCGACCGCCATGTGGATAATCCCCTTGACCGGGCCTATGCCGTGGTCAACAAGGAAGAACTGCTTGGGCTGGTACAGGACGTGCGAAAGGTCGATATGCGCGATCCCGTTCTGGACTATGTGACCACGCTCGTGGAAAAGACCAGAATCCATCCGCAGGTGGCGCTCGGCGTCAGCCCGCGCGGCGCGCTGGCGGTCTGCCGGATGGCGAAAGCATATGCGTATCTCAATGGCCGTGACTTCGTCATGCCGGAGGATGTGGCGGCGATTTTCCCAGATGTCTGCGCCCACCGTCTGATGCTGAACAGCAAGGCGCGCATGATGGAGGAAACGCCGGAGTCCGTTCTGGCAGAGATTTTGAAGTCCGTGGACATGCCGGTGCTGAAAAAATGAAGATAGTACGAAAAATTGTCTGGCTGCTGCTGACGCTGGGGCTTCTTGTCCTCACGGTTCAGACAGCCAGCCCCATCGCGCTTGGCCTTGCCGCCTGCATGGTGCTGCTGCCGCTTTTGTGCCTGCCGGTCAATCTGTACGCGGCGAAAAAGCTGAGGCTGGCGGTCAGGCTGCCCGTGAATCTGCGCAAGAGTGAGAGCGGCGTGGCAGAGCTGACTGTGCAGAATCCAACATGGCTGCCGGTCTGCCAGATTGCCTGCCGTGTGCGCTTGGAGAACCAGTTAAACGGCGAGATACAGACAGTTCAGATCGGCTGCGGTGTGTGGCCGAAGGGCAGGCGGACAATGAAGATTTCTCTGCAAAGCCCGTGGTGCGGCCGTGTTCGCCTGAACGTGGAATCTGCCCGCCTGTATGACTGCTTCGGTCTCATTGGCGTGAAAACACAGCTTGACGCGCACGGGGCCTGCGTCGTGCAGCCGGATACCTTCCTGCAGACGCTGGTGATCTCTCCTGCCGCGGCGCATATTGACGATACCGAGGATTATTCCAACGAGCGGCCCGGCTATGACCTGTCCGAGATGTTCCAGATCCGTGACTACGTTCCCGGCGACAGCCAGCGGCAAGTCCACTGGAAGCTCAGCCACAAATATGGCAAGCTCATTGTAAAAGATCCGTCGCTGCCCATCACGCGCTCTGCCGCGGTATTCTGGGAGCGCACGGAAGAAACGCCCACGACTGTCCGCACCGATGCAGAAGCTGAAATCGTTGTCTCCGTCTGCCGGAACCTCCTTTCCCAGTCCGTGCAATTCACAGTCGGCTGGAACGAGGGCGACACAGGCCGCTGCGTGTTCCAGCAGATCCGCGACATGGACGACCTCATCGGCCTGCTGCCGCGCCTGTTTACGGCAAAAGCGACAACCGGCGTCAGCGGTGCGTCGCTGCTTCTCCAAGAGGTACCTGCCGGAAGCTGGTCGCATCTGATTTACGTTTCCGGTGAACAGCAGGCGGAAACGGAGCAGCTTTCGTCCATCGGGCGGCTGACCGCGCTTGTATGCGGTGAGCAGTTCAATGAGAAAGATTACGCCGCGCAGCTCTCCGAGCTGGAACTGTAAGGAGGGCAGGCTATGAAGAACAAAAGAAATACCGGCCTGCGTGCCGGCGTTTACCAGGAAAGCAGCGATCAAAAAAGTACGCTCTTTGATCTGCTTGCCGGCATCCTGATTTTCCTCGCGCTTGCCGCGATTGGTTACACGATAAGCGGCTTTGCTGCAATGCTCTGGCTGCTTGGGGCAGGTATTCTGACCTGCATCGCTGCTGCGGTTATCCGACATTTCAGAAAAACGAAGCTGCTGTTCCCCATTCTGCTGGCGGCTTTGCTGCTCGTTGTCCTGTTCGCGCGGAATCCGCTCCTGAACGGCTTCGGCGCGGCATGGAATACGCTGCGTGACCTTTGGGCAGCGGAAAAAGGCATCCTTCTGCCGCTTGCCGAAACGGACGACACCGGCCTTTGGCTGGCCGGGATCGTGGCAGGTATTCTGCTTGCGATGGTGAGTGTCGCGCTCTCGCGCGTACCGACATTGACAGCGGTTTTGTTGGCAGCCTTGAGCGTAGCGGCAGCATTCGTGCAGCCGGGTATCCTGCTCCTTGCTGCGGCAGCGATTGCTCTTCTGATGCTGACATGGCAGAAAAACAAAAACGCCGTCTCGGCGGCGAGCTTCCTGCTTGTGGGCGTGATCGTCGCGGGCGTAGCCGCAATTTCCCTGCAAACAGGCACGATGCAGGCCCTTTCGCAAAATGCGAAAGACGCTTTGCATCACTGGCGCTACGAAAAAGCGGAAGAGATTCTGCCGGAGGGTGATCTGTCCGAGCCGGTCGTGAAAACGGAGAGCACCGACACCATCCTGTCTGTCACGGCGGACGCAGCGCAGACGCTCTATCTGCGCGGCTTCGTTGGCGACACCTACGAAAATGAAGCATGGACGGCGCTGGATACGGAAACCGCCGCAGAGGAAAAAGACCTCTTTTACTGGCTGCATCAGTCCGGATTTTATCCCCAAAGCCAGTTGGCAACGGCTGCGCGGCTGATGGGCAATTATCAGTCCGGCAGCGTCAGCATCCAGAATCTCGCCGGGTGCAGCCTGTATCGCTATGAGCCGTGTACGGTGCTGCCGGAACGCGCAGGCTTGACGAAAAACAAAATTCAGCCCTCTACGCTTGAAACAAACGGTCTGCGCGGTGAACGCGGGTATTCCTATGAGACGGTTTCGGATGCGCAGACGCTGCTGCCGGAGCTGCTGGACTTTTTGCAAAATGACACGTCGGACAGCGTAAGCGCGTATCTGCAAACGGAAAGCGCATACCGCGAATTTGTATATTCCTACGCGCTGACCGTGTCTGCGGAGTTCCGCGCGCAGCTCGGCGCGGTGCTGGATCAATGCTGCGAAAGCTACGGCCCGGCAAACAGCCTGACGAAAGAGCAGGCGCAGACGGCTGCGCTGGCGTTTCTGGAATTGTGCTTTGATGGAAGCGGCGATATCGCATTGCCGCTGACTGACACGGCGGACGGCACGACGTACCAGTACGCAACCGTCGCGGCTTTAGCCCTCCGCTATTACGGCATCCCTGCCCGCTATGTCGAGGGGTATACAGTTAAAACTACGGAAAATGAGTCGACGAATGTGGACGCAAGCGCCGCGGGCGCATGGGTGGAGGTGTATCAGGACGGCATCGGCTGGCTGCCGCTGGCGCTGACGCCGGGCCTTGAAGACCTCTCTGCCGAGCAGACCGAGAGCGGCATCAAACCGGTCGGCGCAGGCAAGGAAGGCAACGGCGACGGCCCGCGCGTAACAGAGGGTCAGGAGCTGGAGCAGGACAACGCAGAGCCGGACAATTCGGAGGACAACACCCCGGACGGCGGCCAGAGAACCGGACTTCTCCACAAGCCCGCGTTCTGGATCATCCTTGTTGCCGCGCTGCTGCTTCTGCTGCTTGCGGCTATCATCATCCGTCACGAGGTCATCCTCAAAAAGCGAAACGAAGCATTCACGCAGGAAGACCAGTCCGCCGCAGCCGCCTGCCTGTTTACAGACTGCGCGGCATTGCTGGCAGCAATGGGCTTCAAGCGCGGCACAGGTTCCATGCTGGAGCTTTGTGAAACGGCAAAGACGCAGCTTGGAGAGGAGTACGCCGCGAAGCTGCACGATATGACCATGTATAACGCACAGGCGCTGTTTTCCAGCCGTGCGATCACGCCGGGGCAGCTTACAGAAATGCGCGCGTTCCACGACGCGACGCTGGAACGCCTGAAAACCCACACAAACTGGCCGAAAAAACTGCGGCTGAAATGGCTGAACTGCCTGTACTGATAGGAGGTAACCCTATGAAACTGAAACGAATGACCGCCGCATTGCTCCTGCTGGCAATGCTCCTGTCCTGCCTGCCGCTCAGCGTGCTGGCAGCGGACGCAGAGCCGGTTGAAGCGGAAGAAACCGTGGATACCGTGCCTGCGGAAAATACAGACGCGGAAGTGACCACAGAAGAACCTGTGGAGGAATCTGCAATTTCGACGCAGGCGGTCAATGCAAGCGGATATTTCTATTTTTCCGCTGAAACAGCAAATAAGCTGCTCATTGCGCCGGTGCGGATCGCCTTTACGGACGGACAGACCATCCGGCAGGCGCTGTACGCAAGCCAATATAGCTTTGCGGAGAGCAACAGCAGCGGCTTTATTACAACGATCGAGGGTGTCAACGGCAACTATACCTATGGCAGTACGCCGGAGGGTGTTGCGCTTGACAGCGCTGCCAATACGGTGACGCATTTCCGCTTCAGCGAAGCCACGAACAGCACACCGTCCTCCGGCCTGCAAACGCTGATGCAGGTCATGGCAGACTATCTGACGGAAGAGGCCGATGTGCGAAATGCCGCGGCGGACGAGTATCAGGAGGCAGTCAATGGCTATTTGGGCGTTACCAGTGAGAGCGCACAGAGCTATGCAGCTGCGATCACGGCGAAGATCAACGCCTATAAAGCCGGGCAGAATACCCAATACACCGTGACCTTCTCCGGTTATTCCGGCAGCGACTATACCGTTTCTGCGGTCAACGACTATGGAAAGCGCTTTGAAGATACCGGCCATACCGGTACGCTCCAGCTTCCGGCCGGCGGCTATACCTTCTATGTCCGGCAGGGCAACCGGATGGTTTCCGGCAAGATCACGGTCAGCGGAGCAATGACGGTAAATGCCAGCCTGCCCACCGGCGACTGGTTCAATGAGAGCAGCCTGCAGATTTCCAGCGGCTACGACGCGGAGTTCGATGCAAACTGCTATGCGTATACGCTGACAGACCATACCGCAACTGTGCAGGTGCCGGACAGCTTCACCGGACGGCTGTATCCATATTTCAAGTTGAACACCACAGGAGCAGCGATCAAGGCCGTTTACACGGACATAAGCGGTGCAGCCAGAGATAAGGATATTCCGGCTGAGTCTAAAGCGACCAGCATTGACAATGCACTCTCTCGCGGCGCGGCGGGCAATACGGTTGCGCTCAGAGCCAGCAAGACCGGTTCTGACGGTTATACACAGAGCGTGGATCTGACGCTGCAGCTCGACCGCATGCCGACGCTGGGCAGTCTGCGCGTCACGAACGCCGCAGGTACGGCACAGGCCGCGACAGAGAGCTTCTCCAGCACCAAGACGGAATATACCTATAAGATCCTTGATTCCGAACAGGTACTGAAAATCTATCCGACCGCCACGGTTTCCGGGTCTTCCATCACGGTCAACGGCGATGCGCTGGCCGCAGACGGCAGCGCGGCCGTGACGGTCTCCGGCAATACGACGGTCACAGTTGCGGTTTCCTCCGGCAGCTACACGACGACCTACACGCTGACCATCCAGCCCGGTCAGGGCAAGAAAGTCACATTTAATACGGCTTCCGATGTGACGCTGACCGTCGTGAATAAGAACGGTGAGGAACTGGCCTATACCAAAACGGTCGGCGCCGGAAACACAATCAATTATCTCTACACGCTTGTGCCGGGTGACGACTACTCATATGTTGCGACGCAGGGTACCTATTACCACGCGAAAAAGTCCTTTACGCTTGGCAGCAGCGAGGTCATTCAGGTATCGGTCAAGCAGGAGGACTGGCTGGAGGTCCTTGACCTTGGTGACGCAACAGAGCAGACAGCGCGCGGCAATTTGAAAATGAACGCAGCGTTTGACAAGCAGACCCATGAATATACGCTGGACATGCCGGACGCGACCAACGCGCTCTGTGTCTGGGTCAAAACGCAGAAAGGAACTTGCCGCGCAATTTATTCCTGCCAGAGTGCCGCGCGGGACAGCAGTATCATCCACGAAGAAACGCTCACCAGCAATAAAGTGACCGGCAGCAGCCTGCTGGAAGCACTGCTGTCCGGCAGCGCTTACGGCAATACTGTAACGTTTCGCGTAACCAACACCGATGCGTCGGACGGCGTGACCTATTATGTGGATTATATTCTGCACATTGAGCGCATCCTGTCGCTGAAAAATGTGACGATCAGCCTGCAGAACAGCCCGGTCACGATCAACCGGAAAAGCAGCACCACGACCGGCTTCAGCGGAAAGGAACTGGAATACACGATTCGCGTTCCTGCTGCGGCATCGCTTCTGAACTTTACGTTCCAGGAGCATATGGACGCGCCCCGCTATGGCGACGATACGACGGGCTACGAGATTGCGCTGAATGGCACGCCGCTCACCTCGCTTGAAAATGTCCCGCTGAAGCTGAACGGAACGGAGCAGGAGGAAACCATCCGCATTACGGTGACGAACCAGTTCGCACCGGAGGCCAAAACGGAATATACGATCACGGTACAAAAAGCTGCGACGACTGCTGTGCGGTTTCAGCTTTACCCGGCTGACGCGCAGGTCTATCTGTATGAAACTGTCAGTCATAACCGCGTCTGGCCGAATGACGACGGAACGTTCCCGCTTTCCGAGGGCTTTACCTATGATTGCTCCTTTACGAAAGCCGGATATGTAGGTCAGAACGGGAACATGGAATTGACCACAGAGAACGGGCAGAAGCGACTGAAATTCGGAACGGATACTTATACGAATCTCTCTGCGGTGTCGGTCACGCTGCAAAAGGCGGCTGTGAACTCCAGCATCTTTGAGCTTGACGCAGAATGGGCAAACTTCCGCGGCACGGACAGCAACAACGGCATTACGGACGCAAAGACGCCGATCAGCGCGGCAGGCGGCATGCTCTACTGGGCTTCCCCGCTGGGCAAGGGCTGGGATAACGGCGCGGTCAGCAGCCCTATCCTTGTGGATGACTGTTTGGTCGTCTATGCTGGCAGTAAAATCTACCGTGTAAGCAAAGCCACAGGCAAAGTTGAGGCCGAAGGCAATATGGCTGGAACGTCCAGCTTCGCAATCAACGGCCCGACCTATGCGAACGGCATTTTGCTGGTCGGTTTGTCCAATGGACGCATTCAGGCATTCAACGCCAAGACGCTGGAATCCCTGTGGCTGTATACCGACCCGATGGGCGGCCAGCCGAACTGCCCGATCACGATTCTGGGCGACTACGCCTATACCGGCTTCTGGAACGGCGAAGCGTTGGGCGGCAGCTTTGTATGCGTCAGCCTGACGGACGAGGATCCGACAAGCACGACGGAAGCAAAATACGCAACCTGGCGGCATGAGCAGGACGGCGGCTTCTATTGGGCCGGTGCCTATGCCTGCGATGATTTCGTCATAGTCGGCACAGACGACGGTGACGCTCAGTGCTCCTATCTCTATCTGCTCGACCCGCTGACCGGCAAGGTGCTGGACTTCAAAAGCGGCTTTGACGGTGATATTCGCAGCACGATTTGCTATGACAGTGTAACACAGGCGTACTATTTTACCTCTAAGAGCGGCACGTTCTACCGCGCAAAGGTTGAAGCGCAGAACGGCAGCTACGCCATTACAGCATGTGACGGACTGAAGCTGGACAACGGTGCAAACGATCCGGCCCTTCCGCCGATGAGTACCTCCACACCGGTCGTCTACAATGGGCGCGCATATATCGGTGTCAGCGGCACGGGGCAGTTTACGCAGTATTCCGGTCACAACATCACGGTCATCGATCTGGAAAACTGGAAAATCGCGTACAGCGTGCCGACACAGGGCTATCCGCAGACGAGTGGCCTTCTGACAACGGCCTATGAGAAGGAGAACGGATACGTCTATGTTTACTTCATTGATAACTATACGCCGGGAACGCTCCGCGTTTTGCGAGATAAGCCGGGGCAGACGGCAGTAGACTATCGGACAAAGGAATCGTTTTCCGGGCAATCCTACTATACGCCCTACGCAGTTTTTACTCCATATGACAAGCAGGCGCAGTATGCAATCTGCAGCCCAATTGTTGACAGCGACGGCACGATATATTTCAAAAATGACTCCGGCTATCTGATGGCATTTGGTCGAAGCATTGAGAAGATTGAGGTCACGAAGAAACCGGACAAGACGCAATACAAAGCCGGTGAAACCTTTGACAAAACCGGCATGGTCGTGACGGCTACGCTCTCGGACGGTTCAACGCGCGATGTGACGGATATGGTGTCTGCGTCGTCGGAACCCCTGACGGATGGCACGACAGAGATCACGCTGCAATTTGGTCGTAACCAGACCATGTATCGCAACGCCACGGCAAACGGCGAAAAGATGACTGCCGGTAATAAAATTGCAGCAATCACGACAACCATACAGATCCGCGTGGGCGAAAGCACAGTCACATGGGGCGATGTGAACGGCGATGGGAAAGTCAACTCCACAGACGCCGTCCTCATCCTCCGCTATGCCGCACAGCTCGGTGTGGACATTGACACGGCTGCCGCGGACGTGAACGGCGATGGGAAGATCAATTCGACGGATGCTGTTCTGATCCTGCGCTACGCCGCACAGCTCATTACAAAGTTCCCAGTGGAGGGATAAAACATGAAACACCATAAACTGAGATCAGTAATTCTCTGCCTGCTGCTTGTCGCGGCGCTTACCGTTGGTGCGTTTGCGGCCTCGCCCTGTGTGGTATCCATACAGGGCGACAGCACGGCAAAGCCGGGTCAGAGCGTCACCTTTAATGTGGAGATTGCCGGAAATCCGGGCTTTACCAACTTTGACTTCGGCATTGAATATGACCGCAGCGTGCTTACGCTGGATTCTATTCAGACGAAGCAGGAGCTTTCACTTCCGGACGGTTCCACAGCAGAAAGCCCATACCTCTGCGGCGGCATGGCTGTTGTGAATCTGCAGTATATCGACCAAGAGAATCCAAGTGCGCTGCTTGGTTATGTTTCGGCCATCCATACGCAGAATGTAAAGAAGGACGGAACGCTCTTTACCATGACCTTTACGGTAAAGAAATCTGCCGCGGGCGGCAGCACGAGCATTGCCATCAAACCGTTCGCCTTTGCGGATGAACAACAAAACACGATCTCCGCAAGCTATTCGCCTGCGGTGCTGACCATTGATGCGCCCCAGCAGGCACCCTCGGCAGGCCCAGATCAGGGCCAAGGTTCCGGTCAGACATCGAACAGCAAAACCGGCACGACCTCCATGGACAATTTCTCGCTTGCTGATGCGTATCCCGGCTATTCGGATGTGGACGAAAGCAAGTGGTACGGCACGCAGAAGCAGGGTGTTGTCCGTCAGGCTGTCCAGCTCGGCATCATGGCGGGCCGCGGTCACGGACGCTTTGCGCCAGACGACAGCATTACGCTGGCCGAGGTGGTCAAAATGGCAGCTGTTACGCACAGCATCTACATGGGAGACGGATATGTATTTGACCAGAAGCAGGGTGACCACTGGTGGGATACCTACCTGACCTATGCGGTGTTCAGCGGGATTCTTGGCGCGAAGGACTTTGCCGACCTGCAGCAGACGGCGAGCCGCGCGCAGATGGCATATGTCTTTGCACGCGCGCTGCCGGAAACGGAGCTGGAAGCACTTCACACCGATGTAAAAATCCCGGATGTTTCGGATGGCGCGCCCTATGCGGCGGAAATCCGCCTGCTCTATCGGGCAGGGGTGCTGCAGGGGCGCGGCACAGACGGCCGCTTTGCACCGGACAGCAATATTTCCCGTGCGGAAGCCGCTGCAATCATTGCCCGCGTTGCGCTGAAAACCGCGCGCAGTTAAGGGGGCAGAGAAATGAAAAGACAAACTGGATCGAAACGAACTGTTACGCTCCTGCTCCTGCTTTCCCTGCTGCTCTCCCTGACCGCCTGCGGCAAATCGCAGGAAACGCAGCTTGAAAAAACGGCCGGCTATCTGCAAGCGCAGGTAGCCGAGCCGGGAGCGGCCTCCATCGGCGGAGACTGGCTGGTGTTCGGGCTGGCACGCTCCGGTGTAAAGGTCCCGCAGAAATACTACGATACCTATTATAACAATGTAGAAGCGGCTGTCCGGGAGAAGAATGGAGTCCTCAGTGAGCGCAAATACACCGAGTATTCCCGCACGGTGCTGGCGCTGACCGCCATTGGAAAAGATCCTGCCAGCGTGGCCGGATATGATCTTCTGAAACCGCTGGCGGACTTTGAACAGGTCACAAAACAGGGCATCAACGGCACGATCTTCGCGCTGCTGGCGCTGGACAGCGGGAACTATGAAATTCCCGAAAATCCGGATGCCGCTGTGCAGGCGACGCGGCAGATGTATGTGGACGAGCTGCTCACGCGGGAGCTGCCGGACGGCGGCTGGACGCTGACGGGCGGTGAGCCGGACGTGGACATCACGGCGATGACGCTGCAGGCGCTCGCCAAATACCACGACCAAGCGGACGTGGCGGCAGCTGTGGAACGCGGCCTTGCCGTTCTTTCCTCCTTGCAGGAGCAGGACGGCGGCTATACTTCGTGGGGATCGAGCAACAGCGAATCGGTCGCGCAGGTGATCGTGGCGCTGACGGAGCTTGGTGTGCCGCTGGACGACGAGCGCTTCGTGAAGAATGGCGTTACCGTCGAAGACGCGCTTCTGCGCTTCGCGCAGGAAAGCGGCGCGTTCGTGCATGTGCTGGACGGCAGCGGCGGCGATGACGGCATGGCGACCGAGCAGGCATTTTATGCGCTGGCCGCGATCCATCGCGCCGAAACAGGCGAAACCACACTCTATGACATGACGGATGTGATGCAATGAAGCAGTTTTACAGACTGGCCGCGCTTTTTCTGGCGCTCCTGCTCCTTTGCGGATGCGCCGCGGGAAACGGCTACGGCAAGCCCGAACGGAAAGAGGGTCAGGATCAGTACCTGACCGACCCCGTGCCGGAGGGTAAGCCGCAGCCGGTCGAGCCGCAGGACGTGACGGTCGGTGATACGGAATACACCTGTACGATCTCTATTTCCTGCGCGTCGATCCTGGAGCACATGGATCTGTGCGACAAGGAAAAGGTGGAGCTTGTGCCGGAGGACGGCTGGCTGCTGAAGCCCGTGGAGGTCACCTTCAAGCAGGGGCAAAGCGTTTTTGATGTGCTCCAACAGGTCTGCAAGGACAACAAGCTCCACATGGAGTTTTCCATGACGCCGATCTATAACTCTGCCTATATCGAGGGTATTGGAAACCTTTATGAGTTTGACTGCGGCGAGGAGTCCGGCTGGATGTACAAGGTCAACGACTGGTTTCCGAACTACGGATGCAGCCGCTATCAGCTTCAAAACGGCGATGTCGTGGAATGGGAATACACCTGCGAGCTGGGAAAGGACATTGGCGGCGGCTATGCGACAGGCGGTGACGCATGAGAAACAGAGATACATTTTCCGGCTACCATCCCATTATCAATTTTCTATACTATGCGCTCGTCCTGCTTTTTTCCATGTGCCTGATGCACCCGGTCTATCTTGCGATTTCCTTGACCGGTGCGCTGGCGTATGACATCTATCTCAAGGGCAGAAAAGCGGTACGCTTTGCCGTCATGGGTCTTCTCCCCATGGCGGCCGTTGCCGCGCTCGTCAACCCGGCGTTCAATCACGAAGGTCAAACGATTTTGACGTATTTGCCCAGCGGCAATCCGCTGACGCTGGAGTCCATGCTGTACGGCGTGGCTGCGGCCGTCATGCTGGCAAGCGTCGTATTGTGGTTTTCGAGCTACAACGAGGTGATGACGTCAGATAAGTTCGTGTACCTGTTCGGGCGCGTCATCCCGGCGCTGTCTCTTGTGCTCTCCATGGCGCTGCGCTTCATCCCGAAGTTCAAGGCGCAGATGCAGACGGTCAGCGAAGCACAGGCTTGCATTGGACGCGACACGAAAAACGGCAGCGTGTTCCAAAGAGTCGGGAACGCCGTCAAGATCTTCTCCATCATGGTAACGTGGTCACTTGAGAACGCGATTGAAACGGCGGATTCCATGCGCGCCCGCGGCTACGGCCTGCCCGGCCGCACAGCGTTTTCCATCTACCGCTTCGATGACCGCGACAAAGCCGCGCTTGCGTGGCTGATCTTCTGCGGCACGTATCTCGTTTCCGGCTGGATGGCGGGCGGAACGTATTTCCGCTACTATCCGACCGTGAAAAACGCCGCATGGACGTCCATGACCGTGAGCTTCATGTGCGTCTATCTCGCGCTGGTGCTGACGCCGGTGATTCTCGACCGAAGGGAGGACAGGCAGTGGAAGTCTTTACAATCGACCATCTGAGTTTTGCATATCCCGAGCAGGAAAAGTACGCGATTTCCGACCTATCGCTGTCCGTCCGACCGGGGGAGTTTCTGGTGCTTTGCGGCCCCTCCGGATGCGGCAAAAGTACGCTGCTCCGGCAGCTCAAAACTGTCCTCGCGCCGCATGGCAGATGTTCCGGAGAAATTCTGTTTGACGGAAAGAATCTCGACGAACTGCCCCAGCGCGAACAGGCGGAAAAAATCGGCTTTGTGCAGCAAAGTCCGGAGAATCAGATCGCGACCGACAAGGTCTGGCACGAGCTGGCGTTCGGGCTGGAATCCCTCGGCTATGATACCCCGACCATTCGCCGCCGCGTCGCGGAAATGGCATCGTTTTTCGGGATTCAGGAATGGTTTTACAAGTCGGTCACAGAGCTGTCCGGCGGGCAGAAACAGCTCTTGAACCTCGCATCCGTGATGGTGCTTCAGCCGAAAGTCTTGATTCTCGACGAGCCGACGAGCCAGCTCGACCCCATTGCCGCATCCGACTTCCTTGCCACCCTCGGCAAGATCAACCGGGAGCTTGGCACGACGATCATTCTGACGGAGCACCGTCTGGAAGAAGCGTTCGGCTTTGCGTCGCGCGTGGCGGTCATGGACGGCGGTAAACTCCTTTGCACCGGCACGCCCGCCGAAGTGGGCGCGGAATTAAAATCCAGTGGCAACGCGATGTTCCTCGCCATGCCCGCCGCCATGCGCATTTGGGCAGCGTCGGATTCCAAAGCGACTTGCCCCATCTCCGTCTGCGACGGCCGAAACTGGCTGCTCGATTATGCGAAAACGCATGAGTTGCGACCTGTTCCGGAAGAAACAAAAAACGCGCCGAACGGCGAAACCGTCGTCTCGGCGCGGGAACTCTGGTTCAAATATGAAAAAGACCTGCCTGATGTGGTCAAGGGCTTGTCCTTGGAGCTGCACAAGGGCGAATTTCTTGCGCTGCTCGGCGGCAACGGCACGGGCAAAACGACCACGCTCAAGCTGCTGGCGAGGCTGCAAAGGCCGTATCGCGGGGAGCTGACCATCACGGGCAGCGTCGGAATGCTGCCCCAAAATCCACAGGCGCTCTTTGTGAAATCCTCAGTGCGCGCAGATTTATTGGAGATTTTACCAAAATCCGAACGCAAATCTGAGCGCCTTGCACAAGTCGTCTCCCTCTGCAAGCTGGCAGAGCTGCTTGACCGTCACCCATACGACCTCTCGGGCGGCGAACAGCAGCGCGCGGCGCTGGCGAAAATTCTCTTGTTAAACCCGGATATTCTGCTCCTTGACGAGCCGACGAAGGGTCTGGACGCGGAGTTCAAGCAGGTTTTCGGGCAGATTCTCCGAACGCTGCAAGCATCCGGTGTGGCGATTTTGGTGGTCAGCCACGACATTGAATTTTGCGCGAAATACGCCGACCGCTGCGCCCTGTTCTTTGACGGCAATATCGTCACCGAAGCCGAACCGAAAACGTTCTTCTCCGGCAACAGCTTCTACACGACCGCCGCGAACCGCATCGCGCGCGATGTGCTGCCAGATGCGGTCACGCCCGAGGATGTGATCGTGGCCTGCGGCGGTGCGGTCGAACCGGAAGCGGCATTGCCGGAATATCAGCGCATCCCGCCCGCACCGGAGAAGGAAACGCGGACGGTGAAAAAGCTCCCGGTCTGGCGAAAAATCCTTGCCGCCGTGTCCGGTGCCGCTTCGCTGGCGCTCATCGCGCAGGCCATAGGCGTGACAGACCTCACAAAGCTCATAGACGCAAACGGCATGACCGCGCTGGCAGGCGGGCAGCTGAAGCTCTATGGGATTCTGCTTGTCTCCTTGCTTGCCTTCGCGCTCTCCATCAGCCGCAAGGCAGACCGGCCGGATTATCTGGTGCAAACGCCGCTCGAAAAGCGCAAGCTGAAAAAACGCACGATCTTTGCAACGCTGCTCATTCTGCTTCTGATCCCGCTGACGCTGTTTGTCGGTGTATATTATTTCGCGGGGCGAAAATATTACTTCATTTCGCTGCTCATTTTGCTGGAATGTATGCTGCCGTTCTTCCTGATTTTCGAGGGCAGAAAGCCGCAGGCGCGGGAGCTAGTGCTCATTGCCGTGCTCGTTGCGCTGAATGTGGCAGGGCGCGCTGCGTTCTTCATGCTGCCGGAATTTAAGCCGGTCGTTGCCATGACGATTCTGGCAGGCGTGGCTTTTGGCGGCGAAACGGGATTCTTGGTTGGCGCGATGACCATGCTGGTGTCCAATATGCTCTTTTCCCAGGGGCCGTGGACGCCGTGGCAGATGTTTGCCATGGGCATCATCGGCTGGCTGGCAGGTGTCTTGTACCGCAAAGGTGTTCTGCGGCGCGGGCGGCTGAGCCTTTGTATCTTCGGCGTGATCGCGTCCACGATCATCTACGGCGGCATTATGAATCCCGCGTCCGCGCTCATGTGGTCCAATACGGTCAATTGGAAGATCATCCTGAGCTACTACGTCACCGGTATCCCGGTCGATCTGGTGCGCGCCATTGCCACGTTCTTCTTCCTCTGGCTTGGCGCGGAGCCGATGCTTGAAAAACTTGACCGAATCAAAACTAAATATGGCTTAGCGGAATAAATACACAAAACCCACTCTACCGCCCAAATTTTCAGGTAATGAGAAAAAGACGATAGAAGCTCATTTCGCATCCCATAAAAGAACCGGCATTCGGTATCTATGCCGATGTATGCGCCCAGCAGAGGGTCAACACTCTGCTGGGCGTTACTGTGTCGAAAAGGCGCAGATTTTACAGGTTTCCCCGGAATCCTGTAAAATCTGCGCCTTTTTGATTTCAGGTGACCATCTCTGTCATGGAATATCATATTTCCACAGACAGAAACTCACCGTTTCCAGCAAAAGCAGACACATGCTGCGCTGGGCGGTAGTCCTGTCGCCTGCCCGCGCCCCTCCGCTTTTGAAATTTTGGCTTTCTCAAAATTTCAAAAGAACGGAGGTCTGCCAAATGGCGGATAAAAAAGAATTTTATATCAGAGTCAAGGACGAACTGGTCGAGGTCACACGGGAGGTCTACTTGACTTACTACAGAGGAAAACGCGGCGAAGAAACACAGCTTGAAAAAAATACGCCGCAACCATGTCGTGTCGTATGATGCATTCGACACAGAAAGCGCCCTCGGCGCAGAAATGCTGATAGACACTGCATCAGACGAGCCGGAAGACATCGTGATCGCACGGCTTATGTCTGAAAAACTGCACGACAGCAGCTCAAAGCTCTCAGAGGATGAGCGGCAGCTCATTTATATGCTTTTCTTCGATGGATACAGTGAACGGGAAACCGCCCTGAAACTTGGCATATCATCTATGACAGTACACAACAAAAAGAACCGGATTTTGGCTAAACTGCTGAAATTATTGAAAACATGAAAAAAGTTTGGTGCAACAGGGCCTCGAATACGGATAAGGGGTGAGCGGTATTTTTAGAACACTCTCATGCAGCTTGAAAAGTACATATCCAGCGACTTAAATGACATCAAGCGGATGAGCCAGAAATGGAACAGCGATGCGGAGGATGCGCGAAGACCACCTGTGCGGGAGCGATGCTCCTGCATAAAGACGGCCCAATAAGGTGACGAGCGGTACCCATCCATCCAAAAGCAGCTTTGGCAAGCTGCCTCGCAATGATCTTGTCCGCGGACAATGGTACTCCTGCCCAGCCACAGCTTCAAGCAATGGGGACAGCTCGGAGAGATCCTCGGAGGGGTGCAAGACCCGTGAGCGGTGCCAGCCGCCGCTCAGCCGCTGCCTTGGCTCCGGGAAGAAGCGTCGAACAGGAGCGAGCATCAAAATTTCAAAAGCAGGGGCGGCTCTGCATTTTGCAGAGCTGCCCCGTGGATGAAGGAGAATCGTATGAATCCAAACATTGATTTTTTAGGCATCTGCCAGCTCTTGAAGGCGCTCCGGACGGTTGGTTTTTCTGAGAATGACATCAAGAAGATCGCGCGGCGGATCGCTGTCGAGCTTGGTGCAAATTTCACACTTTACGCTTGATTTTTCTCCGTTTTGATTATAGCTATTACGCCCTTGGTGTGGTAGTGTGTGTTGCTGCAAAGGGAGGTGAGCAGCATGGCAAAGAAGCAGACCGACGGAAATCTTGCGCTGGAACAGCAGCGCGTCATAGTCATCCCGGCACACGATGAGTTCGTCGCGCGCAAGCTGCGCGTCGCGGCTTATGCCCGCGTCAGCTCCTCCAGCGAGGATCAGCTCAACTTCTACCGCGTGCAGAATCAATATTATTCCGAACTCATCTCCGGTAATCCAGATTGGGAAATGGTCGATATTTACGCCGATGAGGGCATCACTGGCACGTCGGTTGAAAAGCGCGAAGATTTTCAGCGCATGATGCAGGATTGCCGGAAAGGAAAGATCGACCGCATTCTGGTCAAGAGCATTTCCCGATTTGCCCGCAATACGAAAGACTGTCTTGCGGCCGTCCGGGAACTGAAAGAATTGGGTGTCAGCGTTCCGTTCGAAGAACAGGGCATTGACACCAGTAAGGTGTCCAGTGAAATGGTCACGGCAATCATGGCATCGCTGGCACAGAAGCAGAGCGAGTCCATATCTGGGAACGTCAAGTGGGGAGTCCAGAAGCGGATGAAGGATGGTACATATATTCCAGCATATCTTCCGTATGGCTATGAGTCGATAAACAGACGGATTCAAATAAACGAGGGACAAGCTGATGTTGTGCAGAAAATTTTCTCCGATTTCCTTGTCGGCCGCAGTACTGAACAAATTGCCGCAGATTTACGAGTCAACAACATACCATGCAAAAATGGACGTGCGCAATGGGATTCTTCGTCCGTGCGTTACATCCTTCGGAATGAAAAATACACTGGAAATTCCAAATGGCAGAAATATTACACCCCAAGTACTTTTCCGTTCCACTGCAAAATCAATGCCGGAGAAGCCCAGTGCTACTGGGCAGAGGGAACGCATCCGGCAATCATTTCGGAGCAGGAATACCAATTGGCGCAAAAACTGCTGGAAAGCAGATCGGAACGAGTCGCCAAAAGGCATAACAAAGCATACCCACTGCGCCAAAAGATGTATTGCGGATCGTGTGGCTCCGTATTTCGAAGGAAAGAAATCAATGCAAACGTTTACTGGGTATGCTTAGGCCACGACAGAGGTCGGAACTGTGACATCCGTCAGATACCAGAGAATACAATCAACGCAGCGTTCTGCCGTCTGTACTACAAACTCAAACACCACGGTAACCCCATCTTCTCACAGATGCTCTCCAACCTCCAAAAAATCCGCTACAGTCGGATGCTCTGGAGCGAGGACGTGATCTCCCTCAACAAGAAAATATCGGACGCACTCAGTCAGGTTCAATTCCTAACCCAGCTTCAACAGGCGGGCGGCGTTGATCCTGATACTTTTATATCTTCCCACAACAAGCTTAGCGAACAGCTCCGCAGGCTGAAACAGGAAAAAGCAAGGCTTCTCGACACCGACAGCAACGATCTGGCGGATCGCACCCGCGATCTCATGGACGCGCTGGAGGACGGGCCGGATTTCCTCGACGGTTTTGATGAGGAGCTGTTCGATGCGCTTGTTGAAAAGGTCATCGTAGACAGCAACGAGCGCCTGCGGTTCAAGTTGAAAAACGGCTTGGAGCTGACAGAGCAGATTGAAAGGACAAAGCGGTAATGGGAAATCGGAAGCTGCCGTTTGGGTATCAAATGCGCATGGGCGAGATCGTCCGAAACGAGCCAGAGGCAAAAGCCGTGCAGGACATTTTCCTGCAATACACGCTCGGCGCGTCGCTGAAGGAAATCGCAGAACAGATGAGTAAGACCGGTCCCGTCTATGACGAGGGCAAGATCTGGAACAAGAACATGATCGCACGAATCTTGGAAAACACCAAGTACACTGGGGCAGACAGCTATCCGATATTAGTTGACATAAAATTATTTGAAGCAGCCGTCGAGAAGCGCCAGACCAAGCAGCGTCTGCCAGAGCGGACACCTGCGCAGAAAGCACTCAAGCGTGTATGCTCCAAGCCGTCTACGCCGGAAATCGAGCAGCAGGTCATGCACCTGCTCAGTCGGCTGGCAGAACAGCCGGAGCGCATCACGCAGCCGGAACGGACTTCTGCACCGGTACATACGAATGCGCAAGCCGAGCTGGATGACATTCTGAACACCCAGCCGCTCGACGAGGACGCTGCCAGAAGTCTGATTTGCAAGCTGGCGCAGGAGCGATACGACGACATCGGCAACGAAGAATACGAAACCGAACGCCTGCGGCGGCTGTTCGCGGCGTTCGAATGCACAGCAGAGCTCAACGCGGAGCTGCTGCAAAGCGCCGTCTCCGCCGTGCTGGTGACGCGCCAGGCGGTGCGCTTGCAGCTCAAAAACGGACAGATCATTGGAAAGGACGATTTGGTATGACAGATGAAAAGCCGCGCGTCATTATAATCCCACCCAAGCCGGAATTGCAGCAAACGACTGCGGTCACAAAACAGCTCCGCGTCGCGGCATATTGTCGCGTCTCGACCAAGGAAGAAGAACAGGCCAGCAGCTATGAAGCGCAGTGCGAATACTACACCGACAAGATCATGTCCAACAAAGAATGGACGATGGCTGGCATTTTCGCGGACGAGGCTGTAATAATAGGACTAAAAACATTAAGGCTCAAAAAGTGCTGAAAATACGGCGTTTTTGAGCCTTATCACATAAATAAGCGCAAATAGTACATAGCGCGTCTGTTTACCCAAAGTGGCGCTTGGGTCGGCAGGCGCGCTATTTTTATGCCCAGATGCGGGCGAAGGAGGTGTTATTGTGAAAGCATATGGGAAGTCGTGGGGCTACAACGTATATGACTGCCGGTACTGCCTGTACCGAAAAGGAAAAATACAGGGCTGCGTCTATCCGGACGGCTGCTGCTGTCCCGTCCCGCAGAAGCCCGAAAGACGGAACGGCATAGAACAAGTTTACGAAGCAAATGCGGACAGCGCCGCTCCCGTTTCGGAGTGCGAGGGCTGTCCCTACGGAAGGGCTGCCCCCTGCATCGGATGGTGTACCAAAGAGGTCATGCGCGCCGCAGGGCTTCCAAAGGAGCGTGACAGAAGCCATGTATGACTATTTCTACGGCGCGGAAGCGGAACAGTTCTCCTTCTACCGCATCCCCAAGGTGCTGTTCACGGAGGAACGGTTCAGAAGCGTTTCCGCAGAAGCCAAGGTGCTCTACGGTCTGCTCCTTGACCGCATGAGCCTGAGCTGCAAGAACGGCTGGCTGGATCGGGCGGGGCGTGTGTATATCATCTTCACCATCGAGGAGGTCATGACCGCCCTGGGCTGCGCCGACCAGAAGGCCGGAAAGCTGCTGCATGAGCTGGAGAGCAAATGCCGCCTCATCGAGCGCAAGCGGCAGGGGCTGGGCAAGCCCAACCTCATCTACGTCAAAAACTTTGTGGAGAACCATGTGGATAACCCTGCGGGCAGCACACTGCCCTCCCCGGAATCACGATTCCAGAACCGTGAAAATCACGATTCAGGAGCAGTGAAAATCACGGATCAAGAATCGTTAAAATCACGATCTAATAATACTGAGAATAATGATACTGATTTTAGTGATACTGATTCCTTTCCCTTCACTTCGTTCAGGAGGGATCACGGGCGGGAAGCGAAAGGAAACGAAGCGGCTCTGAGAGAGCGGTACAGAGCACTTATTGCGGAGAACATCGCCTACGACGCACTCCTGACAGACTATCCATACGAGCAGGACACGCTGGAAGAAATCCTGGAGCTGCTGGTGGATGTGGTCTGTACGACGAAAAGCTCCGTCCGCATTTCCGGCGACGATAAGCCCGCCGAGGTGGTCAGGAGCCAGTTTTTGAAGCTGAACAGCGAGCACATCCGCTTTGTGGTGGGCGGGCTGAAGGAAAACACCACCCGCATCCGCAATATGCGCCAGTATCTTTTAGCCACGCTGTATAACGCCCCTCTGACCATCGGGAACTACTACCGAAGCCTTGTCAGTCACGATATGTCGGAGGGCTTCATCTGAGCCGCAGGTTATCGCCTGCGGCTTTGGCATTTTCAGGAGGTGATGCGACCGTGCCGAAACAGAAACCCAACGAACAGGTACAGCAGATACCGCTTTCAGAGATTCGTCCCTTCAAGAACCACCCCTTCAAGGTGACGGACGACGAGCTCATGCAGCAGACCATCGACAGCATCATGCAGGTGGGCGTTCTCAACCCCGCCATCATCCGCCCCGCACCGGAGGGCGGATACGAGATGGTAGCCGGACACAGGCGGCTCCATGCCGCAGACCTTGCGGGGCTGAAAACCATACCGGCCATTGTCCGCAATCTTGACGACGACGAGGCGGTGATCCTCATGGTGGACAGCAACTTGCAGCGGGAAACCATCAGCCCCATGGAACGGGCGCAGGCGTACAAAATGAAGCTGGAAGCGTTGAAGCATCAGGGGAAAAAGCTGGAACTGCAAACCGATTCAACTTCTCCCCAAGTTGGGGAGAAGTCATCGTGGGCTGTCAGCATCGTAGCGAATGACGCTAACGCCAGCCGAAGTCAGGTACAAAGGTTTGTTCGTCTCAATGAGCTTGTCCCTGAGATTCAAGAAAAGGTGGACAGCAAGGAGATCGCGTTCAGCCCCGCCGTGGAGCTGTCGTATCTCACCCATGACGAGCAGAAGCAGTTTCTGGACGCAATGGACTATTCCCAGAACACGCCCTCCCTTTCCCAGGCACAGCGGCTCAAGAAGCTCAGCCGGGAGGGAAAATGCACGAAGGAGGCCATGCGCTCCATCATGTCCGAGGAAAAGAAGGAGGAACAGGAGCGCATCACGCTGAGCAGCGACACTCTCCGCAAATACTTTCCCCGAAGCTACACGCCCCTGCAAATGCAGCAGACCATCATCAAGCTGCTGGAGCAGTGGCAGAAAAAACAGCAGCGCCGGAACGAGCGCTGAGAAAGGCAGGTTTATCCATGAACGTAACCATCAACATCTACGGCGACGTACACATCCACTGCGACTGCTGCGACGGGTGCGGCGTGTATGACGACAATTTCGACGACGCCCTCGAAGCGCCGCATGAGGCTGCACCAGATGCGGAGGACGGCGGCGAACAGACCGGCCCGACCGCCGAAGAAGCGGAAGCGGCGGTAAAGGCATTGGCGGCGTTTTTTCTTCCGCTTTTTTCGGAGGAGACCGACGAGGGAGGCGGCGCGCATGAAGGAATTTGACGTGACCATCACCGAAACGCTGAAGCTTACCGTGTCCGTGGAGGCTTCTTCCAAGGAGGAAGCCCAACAGATGGTAAGCGACCAGTGGCACGCCGGGGATCATATTCTGGACGCGGACAATTTCGTGGAGGTGGAGTTTGAGAGCAATGACGGCAAGGAAATATCCGCCGAAAGAGCGTCGGACGACACCCTCGAGGTGCTCATGGTGGAGCCGGGCCAGTACCCGCGCGTGGAGCGTATCGGCTCCGACCTTGCCTCCTTGCAGAAGGCGGTGGACGGCTATATCGAAGCGATTTACCCATATGACGACCCCGTGGCTCTGATCTGCGGGGAGGAAGCCAAGCTGGAGGGCAAGCCCCTGAACCGCGCCCTGCGGGACGGGGACGGCGATATCTACGATATTGTGGCCGGTAAATTCTTCATCTGCGGTCTGGGGGATGAGAACTTTGCGTCTCTGCCGAAGGAGCTGCAACAGAAATACGAGGAAAAGTTCCGTCAGCCGGAAGCCTTTTTGAAGATGGGCAGCAAGATCATGGCGATCCCCACCGAGCCTCAAAAGACTGCCCCCAAAGGCAAGACCGCTCCGGTGACAGAGCGATGACGGCGCTTTGAGAAGTATGCGGGAAAGGAGGAATGACCCATGCAGGAGGAAGTCGAAAACAGAGCGGTCACGCTGGTCATCAGCGCAACCAAGCTCACGGCACGGCTGTTAAAGGCCGTCATCCTCAAATACCTCGCCAGCCGCAAGGAGAAGAAGCTGACAAAGGCGCGCGGTGCGCCTGAAAAGCCCACCGGCAAGCAGACGGTGAAACAGCTTGTCGGTCAGAATCAGGGCGTGTCCAACATCGAGGTCACGGAGCGGAACATCAAGGGCTTTGACCGTGTGGCGCGCAAGTACGGCGTGGACTACGCCATCAAGAAGGACAAAACCGGCGAGATCCCCAGGTATCTCGTCTTTTTCAAGGCGCGGGATGCGGACGCGCTCACCGCCGCCTTTACCGAGTACACCGGGAAGAAGGCAAAAGCAAAGGAGAAGCCGTCCGTCATCCGGATGCTCAGAGCGCTCCGTGTGCCGGAGATCGCAAAGGACGTGACCAGGATGCGCAACAAGGACAAGGGGCTGGAGCTATGAAAAAGCCGCTGCATATCAAAAAGCTGGTGCTGCCCAATATCCCGTATGTCCTTATCGCCCTCTTTGCCACCAAGCTGGGGCAGGCGTGGAGGCTTGCCCCCGGCACGGACTTTTCGGGGAAAGCGCTGCACCTCATGGAGGGCTTCGCCGCCGCGTTCCGGTCGGCGCTGCCCAGCTTCCACCCCATCGACCTGTGCGTGGGCGTTGCCGCCGCCCTGCTCATCCGTCTTATCGTGTACGTCAAGGGCAAAAACGCCAAGAAATTCCGCAAGAATCTGGAATACGGCTCTGCCCGTTGGGGCAAGCCCGAGGATATCGCCCCTTACGTCGATCCGAAGTTTGAGAACAACGTCATTCTCACCCGGACAGAACGGCTCATGATGTCCAACCGTCCCAAAGACCCCAAGACGGCGCGGAACAAAAACGTGCTGGTGGTGGGCGGCTCAGGCAGCGGCAAGACGAGGTTTTTCATTAAGCCAAATCTCATGCAATTACACAGTTCATACGTTGTCACCGACCCGAAGGGCAGCATCGCCGTGGAGTGCGGAAAGCTCATGCTCCGCAATGGCTATAAGGTGAAGATATTCAATTCCATCAACTTCAAGAAGTCCCACCACTACAACCCCTTTGCGTATATCCACAGCGAGAAGGATATTTTGAAGCTGGTCACGACCCTCATCGCCAACACCAAGGGGGACGGTAAATCCGGAGACGATTTCTGGCAGAAGGCCGAGACGCTGCTCTACACGGCGCTCATCGGCTATATCCACTACGAAGCCCCGGAGGAGGAACAGAACTTCGCCACGCTCATCGAGTTCATCAACGCCATGGAGGTGCGTGAGGACGATGAGACCTTTGAGAACAACGTGGATCTGGCCTTCAAGGAGCTGGCGCAGCGGGAGCCGAATCACTTCGCCGTGCGGCAATATAAAAAATACAAATTAGCGGCGGGTGTTGTATGCTCTAAAAGACTTCTTAATCAAGCAGTTGGGAAGTCTCTTAGAACACACAACCTAAAACCGAAGAAAGGAGCGCAAGTTATGAGAAAAAACGAGAAAATCACAGCTCTGTACGAACGACTGAGCCGTGATGACTTTGGCAAAGATGATGACCAACAGCGTGAGAGCAATTCCATTTCCAATCAAAAGGCTATGTTGGAGGAGTTCGCCGCACGGCAGGGCTTTACAAACATTGTCCATTTCACGGACGATGGCATTAGTGGTACTTGCTTTGACCGTCCCGGATTTTTAGCAATGATGAAAGAAGTGGAAGCCGGGAATGTGGAGTACCTGTGTATCAAGGACATGAGTCGCATGGGTCGTGACTATCTGAAAGTCGGTCAGATTATGGAAATCCTGCGTCAGCGTGGCGTTCGCCTTATCGCCATCAATGACGGCGTGGACAGTGCCAGAGGGGACGATGATTTTACCCCTTTCCGCAACATTATGAACGAGTATTACGCCAGAGACACCAGCCGTAAAATCCGTTCCACTTTCCAGTCCAAAGGCAAGTCCGGCAAGCACCTCACAGGCACGGTCATTTACGGCTATCTCTGGAACGAAGCCAGAGACCAATGGTTGGTTGACCCCGAAGCCGCAGAGGTGGTCAAGCGCATCTTTGCCATGACGATTGAGGGCTACGGTCCGTATCAGATCGCCAGCAAACTGAAATCGGAAAAGGTGCTTATTCCGTCTGCTTACCTTGCCCAACACGGCGAGGGCGTGAACAAAAACAAGACTTTCAAAGATGTGTACGGCTGGGGTTCTTCCACCATCTGCAACATTCTTGAAAAGCGTGAATATCTGGGACACACCATCAATTTCAAGACCCGAAAGCACTTCAAGGACAAAAAAAGCCATTATGTCCCGGAGGACGAATGGACGATTTTCGAGAATACCCATGAAGCTATCATTGACCAGCAGACCTTTGACCTTGTGCAGAAAATCCGTGGGAATGTCAGACGCTACCCGGACGGCTGGGGCGAAGCAGCTCCCCTCACAGGCTTGCTTTATTGTGCCGATTGCGGCGGCAAGATGTATGTCCACCGCACCAACAACGGCAAGCGCATTTCTCAATATACCTGTTCCCAATACAGCAAAGTCCCAGTTGGAAAGCTCTGCACGACACAGCACCGTATCAATGAAGATGTGGTACTGTCCCTTGTTTCCGAAATGCTCAAAGCTATTGCCGAGTATGCGAAGCATGACAGAGCCGAGTTTGTCCGAGTGGTGCAGGAAGCGCAGTCCAGCCAGCAGACGGCAGAGGTCAAGAAACAGCGGACACGCCTTGCCACCGCAAAGCAGAGAGTTTCCGAGCTGGAAGTCCTGCTCTGCAAAATCTATGAGGACAACATTTTAGGAAAGCTGTCTGACAGCAGATACGCCACTCTGGACGCTCAATATGAAAAGGAGCAGACCGAGCTTACCGCTGAAATCTCTGTTCTGGAAAAGGCTGTCAAGAGCTATGAGAAGCACGAAAAGGACGCTGACCGTTTTATCGCTCTGATTGATAAGTATGAGAACTTCGACAAGCTGACCATTGCCATGCTCAACGAGTTTATCGAGAAAATCCTTGTGCATGAGCGTGACCGCAAAGGCAGTATACAGACCACACAGGAGGTCGAGATTTACTTCAATTTTGTTGGGCGATTCGTTCCCCCGGCGTTTGGAGAAGCGGAGCTTACCCCGGAGGAATTAGAGGAAATCCGCAAGCGTGAGGAACGCAAGGACAGACTTCATCAGAACTACTTGAAGCGTAAAGCCAGCGGAGCGCAGAAACGATACGAGGACAAAATCAAGGAGAGGAAAAAGGCGGAAATCGAAGCCAAGAAAGCCGCCATTCGTGCGGAGGATATTGCAAAGGGCGTGTTCGTTCCTGTCAGCAGTTTACCGCAGAGAGAGCCGATGAAAGGAGTACAAACAGCATGAATATCACTTACACACAGAACGGAGATTATCTTATCCCGAACATCATTATCCGCAAGACAAAGCCCCTCGGACACTACGGCAGACTCCGCAAGGCGTATCTGGAAATGCACCGCCCGATACTGTTCAATGAGCTGGTGCTATCCGACAAGCTCTTTGAGCATTGCGCCGAGATTGACGAAGCGGCACGAAACCGCATGGAGCTGATCGTGCGGTCACTGGCAGAGCAAAACGGCGTGACCGAGCAACTGAAAGCCGAAAACCAAATGGAATGGGTGCGGCAGATGAACGCTTGCAAGGCACAGGCAGAGGAAGTCGTGAAAGCGGAATTGATTTATGATTGAGCGAGAAAGTCCGGGCAGAAAACTGTTCGGACTTTTCTCATATAGTCCAAAGTTGCGGTAGAATTGTTCACAAGTTTTATGGTATAATTTGAACACGAAATTGAGCAACAAATTGGAAGTATGAGAGGAGAATAGCAGTATGGATGATTACGGAAAATTATGGGATAATTATTCTATCGAATTTAATTCAAAGTTAGTAAATTCAAATGGAGATTGGAACAAACTGGACGAAGATGAACAAGAAATTGCTGCCTTATGGAAGCTATTTGTGGACATAAATAACGGAGGATTTATCCAGTTTTTTTGCAACTGGGGTTTCCAATGTTTTTGCTATGCCATGCGTGGGCTAAAGCGCATCGATGATACCAGTCTTTATGAATTACTGGCAGACACATATTATGATGTTCTGGAAAAATTTAAAGATGATACCAGATTAACAGAATATTGGGATATACCAGAGTATCTGACAGATGAAGATGAGGAACGCCTTAACACTGCCGATACACAGTTCTATAAAACAGAATGTGAACATTTTACTAAAATGGCTTATGAATATTACCATCAAACATTGAAGAAAACGGTAACACCGATTGATACTTAACAATTCAAGTTTGTCGCACTGATAAAAACCCTTTAGGAACTAAAGGGCGCACTTCTATACTCTCCTATCGAGAGTAGTGCGTCCTGCGGAGCTTCATTCCCGGTCAGCAGAAGAAAACTGCATGACCGAGAATGTTGCGTCACTTCGTTCCGTCAAGGTGGCTACACCCCCTTGCGCCGCTAAAGCGGCTATCCCCTGTGGACTTGCCGTCCGCAAACAGCATAAAATGCTGTTCGCCGCCAGCAAGTTTGAAAGCGACTAAAATGAATTTTATGGAACAAACAAATCGGGACTTACGGGAGGAAAATCGATGGAGCATCATGATATAACGATTTAACATATTTTGGAGGCGTAATGATGACAAGAAAAGAAGTAGAAAGAATTGTTGGGATTTTTAAAAATCATGGTATAGACAAAGAAACAGGGAAAAGAGTGAAAGAAAATGTTATACATGATTTTTTTGACGAAATAGACGATTTGATGGGATATGAAGGAGCTTCTGAAGTTATATTTGTACCGGAAGAGTATGGTCTTGACAAAGAAGCAACAATTCAAGAAATTGTAGATTATATATTGGAAAATCAAAACATCGGGTGAAAAGAAAAATATTGTGGTCAAATATGGATATGATTTCAAACATTGGGACTGACACAAATACATATTTATCGAGTTGCCTTTATAAAGAACTGTAAAGGAGAGATATTGTGGCTGTTGATAACGCAAGTCAGATTGACGCAATTGCAAACGATAAAGAAAATGCTTGTTTGGTACTCCTTATTACCGACCATTTGAATTGGGACAATGAGTTTGAACACTTGAAGATTTTACAAGATAAAATCAATGCGTATGTGGCTTTTATCGAAAGCAAACAGTACGATGAAATATACCCCAATGCTGATTTTAAGATGGCTATGATAGAAATCCATTTCAAGTATGACATAACAGATAGCTGCCAGAAATTTTTGCAAGTAGCTCAAGATCAATTAGGTCAGATAGGGATAAAAATCAAGGCACAGATTAGTTAACATTTTCCAGTTTGCCGAACTGAACACAAAAACCGAATACCGAAAATCAGACCGTTGACTGGTCGCACTATGCGAAAAGTTGACGGTCTTTTTTTATCCCCAAAATCAAAAAAAGGAGGTCAATCACAATGACAAAACCGAAAACCCTCGAAC
>ERZ1673695.282-NODE-282-length-86183-cov-88.694826_pt1 | contig 86183 bp, 73 predicted proteins | sample MGYA00580225_ERZ1673695 | MGnify/ENA primary metagenome ERZ1673695 (study PRJEB41218, sample SAMN15661739) | gut metagenome | host: Homo sapiens | place: Canada: London | collected 2015-08-20/2019-03-30 | study: EMG produced TPA metagenomics assembly of... | reverse complement strand
GGTCTTCCAGACTCTCGCGCAGCTTCATGGGGCCGCGTCTGCCGTCGATGATGGGACGGATGCCAATGACGGGATATTCGCCGATGTAACGATTCTTTTCCATAAAAACTCCTCCTGTATTCTGCTGCCATGCAGCCTTTTCGATGATTTGATCTCGGTTTGTATATTATAATGAATGAAATGGACGGTATGTGTGCCGGTGCGCAGAAAAAAGCTCAGCCCTTGCGGGGGTTTTCGTGCAGCAGGCAGGCAAGGCGCGTCTGCCGCGGCTCCTGTGTGCTGCCCTCCAGCCGCTCAAGCAGGTAATCGGCTGCGAGCGTGCCGAGGCGCTGCTCCGGCTGCTGCACGACGGGCAGCGGCGGATTGAGCATGGCGCAGACCTCCACGCAGTCAAAGCCAAAGATGCTGATATCCTCCGGGATCCGAACGCCGCGTTCGCGCGCGGCAGTGATAAGACCCATCGTGATGTCGTAGTTGGTCGAGAAGATCGCCGTCGGGGGCATGTGCAGCGCCATGAGCTGCAAAAAGCCCTTGTAGCCGGTTGCAAATGCGTTCGGCCCGCTGATGACGAGCGAATCGTCATAGAGATAATTATGGTCGGAAAGCGCCCGCAGATAGCCGACCAGACGCTCCTTCGCTGTGAGCACGGACTTCGGGCCCGTGATGATCGCAACGCGCCGGTGCCCATGATCGATCAGGCGTGAAACGGCGTCATAGACCGCGCCGGTGTTGTCCACCAGCACTGCGTCCGTCTCGACGCCCTGGATCATGCGGTCGACCTGCACCACGGGCACAACGCAGTTCGTGGTCAGCTCGTGAAATTCGTCCGCCGAGAGATCCTCGGGGATGTACAAAAGCCCGTCGATGCCGGCGCTGAGAAGAAAACGCAGATTGTCACGCTCCAGACCGTGGTTGGAGCCGTAGCAGGAGGTAAGCGTGTGGTAGCCGTTTTCGCGCATGACCTTATCAAAGGCGAGCAGCACGGAGCCGAAAAAGGGCGCGTTCATATCCGGCGTCAGAATGCCGATTGAACGCGGCGGCTGCGTTTTCAGTCCGCGCGCGTAGGGGTTGACGCGGTAGCCCAGCTCCGTGATCGCCTTCTGGATCGCTTCGGCGTGCTCGGGGCGGACGTGGCCGCCATTGATATACTTTGAAATTGTAGAGGGCGCAACCTGTGCACGCTGCGCGACATCCTTGATAGTAGCCATAATTCCAATCCTATAGTCGCGAAACGATTCGCGATTTTCGTGATCCTCCTTGTGTTGTGCAATTATATAGTACAAAAATATTTTTTCCGTGTCAACTGAAAAAAATAAAAAAATGCCTTGATTTTTCCGAAAAAATTGATTATAGTGGTTAAAAAGAAAGTTGTTCATCAGCCGTATTTATTCAAAACGACCAATACCAGGACGCGAATTTGTTCGCGATTTCCCTTGAACTGGAATAGTGCATGAACGAAACGTTTCGCGTTTGCGCACTCCGCCGGAAACCTGTTTGATTTTGATAAAATGGCATGATCTGTCAGCAATAGAAAGGTGATGTTTGGATGGGCGAGATCATTCTGCGGATGCAAGGCATCCAGAAATACTTCCCCGGAGTGCATGCGCTGGACAATGCGCAGCTGGAAGTGCGCGAGGGGGAGGTCATGGCTCTGGTCGGTGAAAACGGCGCGGGCAAGTCGACGCTGATGAAGATCCTGACCGGTATCTACCAGAGCGACGGCGGTGCGATCGAGTATTTTGGCAAAGAGGTCCACATCAGTGACCCGCGCGCGGCGCAGGCGCTCGGCATCTGCATCGTCCATCAGGAGCTGAACCTGATGCAGCATCTGAGCGTGTCGGAGAACATCTTTATCGGCCGCGAGCCGATGAAGGGCCCGTTCGTCGATATGGCGAAGCAGAACGCCATGACGCAGGAGCTTTTCGACAAGCTCCATCTGGATCTGAACCCGAAGGCCATTGTCAAGACCCTGTCGGTCGCAAAGCAGCAGATGGTCGAGATCGCGAAGGCCCTGTCGCATGAGCACACGAAGCTGCTCATCCTGGACGAGCCCTCCGCCGTTCTGACGGACACCGAGATCGACGATCTGTTCGTCTTCATCCGCCAGCTCAAGAAGACCGGCGTCGGCATCATCTACATCTCCCACCGTATGGACGAGCTCAAGCGCATCACAGACCGTATCACGGTCATGCGCGACGGCCAGTATGTCGATACGCTCAACACGCCGGAGGCGGAGATCTCCGAGGTCATCCGTCTGATGGTCGGCCGCACGATCTACGAAGAGCCCAAAACCAAGTCCATGTGCCCGCCCGACGCACCGGTCGTTCTCGAGGCGGAGCACCTGTGCTCGCTGGATGTCAAGGACGTCTCCTTCCAGCTCCGCAAGGGTGAGATCCTCGGCTTTGCGGGTCTCGTCGGTGCGGGCCGTACCGAGACGATGCGCCTGATCTGCGGCGCCGATCCGATGGATTCCGGCGTCATCAAGGTGGGTGGCAAGGAGGTCCGGATCCACAGCCCGAAGGACGCCGTCCGCCACGGCATCGGCTATCTCTCCGAGGACCGCAAGCGCTACGGCCTGTGCCTGAACCTTTCCATCGCAGACAACACCGTCCTTCCGAGCCTGCAGCAGCTTTTCAATGGCCCGTTCGTCAATGACAGAGCGGCGCACCGCCATGCGCAGGATTACGTTGAGAAGATCCGCACCAAAACACCGTCCACGCGGGCGCGCGTCGGAAGCCTTTCCGGCGGCAACCAGCAGAAGGTCGTCATCTCCAAGTGGCTGCTGCGTGACTGCGACGTGCTGATCTTCGACGAGCCGACCCGCGGCATCGACGTCGGCGCAAAGAGCGAGATCTACAAGCTGATGTCTCAGCTTGCCGAGGAAGGAAAGTCCATCATCATGATCTCCTCGGATATGCCGGAGCTGCTGCGTATGTCTGACCGCGTGGTCGTCATGTGCGAGGGCCGCGTGACCGGCGAGATGGATATTTCCGAGGCTTCGCAGGAAGCCATCATGACGTTTGCAACCAAAAGAGAAGTGGGGGAATAAACTATGGAAACTCTGAGCAAAAAGAAGCTGGATATGCAGAAGCTGCTCGCGCCGGCCGCGCTGGTCATTCTGTATGTCGTTTTTTCGATCTTCGGCAATAACTTCCTGTCTCTGGATATGGTCAAGAATATCCTCGAGTCCAGCTATTACATCGGCTTCATGGCCTTCGGCGTGACGTTCATCATCATCACCGGCGGCATCGACCTGTCCCTCGGCACGGTCATGATGTGCTCGGCGCTGCTGGGCGGCTACGCCTTCAAGCAGGGCTGGCCTCTGATCCTTGCCATTGCACTGACGCTCTTTGTCGGCACCGCATTCGGCTTTGTCAACGGTCTTCTGATCGCCAAGCTCAAGCTGCCCCCCTTCATCGCAACGCTCGGCACCCAGATGATGGCCGGCGGCCTCGGCTCCATCATCACCAAGGTGCAGTCCCAGACGTGGCCGACCGCGACGGCGGAGATCGGCGGCTGGTTCAAGAAGGTCTTTATCCGCGCCGAGCTGTTCGGCATCAAGGGCTTCCCGGTCGGTGCATTCTGGCTGGTCGGCTTCTTCATCATCGCAACGCTGATCCTGCACAAGACCAAGTTCGGCCGCTATGTCTACGCCATCGGCTCCAACGAGGAAGCGACGAGACTGTCCGGCATCAAGGTCGATAACTGGAAGGTCGGTGTCTACACCCTCTCCGGCTTCTCCATCGGCATGTGCGCCCTGTTCTATGCAGCGGCCTACACCACCATCACCCCGGGCACCGGCGCCGGTCAGGAAATGAACGGCATCACCGGCGTCATCATCGGCGGCACGTCCATGTCCGGCGGCTCCGGCACGATGGTCGGCACGCTCATCGGCGTGTTCATCATGTCCGTGCTGAAAAACGGCCTGTCCTCCTGCGGCTTGCAGGCTCCGTGGCAGACGTTCCTCACCGGCGCGGTCGTCATCGGCGCGGTTCTGCTCGACATCGCAAGAACGAAGGCCGCCAACCGCGTCAAGAAGGGCTGAGCCCGCCCCCAATTCTGTATTGAACACAAAAATGTGTTTGATAAAATATTTTAGGAGGAAATCCCAAATGAAAAAACTGATCGCTCTGCTTCTGGCAATGGTCATGGTTCTTGCTCTGGTTGCCTGCGCAGCCAAGCCCGCGGATCCCGCGCCCAAGACCGATGCCCCCGCAACCAACGACAACAAGACTGAAAACACCGAAAACAAGGAAGAAGACAAGACGAACGAAGAAACCACCGGCGAGAAGATGTACATCCCCGTCATGGCGAAGGGCTTCCAGCACCAGTTCTGGCAGGCTGTCGCTGCCGGCTCCAAGGCTGCTGCTGAAGAATTCGGCGTAGAGATCTACTTCGACGGCCCCGCTTCCGAGACCGAAATCGACGCGCAGGTCAACATGGTCAAGAACGAGCTTGCCAAGAACCCGAAGGCTATGGCTCTGGCTGCCCTGTCCACCGACGCTGTCATCGAGGTCCTCGAGCAGTGCGCTGAGAAGAACATCCCCGTCATCGGCTTTGACTCCGGTGTTCCCGGCGACCCCACCGGCGCTGTTAAGGCGACCGCCTGCACCAACAACGAGAACGCTGCCGCGATCGCTGCTGAGAAGTTCGGCGAGAACGACACCATCGTTGAGGCCATGAAGAACGCTACCTCCGACGCACCCGTCATCATCGGCTGCCTGTCTCAGGACGCTGTCTCCGCTTCCGTCACCGGCCGTACCACCGGCTTCGTCGATAAGATGTATGAGATCGCTGAGACCTATCAGCCGGGCAAGGTCGCTGTTGAAGGCCACGCCAAGTGGGAAAAGAAGGTTGACGCTCCCGCCATCGTTATCCAGGTCGCCATCTCCGCTACCACCGAGGCTACCGCTGTTCAGACCGCTGCCAACTCCCTGCTGGGCATGAACCCCGTTGCGATCTTCTGCTCCAACGAAGGCGCTGTCACCGGCTTCCTGTCTGCTGTTTCCGACGGCGAGGATCTGGCTGAGGGCGGCAAGTACGCGGGCCTGGTCGTTGCTGGCTTCGACGCCGGTGCTGCTCAGAAGAACGCTGTCCGTCAGGGCTGGTTCTATGGCTCCGTCACGCAGGATCCGTACCAGATCGGCTATCAGGCTGTTAAGCTGGCTGTCATGGCCGCCAACGGCGAGGCTGTCGAAGACGTCGACACCGGCGCTCAGTGGTACGACGCTTCCAACATCGACGACGATATGATCGCGATGCTGGTTTATGACTGATCTCTGAATCTGATCTAACACCGTAAAACTTCTGGCGGGCGCTGTGTATGCAGCGCCCGCCAGTCCCGCCTTTTCGCCAGGACGGCGAAAGCAAGGAGGAATTTACCATGAACATTGATCTTTCGGCGTGCGCGATCGGCATTGAGTTCGGCTCCACCCGCATCAAGGCCGTTCTGACCGGGCCGGATCATACGCCGCTTGCGACCGGAAGCTACGGCTGGGAAAACCGGATGGAAGACGGCGTATGGGTCTACCATCTTGAGGACGTGGTGACGGGAATGCGCGCCTGCTACCGCGCCCTGCGCGAAGACGCCGAGCGGAAGCTGGGGTGTCCGCTGAGGCGCGTGGGCGCTATCGGCATTTCCGGCATGATGCACGGCTATCTCGTGCTGGGACGTGACTTCGAGCAGATCGCGCCCTTCCGGACGTGGCGCAACACCATTACCGCGCAGGCCGCGGCCATTCTCAGTGCGCGCTTCGGCCACAACATTCCGCAGCGATGGAGCGTTGCCCACCTCTATCAGGCGATTTTGAACGGCGAGGAGCATGTCCCGCAGCTCGGCTGGCTGGTGACGCTCAGCGTCTATGTCCACCACCTGCTGACCGGCAGGATGGTCGTCGGCGTGGGCGAGGCCTCGGGTATGCTCGCATATAACGAGGCCGACGGCGGCTTTGACAGACGCATGGTGCAGAGCTTTGACGAGCTGATCGCGCCATATGGCTTCCCGTGGCGGCTGGAGGACGTCCTGCCGGAGGTCCTGCCCGCCGGTGCGGACGCAGGATGCCTCACGGCGGAGGGCGCACGCCTGCTCGATGAGAGCGGCACGCTGGAAGCGGGCATCCCGTCCTGTCCGCCGGAGGGCGATGCGGCGACGGGCATGGTCGCGACCAATGCGGTCTATCCGCGCAGCGGCAGCATCTCCGCCGGAACGTCGGGCTTTGTGCTGCTGGTGCTCGAACAGCCGCTGACGCACTGGTATCCGGAGGTGGACGTTGTTGCGACGCCGACCGGAAAGCCGGTTGCGATGGCGCACTGCAACACCTGCACAACGGAGATCGACGCATGGGCGCGGCTGTTTGCAGACCTGCTGCGCTGCTGCGGTCAGAGCGTGGACATGAACGCGCTCTATCAGCGCCTGTACACGATCGCGCTGGAGGGAAGGCCGGATGGCGGCGGCATGGTCGCCTTCAACTACTATTCCGGCGAGCCGCTCAGCGAAACGGCGCAGGGGCGGCCGATGCTCGTGCGCCTGCCGGACGCCGAGATGGATCTGGCAAACCTGATGCGCGCCCAGCTCTACGGCGCGCTTGCGACGCTGCGGCTCGGCATCGACCTGCTGCGTCAGAAAGAAAACGTCCGCATTGACCGCCTGATCGGTCACGGCGGCTTCTTCAAAACGCCGCACGCCGGACAGCAGATCCTGGCGGACGTTTTTGACGTTCCTGCGGTCGTGCTGGAAACGGCGGGCGAAGGCGGCCCGTGGGGCATGGCGATGCTGGCTGCTTACCGCGCGGAGCATACGCCCGGACAGACACTGGAGGACTTCCTCCAGACGTGCGTCTTTGCAGACGCCGCCTCGAAAACGCTGGCGCCGGACCCGGCGGGCGTCGCCGGCTTTGCACGGTATTTCGAGCGCTACTGCGCGGCCATTCCCGCACAGCACGCCGCCGCCGATATGACCTGAAAACATCGCATTTGTACACAAAAGCCGGAGGACAGAGGCTCTCTGCTGGTAAGACAGTAAAATTCAAATTTCTTGGAACAGGCATGATCTCGGTCATGCCTGTTCCGCTTTTAGCAGCTCATCCACGGGAATGTAGCCCACAAGGTCGTACTCGATATGTACCTTCTGCCTGCGCTTGCCGCTGGACTTGTCAGGTGCATCTACATAGACCGCCTTGACAAGCTCTCTGAGGGCATAGGGGGTCAGCTCCGTGAGGGTGCTGTTCCTCTTTACCCGCTGAACAAACTGCTCTATATTCTCTGCCTGTTGTTCCTGTTCATGGATTTGCTGTTGCAGATTCTTGACCTCGGCTTTGAGGTTTTTCTGTTCCTCGGTGTAGTTTTTGCTCATCATGGCGAAGTGCGCGGTTTATTATTATGTGCGAAAGAGCTAATAAGCTCCGACGCACTTATTTTTTTACGCAGAAACGGAGGCGAGGCTATGAAATACGAGTGCTTAAAGCTCGAGGAGCGGCGGATTATCGAGGAAATGTACGCAAAGGGCGCAAAGCCGGGCGAGATTGCCGAGCGTGTCGGCAAGTGCCAAGCGACCATATACCGCGAGCTCGAGCGAGGCAAGACCGGGGAAACGGACTCCCGCTTTCGTCAAGGGTATAGCGCGGCGGTAGCGGAGGCTCGAGTAAATCGGTCGTACCGAAATAGAGGCCGTCGGAAAGCGGCTCAATAAAGAAACGGAGGTTACTCATACCATGATTTACACACTCGAGAAAGGACATACTTTCGGCGGCGGAACAATGTCGGCCCATTGGGAGGTACGGAGCTACCCCCAGAGAAAAAGGCAGGATCGGACAGGACAGGATGCGGGAGCGTGAAAGCTACCGGGAGATCATTTTGGAGAATATCGACTACGATATCCTCACCCAGGATGAAAAGCTGGACAGGGACCGTCTGGATGAGCTGGTGGAGCTCATGGTGGATACCGTCTGCTCCAACCGGGAGATGATCCGTATCGCCGGGGACGACTACCCCGCCGAGGTGGTGAAGTCCCGGTTCTTGAAGATCGACAGCTCCCACATCGAGTATGTGCTGGAACGGATGCGGGAGAACACCACCTATCTCATCCAGCCTCTCCTGTATCTCCCGCATATCCGCTTTGTACGCGCCGCCTCCGGCGTTGATCCGCTTGGCGATCTGGTTGATGTTCCGGCCGATGGCGGACAGGGCGGCGTTCATCCGCTTGATATCCGTGGTGTCAAGCTGGATGATATACCCGTCTATCGCCATCTTCCGCAGATACGCGCCGTACCGCCGTGTGGGGAGCTGCGCCATCTTTCCGTCAATGAGCCGTTTTTCCTCCTCCGTCACATAGAACTTCATCTGAATATTCCGCTTTCGGTTCGCTATGGGCAGCCTCCGTTTCTTATAAGGGTCTGGGGTCTCGCCTGTCGGCTCGGTCGGCGCTTCAAAGCGTTTCACGCTTTGAGGTCTCCACCGGAGACCCGCGCCCCAGCAAGCAATTTTGACTGTTCGGGCAAGGGGCCTGAACAGCGCAAAATCCGCAAGCGGGTACTCGCTTGCTGTGCTTGTTGACTACTTCGTACCCCCGTATTTCCCCCTCTACCCATACTACAATCCGAGCAGGGTGTTTTGGCCAGTTTCGGAGGATTTTTTCAAAAAAAATCAACCTTACCCGCAACTTTTCTCTGAACACCTCGCCGGATGCCTTGTGTTTCTTCGGATATTCGTATATAATGTATTGTGTTGAATAATATCCATGCGGAGGTGCAGTATGAACGGGATCAAGGGCTATATCTCCATTCGGGAGGCATCCTACCGTTGGGGCGTGTCAGAGCGGCGGGTCAACCAGTATTGCGCCGAGGGGCGGATCCCCGGCGCGTCCCGGTTCGGGCGCTCATGGGCGATCCCGGAAAGCGCGGAAAAGCCGTCCGACCCGCGCAGAAAAGCTGCTGAAGGAGGCGATGGGCATGGTTTCCGATGAAGCTGCATACCGGCGGTATTTAAGCGGAGAGGAAAAGGCTGCCGACCTGCTGGCCGAGCGCTACGGCGATGCGCTGACGCTTTACATAAACGGATACATAAAGGATATTTACGAGGCGGAGGATCTGATGATCGAAGCTTTCGCACAGCTTTTTGCGAAGGAACGGCTTATCGGGGGCAAGGGCAGCTTTAAGGCATATCTTTACAAAACCGCTCGCCACCTTGCCCTTCGGCATAATCAGAAACACCGTTTTGTCTTCCTGCGCTTGGATGAGCTGGACTTCGAGCCGCAAAGCGACACCCTGATCGATACTGATCTGCTTCGCAGCGAGCGAGACCGCCAGCTTTATGATGCGCTTGAAAAGCTGAAAGCAGAATACCGGGAAGCGCTCTATCTGGTCTATTTTGAGGATATGAGCTACCGCGACGCGGCAACGGTCATGAACAGGAGCGAGAGCCAGATCACGAAACTGGTCTACCGCGGAAAGCAAAGCCTGAAAGCGATTTTGGAGCAGGGGGGATTTTCATATGCGGACAAATGAAGCACGTGCCCGCCTGATTCACAGGCGGACAGCGGAAATCAAACAGGAGCGTCGAATAAAAAGACAGCGCCGACTGGATGCGGCGTGCATGGCGGTCTGCCTGCTTCTGGTCATCGGCATCGGCGCACTGATGCCGGGACTGATGAGAAACACAGCGGACGGCGGGATCGTCCACCCCTCTGGGACGGCAAGCCTGCTCGGAAGTCATGCTGCGCTGGGTTATATCATAATGGGGCTTCTGGCGTTTCTTCTTGGGGTTTGCGTGACGGTTCTTTTGTACCGTCTGCGCCGGAGGGAGGAAAGAAAGAGGCGGGAGGATGCTGAAGATGGAGAGCTTTGAACTCATTGACAACTTCTTTCAGATCGTGGTGCTCCTTTGTGCTGCCGCTGCCGCAGGCATTTTTGCTCTGCGGCGCAGGAGCCGCGATCTTCTGATCCTGTCCCTCGCCTATGCCTGCTTCGCCATGGGAACAATGTACTATGTGCTGTATCTGGTCATCATCGGTATCTGGCCGCAGGTTTTCTATGTGGCGGAGATTTCCTGGCTGGCTGCGTGGCTCTTTTACCTATCCATGCAAATATTGCGGACAGAGGGGATGAAGCTTCGCGTTTCGCTCCCTGCCGGAGCCGCGGCTGCGATCATTGCAGCGGTTGCTTTTCTCGACCACGATTTTGGCCCGTCTTATTTTGTTTCCGCACTGTTTGCGCTTACGGCGGGCGCGACCGTGTATCTCTCGGTGTCCCACATACAGCACGGCGGCTTGTATCGAAAGAGGGATATTCTGATGGTCATCTGTGTTGTGCTGCAGGTGCTGCTGTATCTGATTTCTAATTTCACGCACGACTATACGCGCTTTCAGCTCTACTATGCTGTGGATCTTGCGCTGACGCTGTCTATGGCGGCGCTGCTGCCCCTGACGCTGCGGGAGGTGAAGCAGGCTTGACCTATATTGAAAACATTTTCCTCTGCCTTGCGCTTCCGCTGATTTTATCCATGTTTTTCATCCAGGGGCGCGTTCGGCGCTATGCGCTGTTTTTGACCGTCGGTATGGCCGTTTGTCTGCTCAGCGCCTATGCCAGCAGCTTCTTCATGGGGCAATACGGTGTGGACGGCACAGTTGCCGCCATCGAGATCACGCCCGTATGCGAAGAAGTCATGAAGCTTCTGCCGCTGCTGTTTTTCTATCTGGTTTTCGAGCCTGAGCCGAAAGAGATGCCGGCGGCAGCCATTGCGATCGCCGTAGGCTTTGCTACCTTTGAAAACGTCTGCTACCTGACGGAAAACGGCGCGGCCAATTTTAACTTTCTGCTGATCCGCGGGATCTCCGCCGGGGCGCTGCATCTTCTCTGCGGCGTTCTTTCCGGTTTCGGTGTTTCTTATGTCTTTCGCCGCCGTTGGCTGGCAGCGACCGGCACTGTGGGCGTTCTCGGCGCCTGCATCGGCTTCCACGCCATCTATAATCTGCTCATCACGGCGGAGGGCGCATGGAAAACGGCAGGATACCTGTTCCCCTCGTTTCTGATCGTCTGCCTGTACCTTGTAAAACAGCTGCTGCCAAGACAGCGAGGTTTTCTTTGAACCGCATGGAATCTCACACATGAGCCGTCCCAAATCGGGCGGCTCAAATTTTTTTGTAAAAATTCAGATTTTGGTGGAAGGATTTTCGGTTTTCTGTCTTTTAGTAAGTAGAGGGGCTGTTTACCGGCCTCGGTAACGAAAAGCGAAAGGAGGCATTGAACATGACCGGCAGAACGGGGAGCCGTATGCTGGAGATCCGGCGAAGAACGCGGCAATACAGAAAGCGGCGCGAAGGGCGTGTGCTTTTCACCTTGCGCGTATGCAGTCTGCTTCTCTTTGCAGATATCGGCATTCTTTTGCGGCAGGTACAGTCGGGCGGTCTCCCCACCGTAACGGACAGCTATGGCTCTGTGCTGCTGCAAGGAGGCGCAGGTGCATACATTGTAGTCGGTATCGCAGCTTTCACGGCGGGTGTGACAATGACCGTGATCTGCATCCGATGCAAAAAGAAACATACGATCCGCATGGAGGATGCGGAAGAAACGGAGGAGAAATCAACATGAAAAAACGATTGCTCAGCATCCTGCTCATGTGCTGCATGGTGCTGACCATGCTGCCGGTGACGGCAGCAGCGGAGGGAGAAAGTGCGACCGCCCAAGGCGGTGACGCGACGTTCACGCTCAGCGCGTCAAGCGCCTCCTGCGCGGACGGACACATCGGCGAACTTGGAAGCATACAGGTAACCGGTGTTGACATTTCCCGGTGGAAGTCAGACAAAAAGATTACGCTCCAGTACGATGTGCAGTATCGCTGCACCGATTCTTCGTGCGAGTTATACAGCAGCGACGATTCGTTCTTTTCCTACAGCGGAACACATACCTTCATAGATACAAATACGGAGTTCTGCCACAAGAAGATCAGCGAGTCCTTTGCGGCGACGATTCCGGCAGCCCTTCCGTCCGGCGGCACCAAGAATTTCTCTATTTCCTTTGCGCTGACATCGGATAAGGGGATTTATGAGTCGGTACTTCATGAGCAAAATGTCGACCTCTGCACCGAGTACTATTATAACCCGCGCTGCTGGGAATGCACCGGCTGCGGGTATTTCTTCCTGAATGCGGATATGTCCGGTAATAAATTTACAAAGGACAAAGTGTATTTTCCTCCGGCCGGACATGATCTGAAGCATGTCCCCGCAAAAGACCCCACCTGTGTTGCCAAGGGTACAGTGGAGCACTGGCACTGCGAACGCTGCACTCGGAACTTCGGCGATGAGCAGGGAACATCCGAACTTACGACGATTGAAACCAACGCGCCGCTTGCAGCGCACCAGTATGGTGCCGACGGTGTCTGCAAGGTTTGCAGCAGGAAGGCCGCCGCGGGCGTCCAAGCAAACGCGGGCATGGTGTGGTACGATACCATGGGCGAAACGCTGACCGCACTGACGGATGGCGCACAGCTGGTAATCAATGCAGATTATACGGATACCATCACGCTCAATCAGACCTGCACAGTGGAAGTCAAGGCGGGCGTAACGGCCGCCGACATCCAGATTGAGAACGCGGAAAACTGCGTTGTCACCATTGTCAACAACGGCACCATCAGCAATCTGAGCGGCTATACCGGCAAGCTGGTGCTCAAAAGCGGCAGCGGCACCTACGGCAACATCACCAACAGAAGCGAAGGTGGCACAGTGGGTGCGCTCCTGTACCGGGAGAGTGCCACGAAGTTCTGCTACTGTCGCACGACGGCTGGCCAGTGGCTCCGTCCGGAGCAGGCGACGGAGAGCATCATCAAGAACGTGATCGTGTCCTACGCGCCGCTGGCGACGCTGACGATCACCGGAGGCAATGTCACCGGTGGGGACGGCAGCTATGCACTGACGGCGAACAAGGATGACACCGTCACTTTGACTGCTGCTGCATCCAACATGGACGGCAACAGCAGCACATCCGCGGCCTATCGCTGGTATTACGAGAACGACCCCGATACGGCGCTTTCCACAGCATCCACGCTGACGCTGGAAACCGTCAGCGCCGGTAAGCGCACCATCGTCTGCACGGCGACGGTGGACGGCTACAGCATCACCGCCAAGCTGGTACTGACGGTGGGGGGACAGAAGGATGCTCAGAGCTTTACGCTGAAGATTGCCAAGGCTGCTGTAGGGATCCGCGAGAAGGTCCTGCCGTTTCTCTCTGTCGAGGGCGTGCAGGAAGAGGCGGCCGTGACGTATTATCAGATGCTTGGCGAGACGCCCGCTCCGGAAACCGACACCGCGATTGACGCGGACTTTACCTTCACTACGCCGGGCAACTATCAGCTTTACGCCTATACCGCGGAAACCGACAACTATGCGGCGACGGCCTCTTCTCCTGTTGCCATCACCGTCACGCCCCACGCCGACCACTGCATCTGCGGCGGTACGTTCAATCACACCCATAAGAACGTGGAATGGCAGGCGTGGGACGGCAAGAGCGAGATTGCCTATGAAGGGGAATGGATTCCGATCAGCGCCACCGGATCGCTCTGGTACAAGGTTGCTTATGTCTATCTGACGGGCGATGTGACGGCCAACCTGACGATCAGTGGGCGGACGATTCTGCATCTGTGCCTGAATGGCTACAGCTTCACCAGCGCAGACCCGTCGAAACCGGCGATTACGGTGGCGGGAACGGAGAAAGCCTATGTGGCGAAGCTGGATCTGTGCGATTGCGCCGATACGGGCACGCTCGGCGGAGCCAGCGTGAGCGGCGGCAGTGTTCATGCCACGTGGGCGGAGATCAACCTGTACGGCGGCACACTGACGGGCAACAATGCCACAGGAAATGGCGGCGCCGTATATCTGTCAAACAGCAGCTTCACCATGCATGGCGGCGCGATTACCAACAATACTGCTTCCAACGGCGGCGGTATCTATGCAGGTTCAAGAGGTGAGACAGTCAACATCAATGGCGGCATCATTTCGGGCAATCGGGCTACCAACGGCGGCGGTATCTACGCCTCCTCCGGCGCAAAGTTCCATCTCAACGGCGGCGAGATTCAGAAGAACGTAGCCACCGAAGCGGGCGGCGGCGTTTACTGCAGCCGCCTCTACAGCCAGAATACCGGTCGCTGCGAGTTCTACGGCGGCACGATCTCCGGCAACACGGCCAAACAGGGCGGCGGCGCGTATGTCGGCGTCTGCTACATCGGTTACCGGAACTGCCGCATCACCGGCAATACCGCCGCCGAAGCGGGCGGCGGCCTCTATCTGGTGCCGTTCGCGTCTGAAAAGAGAATATACATGGGCAACGTGTATGGAAGCGGCGGCACGATCGCTCCGTATATCTATGACAACACGGTCAATTCTGCCCAGAACAACCTCTATCTCAGCGATCCGGACACGCAGATCCAGTTTACCTCCCACATAGACACGAACGCAGACATAAAGCTCGGCGTTTACTTCACCGGCATCACCAGCAACGGTGCGTCTGTCCTTTTGAATTATCTGCAAATCAATTCGGAGTCTCGGGCGAAGACTTACCTCGACCGCATCTTCTGCGACAACCCGGAGTACGGGCTGCTGGAGATACAACAAGATGGCGAATACTATAATCTGTACCTGCGCAGCACCATTTCTGCGGTCAAGGTTACCCTCGACCCGAACGGCGGTACACTAAGCGCGGGCGAAGAGAGCAAATTCGTTCAGCCCGACTCGACCTACGGCCCGCTGCCGACGCCGACGCGCGACAGCTACCGCTTCGACGGCTGGTTCACCGAGAAGGACGGCGGCACGAAGGTGGAGGAAAGCACCGTTATGACCTCCCGTGAGGCGCATACGCTCTACGCCCACTGGACATTCCTCCACGAGCACTGCATCTGCGGCGGCGACACTGCGGTGGGGGATCATACCGTGCACACCTCTCAGGTGTTCACGGCATGGAACGGCACAGACGCCATTTCGTACACCAATAAGACGGCCTATGTGTATCTGTCGCAGAACGTCACCTTCAACAGCAATCTGGAGGTGGACGGCGCGACGCTCTACCTCTGCCTGAACGGAAAAACCTTCGCCAGCAACGGCACGAATAAGATCACAGTCAAAAACGGCGGACGGCTCGTCCTCTGCGACTGCGCCGGAGGCGGCACGATCAAGGGCGCAACCAACGGCTGGGGCGGAACCTGCGTGTATCTCTACCAGAGCACACTGGACATTTTCGGCGGCAAGATCACCGGCGGTAAGGTCACCGGAAAGGGCGGCGGCGGCGCCATCGCACTGGATGACAGCAAGTGTGTGCTGAACATCTATGGCGGCGAAATTTCCGGCAACAACGGCAAAAATTCCGGCGGCGCGATCTTCCTGAACAATAAGGACAAAAAAGGCGGCACCGTGAACATGTACGGCGGCCTTATCGCCAACAACACGGCGACCAACGGCGGCGTGATTTACTCCGCCTGCGGCGGCACGTTCAATCTGGTCGGAGGCACAATCTCCGGCAACAAAGCAAACAACGGCGGCGTAGTCTACGCTACATCCGGCGGTGTGGTCAACTTGACCGGCGGCACGATCACCGGCAATAAGGCCACGAAGGGCGACGGCGGCGTCATCAACATGGCAGGCGGTACGGTCACCATCTCCGGCGCAAAGCTCACTGGCAATACGTCCAGCCAGTACGGCGGCGCGGTCTATCTCTACAATGGCGTAACGGTGACTATGACCGGCGGCGAGATCAGCAGCAATCAGGCGGCCAGCGAGGGCGGCGCGGTGCATGTGTACGGCACATCCACGTTTAACCTCTCCGGCGGCAAAATCACCGGGAACTCGTCTGTGGACGGCGGTGCAATCTACCTTAACCGCGAACCGTCCGTACTGAATATGTCCGGCGGCGTTATCAGCGGAAATACCGCCACGGGCAACGGCGGCGGCGTCTATATTTACCGCTCCGGCTCGATCTGCAATCTCTCCGGCGGTACAATCGAAAACAACACGGCGGGCAGCGGCGGCGGAATTTATGTAAATCCCAGCAATTCCGGCCAGCTGAAGCTCAGTGGTGCGCCCACTGTGAGAAACAACACTGTCTCCGGTGCGGCAAACAACGTCTATCTGCCCTCCGGCAAGACGCTGTCCATCGTCAATGCTATGACGGACGGCGCGCGGGTTGGCATCACCACGGCGAACAAGAACTATCCCGTGGCGTTCTCCAATGCCTATGGCAGCAATTACGAGAGCAGCTTCTCCTCGGACGATGCGGACGCCAGCGCGGAATACAACACTGGCGACCAGAAGCTGTATCTCGTTGCGAAGCAGTATGACATTACGGTTGAGATTGAGGGTAACGGCGCCGCGTTTGCAACGCCTGCACGCGCGGCGGCGAATACTGAGATTACTCTGACGGCCACGCCCACCGCGGACAGCCACTTCAACGGCTGGCAGGTGGTGGAGCCGCAGAACCTCACCCTGGACGGCAATACGTTCACCATGCCCAAGAGCACCGTGACCGTCAAGGCGACCTTTGCGCTGCACAGCTTCACGGCAGAAGTTGCCGAGGAGCAGTACCTGAAGTCCGGTGCAACCTGCACGGAACAGGCGGAGTACTACAAGTCCTGCTCCGTCTGCGGCCTGAGCTCCAAGGGCACAGCCGATGAAGCGACCTTCTTCGCCGGCAACATCCTCGGTCACGACTGGGGCGCATGGACGTCCAACGGTAACGGCACGCACACCCGCGTCTGCTCCAGAGATGCAAGCCACACGGAAACGGACAACTGCTCTGGCGGCACAGCTGACTGCAAGAACAGAGCTATCTGCGAGACCTGCGGCGGCGAGTACGGTAACCTTCTGCCGCATACCTTCACGGCTGAAGCAGCAACAGAACAGTACCTGAAATCTGCCGCGACCTGCACAGAAAAAGCAGTCTACTACAAATCCTGCACCGTCTGCGGTCTGAGCTCCAAGGGCACAGCCGATGAAGCGACCTTCTTCGCCGGCAACATCCTCGGTCACGACTGGGGCGCATGGACGTCCAACGGTAACGGCACGCACACCCGCGTCTGCTCCAGAGATGCAAGCCACACGGAAACGGACAACTGCTCTGGCGGCACAGCTGACTGCAAGAACAGAGCTATCTGCGAGACCTGCGGCGGCGAGTACGGTAACCTTCTGCCGCATACCTTCACGGCTGAAGCAGCAACAGAACAGTACCTGAAATCTGCCGCGACCTGCACAGAAAAAGCAGTCTACTACAAATCCTGCACCGTCTGCGGTCTGAGCTCCAAGGGCACAGCCGATGAAGCGACCTTCTTCGCCGGCAACATCCTCGGTCACGACTGGGGCGCATGGACGTCCAACGGTAACGGCACGCACACCCGCGTCTGCTCCAGAGATGCAAGCCACACGGAAACGGACAATTGCACCGGCGGCACAGCCTCCTGTACGATGAAAGCTGTCTGTGAGGTTTGTAAAGCGGAATACGGTGAAAAAGATCCTGAACATCACGCGGAAGGCTGCGAACTTGAATGGGTCGTCACCGAGACCGAGCATGAGCAGAAATATTCGCTTTGCGGCAAAGTGACCATTGCAAAGGAAAAGCACACCTTTGGCGATTGGACGATCACCCAAAGGCCAACGTTAAATCGGGATGGTGAAAAGGAACGTATCTGTCAGATTTGCCAGTACAAGGAGACGAAAACAATTCCCGCCACAGGCAGCAATTACAGCTACTACACCATCAAGGCAACGGCCGGAACTGGCGGCTCCATTTCTCCCTCCGGCAATGTCAGCGTCCGCGAGGGCCGGGATCAGGCCTTTACCATCACCCCGGATAAGGGCTATGCTGTCGCCAACGTCAAGATCGACGGCAGGAGCATCGGCGCAGTGAAGTCCTACACCTTTGAGAATGTCCGCAGAAACCATACCATCGAGGTCAGCTTTGCACGGGCAAACGAATTTATCGACGTTCCGGCGGGCAGCTATTTCTACGAGGCCGTTATGTGGGCAGTCGAAAACGGCGTCACCACCGGTGTCAGCGCAAATCGCTTCGACCCGAACGGTGCCTGCACCCGTGCGCAGGCCGTGACCTTCCTGTGGCGTGCCGCCGGAAGCCCGGCGCCGAGATCGCGCACCATGCCGTTTACCGACGTTCCCGCGGGCAGCTACTACTACGATGCGGTGCTGTGGGCGGTAGAAAACGGCATCACCAAGGGCACCAGCGACACCACGTTCAGCCCGGATGACACCTGCACCCGCGCCCAGATCGTCGCGTTCCTGTGGCGCTCTGAAAAATCCCCGGCAGCGGGCAGCCGCAATCCGTTCGCGGATGTGAAGTCCACGGCCTACTACGCCGATGCGGTGCTGTGGGCGGTCAGGGAGGACATCACCAAGGGAACCACCAGCACGACCTTCAGCCCCGACGCGGATTGCACCAGAGCGCAGATCGTAACCTTCCTCTGGCGCTGCAAAAAGTGACCGGCTGACATACGGCCAAGCAGCAAGACCGCTGACATGACCACATAAGTGAACAATGGACAGCGCAGCGGATAGGCTTTTCACCTTGACGCTGCGCTGTTCTCTTTTCGCCGCAGGAAACAAATTGTATTGACATTTTGAGCTGCGCCGCTATCCCATCGCGGCAAGGAGACAGCATGCTGCCGGAAGTATGACAAGGCCAACAGCGGCAATCAGCGGCTGGTGGTCATGGCGAAGCTGCTGCCGGAGGGCGCAACCGCACAGGACTTCACTGTGTCCCTTGTGGAGAATCCTGAAATGCCCTAAAAGAAATCAGAATACGACGATAGCCTAAGTGATTGTATTCCCTGCGTGGTTTCATCTTTAGCGCGGAAATAAGTGTCGATTTCGGCACTTGTTTGAATGCCCGGAAAACGAACCAAAAGCCTCTGTCGATGCCCGTTTTGGGTGTCGGCAGAGGCTCTTTTTGTATAAGTGATTGCGGAAAATACTTATGAATCACCCGTTTCCCAATGATTCCAATGCCAGCAAGAATTTCCGCGACGGATAAGCCCATCAGAACGCCAGAAACAAAGCCCTGCACGTCTGTTCCTCCGGTGGTCTTGGATATGGCACCGCAGGCAATGCCGAGAACGATAAGAACAAGACCGTAAAGAATGCCCTTCTGACGCTCCAACTCCTGCGTGCGGCGCAATAGGTCGAGGATCTGCGCATCGTCATAGACGCGCACACTGCTATCAGCCGCATCCTCGCCGTCCATCAGTTCCGGAAGCGTCACGCCGAGCGCGTCGCAGAGCGTTTGAATGATGCTGTAATCCGGCATACACTTCCCGTTCTCCCACTTGGAGATGGCATTGTTCGACACACCGAGCTTTTCTGCTAACTGTTCCTACGTGAGATTCTTCGTCCGCCGCTTCTGTGCAATATAGCTGCCGATGGTTGTTTGATTCATTTTGAAAACCTCCTCGTCTTTTGGATGTCTCAAGCATACAGAGGAAGATGGAACGATGACATCCCTCTGTGGTAGAAAACGAGGGGAACCGGTCAACGAAGTGCTTTTGTGGGACAAACTTTCGTGCATTCATAGCAGAGAATGCACTCCGTTCCGTTTTTCCGCTTGCGGGATTCTTTGTTGACCTCCACGTTCATGGGACAGACCCTCAGACACTTTCCGCAATGAATGCACTTATCCTCATCGCAGTGGACGCGCAGCAGAGAAAAATAGCTCATAGGCTTGAGAAAAATCGTAATCGGACACAGATACTTGCAGAACGCACGATTATCTTTGAATAGGAAGGCAAACACAAACCCGGCAATGTAATAAAGCGCATTCCCGGCAAGGAAAAGCCAGAACATAATTTGCTCCAAATGCGCCACCTTCATCAGAAACAATCCGGACACCAATGCCAGAGACAGAGCAAACATCACATAGCGTAGGATACCCAGTTTTTCTTTTCGCGGCTTCTGCGGCTGTTTGTAAGGCAGAAAGTCCAGCACCATCGCTGTCCAACAGGCGTAGCCGCACCAGCCACGCCCAAAAAGCAACGGTCCAAAAATCTTTGCAACCGCGTAGTGGATGGTCGCTGCTTCAAAAACGCCAAGAAACAGGTAGTACCAGAACCCTTCGATCTGCATATTCTCACGGGAAATCACGCCAAGGTATAGCAACATATAGCTGCCCACTGCCAACTGGACAAAATGGCGGGCATAACGTTTCCCGGCAGTAAAAAGTGCCGTCCCCAATCCAAGGCAGGATCCGATATAGCTGAAATTCAGCAGATAGAACAGATTATCCTTTGTGAGCCACAGCGTAACCGCCACTGCTTCGAACAGCAGAAACAGCATCATGGACGGCACATATCTGCGAAGTCCGTTATTACTTTTTATCGTCGCTTTTTGTGTTTGATTGTCCGGAGCGCTTTTATCTGGTTTCATTGTCAATTTCCTCCGGGATAGGTTTTCCCTGTTGCTGGGCAGCATTCGGCAAACGAAATACCAAAATCGCCTTGGCAGAATTTGTGACCGAAAACGTCATCAGCTCCCATCCCTCCTGTGCGCGTTCATTCGCTGTTCTTTCAATAGCCGCTGCCATTTCCTTTGCCTTGGGTGCATAGTCGATCACGATTGTCTTGTAGGTCATACTGGTCACCTCGATTCGCAGAATTTCTTCAACCACACAAAACTGTTGTATTTTTATATTCATAATTAAGTGTAGCAGACAAATGAAAAAATGCAACCACATTCTGGTAAAGCATTGGTAAAATACGCAATGAGCCTCTGTCGATGCCCGTTTGGGGTGTCGGCAGAGGCTCTTTTTTTACGACATATTCAAAATAGCAGACAGCAGCTCTTGAACCTGTTGCCGGTATTCCGGCTTTATATCCGAAATACGTCTGGCAAGCGCAAGGGCTTCCGCTTCTGGCTCATCGGTCCCAAAGATAATTCGGTCCGCACTGACGCCCAGCAAACGGCAAAGACGCTGCAAGGCTTCAAGAGAAATACCGGAAGCACCACGCTCAATAGCGCTCAGGTGATTCGGCGTCATGCCAAGCATTTCTGAGAGCGTGTCCTGCGTATAGCCCGCCTGTTCTCTTGCCACTTGAATATTGCCGCCGATTTCAATATTGATGTCCTTCTTCTCTCGCATAGCCTCACCACCTTTGCATTTAGTGTACCTAACGGCGGTGTCATTATCCACGGTACGCCGTCGTTGATTTTACTAACGACAATGCGTTGACTGTCCGTGATGAGGGTGATAGAATGGAGTTACCTACCAAAAGAGTGAAAGAAGGGGTGTCATGTCGCGCATTATTGAGTTTAGAAAGTCTGCTCAAAAAGCTGAAAAGCAATCCGTTCAAGGCAAGACTTGTGCGTTTACCGGTCATAGACCGCAGAGTCTTCCGTTCGGCTTTGATGAATCCGATAAGCGTTGTACTTCTTTGAAGTCTGTTATGCGGGATCAGATTGTAACACTCATCGAGAACGAGGGCGTCACGCATTTTATTAACGTGCCACGTTTGCTCCTGCTGTGCGCGTGCTTGCCTGCGCGCCGTTTCGTCGCCTGAAATGCCCTACGCCTTGCCGACGACGGCGATGCTTTGGATGCAGTCATCGACAAGCTCGTTGTTCCCGTTCTTCCGCAGTTGCGCGATGGCCTCGTTCGCCAACTGTTCCTGCAGCGCTCTTGCATTTTCAATTGTCATCTTGAATCCTCCTATCAGGAGAGTCCTCAAATAAGAACGCCACGCTTTGTAATGTTTGTATGAAGCAGTGTCTCTCCAATGCATGATTCTCTGGGAATAAGGATTAGCGTTGAAGAGAAGTGCAGTGCAATTTTCGCAAGCAGCGGAAATCGCTTGCTGCAACGAGCGGAGAAAGTGCAACGTGTAAACGCCCCTTGAACCAACAGGGATTCTGCTCCTTCTCTTTATACGGTGTCTTCATAATCTCATAGCAGTTTGATTTTACATTCACGGCAGCAAATGCGTTATCTGAGGCGTCTCTACAGCTCAAGGGGCATTTTATACGTCAGCGTCAATTGCCCACTGGCATTCTCATAGGCATCGCCGTATGTAAAGCCGCAGCCCATGGAGCCTGGAAGCACGGATTTTCTAAAAATGTCCATCTCCTTGTAGGGCGAACGACTGATCCGTTCTTCAATGGCGGATGTTGTCTTGGCCGAGCTGCGGGACAGGGTCAGCGTCGGAGACAGCTTCACCAGCATATTACTTCCAAACACCAGCGCCACTGTCACCGGGAAAAACTTGCTGACGCGGCGGCGCGGCCATGCAGCACAGCTACTGCACGGATATTCCTTGGGGCGAAGCCCAACCCGGCGATCTGGTCTTTTATCCGGATGATTCCCGCGTCGGCATCGCTGGAGGCACAGACGCAGACGGCAATCTGCTGATCGTCCATTGCAGCGGCGGTGCGAACGGCGCGGTTATTACTGGTTCGGCGGGGTTTACGGCAGTGGCAAGTCCGAATTTGTTTAAAGCATAAAATCTACGGTGAGATACATTGCACAAAGCAATGTATCCCACCGGAAGAACCATGCTGCCCGTTCTGACAGGACTTACGTTTTTTTGCAACAATGCACGTCTGAGTCACAGCTAGTACAAATCTCCATCTATCACTTCAAATAGATCCATCCCAGCGATTTCTTCATGCGAAAGTATGTTCTCAAGTACATAGCTATCTTCATTAAAATATAGAATCTACTGAAAAGAACGTCTCATAACAAACTACTTTTTCCGTTTGATCTATCTGCGCTTCCGTGTCAGTTGCGTTTCCATTTGATGCAGCCACAGCAGGAAAACTAAAAACAAAATATCGTTGCTTTGTTTTCATTTTTTCCTCCTGCTTTATGCGATGGAATTCTTATAGCTTATTCCCTCAATCCCTCCGGCTCCATTTGCGTTACGATCACGGCCTGTGTCGCAGCAATCGCTTCCTGCCACTGCTCGGCTCCGGGCGGGCAGGCCACATACAGAAGCGCCCCCTCCGGCTGCAGCGGCAGGTTGTGCCAGATGTTCGATATTGCAAACGGCAGCGGGGCCTTGACAGTGGCGCGGAGCTGATACAGCCCGCTGCCTTCTTCAAATCGGACGCCATACTTAGACGGACAGACGTAACCGTCCGCGCTCCAGCCGCGATCTATACACACGTCATCCAGCTTGACCCACGCATCGCTTCCCTCCGGCGCGATGGAGAACTCGTACCAGCCCACGTTGTCCGCGCCAAAGTAGAATTCCAGATCTCCGCAGACGCTTTCTCCAACAGGGGCGTCTGCGTTTGCGCTCAGGGCGGTGGTGCCGCATTTCTGACGGCGTCCCTCCGGCCAGTTTTTCGGGCATTCGCCGCAGCGGGCGAAGCTTTCCACCAGCAGCAGTTCTTCCCCCGCGCACCAGGCAGACTGCCACGCCGCTGATCCCGGCTGCCTGTACACCCGAAGCAGGGTGTGATCGTCCGTGATGCAAATGTCGTGCCATGTGGCCGTGACTTTGTTGGTTTCTTCCCGATGAAGCTGATAGCGCGTACCTTCCGCGTCTGCGTCAAGGGGAACGCGAAGCAGACGGTAGCCTTCGCCGTGGATTTTCTCGTTTTCACACAGGCCATCGCTTGCCTCCGCGCTCACGGCGATCCAATCCTCGCAGCCCTCCGGGGCAAGGAAATAGCTGGCCGCCTCCTCGTTCGGCAGGGCAACATAGCAGCAGTCGATGACCTCCGGCCCCGCTTCGGCGGGATCGCCCTCCTGGAAAAACCAGCTTTGCGGGCAGTCGGCGCAGCGCCGCATGGGCAGAAGCTCCGGCAGCTGCTTACCCGTCTTCGGGTCGCTTCCCACGACGAGCAGCGTTGTCTGATCCTTGATCTCAAGCGACCATAGCTCCTGCACCTCAGCGGGCGTCACCCCGACCGTCGTAGTCCTGAGCTGATAGCGTCCGTCTGCTTCATCCGAGAAGCGGAATCCGAACTTTGAAATATGCGAGGGCTGCTGATGCACCCGGCTGTGCTCCTCTGACTGGCCGCAGGTTCCCAGCCAGCGCGCCTCGTCGAGCTTCTGCCAATCGTCGCTGCCCTCGGGGGCGATGGAGAATTCATAATCGCCGATGTCCGCTGTGGCAAAGAAGTATACCAGATCGTAGTCCCCGTCGCTTTCAGGAGAGAGAAATGACGGATCTTCTGCCTGTTCCGGTTTGGCTGGGCGCGCTTGCGGCGTAGGCTGTGCCTCAGTGGGCTGCTCCACCCCTGACGGTTGCTGCACAGCAATATCTAGCTGCGCACTACGACTTTGTTGATGGCAACCGCTCAGCATCAACACCGCAATCACAAGCAGCAGGAGACACATCACACTTTTTCGCTGCAGAGTAACGACTCCTATCATAAAACATACCTCGCGATCATTCTGTCTCATGACCTGTGCTGGTCAATCCTGGCATATTTCCGTAATAGCCACAGACCAGACAAGTCCCCATACCACCGACTTGTGCGTAGTGACTTCCGTAAAGATAAGTCCCGCACGCTGTGCATGCTCCTCTGTGCTGCGTCGAGGAATATGGCTTCCAGACATTCACATTATGCGGACAAATAATAAAATCCAAGTAGGGGAACGTTTGTGCAAATCCACTCCATGTCACATGTGAAATTGCTACAGTGCCGTTATCAGGCCAGTTTGCATGGTAGATGATAACGCCAGTGCTGTCTCTGCCAACCAAAATCATTGTATGCTCATCTGACGTGCTGCCGCTGTAGCTAACTCTGAGCAGCGTTCCAAGAGCAAAAGACTGAAGCTTGTTCTTTATTTGCGTTTGAGTATAGTTTCCGATATACTCAAAACCCTGAGAGCATTTTGCACCACTGCTTCCAAATAAGTAGTCATAGATATAGAGCCCAAATCCGTGGCATTGTGAACCTGTACCAAAACTCGTGCAGGTCGATCCACTATATGTGCCGCCTGCGGGATATTGCGCGTTAGGAATGCTTTTTCCGTTTATGGTGGTTGTATAGTTTGACCGATCTGTGAGGCCAACACTTGTTGCCGCAATGGAGTTCTTTCTTAATAAATTTCATGTTCTCACCTTCTACAATTCAAATGATACCATGAAAAAAATGACTGCGCAAGGTCTGTTGCAGAAAGGCAATAATATCACGAAAAAACGCAGAAAATAATAGTAACGCAAATTTTTCAAAATAATTTGCATAAAATAATTGCTATACAGAATTATTTTGTTGCATTGTGTTCCTTTGGAGGTTTGCGCATGATATCATTGCGTTGCAGTGGTTTGTATGGAAATAAATAAAAGACTAATTGGAATACGCATCATGCAACGTCGAAAGGCGCTAGGCTTGACGCAAGAGGAATTGTCCGAGCAAATCGGGCTATCGAAGAACCATCTGTCAAACATTGAGCGCGGTATTTATTTGCCAACGACGCAGGCCGTTATGCAGATTTGTACAGCGCTGGGTGAAACGCCGGATTACTATCTCATTGGAAAGATATCGACAAGCAAGACAAGCCCGCTAATATGTGTCAAGCTCCAAAACCGCTTGTTGAGGAATTTCCCCAAACCCTTTTGAACGCAGAATTTTATTCTGCGGCTATGCGTTCTGAGAACGATTCTGACCACGACCGGCTCAACGCTGGCCGTGGTCCTTTCCTTTTTAAACAATCAGATTTCTGCTTTCTGCGTTGTCTCTCGGCTAAAGTATGCCCTTCAAGCTGCGCCGTAGTGTCATGGCGCTGGTGACAGCAAAAGTGCGGACGTTCCCCTTGGCGGGGAGCGTCCGCTTTGCTATTTGTCATCGGTTATTACATACAAATTCGACGTGCGGCTGCCGTTTTCGCGGTAACGGTTTTCGCGCCGGATGTATCCGGCGTGCTCCAGATCATTGAGCGCCCTTTGCACTGTGCGCGGCGAGAGGTGCAGGTCGCGGGCTATGGTTTTCACCCCCGGCCAGCAACTCCCGCCGCCTGCGCGGTCGCGGAGGTACATATAGACCGTCCGCGCCCGGTGCGGCAGGTCTGGATCAGCATAGATGGAGCCGAAGAAGCTCATTTCTCACCGTACTGCGCCAGCAAACGAGTGCCAACCGCATATACGGACACTGTCCCTCGTATGGGTACCAGCTGCACTGGATAGTCGGCGGTGGGTCCGGATGCGACCGCAGCGGCGGTGCGTGGAAATGCGGCCGCCAATATTCTTCTTGACTGTGCTTCATGAAATTCCTCCCTGAACGCAAAAAAGCCGGGACTTCTGAAAAGAAATCCCGGCTCTCTGCGAAATATTACATTGTCTGCTCCATTGTGGGGTGTTGATTCCGTTCCTGCTGTGGCAGAAGCAGCTCGATCTGCTCCTGTACACTTTGGAGCTGCTTTTCTTCGGCATACGAGAGCGTCGCGTCATCCTCCAGCGCAAACGCACACGCATTCCGGATCACAGCAAGCTGCTCGTCTGAAAAGAGGCGCTGTCTCTCCACCAGACCGGCGCGGACAGCGAAGTCCTGCTTTGCCGCTTCGTAGTTTTCCATGAAATAATGCCCAGCGTGGACGCCCTGCCGGTCAAAGTCCCATTCCCACGTCACGAACCGAGCGCCCTTTTTGCCGAGCTGCCCAGCCAGCACCGCGTCACCAAAATCCGCAAGTACCTTGTAGGTATCTTCAAGGCCAACAGCTTTCAGCACAGGCGCACGTTCAAAGATCCGCATATACTCTTTGACATGCCCGGCAGTCTGTATCACCGTTCGAAGCTGCCGGTCTTCGTCCGTACCTCGGATATCGTCAGGGGAGAAGCGGACGGTTCCGTTTGCATCGACCGTGCAGAGCAGCTTTCCGTTCCAAGAAGCGTGGATCAGATCGTCCGCTTCCAGCGTTGCCTCCACCTGCGCCATACGGAGCTGATGTTCCGTTTCCCACAAAAACTGCTCTTTCTGGCTTGATTTTTCTTCGTTCATAAGTTCCTCCATTTTCAACGCCCTTTTTGAGCGCAAAAAGGCGCTGGTCATTGGTTCGTGAAAACCAACAATCCAGCGCCTATAACTTTGTGAAAGATTTTTCTTCGATTTTCTCTGATTTCAGTTCCAACCAGCCGCCGAAAAAGGGCGCTGGCAGCAATATTTCCCTTAAATATGGAAAAGCAGAGGTTCAAACCCTGTTTGGACCTCTGACGCGCGTTTATTGAGCCATGGAGTTTTTAGAAAATTTTCGGCCTTGAAAAGCTGAAAACACTATGGAACGACTGGCTTTTTTGCCAATTGATCCATAGTGTTCAGCTTACTTGGTGGAGACTAATGGACTCGAACCATCGACCTCCTGCGTGTGAAGCAGGCGCTCTAACCAGCTGAGCTAAGCCTCCGTTGCGCAGTTATTATAACAGCTCCCGCGGAAAAAATCAACCAGAATTTACTCCGGAGGCAAACTTTCTGCCAGATGCAGCAGCATGGGGCGCGTATTGTCCTCCGGATGGAGCAGGACGTGCGCCAGAAGCGCGTTCAGCACCCTTCCGATCTGAGGGCCGTGCAGCGCCGGAAAATCGCGGCCGCCGACGGCGAGCTGGCGGAGCGTAACGCATTCGCCGCCCGCGCGGATGTCCTCCAAAGTCGGGACGGTGCCGGAGAGCGCTGCTGCAGCGGCCGCAGCGTCCCAGCCGTGGGCGGCGATGCAGCGCTTGAGCGCGAGGCGGCTCATGTCCGGGGCGTATGCGCCCGCTGCCGCGTCGATCAGCGCGCAGAGCTTTCCCGGCAGACGCAGCCGGACGGGATCGAGCGCGGGACACAGGAGCTTCAGTCCCGTCCAGCGGACAGGCGCCTGCGCCGGAAGCGCCGCCAGCCAGTCGAGCGGCGGAAGCTGGTCGAGCCCGACAGGGCAGAGGAGACCGTCGGATGCCATTGCCTGCAAAAGCTGCGGACGCGGAGAGAGCAGCGTTTTTTCCAGCTCATCGCGGATGCGCTCCACGGAAAGCGCGGCGGTCAGGGACGCACAGGCGGAAATGGCGGCGGAGGTCTCCGCCGCGGGCGTGAAGCCGAGCTGGGCGCAGAAGCGGTAGGCGCGGAGCATCCGCAGCGCATCCTCGCGAAAGCGAGCTTCCGCGTCGCCGACGCAGCGGAGAATGCCGGCCCGAAGATCCTGCTGCCCGCCAAAAAGATCTGTGACGCGCCCGGACAGATCCATCGCCATGGCATTGACGGTGAAATCGCGGCGGGAGAGATCCTCCTTGAGCTGCGGAACAAAGCGCACCTCAGACGGGTGGCGTCCGTCAAGATACGCGCCCTCCGTGCGAAACGTCGTGACCTCGGCCTGCGCGCCGTCCAGAAGCACGGTGACGGTTCCGTGGCGGATGCCGGTCGGGATGCAGTGCGAAAAGAGCGCCATGACCTGCTGGGGCAGGGCAGAGGTCGTGATGTCCCAGTCATGGACGCGCCGGCCGAGCAGACGGTCACGCACGCATCCGCCGACATAATACGCCTCAAACCCGGCGGCATTCAGCGTTTTCAGGATCATATCCGGCTTTTTTGCGTCCATAACGGCGTGACTCCCTTCCCAACGGCGATTTTCCGAAAAACTGCTTGTGTTTGCGGTAAAAACAGTATATAATACGGTCTTAGTGCTCATATTGATTATAGGGGCTTGCGCCCATATCTGCAATAGAAATCTCCTGACAGGAGGACCTTTTTGATGACAACTGCATCTGCCAGTAATAAAATCGGAGAATATCTGCGACCGGGAAAATGCGCGCATCTGGTCGGTATCGGCGGCGTTTCGATGCGGCCGCTGGGGCTCGTCCTGCGCAGCATGGGGATGAAGATCTCCGGCTCGGACATGAATGCCTCCGTTTCGCTGGAGGAGCTGATCGCAAACGGCATTACGGTCCACATCGGCCACAGCGCCGACAACATCATCGGCGCCGACTGCGTCATCCGCACGGCGGCGGCGCACAACGACAACCCGGAGATCGCGGCGGCGCGCGCGGCGGGCATCCCGATCTTTGAACGCGCACAGGCCTGGGGCTACATCATGCGCGCCTATCAGAACGCGGTCTGCGTGGCGGGAACACACGGAAAGACCACCACGACCTCGATGCTGACGCATATCTTTATTGAGGCACAGCGCGACCCGACCGTGATGATCGGCGGCTATCTGCCGCTTCTGCAGGCGTGCCACCGCGTGGGCAAGGGCGATACGATCCTTCTGGAGAGCTGTGAATACTGCAACTCGTTTTTGAACTTCTTCCCGACCACGGCGGTCATTTTGGACGTGGATGCGGATCATCTGGACTTTTTCAAGGATCTGGCGGACATTCAGCACTCCTTCCGCCGCTTTGCACAGCTCGTTCCGGCAAATGGTCAGATCGTTGCAAACGGCGACGATGCGAACACAGCCGAGGCGCTGCGCGGGATGGACTATGTGACGTTCGGCTTCCGCACGGAAAACCGCGTCCACTGGGCAAACGTCTCGCCGGACTGGCGTACCTTCGACATCGTCTGCGATGGAAAGACCTACTGCCGGGTGTCGCTCGGCGTGCGCGGACGGCACAATGCGCTCAACGCGCTGGCGGCCGCGGCGGTCGCATGGCTCTACGGCATTGCGCCGGAGGCTGTGGAGCGCGGGCTGCACGAATTTACCGGCGCGGGCAGACGGCTTGAATACAAGGGCCGTTTCAACGGCGCGGACATTTACGATGACTATGCGCACCATCCGCATGAGCTGCACGCACTTCTGGAGACGGTGAAGACGATGGGCTACAGCCGCATCCTGTGCGCCTTCCAGCCGCACACCTACAGCCGCACCAAGGCGCTGTTCAAGGACTTCGTTGCGGAGCTGCGGACGGTGGATGTGGCGATCCTGACCGATATCTATGCCGCGCGTGAGCGCAATACCACCGGCATCACATCGCAGGATCTCGTAAACGCCATTCCGGGCAGTGTTTACTGTCCCTCGCTGCCGGAGCTGACGGCGTGGCTGCGCGAAAACGCGCACCCGGGCGACCTCATTCTGACGGTTGGCGCGGGCGACGTCTATAAGGCGGGCAACGCCCTTCTTTCCGATCAATAAATAAAAGACCAGCAGGCTGCCGTGATCCGGCAGCTTGCTTTTTCATGCCCTAGCCGAGGAAGGCGTCCAGCAACATCATGATGCCGAAGCCGAGCGCGAAGAAAAGTGCACCGAGTCTGGCCTTCCCGCCCTGCGACAGCTCCGGGAGCAGCTCCTCCACCACGACATAGAGCATCGCGCCGGCGGCAAAGCTCAGAAGATAGGGCAGCGCCGGAACGACAATGCCCGCCGCCAGCAGCGTCAGCACCGCGCCGATCGGCTCGACAGCGCCGGACAGGACACCGCACCAGAAGGCCTTCGACTTTTTCATTCCGGCCGCACGCAGCGGCATGGAGATGATCGCGCCTTCGGGGAAGTTCTGGACCGCGATGCCGAGCGAGAGCGCCATCGCGCCCGCGGCGGTGATCTGCGCGTTTCCTGCGAGATACCCGGCGTAGACCACGCCGACGGCCATGCCCTCCGGGATGTTGTGGAGCGTGACGGCGAGCACCATCATCGCGGTGCTGCCAAGTCCTGCGGCGCGGTTTTCCGCATCGGGAGGCGGAACCACCACGTCGAACAGCCGCAGAAGCAGGATGCCGGCCCAGAACCCCACCACTGCCGGCACAAAGGCGAGGCGGCCCATTGCGGCGGCCTGACGGATGGAGGGGACGAGCAGACTCCCCATCGACGCGGCGACCATCACGCCCGCGGCAAAGCCGCTCAGCGCGCACTGCACTGCGGGGCCGAGAGATTTTTTCATGAAGAACACGCACGCCGCGCCGAGCGACGTCCCGAGAAACGGAATGAGGATCCCGTAGAAAACTGCCATTTGTGAACTCCTTTCTCGCTGGTCCGGTCGGAGAAGACCTGCCGTACCGCGTGCGGCGGACGGGGACGCTTCGACACATTCCATTGTATGCGGCGCCTGCCGGAAGGTACATGGCGGGCGCTGCCGTCCTGCCTCAGAAGCGGGGCGGCGGTCGGCAGACCTGAAAAAACCATAAAACGGGAACAAAACCGAACGCGAAACGATTCGCGATATGGATATATATGTAAGTTTTAGAAACATCAAAACTTTAAATTAACGATGAAATGAACAAGAATGCACGGAAAGCGCTCTGACGATGGAAATTAGAAACGTTTTTCTGCGTGGAAATTATAGTATAAATCGATAAAAAGCCATGGGCAAATTGGCGATTTCGCTGAAATATGCGCGAAAGGGGAAAATACGATGAAAAAGCCCTTGAAATTCTATTAAATTTCTGTAAACTAGAGGTGCAGCTGATTGGTATGGCTGCAAAAAACGGCCTGCTGCATGTCCGTGCGGCAGGGAAATACTATAGGAGGATTTTTTTCATGAAAAAGATCATTGCATTGCTTCTGGCTCTCGTTCTCGCGCTGTCCATGGTCGCGTGTGCGAGCACCAAGACCGACGACGGCAAGGCCAACACGGATGCCAACACCAACGCCGACGCCAACACCACCACCGACACCAACGCTGACGCCAATGCCGATGCCAACACCACCGACAGCGCTCTGCGTGTAGGCGTTTTCTACTACACCTTCGCTGACACCTACATCTCCAGCGTCCGTACCGCTCTGGACGCCGAGCTCACCAATCTGGGTGTTACCTTCAACAACTTTGACGGCAACAACAACCAGACCACGCAGAACGAGCAGATCCAGACGGCTGTCACCGACGGCTACAACCTGCTGATCGTCAACATGGTCACGTCCGGCTCCCCCGACGTTGCCAACGAGATCATCTCCCTCGCCAACGGCACTCCGGTCATCTTCTTCAACCGCGCCATCGAGGCTGACGGCGAAGAAGGCACTGTCCTGAACGCCAACGCGAACATCTGCTTCATCGGCACCGACGCTCCCGAGGCAGGTCACCTGCAGGGCAAGATGGTCGGCGAGTACCTGCTGGCCAACTGGGACACCGTTGACCTGAACGGCGACGGCAAGATCAGCTACGTCATGTTCAAGGGCGACGAGGCCAACGTTGAGGCCATCTACCGCACCCAGTTCGGCGTGGAAGACGCCAACGCCATCCTGACCGCTGCCGGCAAGCCCGAGCTCGAGTACTTCGACGCCGCTGCCACCACCAAGTATCAGGTCGACCTCGGCGGCGCATGGTCCGCACAGGCTGCTCTGGACTACATGAACACCAACCTCTCCCAGTATAACGAGGCCAACGGCAACATGATCGAGCTCGTTATCTGCAACAACGACAACATGGCTGAAGGCGCGATCTCCGCTCTGGAAGCTGCTGGCTACAACACCGGCGCTGAAGGCGTCACCGTCATCCCCGTCTTCGGTGTTGACGCGACCGACTCCGCGAAGGAGCTCATCGCTTCCGGCAAGATGACCGGTACGGTCAAGCAGGACGCCGAGGGCATGGCTGCTGCCATCGCGGCTGTCGTCAAGGCCAACGGTGAAGGCTCCACCATGGCTGACGCCATCGCTGCCACCGCTTCGCTCAATGACACGATGTACTCCGTGGCTGACGGCATCGCCAACAAGCTGTTCGTCGCTTACGCTGCGTACACCAAGTAATCGTTAACAAAGCCTTTTCAAAGGGGCGGCGGCTGCACCAGCGGCGGCCGCTCCTTCATCCAAGGTCAGATCAGGAGGAGATCAGATGGAACAAACCGTACTGCTCCGGATGACGGATATTACGAAGACCTTTCCGGGCGTCCGGGCGTTGGACAAAGTCAGTCTGGAAGTTAAGGCCGGTACCGTTCACGCCCTGATGGGTGAAAACGGCGCGGGAAAATCGACGTTGATGAAGTGCCTGTTCGGTATTTACAACAAAGACAGCGGCCACATTTATCTGGAAGGACGCGAAGTGAATTTTTCCAGCAGCAAGGAGGCGCTGACAAACGGCGTCGCCATGGTGCATCAGGAACTCAATCAGGCGCTCAAGCGGACGGTTATGGACAACCTCTGGCTTGGCCGCTACCCGAAGATCGCGGGCTTTGTCGTCGATGAGGCGAAAATGTACCGCGATACCGTCGCCATTTTTGACGAGCTTGGCATCCACGTCGATCCCAAGCGCGTCATGAGCACGATGCCGGTCTCGCAGAGACAGATGGTGGAGATCGCCAAGGCTGTTTCCTACAACTCGAAGGTCATCGTTTTCGACGAGCCGACCTCCTCCCTGACTGAGGAGGAAGTCGAGCATCTGTTCCGCATCATCAACATGCTGCGCGACCGCGGCATGGGAATCATCTACATTTCGCATAAAATGGCGGAGATCAAGCGCATCTCCGACGAGATCACCGTCATGCGCGACGGCCAGCACGTTGCGACAAGACCTGCTGCTGAGCTGGAGATGAACGACATCATCCGCCTCATGGTCGGCCGTGAGCTTGGCAACCAGTTCCCTCCGAAGACGAACAAGCCCGGCGAGGTCCTCCTTGAGGTCGAGCATCTGACGGGCCAATACAACAATCTCCGCGATGTCTCCTTCACCGCTCGCCGCGGTGAGATCGTCGGACTCGCCGGCCTGGACGGCAGCGGCCGTACCGAAACGCTGGAGACCATGTTCGGTGTCGCGACCCGAAAGGGCGGCACCATCAAGCTGGACGGAAAGGTCTGCAAGAATCTCACTCCGCGTCAGTCGATCAAGAACCACTTCGCTCTGCTCACCGAGGAGCGCCGTGCGACCGGCATTTTCGGACTCCTGAGCATTCGGGAGAACACCGTCATCTCCAGCCTCGGCAAGCATAAGCGCCTCGGCTTCATCCTCAGCAATGCGTCCATGAAGCGCGACACGCAGTGGTCGATCGATGCGATGCACACCAAAACGCCGTCTCAGGAGACGCAGATCCGCAGTCTGTCCGGCGGCAACCAGCAGAAGGTCATCATCGGCCGCTGGCTTCTGACCGACCCGGATGTGCTGCTGCTCGACGAGCCGACGCGCGGCATCGACGTCGGCGCGAAGTATGAGATCTATCAGCTCATCATCGACCTTGCAAACAAGGGAAAGACAGTCCTGATGGTCTCCTCGGAAATGCCGGAGCTGCTCGGCGTGTGCGACCGTATTCTGGTCATGTCCGGCGGACAGCTTGCCGGTGAGGTGGATGCAAAAACAGCGACGCAGGAAGAGATCATGCGTCTGGCGGCAAAGTATGTATAAGGAGGCAGCGCTTTATGCCCAAGACTAATCGACTTCAACAGAGAAAAGAAGAGTATCTGAAACTTGACCGGCGCGACCGCCGCCGCTTCTGGACGGACGGCATCATGAACAACGCGCTGTATATCCTCATGGCCATCTTCATCGTCTACACGGCGATCAAGAATGAGAAGTTCCTGTCCCCCGGTTCCATCGTGAACATCATCTCCCTCGTGGCGGCTTCTCTGCCGATGGCGCTCGGCATCGCGGGCTGTATCGTCCTGACCGGTACGGACCTTTCCGGCGGCCGTGTGGTCGGCCTGACCGCAGCCATCGCGGGCGCGCTCCTTCAGGACCGCCTCATCAACCGCAAGCTCTTTGCAAACCTGCCTGAGATCACCGGCGGCTGGATCATTCTGACGATCCTCATCGTGATGGCGGTCGGCGCGATCATCGGCCTTGTCAACGGCTTCTTCGTTGCCAAGTTCAGCCTGCACCCCTTCATCGTCACGCTTGCAACGCAGCTCATCACCTACGGCCTGATCCTGATCTTCTTCATGCTCAACGGCAACAACGGTCAGCCGGTCTCCGGTCTGTCTCAGGCGTATAAGGATGTTGTTTCGGCGCCGCTGTTCCAGTTTACAACAAGCAAGGGCGTGAAGATATCCCTGCCCATGTATGTGCTATACGCCATCATTCTCTGCGCGCTGATGTGGTTCGTGTGGAACAAGACCGCCTTTGGCAAGAACATGTTCGCGGTCGGCTCCAACGCCGATGCGGCGCGTGTCTCCGGCGTCAACGTGTTCTGGACCACGGTGATGGTGCACACGCTGGCCGGCGCCATGTACGGCGTCACCGGCTTCATCGAGGGCGCACGTATCAGCTCCATCACGCAGTCTGCCGGCCTCAACTATGAGTGCGACGCCATCGCGGCCTGTGTCATCGGCGGCGTTTCCTTCGTCGGCGGCACCGGTAAGATCAGCGGCATTGTCCTCGGCGTCTTTGTTCTGCGAATCATCTTCGTGGCGCTGACGATGCTCCAGATCGACCCGTCCATGCAGTATATCATCAAGGGCGCCATCATCCTCGCGGCTTGCTCGCTGGATATGCGCAAGTACCTTGCCAAGAAATAATTTGATAGGCTGAAAAATCGGAGCTGCCGCGGGCAGCTCCGATTTTTTTCGATGAAAAGAAATGCACGCTTCGGCGCGCTGCGGCGGCGAAAGTGAAAAGGTATTCCGATTCGCAGAGAAAAGTGAATATACATGCATAATGCATGGGAAAACACGGAACTTACGATATAAAAATAACTTGAAAACAGCAGAAAATCAGATATAATAGAAACATATTTGATTATATTCATAGGAGGAAAGCCTATGGCGGTCTGTGTCAAAAGCGAGATCGGGGCGCTGAAAAAGGTGCTTTTGCAGCGGCCCGGAAGGGAATTGGAACATTTAAGCCCCAACACGTTGGAGGAGCTCCTTTTCGACGACATTCCGTATCTCTACGGCGCGCAGCAGGAGCATGACTGCTTCGCGGCCATCCTGCGCGAGCAGGGGGCGGAGGTCGTCTATCTGGAGGACCTCACGGCGGAGGTGCTCCGGCTGGACCCGGCGCTCCGCGAGTCGTTCATTCAGGACGTTGTCACGCGCGCGGGCGGAAGCGCCATCGGCTATCGCGCGGCGCTGAGCGAGTTCCTCTCCGCCATCCGTGACGAAAAGGAGCTTGTGCAGAAAACGATGGAGGGCGTGACCTACGCGGAGATCTTCCCCGGCAGATCGGACAGCCTTGCCAGCATGGTCGGTACGCGGTCGCGCTTTCTGATGCCGCCGATCCCGAACCTCTATTTTACGCGCGATCCGTTTGCCTGCATCGGACGCGGCGTCAGCCTCAACCACATGTACTCCGCCACGCGCAACCGCGAGACCATCTACGGTGGATATGTCCTCAAGCATCATCCGGATTTTGCGGGCAAGGTGCCGCTTTATTACACGTCTGAGGAGCCGTTCAGCATCGAGGGCGGCGACATTCTGAACCTCAGCGCGACCGTTCTTGCCGTCGGCATTTCCCAGCGCACGCAGCCGGAGGCGGTCGAGCGGCTGGCAGAGCATATCTTCTCGGATGAGGAATCCCAGATCGATACCATCCTTGCCTTTGAGATCCCGCGCACACGCGCGTTCATGCATCTCGACACTGTGTTCACGCAGGTCGATACCGACAAATTCTCCGTCCATCCCGGCATTCTCGACATGCTGACGCTCTATGAGCTGACCGGCAAGGGAGCCGGCCGCATCACCACGCGCGCACTGAGTGCGCCGCTGGAGGATGTGCTGAAAACGTATCTGGGCCTTGACCATGTGCAGCTCATCCGCTGCGGCGGCGGCAGCGAGATCGCGGCCGAGCGCGAACAGTGGAACGACGGCTCAAATACCTTCTGCGTCCGGCCCGGCGTCGTGGTCGTCTATGAGCGCAACTACGTCACGAATCAGATCTTTGAAGACTGCGGCGTCAAGATCCTCAAGATGCCCAGCTCGGAGCTCTCCCGAGGCCGCGGCGGCCCGCGCTGCATGAGCATGCCGCTGGTGCGCGAGAGCCTGTAAACAGTAACCATTGCGCGCACGGCAAACGGCCGCGCGGGCTGAAAACAACCAGAACAAACTGAACAAACAAAAAAAGGAGCGAATATTATGTCCGTCAACATCCGTGGAAGACACTTTCTGAAGCTGCTCGATTATACCCCCGCCGAGATCCGCTATCTGCTCGATCTGGCGAAGAATTTCAAGGACCTCAAGCGTGCCGGTACGCCGCATCGCTATCTGGAGGGCAAGAACATCGTCCTGCTGTTTGAAAAGACCTCGACCCGCACCCGCTGCTCGTTTGAGGTGGCCGGCATGGATCTGGGCATGGGCGTGACCTATCTCGATCCCGGCAGCAGCCAGATGGGCAAGAAGGAGTCCATCTCCGACACCGCGCATGTCCTCGGCCGCATGTATGACGGCATCGAGTACCGCGGCTTCAGCCAGAAGATCGTGGAAGAGCTGGCAGAAAACGCGGGCGTGCCCGTCTGGAACGGCCTGACCGACGAGTTCCACCCGACGCAGATGCTCGCAGACCTTCTGACGATCGAGGAGAAGAAGGGCTCGCTCAAGGGCCTGCATTTCACCTATTTCGGCGACGCGCGCAACAACATGGGCAACTCTCTCATGGTCGCCTGCGCGAAGATGGGCCTGCACTTCACGGCCTGCGCGCCGAAGGAGCTGTTCCCGGCGGAGGATCTGGTCGAGACCTGCAAGGAGCTTGCGGCGCAGAGCGGCGGCTCGGTCACGCTGACCGAGAGCGTCGAGGAGGGCGCAAAGGGCGCGGACGTCCTGTATACCGACATCTGGGTCTCGATGGGCGAGCCGGACTCGGTCTGGGCAGAGCGCATCAAGCTTCTGACGCCGTATCAGATCAACGCCAAGGTCATGGCGATGGCAAAGCCGGACGCGCTGTTCATGCACTGCCTGCCGTCGTTCCATGACATCAACACCACCATCGGCAAGGAGATCGCCGATAAGTTCGGCATCACCGAGATGGAGGTCTCGGACGAGGTCTTCAATTCCCCGCAGTCGGTCGTCTTTGACGAGGCGGAGAACCGTATGCACACCATCAAGGCTGTCATCTACGCAACGCTCAAGTAAGGAGGGGCAGACATGGCGTTTGAATTCCCGAAATATCACGCGCCGGACTTTACACAGGAGATGTTCCGCAGCGCGCCCGACGCGGCGTGGGCTGTGGTCGAGCACGACGGCGTTGCGCCCGAGGGCTACCACAGCACCTCCATGTATCCGGAGTATTTTAAGATCGAAGGCGAATGGCGTCTGGCAGAGGAGAGCCGCATGGACTCCAGCGTCGTCATCCGCCCCGACCAGACGCTTGCCGTCGTCGAAAACCGCAATCTGAAGGCGGGCGACCATGTGGTGCTGGGCCGCACGGAAAACGCGGAGGACGGCATTTACATGCACTGCCACGGCTTTGAGGAGCCGGGTGAGGAGCTGGACGACCAGTTCGTGTTCCGTCAGGGCCGCAGCCGCGAGACGTCCTATGCCAAGGACTACGACCGGCTGATCGAGCTTCTGCGCTACGAAAAAGACCATGGCAACATCCTGTGGGTCATGGGCCCCGCGTTTGCCTTTGACGAGGACGCGAGACGTGCCATGCAGGCGCTTGTCGAAAACGGCTATGCCCACGGCCTGATGGCGGGCAACGCCCTTGCCACGCACGATCTGGAGGGCGCGCTGCTGCACACGGCGCTGGGCCAGGACATCTACACCCAGAAGTCGCAGCCGAACGGCCACTACAACCATCTGGACGTCATCAACAAGGTGCGCCGCAGCGGCTCGATCCCGCAGTTCATTGAGGATCACAGCATCGACAACGGCATCATCTACAGCGTGGTCAAAAACGAGGTCCCGCTTGTCCTGACCGGCTCGATCCGCGATGACGGCCCGCTGCCCGAGGTCATCGGTGATGCCTATCAGGGTCAGCGTGCGATGCGCGAGCTTGTCAAGAAGTCGACCACGGTCATCTGCCTTGCCACGATGCTGCACACCATCGCGACCGGCAACATGACGCCGTCGTTCCGGGTGCTCCCGGACGGCACGGTACGGCCTGTGTATCTCTACTGCGTGGACGCGGACGAGTTTGTGGTCAACAAGCTCCTCGACCGTGGAAGTCTGAGCGCCACGACCATCGTCACGAACGTGCAGGACTTTATCACCATCGTCGCCAAGGGCCTCGGCCTTCTTTAAAAAACAGTGCCCGTGGATGCATTCTGCATCCACGGGCATTGAGCTTGTCAAAAATGTTTTTTTGACAAGCTCTCAAACGCGAACCGCGTGGCTGGGTTTGCGTTTGAAAAGGCTGCACCCGCCTGCGCGCATAATTTGTGCGCGGTTTGCGCACAAATTCCACACTTGTCGGGCGTAGCGTGTTTTGTCCGCTGTACACGCCACCGGACAAAACCGATTCACATTTTATTTCGCCGTGCGCGGCGAAACTCTACGAGGTTTTTGGCAGTCTGAGTGCCCGCTATGGGGTTCATCTGGCGCGGAGCTGCCAGAACGCGACCGCGCTCGCGGCGGCGACGTTCAAGGAGTCCACGCCGTGCGACATCGGGATGCGGACGGTGTAGTCACAGGCCGCGATGGTCTGCGGCAGAAGGCCGTCTCCCTCCGTGCCGAGCACGATGGCGAGCCGGGGCTCGTTCATGACCTGCGCATCGTCGATGGGGACGGAGCGATCGGTCAGCGCCATGGCAGCGGTCTTGAAGCCGAGCACGTGCAGCCGGTGCAGGCCGCTCTCCGGCCAGTCGGCGGCAGTTTCACCGATCTGCGTCCATGGCACCTGAAAAACAGTGCCCATGCTGACTCTGGCTGCGCGGCGGCAGAGCGGGTCGCAGCAGGAGGGCGTGACGAGAATGGCGCCGACGCCGAGTGCGGCAGCGGAGCGGAAGATCGCGCCGATGTTTGTGGAATCAACGATGTTCTCCAGCACGGCCACGCGCCGCACGTCCTTGCAGAGCGTTTCCACAGACGGATACTGCGGACGCCGCATGGCGCACAGGACGCCGCGCGTCAGCTCATAGCCCGTGAGGGCGGAGAGGACTGCTCGCTCCGCGGTGTAGACGGGAACGCCGGGACAGCGCGCCAGAAGCGGCGCTGCATCGCCGGTGATATGCCGCCGCTCCATCAAAAACGAAACGGGGCGGAAGCCTGCGTCCAGCGCACGGACGATGACCTTGGGGCTTTCGGCGATGAAAACGCCCTTTTCCGGCTCCAGACGATTGCGGAGCTGCGCCTCGGTCAGGCGCGCGAACACGTCGAGCTCCGGCGCGGAAAGACTGGTGATCTCAATGATATCTGACATAATGACACTCCATATGCCGCCGGGGTGCCCCGGCGGCGCTTTTTCAAAAAGATGATACCACAATGCTGCGAAAAACGGAACCCTTGATGGATTTTTTGCGTCGAATATGATATGATGGCTGTGGAAATGGCGGTTTACCCATCGGAACGGACATAAATACAAAGGAGGATCTGCAATGGGTCTTATCAAAGCGGCGCTTGGCGCGGCTGGCGGCGTACTGGCCGACCAGTGGAAGGAGTATTTTTACTGTGAATCGATCCCGGAAAACGTGATGGCGGTCAAGGGCCAGCGGCGCGTTTCCGGACGCAGCAGCAACACAAAGGGAAGCGAAAACATCATCTCGAACGGCTCCGTCGTCGCGGTGGCGGACGGACAGTGCATGATCATCGTCGATCAGGGCAAGGTCGCGGAGCTGTGCGCCGTGCCGGGCGAGTTCGTGTACGACAGCTCGACGGAGCCCTCCATTTTCTCCGGTCAGCTCGGCACGAGCATCGTCGGCACCTTCAAAAATATCGGCAAGCGCTTCACCTTCGGCGGCGAGCCGCCCAAGGATCAGCGCGTCTACTACTTCAACACCAAGGAGCTCATCGGCAACAAGTACGGCACGCCGTCTCCGGTGCCGTTCCGCGTTGTTGACCAGCGCGCGGGCATCGACATCGACATTGCCATCCGCTGCTTCGGCGAGTACAGCTACCGCATCTGCGATCCGATTCTGTTCTACACGAACGTCTGCGGCAACGTGGGCGAGAACTACACGCGCGACCGCCTCGATGGCCAGCTCAAGACCGAGCTTCTGACCGCGCTGCAGCCCGCGTTTGCCAAGATCTCCGAAATGGGCATCCGCTACTCGGCGCTCCCCGGCCACACGATGGAGCTGGCGGACGCGCTCAACGAGGTGCTCTCCGGAAAGTGGCGCAACCTGCGCGGCCTTGAGATCGTGTCGTTCGGCGTCTCGTCGGTCAAGGCGAGCGAGGAAGACGAGCAGATGCTCAAGGAAATGCAGCGCAACGCGGCATTCATGGACCCGACGAGAGCGGCGGCGCATCTGGTCGGCGCGCAGGCGGCGGCGATGCAGTCTGCGGCGTCCAATCAGAACGCAGGCCCCGCGATGGCGTTTATGGGCATGAATATGGCAGGTCAGGCTGGCGGCATGAACGCGCAGAATCTCTATCAGATGGGCGCGCAGCAGCAGGCGGCGCAGCCGGCTCCGGCCGCGCCTGCGGGCTGGACGTGTACATGCGGCCAGAGCGGCATCACAGGCAATTTCTGCCCGAACTGCGGCAGCAAAAAGCCAGAGCCGAAGCCCGCGGCAGGCGGCTGGAAATGCTCGCAGTGCGGCGCGGCAGCGACCGGCAACTTCTGCCCTGAGTGCGGCACGAAGAAGCCCGCGGCACAGCCGGACGGCTGGGTCTGCTCCTGCGGCGCGGTGAACAAGGGCAGATTCTGTGCCGAGTGCGGCAAGCCCAAGCCCGCCGGAGTGCCGCAGTACAAGTGCGACAAGTGCGGCTGGGAGCCGGAAGACCCGGCACATCCGCCCAAGTTCTGCCCCCAGTGCGGAGATCCGTTCAACGAAGCGGATGTGACCGGCTGAGAAATTGCAGAGCGCGGCGCAGGCAAACGCCTGCGCCGCTTCAAAAGACAAATGAACCTCGCAGGACTGCACACAGCAGACTCTGCGAGGTTTTTCTTTGCTCATGCACGGGACTTGCGCATACAGAAGGTGACCGTGAAGAACAGCGCGAGATACAGCGCGATGGCTGCGCCCGCCGAGCAGCCGAGATAATAGGCGGTGACAAGACCGGCAAGGCTGCATCCGAGCGCACCGAGGACGGACAGAAGGTGATACTGCCGCAGGTTGCGCGCGACGTTCCGTGCGGAGGCTGCGGGCAGGACGAGCAGGGAATTGATGACCATCAGGCCGACCCAGCTCATGGCGAGCGTGACCACGACCGCGATGCAGACGGTGAAAAGCGTTTCATTCGAGCGCACCGAGATGCCGCGCGAGCCGGCAAGCGCCGGATGGATCGCTGTGAGGACGAGGCGGTTGGATGAGATGCACCACAAAACGATCACGCCCAGCAGCACCAGCGCCAGAAGCCCAAGCTCCAGCGGCGTGACCGAGAGAATGTCGCCGATGAGGTAGGTGTTGAATTTTGTGAAGCTCCCGCCGCCCATGGTCGCGATAAAGATGCCGAGCGCGACCGCGGTGGAGGAAAAGACGCCGATCACGGTGTCCGCCGCCTGATTTGTCCGCGCGCGGACGTAGGAGAACAGCAGTGCAAACAAAACCGCCACGCCGACGGCCCATACGATGGGCAGCGCCGCACCGCAGAGCACGCCGATGGCGATGCCGGTAAAGCCGGAATGCCCCAGCGCGTCGGAGAAAAAGCTCATCTTGCCCGTGACGATCATCGTGGACAGGAGGCCAAAAAGCGGCGCCATGATGAGCACGGCAAGGAGCGCGTTTTTCATAAAGTTCATGGACAGAAATTCCAGATGCAGCGCGTCGCAAAGCGTATACCAGAGGGTCATTCGGCGCTTCCTCCTCTCATGTGAAAGACCTGTGCGAATTCGTCGGAGCTTAAGACCTCCTGCGGCGTTCCGGCACGCAGAACGCGCTCACGCAGAAGCACAACACGGTCTGCATAGCGCTCCAGCATCGAAAAATCGTGCGTCGTCATCAGGATCGACAGGTCAAATTTGTGGCGGATCTCATCGAGCATGTCCATCAGAAGCGCCATGCCCTCCACATCGACGCCGGAAAGCGGCTCGTCGAGAATGAGCATGTTCGGCATCGGTTCAAGCGCCAGCGCCAGCAGCACCCTTTGCAGCTCGCCGCCGGAGAGCGCGCCGACGCGCCGGTCGATGAGGCTCTCGGCGTGGACGTGCGCAAGGCAGGCGAGGACTTTTTCGCGCATTGCCTTTGTCGGGCGGAGAAACGCCGGGCGGCGGGAGATGCAGCAGGCGAACAGATCCAGAACGCTGATCGGGTCGCCCTTGGCGAAGTTCGGGCTTTGCGGAACGTAGCCGATGCGGAGCTTGCGCTCACGGCCGTCCGGCCCGTGGAATGTGATGCGGCCGGTGTATTCCTGCTGGCCGAGGATGGCGCGGATGAGCGTGGACTTGCCCGCGCCGTTCGGGCCGATGAGCGCGACGATCTGACCGCAGTGCATGTGCAGATCGACGTTTGCCAGCGCCTCCTCTGCACCGAAGCGGACGGAGAGACCTTCGATCTTCAGACAGCAGGTGTGGCAGCAGTCGCTGCCCTGATGGTGGATGATGGGCTTCATTTCAGCGCCTCCCTGATCGTGTTCAAATTGTGCTGCATTGCGGAAAAATAGTCGCGCTCGCCCATGCAGAGATCGAGCGTGTACACGCCCGCGCCGGTCTCACCCGCCACGATGCGCGCGGTGGCGTCGCTGCCGCTGGCCTCAGAAAAGACGGCGGGGATGTTTTCCTCGCGCAGAAGATACACGATGGCCTCCAGCTCCTTTGCAGCCGGCTCACTGCCCGCCTCGACCTCCATGGCTGCGGCGATGTGCAGGTCAAATGCGTCCGCAAAATAGGAAAAACCGTCGTGAAACGTGACAAGCTCGCGGCAGGAGAGACCGGAAAGCAGCGCCTCACCGCTTTTTTGAAGCGTGTCCAGACGCGCACAGCAGTGCGCCGCGTTTTCTGCGAACGTGCCTTCATACTCCGGATAGAGGGCGGAAAGACCACCTGCGATGTTCTGCACCATCTGCGCGGCGCGGGCAGGGTCGAGCCAGATGTGCGGGTCTTCCTCGCCATGCTCGTGGTCGTGTGCGCCGTGCTCGTGCGCCTCATGCTCGCCGCCTTCGAGCGTTTCGATCCCGGCGGAGGCGTCGATGCAGCCGCCCTCGGGCAGAACGTCCAGAAGGAAGGACTCCAGCCCGAGACCGGAGATCACCACAGCACGGCTGCGGCTGAGGAGCTTCATCTGATCGACGCTCAGAGAATAGTCGTGAACGCAGGAGACGGGCTCTGAGATCACGCGCTCGACCGTGACCGGCGTTCCCTCTGTCACGGCGCAGGTAAACTGCCAGACCGGATAGGTCGTGGCGGCGATACAGTTTGCATCCGGCGCGGCCGGAGCGGCAGCGCAGCCGCAAAGCGCCAGCGCCATCAGAAGCGCCAGCGCGAGGATCCTTTTGTGCATATAGATGCTCCTTGCTTGTGGCGGCGGCCGGCGGGGAGAGAGCCCGTCTGCCGCGGCACAGGTTACTGCTATTATTATATCGAACGTGTCAAGTATTCCGCAGGGAAATTCGGGAAAACATGCGTGCTGTGTCCTGATTTTCGGGAATTACTCGGACGAAAGCGTGATGTAGCGGCTGGCAACAAAGCCGTAGAGCCCGTCATATTCCGCGCTGTACCAGGTGTCGAATGTGCCGAGAATGCGGACGGGTGCGCCGTTTGGGATCTGCGCCAGAGCCTGCGCCTCGGTCGTGGGCAGAGCACGCAGATACAAAGAGCCGGAGGCAAGCGAGACGACCCCATTCCGGACAGGAACAGGTGGAAGGAAGGGCAGCCCGAAATACTCGGTCACGCCCTCGCTGAGCGCCGCCGCGACCGCATCAAGGCTGCCGGTCAGCCACGCCGCATCCTCCGCGTTGTCGTGATAGCCGAGCTCCACCAGCACCGACGGCGCCTGCGTCCGCCGCACCTCGCCGATGAGAACAGAGGCAAGCGCCCGCACGCGCTCGGGCAGGGGATAGACGGTCTTCAGAACATCGACCAGAATGTTCGCCATCCGCAGACCCTCCTCACTCGTGGGAAAATAATAGACGTCGATGCCGCGCTGACGTCCCGCGAGCGCCTCCGGCGAGGCGTTCGAGTGCAGGGCGAGGTGAAAGTCGTAGCGTCCGGCGTTTGACTGCCGGATGGACTGCGCGGCGCTGCCGTTCGGGTCGTTGCGCGTGACGTTGACGCCGCTTGCGTGCAGATACGGCTCCATCCGGTCGGCAAGCTGATTCATCCAGTATTGCTCGTTTCCGGTCGTGACGTAGGGGTTAAAATCCTGTGTGGATGGGCTGAGAAACAAAAAGGGCATACACATACCGCCTTCCGATTTTTGCCATTCTATGCGCGTGAAGGCTCCGTTGCCACGAAGCGGCGGAAGATGGTAGTTTACATGGGAAAAGAATTGTGATAGGATATATACTGAGAAAGCTTGAGGTAACCGCTATGCAGTATATTGTCCTGGACATGGAATGGAATCAGCCCTGGCCGGGCTCGCCCACGGCGAAAAGGCCGCTGCCGTCGCCTATGCGCGGTGAGATCGTGCAGATCGGCGCAGTGCGCGTTCTGGAGGACCAGAGCGTTGCAGACGAGTTCCAGATCCTGATCCGACCGAAATATTTTAAGAAAATGAACCGCAAGGTCAGCAGCCTCACAGGCATCAAGGACGCCATGCTGCGCGATTCCGGCGTGCCGTTCCCCGAGGCGGCCGAGCGTTTTCGCGCATGGTGCGGCGAGGACTGCGTTTTCCTGACGTGGGGCTTTGACGACATCGTGATCCTGCGCGAAAATCTGGCGCTCCACGGTCTGGAGGACGGCTGGGTGAGCCGCTGGTTCAACGCCCAGCTCATCTTCAACGCCCAGACCGACGGCGCGACCGCCCAGCGCGCGCTGAAAACGGCGATGGAAATGATGGGCATTGAGCCGAGCCGCCCGGCGCATGACGCGCTTGGAGATGCATACCACACGGCGCTGATCTGCGGCAGGCTCCGCCTTGCCGAGGGCATCGCGGCGTATGAGCAGGCGGCGAAGGAGCATGAAAACGGCTTCCATGGTGCGGAGCTGCCCGGCTGTATCAAGCGCCAGGTCTATCACGGCTTTGCGGATAAGAACGCCGCGCTCACTGCGATGAGCGGCGAAGAAAACCCGTGTCCGCAGTGCGGCGCGCCGATGACGTGCGGCAAGTGGCTCAGCCAGCCCGGACGGCGCTATATGACCATGGCGGAATGTCCGGAGCATGGGGCATATCTGGTCCGCATCCGTCTTGCGGCAGATCCGGACGGGGCGCTGCGCGTCAACCGGCTGGTCTATGAGGGGGATTCCGACGCCGCCCGGAGCTATAAGGCGCAGGCTGCGCTCCCGCGCCGCCCGCACCGGAGGAAAAAGCGCACCGCCGCAAAACCGAAACAGGAATAAGAAACGTCCCTTCTGCATGAATTGCAGAAGGGACTTGCTATACTTCTCTGTTTCAGCCGGCGGATTCCTTCACAGAAACCTCATATGTCTCGGTACGGCGGATCTTCACGCCGAGGCCGGTCAGCTTGCCGATGAAATCCTCATAGCCGCGCTCAATAAAGTGCGCGTCGTCAATGATGGTCTTGCCGTCGGAGGCCATGGCAGCGATCACGATCGCCGCGCCCGCCCGCAGGTCACATGCGCGGACCTGACAGCCGTGGAGCTGACGGACGCCGTCGATCACGGCGGTCTTGCCCTCGACCTGAATGGCGGCGCCCATGCGGTTGAGCTCTCCCGTGTAGCGGAAGCGGTTGCCGTCGTAAACGCCCTCGGTCACAAGGCTTGTCCCCTGTGCCAGCGCCATGCAGACCGCGATCTGCGGCTGCATATCGGTCGGGAAGCCGGGATAGGGCATCGTTTTGACGTTCGCGCGGCGCAGCCGGCGGTCGCTTTCGACGCGGATGGCGTCGTCATATTCGGTCACATGCGCGCCCATTTCGCGCAGCTTGGCGGTGATGCAGTCCAGATGCTTGGGAATGACGTTTTCTACCAGAACGTTTCCGCCGCAGGCCGCCGCCGCAACCATGTAGGTGCCGGCTTCGATCTGGTCGGGAATGATGGAGTACGTGCCGCCGTGCAGAGAGCGGACGCCGCGAACCTTGATGACGTCGGTTCCCGCGCCGGAAATGCGCGCGCCCATCGCGTTGAGGAAGTTCGCAAGGTCAACGATGTGTGGCTCCTTGGCACAGTTTTCAATGACGGTCATGCCGTTTGCAAGCACGGCTGCCAGCAGAATGTTCATCGTTGCGCCGACAGAGACGATGTCGAGATAGACATGCCCGCCCTGAAGGCCGTTTTCCGGGGCGTCTGCGCAGACATAGCCGCCGGTCTGCTCCACGGTCGCGCCCATCGCCTCAAAGCCCTTGATGTGCTGGTCGATGGGGCGGACGCCGAAATTGCAGCCGCCGGGCATGGCAACACGCGCATGACCGAAACGGCCAAGCTCCACACCGATGAGATAGCACGAGGCACGGATGCGGCGGACAAGCTCGATCGAAGCCGTGGTGTTGTGCGCATGGCGGCAGTCGATCTCAAAGGAATTGCGCGTCAGACGTTTGATCTGCGCGCCCATTTCACTGAGGATCTGAAGCAGGAGACGAACATCCGAGATATCGGGGACGTTCTCTACGCGGCAGACTCCGTTGACCAGCAGCGTGGCGGGCAGGATCGCGACCGCCGCATTCTTTGCGCCGGAAATGGTGACGGAGCCGCTCAGACGGCCGCCGCCCTGTACATGATATTGAATCAAAATAAAAACCCTCTTTATGTAAAGAGTATTTGCGATTTACGTGAATTCACACAGACAAATCATGCCTTGGCTGGCTGAACGTGCAAAGACGAGCCCACCACAGCACCATAAGCATACCATATTCGGAATGAATTGTAAAGAAAAAATGACAAAGTGGAGACAAGAATCTTTAGATTTTCTTAAGGAATTCGATATCATCGTACACAGCCGCCGTCTCAGCCGTCCCAGGCTGTGATCTCGCGGCTCATGCCGCCGACGCAGAACGAGCCGGTGTCGGTCTCGATGAGCCAGACCGGCGTCAGGCGCATCGCGCCGGAGGGAGCTTCGGAGAAGCGGTAGCACTGCTGAACGTGCAGGATGCGGCTTCCGACCCAGCCGAGCGCGTCACGGCCGGACAGCAGCGCGGTCAGCGCGCTTGCACAGGAAATGCAGGCGGTGCTGCCGGTGCGGACGGCCTGCGAGACGCCGGTGAGGAACGTCCCCTCCATTTTTGTAAGGACGCCGTTTGTATAGGTGAGCGTCAGCCCGCCGGAGAGGACGCGGACGCCAAACACACGCTGCCTGGCGGTGAGCGTGTATACGCCCGCACTCTGGCGCTCCGGCGCAGAGACACTTTCAGCGTCGAAGCCCATTTTTTTCAGCATCCTTGCCGCCGAGCCCGCCATGTCGGACGTGCTCTCACCGCCGGTGAGCGCGGCGGAAAAGCCGCCGCCCGCGCGGAAGGTGCAGCTTCCGGCCGGAGAAAGATAGGTCGCGGCATAGTGCGAGGAATCCGGCTGGAGCGCGGCGTCCGCGCCGAGCAGCGCCGCGGCGGCTGCCGCATTGTCGGCCTGCTGGCCGGAAAGCTCGACCGTGTACAGATCGACGCTGCGCGGGAGAATGCCGCGGTCGAGCTGGATGTCATAGGAGGCAAACAGCTCCTCAAGCTGTGCGTGCAGAGCATCCTCGGCCTGAATCTGCGCGGTACGCATCGGGACGGCAAGAAACAGCAGGCAGACCACGCTCAGCGCCAGAATGAGCAGGATCAGATTTTTGATCTTGGATACCGGCATATGCCGTCCTCCTTTCGGTCGTTATCCTCTGCGCCAGCCCGCGCTGAGCAGGCCGGAGCCGGAGTCGTCGTAATAGATGCGCAGCGTGCTTCCCTCCGGGACGATGGCAGCGGCCTGTGCGGCGGGGATGAGCGCCAGAGACTGTGTCCCAGTGCGATACGTCCGCAGCAGGAAGGTCAGCTCTGTCAGCGTGCCGTCTGTGAAGACGGCGGCCGCCGCGTGGGACTGCCCGTTCTGAAGGATGGGAACGCCGCCCAGAACGTAGTCGAACGCGCAGACCGTGCCGCTGTCCGTCTGCGTAAACTCACTCAGATAGAGCCGCGCATCACTGTCGGTGCCACTCAGAATCTGTTCAAGAAGCGCGCGTGTGAACTCAATTATGGTTTCGGGGTCGGCGGACGCGGCGGTGAAGCGCTCGGCATCCTCGTCGGCGTTCAGCTGGAGCTGACCGCCGGCAAAGACACGCAGCGTGGCGTCATTTTCGGAAAAGAAGCTGTTTCCGGCGTCGTCGGTGTAGCTGGCGTCGCCGTAGGGATTGAAGCCGAGCGTGGAGGCCAGCGCCGTCACAAAGCGCGTGTCGCAGGGGTCGGTGCTTGCGGCGTCGAAGATTTTCGGCGTGGGAACGCTGATGAGCGAGCAAGGGTCAAGCGGGGCATAGACGCCGGTACTGTCCTCCAATGCAAAGAAGCTGCCGTCGGGGCGGTAGCCGTCGAGCGCCTGCGCAAGCGCGTCGGCGGAAATGGCGGTGTCACAGACCCAGCACGCGCTTCCGCGCAGATAGAGCCGCACGCGCCCGCTTTCCTGCACCGACAGCACATAGAGGAAGGCGGCGCTGCCGCTTTCCTGCGGCTGCGCGCCAAGCCATGAGGCCAGAACGCCGGACGGAAGCGCGGCAGGGTAGAGGAATGTCACGCCCGTGCCGCCCATGGCGGCGTAGAGCTTTTGCAGCGTGGTCTCCTCCGGTGCGGAGGCGGATTCCAGCGCCTGCCCGAGCGTGCTGCCAAGCGCCTCGTAAAGGCTGTCAATGGCAGAAAAATCATACTGCGCACTGAACCGGCCTGCCGGGCTGCGCACCGAGACAGCCAGCGGCTGCGCCGCATCCAGACCGGGCGCCGCATTTTCCGTGTACTCCAGCTCCGCCGGATTGAGCCCGAAGAAGCCGGCAAACGGCCCGAGCACAGACGAGATGCCGGGGATGGAGGCCAGCATCCGGTCGGGAAGCGACAGCACCGTCAGAGACAGCACGGCGAGAACCAATATGACGATCAGCAGATCTTTTCCGATCTCAAGCCACCGGCGCATGAGGCTGGCTCCTTTCTGTGCGATGTCGGCGCGTCAATCGCGTGCCGCAGGGAGGGTGATGGTGACGTCCGTGCCTTCTCCGTAGACGGATTCGATGCGGATGTCGCCCTTATGCTGATTGAGGATCTCTTTGGCGATCGACAGGCCGAGACCTGTGCCGCCCGATTCGCGCGAGCGCGCCTTGTCCACGCGGTAGAAGCGCTCAAACAGGCGCGGAAGGTCTTTCTCCGGGATGCCGATGCCGTTGTCGGAGATGCGGACAAAGACATTCCTGCCGCTCGTTGCGGCGGTGATGGCGATCTTGCCGCCGTCCGGCGTGTACTTGATGGCATTCGAGACGATGTTCATGATGACCTGCTCGATGCGCTCACGGTCGCCGTCCACATCCGGCATGTTTTCCTCACAGGAGAATGTGAGCGTGTGCCCGTGGCTCTCGGCATTAAGCGCGACTGCCTCGTAGACGCTCCGGACGGCCTTCGAAAACGAGAAGCGCGAGACGTTCATCTCCATCTTGCCGTAGTCGATCTTGCTGAGCGTCAGAAGATCCTGCACGATGCGCGTCATGCGGTCGGCCTCGCTGACGATGACGCCCATGAAGTTGTTGTGCAGCTCCGGCGGGAGCTCGTCGCCCGCGGCGATGACCGTTTCGGCGTAGGATTTGATGTTGGTCAGCGGCGTGCGCAGCTCATGCGAGACGTTGGCGACAAATTCGCGCCGCGCCTGCTCACTGCGGCGCTGCTCGGTCACGTCATGGATGACGACCATGACGCCGCCGGGCGCCTGATCGGCGGAATAGGGCGCCATGAACAGCTCCAGCTCGCGCTCCCCGACGGTTTTCTGCGTCTCAAGATACTGCGGGCGCTTGAGCGTCAGGATCTGGTCAAACGCGGCGTCCTCCGCGAACAGATCCTGAAAGCTGGTCGTGGGATCCATCGAGCGAGAGAGCATCTGTGATGCGGCAGGGTTCGAGTGGATGACAAGCCCGGCGGGCGAGAACGCGACCACGCCGTCCGTCATGTGGAGAAAGAGCGTCGAGAGCTTGTTGCGCTCGTTTTCGACCTCGGAGAGCGTGTCCCGCAGGACCTGCGACATATAGTTGAAGTTTCTGGTCAGAACACCGATCTCATCGCGGCTCGTGACCTCCAGACGCTGCGAGAAATCGCCCGCGGCGACCTGACGCGTGCCGATGGTCAGCGCGCGGATGGGTGTGATGAGGATCTGCGCCAGCAGGAACGAGAGCACCAGACAGATCACAAGGCCGAGCGCCAGCGCCTGAAGGATGATGTTCAGCACCTGCCCGGTCAGCTTGTCCACAGTCGCCTTGCTGTCGCGGACGTAGACGATATAGCTGCCGCTGTCGGTCTTGATCGGCACGGCGAGGTCCATATATCCGCTGGTGATGGAGCTGTCCTGCCCGATCTCGCCGTTCATGGCGGTGAGGATGTTCGCGGTGATGTCCACGCTCGTCTCCTGATCGGAGGCGGTGAGCACATCGCCGGTGGGGGAGAGGATGTAGACGTTCCTGCCCGAAATGTCGATGCCGAGGCCGGACTGCGCCATGAGAAGCTCCTTCATCTCGCGCGGCGCGTCCTGCGACTGCTGCGCCAGACGCTGAAGCTGGGAGATGAAGTCCTGCGAGAAGGTCTGCTCCATCTGGACATAGAACTCGGAGATATAGAAGTTGCCGACGCCGTTGATCAAAAACGCGCCGATGACGGTCATGAGCGCCAAAATCAGGATGACGAGGATCATGACCAGCTTCATACGAAGCGAGCGCATACCGCGCGCCCCCTTTCCGGTTAGATTTGCAGACAGCGCCCGTTACGGCGCGAAGTAATAGCCGACGCCGCGCTTGGTCAGGATGAGCTCCGGCTTGCCGGGGTCGTTTTCGATCTTCTCGCGCAGCCGCCGGACGGTGACGTCAACGGTGCGCATGTCGCCGAAATAGTCGTAATTCCAGACCTTCTGCATCAGATCCTCGCGCGTAAAGACGCGGCCGCGCTCGCGGATGAGGTAGAGAAGAAGATCAAATTCCTTCTGCGTCAGCTCGACGGGCGATGCGTCCTTCGTGACGGTGAACGCCGCCGGATCGACCGTCAGCGCGCCCGCGCGCAGCAGCTCGCCCTTCGGCCGGACGCCGTAATCCAGATCGCGGCGGCGGATGTTTGCCTTGACGCGCGCCATCAGCTCGCGCATGGAAAAGGGCTTTGTGATGTAGTCGTCGGCGCCGGCCTCGAGACCGAAGATCTTGTCGGTCTCCTCCTCGCGCGCGGTCAGCATGATGACCGGCGTGACCTTGCCCGCCCTGCGGATCTCGGCGCAGATGTCGAAGCCGTTCATTTTCGGCAGCATCACATCAAGCAGGATGAGATCGGGGTCGCCCTCGAGCGCAAGCCGCAGGCCGGTCTCACCGTCGAGCGCCTCCATCGTCTCATAGCCCTCGCGCTTGAGATTGAATTTCAGGATCTCCACGATCGCCCGTTCGTCCTCCACGATCAAAACGGTTTTTTCCATAATAAGAAAACCTCCTTATCCGCGCCGAAGCGCCTTGGGGTAGTGATTTTTCAGTTGCCCGGATGAGCCCTTTGCCCAGCCGAGCGTCAGTCCGTCCACACGCACCAGCGTCCAGCCGGTCTGCGTGCCGGGGACGGCTTCGCCTGCAAGATAGCGGCGGAGCGCGTCGGAATCGGCGGAAAAGTCCGCCATGCTGCCTGCCTCGCGAAGCCAGAGCGCCCACGCATGGGCAGGCTCAAAGCGGCCCCGGAGCGTCTGCCCGAGCGCAAGCCCTGCGCGCAGGACCTTCAGCCCGCGAAGCTGCGGCAGCCCGTGCGGAGCAAGATAGACACTGTCTCCGAACAGGATCGGGAGCCCGTCCGGAAGGCGGACGCCTGCGGCGCGGCAGAACGCCGAAAGCTCCGGCGGAAGCCGCCCTGCCGCCTCGCGCGGCACGTCCGAGACGTCCTCGCCGCGTTTTCTCAAGACGGCGGCATAGTGCCCCTCGCCGCGCAGGCAGTGCGGCCAGAGGCGGAATGTGCGCTCCAGACCCGGCGCGGGGTCGCAGACCCAGTCGGGGCGTCCGGGCGAAAACCACGGCACGTCGAGCGCCTCAATATAAAAACCGGGATGCGTGTGCAAAAACGCGCTGACGGTTCCCTCGTTTTCCTGCGGCGAGAAGGTGCAGGTCGAATAGACCAGCCGGCCGCCGCCGCGGAGCATCGCTGCCGCGCTGTGCAGGATCTCCTGCTGGCGGCGGGCGCACATCTCAACGGTCTCCTCGCTCCAATCTGTGACAGCGGCCTCTTCCTTGCGGAACATGCCCTCGCCGGAGCACGGCGCATCGACCAGGATCTTATCAAACCAGCAGGGGAAGCGCTCGGCGAGCTGCTTGGGGTGCTCGTTGAGCACGAGTGCGTTTGCGATGCCGAGCCGCTCAATGTTGCCCGAGAGAATACGGGCGCGCTTGGGGTGGATTTCGTTGCAGACGAGCAGCCCTTCACCGCGCAGTGCGGCGGCAAGTTGCGTGCTTTTTCCGCCCGGCGCGGCACACAGATCGAGCACACGCTCGCCGGGATGGACGTCTAAAAGCCCCGCCGGAGCCATCGCACTCGGCTCTTGCAGGTAATAAAGCCCCGCGTCGTGATACGGGCTGAGTCCCGGACGCGAAGCGCCGTCATAGTAAAAGCCGTTTTCCGCCCACGGAACAGGCGACAGCCCGAACTGCGCAAGCGCGGGCGGCGCATCCGTTTTGAGCGGGTTCAGCCGCAGACCGACGCTGCGCGGCCGGTCGTAGGACGCGGCGAACGCATCGAAGTCTGCGCCAAGCAGCGCCTGCATCCGTTTTGTAAATCCATCCGGCAGCATATCGCGTCCTCCATACTGAGCATATACTAATTTATTATACCGCAGCGCGGCTCAATCGGCAAGTGCGAGAAGGGGAAACGGCGCGTTTTGAAAAGTTTTTTGAAAATGAAAAAAGTGCTTGACTTTTTTAGCACCTTCGTCTATAATTAGCCTCGCTGCTTGAGTTGCTGGTATAGCTCAGTTGGTAGAGCAGCTGATTTGTAAAAATCACAGCAAATTTTGAATTGACAATAAACCCGTCAAGCCTTGATTTTCAAGGGTTGGCGGTTTTTTTATACCCCAAGTTGCGCGGTTGATTATTGTTCACCACTATAAAAATAAACCATTCAAGAGCTGCGCGGTTGATTATAATGGTTGATTTCCTTCATCGAATATTGTAAAATAATGTTTGGAGGTTGAGAAGCAAACGAAAAGGAAAATTCAGGAAAGAAAAACATATGTTACCTTAGACACAGCCTTTAATGAGTTTATCCAACAGAAAGAAGCTAATGGTTTAGCGTCTTCCACTATCCGTAATTACAACTTATCTTACCATATCTTCTATACTTATAATGAGTTTGATAAGGAAACCCCAGTTACTGAAATTAATAACAACATAATTAACAAGTGGATTAATCATATGCGCAAGGAGGAAATAGCGCCGTCGAGTATGAACCACTATTTGCGCGATATCCGCGCATTTACTAACTTTTGCGTGAAGCGCGAATACCTTGAAGCTAATATTGAAATTCCGCAAGTAAAACAGCAAGAGGAATTGCCGAAATTTTATAGCGATGAAGATATTGAGAAGTTATTAACCAAACCCGCAAATAATGATACCTTTGCTGAATGGCGTACATGGGGTATCGTCAATTTTGTTCTTGCTACTGGCGCAAGAGCTGCCACGGTGCGCAACGTTAAATTAGATGATATCAATTTTAATGATAATGTAGTTAATTTAAGCACGCACACCAAAAACCGCGATGCGCTAACCGTTCCGCTTTCTACTTCCCTAGCCAATGCTTTAAGAGAATATACGCGCAAATGGGGTATTACTGATTATCTATTTCCTAATGTGGGTAATGAGCAATTAACCGATAGTGCATTACGCAGCGCTTATGTGCGCTACTGCCAAGCCAGAGGGGTTGAGCAGACAAACATTCACGGCTTACGTCATTCATTTGCGCGCGCTTGGATTATTAACGGCGGCAATCAGTTTAAGCTACAGCGCATTATGGGACATAAGAACCTATCAATGACAAATAGATATGTTAAGCTATTCGCGCAAGACTTGAAGACTGATTATGAAAGCTATTCTGCGCTTGATGTTATTAAGAAGAAATCCAAAAGAACAAGCCAATTTAAGAAGAAATGAAATAATCCCTCCTAGATTAATTTCTAGGAGGGATTTTATGCGCTTATTTCTTCTTCAACAGGGATAACGGGTCAATTTTTCCTTCCTTGAGTGCTTTAGCAGCTACGGCTTTTTCGTGCCACGAAGGAGCTTTAGCAGCCTTGGGTTTCTTTGCAGGGATAAGTTCAGGATAGAACTTCTCAATGAACTCTTTCTTAATCTCAGGGTAGGTAAGCTTACGGGTGGCTTTAACAGGTTCCTTGGTTTTGTCGCGTTTACGTCTGCCGCCTTCATTAACAGGCGCGTCAGACAGGGGGTATTTATCATACTCTACTTTACGCTCAGTGATTTCAATGAACCAGTCTAAGGCTACACCATCATCAATGTCGGTGCAGTAGTCATACATATACTGCATAGTAATGTCAGAAGCCTTAGTTCCGTCTTTAGCAACCAGTTCAACCTTTTTAGTCTTTTCTTTCGCCATAATAACTAACTCCTTTACTTAATATTTGTATATCTTGACTATTGGATTAACTTACATTAATACTATAGCTCCAATAGCAAGGTAAGTCAAGGATTAATTTATTTTTATTAAAAAATATATTATAATATATATACAAAGTTAAGAAATAAAAAATATTAAAAATAGTTTTTAGGAGAACGCTATAAATGAAAAAATATAATATTAATATTGAAATGCCTGTATTGGTTAGGTTTAATGTTGATGCAAATAGCACAGAGGAAGCATTAAAGAAAATATATGAAGATAGAGAATATAATGATTGCGATATTGCTGATTGATTTTATATTTACAAGGTAAGCGCTGATTATTATAGCAAAATTGCTATTGTAGAAGATGAAAACAACAAATGCATCAAGTATAAGATTGATTCTGATAACTATACAATAATTAATTAATTAGATTTTTATTAAAAAATATATTATAATATATATAAAGTTAAGAAATAAAAAATAAATCAAATTTGAAGGAGATTATTATTTATGCATAAGTATTATGTTGAGAAGTTCGTTAAGGTTCCTGTTCGTGTTATGGTTGAAGCAAATGATGAATTTGAAGCACTGCGCAATGCCGTTAATGGTGATTGGAATACCTTTGAATACGGTAATGATGCAGATGATTATGCGGTTGAAGGTATTAAGGGTATTGAAGTTAGTGAATGTGACTACACAACAGTCTATGATGAAAACTGCGATGAAGTTAGAAGTATGGCTAATGACGTTGCTGCTGGATATATTGAATAATCCAGTAGTAGAAGAAAACCGGTTTTGGTAAAATTTGATAATTCATAAAAAATATTCTATAATATATATAGAAAGTTAAGGATAGCGAAACGTGAATAACCTTTAGGAAAATCAGTTATTCGGCAGCCTCTTACACTGTCTGATTTTGCCGTGATTTCTTATCTTTCTAATAATAATATCTATGGTATAGTTTTTAGTCAAGTTTACTATACTCGGCAAGTAGGATAAACGCGCCAAGGTTCCTTTTTCTCATTTAAATATTCTGAATTATTATTCCTGCCTTGGCGCGCTTACTCTTATGCTCTTACTATTGGAGCCAAAAAAATTTTTGAAATTTTGGGACAACGATGGTTAATCGTTTAGTTTCAATTTTTATATATAGATGTAAGGTAGAAGAAATTTAAAAGCATATAAGTTTTTCTTACTTACAAACAATTAGCCAAAATTGTTTTTTCCTCTTTTAATAAAATGATAAGAAAGAAGCTGGGAATGAGCAGTCCAGCTTCTTTTTTATTAAATGAAATTGTGGGACAAAAACGGTAAATCATATTAAAAGGAGTTTTATGTATAATGAAAGAGAATAAACAAGAGAATATTAAAGTTAGACTTACTCCAAGAGAGAAAGAAAAAATTGTTGAATACTGTGAAGCGCATAATATAAGTATTAGTGAATTTATTAGAATGGCAGTATCAAGAATATTTGCCGAATAAGCCAATAGACATAGTAAAAGGAGATTATAGTTTATGGAAAAAGTAATTTATACAAGATGGTTGGCTATCAAACTAATTAAAGCTGGATTTCCAGTAGTAAGAGTAGAATAGAACCCAAACAAGCCATAGTTAGATTGCTGGATATTTGCCGAAACGCCTGAGTTTCAAATAGCGTTTGCAAATATAGCAAATTAGAAACGATAAGGAGATATGACAAATGACAATAGAATTATTACAAATTAATAAGGATTTATATAAATTAAAACTTGATGCCGATTAGCAATATATTCTTGCTTATGTGATGGAGTTTCATAGAAATAACAGACAATGTTATGTGTCTGATGAATCATTCTCTATATATTTGAATACAAGCACAAAGACAGTTTCAAGAAAGATTAAGTCCCTTGTGGATGAGGGTTATATTACAAAAGAAACTTCAAATACATAGAATGGTAAGATACGATACTTAAAGCCTGTTCTTAATAAAATCGAAAATGATATAAAAGCTTACAATAATTCGCAAGGGACAAATTGTCCTTTGGAGAATAATAACGAGTTTCGCAAAGGACAAATTGTCCCTTGCGCAAAGGACAATTTGTCTCTCCGCAAGGGACAAAATGACTTAATAAAAGATAATATAAAAGATAATATAAAAGATAACTATGGCGAGTCGTTTGGCAAGCCAAACAACTCGCTTGGGAACGTAATTAGTGGTAGTAATGAGAACACCCCCAAAAATGGGGGTGTTCCAGAAGAACCAGTAGTAGAAAGAGATGGTAAGAGTAAAGATAGAGCAATAGAAATAAGCAGAGAAGAATTGTGTATACTTGCCGATAATGCTGATTGTGTGCCATAGGATGATAAATTTTATATGTATAAAATTGATAGCAAGTATTATGTAGTTAAAGATTGAATGGTATTATCATTTTGATAATACCTATTATCAAAATGAATATAGCAAGTAGGACAGTAATGATTAATCGCATTACTGTCTTTTTTATATCCAAAAGAGGAGGAAACAAAATGACTGGATTTCAATAGCAAAAGAATAAAGGTAAGAAAGCAGAGTAGATAGTAAAGGAACACTTACAATCAAGAGGAATAGAAGTGCTTGATGTTGCCGAAGTGCCTGATTACCAAAAAGTTGATATAGATTTTTTAATAAAGAAAAATGGCAAAACCGCAAGCCTTGAAGTTAAGGCAGATAACCGCATAAGCGCAACAGGTAATTTCTTCTTTGAAGCAGGAGTGCAGCGCGGTAATTATTATAGTTCAGGCTGGTTATTAAAATGCCAAGCCGATTATTTATGTGTATATGATATAGCCAATTCGCGCGGTTATATTCTTGACTTCCCACTTACTTGTTCTCTACTGGAACAACACGCATAGAAAACTTCGTTCTATGATAGGCTTGATTAGAAAACGGTTAAGGCATATTTATTTAGATTAGATTTAGCGCGCAAATACAATGCAATTATATACGAATGGCGCAATTAACATTTACTTTGGCTCTTGGAGCCTATAAAAAATTTTAGAAACGTGCAAATATACGCGCGATTAGAAATTTGCTCTATAGAGCTAACAAGAATTATAGTTATGGAGGTAAAAATAATGAACGAAGAATTAGCTTTGTTATTTTATAATTTGGCAATGATTGATTAGAAATTAGAAAAATTTGAACAGGAGGTAGCGCAATGATTTTAGGTATGATTACAGGTGTAATTATCTTCACTCTTGGAGTATTGATTGGCGCAGCGCTCTATAAGATTGGAAGTGAAAGCTAATGCCAGCAGCGCATAATGATGAATTGACAGCAAAAGAAAGAGCATTCTGTGAAGCTTATGTAGAATGTTATAATATTAAACAAGCGTATATGAAAGCGTATAATTCTACAAACCTTGATACTGCAAGAAGCAATGGAAGTCAAGTGTTAAAAAGGCAGCGCGTAAAAGACTATATAGCATAGCTCCAAAAGGAAGCATTTGAACGCGCAATGATAACTCCAGAGCGCATAGCAAATAAACTTGCTGATATAGCATTTGCTGAAAAAGGGGATAAGGAATATGACGCAAAAGCGCAGTTGAAAGCGCTTGATTTATTACAAAAACAAATGTCTTTACAAAATCAAAATATTAATGCAAATGTAGAGACAGTAATAAAAATTAATATATAGGAGTAATTGAGATGGATTTAGTAAAAGAGAAATTAGCAAAATTAATTGATGTTAAAAGCATAGTTAGCCTTATTATGGTTATCTGCTTTGCGGTGCTTGCCTTAACAGGCGTGATTGTGGCGAGTGATTTTATTAATATGTTCTCTATAATTATTGTGTTCTATTTTACACGCGAAAACAACATTGATAAGAAGAATAATGGCGGTGGAGGAAATGCCACAAATTGAATTGAATTTAAGAAAGAGCCTGTTTGTCCCAAAATTCTACCCTTATCTTTTGGATTACAGCCATAGATGGGAATTTTATATGGGTTCGGCAGGCTCGGCAAAGTCTTATTTTATAACATAGAAGATTTTGGTAAGATGTATTAATGAAAGAATTAAAGTATTGGTGTGCCGCCGCTATGGAACTACAATTAGAAACACCTGTTTCAGCTTATTTAAAGATATACTTGAAAAATGGCAATTAACGCCGTTTGTAAAGATTAATTAGAGCGACTTTAGAATTTTATTTCCTAATGGAAGTGAAATAATCTTTATGGGATTAGATGAAGAAACAAAGTTGCTATCTTTAAATAATATCGGCACTATCTTTATTGAAGAAGCGTATGAGGTTCCGCAAAGTATTGTTGAGTAGCTTAATTTGCGTATGCGTGGTAATGTTCCCAATTAGCAAATATTAATGGCTTGGAACCCCATTAGTAAAAATAGTTGGCTTTATGACTTTTCGGTAGTAAAGCCGCCGGAGAACTCTATTTTTATCCATAGCACCTATAGAGACAATCCATTTTTGAATAAGGCTTACATAGATACGCTTGAAGAACTGTATGTGCGCAATCCATAGAAAGCGCGTATCTTCTGCGAAGGTGAATGGGGTATCAACACTGATAACCTTGTATTCCATAATTGGCGCGTTGAAGAATTTGACGTTCTTACATTGGCTGCTTCTGGATTGGAACATAGAGCTGGCGCAGATTTTGGCTATGTAGACCCGACAACAGTAATTGATAGTCTATATGATGCAGAGAACAAACGCATTTATGTATTTAATGAGTTCTACAAGCGCGGTTGTTAGCTTGATGAAGTGGCGGCGGCAATGAACCAGATGGATTTACACAAAGTTAAAATCTTTATGGATGCAGCGGAACCGCGCAGCATAGACTTCTTCCGCAAACAAGGCTTTAACGCTGTTCCTTGTATTAAAGGTTAGAATAGTGTAAAAGCGCGTATTAGCTTTTTACAAAACCAAGAGATTATTATAAGCCCCGCCTGTCAAAACCTGATAACAGAATTTGAAAATTTCTCTTATCTATTGGATAAGAAAACAGAGTAGCTAACCGAAGATACTACACACGAATATTCACATGCTATTGACGGTTTAGGCTATGCTTATAGTGATATATATACCAAGAGCAAGCTAAAGTCATTTGATAAGGCTTTACTTGGATTATAAAGGAGGTAATAACTTGTTTATCATAGACAAGCAAGCAGATTTGACAGAACGCTATATAGTTGACACTATTTAGCAATTTGAATTGAAAGATAAACCTAGATTAAATAAGTATTTAAAATACTATAAAGGAAATCAAGAGATTATGCAGAAGGTTGCAACAGATGTAGGTAAGCCGTGCAACCGCATTGTTACTAATTATTGTTTCAACATTGTTTAGAACTATCTCGGCTACATAGCTGGTGTAGATATTGCATATAGTTCTTGTGACGATTTTGATGATGTATAGCAAGTATTAAACTATAATGATGTTAGAACAGAAGATAGTGAATATTTGCGCAATGCTTTAATCTTCGGTAGAGCATTTGAAATCAACTATGTAGATGAAGATGCATAGTAGCGCTTTAAGGTTTTGGATAGCCGTGAATGTATCCCTATCTACTCTAATGACTTGAATAATGATTTGCTTTATGTTATCAGATACTATATAGCGGATACGGTGAATAATGATTAGGATGAATATTATATTGAAGTATATGGTAATGAGTTCATCCGCAAATATAAAAGCAGTAATGCTTTTGCTACGCTTTCTCTTTTGGAAGACAAGCCAAACATTTATAATCAAGTTCCTGTTACGGTGTTTAGTTTGAACTTTGATGAAGAAAGCATTTTTGATAAAGTAATTACATTACAGGATGCTTATAACAAGTTGCTATCAAGTGAAGTTGATGATTTTGAAAGCTTCTGTGATGCTTATTTAGTGCTTAAAGGCTGTTAGGCTGATGCTGATGATTTAGTTGCTATGAAACAAAACCGTGTGCTTATGATGGATGCCGACGCAGAAGCCAGCTATTTAACCAAGAGCGTAAGTGATACACAGATTGAGAATATGTTAAAGAATATCAATGACACAATTCATAAGATTGCTAATTCCCCTGACTTTAATGATGAAAAATTAATGGCGCAATCTGGTATTGCTATGCGTTATAAACTGCTTGGCTTTGAAAATGTAAGCTCGAACATCGTAGCTAATATGACGAAGGCTTTACAGAAGCGTATTGAACTGATTTGTTCTATCCTTGCGCTTACAAATGGCGATAGTAAATGGCGCGACATTCATATTGTATTTACGCGCAACTTACCTGAAAACATTACTGATACCGCACAAACGATTAACCAATTAAGAGGTATTGTAAGTGATAAGACATTACTTTCCTTGCTTCCATTTATTAAAGATGTAGATGCAGAATTAGAACAAATCCAATAGGAAAAAGAAGCAAATATGAGTATGTATGGTTTTGATACTATGAATACAGAGGATAAGACAGATGAATGATTATTGGATTTCGCGCGAAATAAAATAGCGTGATGCCATTTTCAATCAGACGATAAACAGCTATAACAGAGAGCTGGTAAAGCAATATAGGCGGTGCTTAGAAGCAACCAAGCGCGCAATGGCTGATTTATATGATGAAATACTTATTGCTTCTGGAAATGATACTTTGCTTGCGAGTGATTTATATAAATATAACCGCTACTACAAATTAATATAGGTGCTGAATAAATAGTTAAAGGCGCTCGGCGCGGATGAAGTAAAACTTACGGAAAAGAAATTGCTTGATATGTATGCTAAAACTTCTGCTGCTGTTGGAAAGTCAATTAACTTCAATGCGGATTTTAACCAAAAGGCAGCACACAGGGTTATAGACAATGTTTGGTGCGCCGATGGTAAGCATTGGAGCGATAGAATATGGAAAGACAAAGCAGCGCTTTAGGTGCGCTTGGAAAAAGGCTTGATTGATTGTGTAAGCCGCGGCACAAGTAAAGATGAATTGGTAAAAACGCTTATGGCTGATTTTGATATTGGCTATAGGAGCGCTGATAGGATAGCGCGAACAGAGCTGTCATACATACAGAACCAAGCCACACTTGATAAGTATAATGAAGCAGGCGTAAAGAAGTATGAGATACTGGCAGCGCACGACGCTAGAACTTGTGATATATGTAGTGAAATGAATGGTAAGATATTTGAATTAAGTAAAGCACAGGCAGGCGTGAATATGCCGCCGTTCCATCCTAATTGTAGATGCGCTGTTTTAGGTGTTATAGATGATAGTTTGACAAATAAAATAAAACTGGATATAATACAAGAGGAAGCGCAAAAGAGAACTAATGAAATTAAATCAAAGGATGAAATTCATATTTTTAAATAGACAAAGCGGCATTTACAGCACGCAAAAGAAATTACCGGTTTAGATAATGATAAGGCGTGGAAGCAATATGAATAGCGCGCTAGTGAATTTATTAAGAAAGACATTGACGGCGTAAATATTGACGGATTTATAAGTAATGAAGGTAGTAAAAGCGGATGGCTTTATAAATACGATAAAACAACTAATGAATTTGCTATATTAAGCGCGATGGGAACGATATCTACATATTTTAAGCCTGATAAAGGAATGGAATATTGGCTGAGTGAATTGAAGAAACATAACATAAGGAGTAAGAAATAATGGATAATCCTGCGAAAAGAATGTGTCCCGTATGCGGAAAGCATTTATTTACTGAACCGATGGAAGAATGTCCTATTTGTAATTGGGGTAATGATATCGTTCAGGAAGATAACCCCGATTGGAAAGGGTGCTTTAATCTTATGAGCTTGAATGAAGCGAAAAAGGCTTACAAAGAGGGAAAAGAAATTATCTAAAGAACGCTGTTTTTCAGCGTTCTTTTTCTATGATATAAGGAGGCTTTTAATGTTTAAGATTAATTAGAAAACCAATAAAATTAGCATTACAAAAGGTGATAATGCATCTATTAAAGTAAAGGTATATGATAGTAATGGTGTTGAAAGAGAAATTTATGAAGACGATGTAATTACTTTGACAGTTAAAAAGACAGCTGATAGCACGACTGTATTAACCAAAACGGCGGATAAAGGCGTTATTAATTTAGTTCCAACCGATACTAAATCACTTGCTTCTGGAACATATGTGTATGATATTTAGCTTACTACTTTTGGCGGTAATATCTATACTGTAATTCCTATCTCTTACTTTGAAATTGGTTAGGAGGTAACACAATGATTGATTTATATGGTGTTCTCCAAGAGCAGGAAATAATTAAAGGTGATATTGGATTAGGCGTTGAATATTACAAGGGTGAAACAGGTGCGCAAGGTATCCCAGGCAAAGACGGCAAAGATGGTAAAACACCAATTAAAGGCGTTGACTATTATACTGATGAAGAAATAGCTTCTATTAAAGAAGAAATTGCTAAAGAAGTAACCGTTGGCGCAAAGGGTGAAGATGGTAAGAGCGCTTATTAGATTGCGCTTGATGAAGGGTTTGAAGGTTCCGAAACAGATTGGTTAGCCAGTCTTAAGGGTAAAGATGGCAAAGACGGTATCAATGGAACAGATGGTAAGCCGGGTAAAGATGGCACAAACGGCGTTGATGGAAAAACGCCTGTAAAGGGTGTAGATTACTTTACACAAGCTGAAATCCAATAGGTAGAGAATAACGCAGCTGCAAAGGTTGACTTATCGGATTATGCCAAGAGCGCAGACTTATCTACTGTTGCCACTTCTGGTTCTTATGAAGATTTAACAAATAAGCCTACTATTCCTGCCGCTTATGAATTGCCTATTGCGTCTGCTACGACTTTAGGCGGTGTAAAGGTAGGTAGTGGCTTAGATATTACAAACGGCGTTCTTAGCGCTACTGGTGGCGGTGTTGCCGATGCCGTTGATTGGAGTAAGGTATAGAACAAGCCAAACTTCGCAAATGTAGCCACAAGCGGCAATTATAACGACTTAATTAATAAGCCTACTATTCCAAGTGTAGCAGGGTTAGCCAGTGAAGCATATGTAAATGAAAAGGTTGCTGCTATCGTCATTCCAGAAGTCCCGACAAAGGTTAGTGAATTGGAAAACGATAAAGGTTATTTGACTGAACATTAGAGTTTAGAAGGATATGCGAAAACCGCAGACTTAGCGCAAGTAGCAAAGACAGGTTCTTATAATGATTTGGCTGATAAGCCTACTATTCCTTCTACTACTGGATTAGCTTCTACAAAGTATGTAGATGATAAAGTAGCTGCTATTGTAATTCCAACTGTTCCAACTAAGGTAAGCGCATTTGAGAATGATAAAGGCTATGTAATACACAAAGAGCTAATGTCATATATTTCTATGGAAAACATAGAGCCAACAGATTAGGGTAATATTTATCGAATTTGCGAAAAAGATATTGCTGCTACTTACGATGCGGAAGACAATGAAATAACTACTACTTATGCAAAGAAAACAGAAATTCCGGCACCTTATACACTTCCTATAGCTTCTACTTCTACTCTTGGCGGTGTTAAAGTAGATGGTAATACAATCACTATTGCCAATGGAGTAATAAGCGCTAAAGGCGGTTCAGGCGGCGCAGAACCAGACGCATATATTAAGGATGCTTCTGTAAGTGGAAATACACTGACGCTTACAAAGAAGGATGATACAGAAGTTGTATTTACTCCTTCTGGCGGTTCTGGTGGCGGTGGTAGCAGTTATGCTTTTACTTCTAGTTAGACATTCACTGATGAAGATAAAATCCATTTAAAAGAAGTGTATTCAAATAAAAATATTCATATGACTATAGATAAACTTAGCGTAATTAGAATAGTTAAACTGGGAACAAAATATGGATTTAGTGTTTTAAATACTAATGGCGTTGTTGATAATCAGGTTTTTATATATGCCGTTGATATTGATGGTAATGAAAATATTACAAGCTCTAAATTCTCTTTATTTATGTCTTATTATTTGGCTGGGAGTAATAATCAAGTTGGTGGAGATGTAATACTTACGAGTGATAATTATAGGGATTACATTGTTGTACCATAGGAATCAGAATGGATTTATACAAATGATATATGGGATAGTAATTTTTATAATGCTAAAGAGCTAATATTGATTATAGGTAATGATTCTGACTCTGGTGTGGGTGGAACTGGGTAGTACTATTACAATTTCTCTAAAAATAGCACAGGAGGAGAGACTACATTAGGATAGTTTACATCTTTCCATTATTATATACAAACGGAGAATGGTAATGTTTATTGGGAATATAATGGCTCGGCTATTAATGTCGTAAATAGTCCAAGCTCTTACTACTTTTTATATAAAACCTAACAGGAGGTAATAAAATGATAAAAGTTAATTACAATCAAGAAACAGGAAAAGTTGTCTCCTTTGGTAAAGATACAAAACCATATATTGAGATAACAGAATAGGAGCGTAAACAGCCGTTGCCTGATAAGTATTCTTATTATGCTGTTGTAGATGGAAAATTCACTATCAAACGTAGAACTCCAACAATAGAAGAACTACATAAGGATGATATACAAGCTATTAATAGGGAAATCAGCGAATTAAAGAAAAAGCTATTTGATACCGACTATAAAGCAATCAAATATAGTGAAGGTTGGCTTACTGATGAAGAATATGCCGAAGTAAAGGCGCAGCGCGAGGAATGGCGCAAACGTATTAATGAATTAGAGAAAATGTAAATTAATTGGATATATGTGTTGACACTGTAATTACAATATGCTATAATAGCTATGTAATTAAGGAGGTTGCTAATATGCCTACAATCTGTATGTTTCGAGGAATTAAAATCTACATCAACTGGCGCGAACACCAACCGCCCCATTTCCACGCCAAGTATGGCGGCGATGAAGTAGTCGTTGGAATTAATGATGCCGAAGTCATTGAAGGCGGTATTCCAAGTAAGCAGCTGAAAATGCTCTTAGGCTGGACTGTCCTTCATCAAGATGAATTAATGGAAAATTGGAAGCTGGCAGAGCAGAAGCAAGAGTTGTTCCCGATAGAGCCGTTGAAATAAACGGCTCTATCCGCATAGGAGGATTTATTATGATGTTAGAACCAAGAGTAAAGGAATACTTTAATAGCGGCAGAAAGAAGCTTGTAGGCGTTAGCGCGAACGATGATTATACTTTGCTATTGGAGTATAACAACGGCGAAAAGCGCTTATATGATGTTAAGCCGCTTGATGGTGTGTTCGCAGCGTTGAAGCCTATGGAAGTGTTTAAGCGCGTATATATTGATGATTGCGGTTGTGTGGCTTGGGATAAGAACCCCAATATAGATAGTAATGTTGTATGGGATAACAAAATTGATTTGTGTCCCGATAGTTGCTATCTTGATAGTAAAGAGGTTCAATAATGGCTACAAAGACGGCAGTATTTCAAATCCGGCTTACCGAGGAAGAAAAGCATATTATCCAAGCAAACGCAGAAAGCCTAGGCTTATCAATGGGAAGATATCTAGTTATGTTGGCAATACAAGATAAGCAATCGCGCCAAGAGCAAAAAGAATAAATTTTTTAAAAGTTGGGACAGAGTTAGTTAATAGCTCTGTTCCATTTTTTATAACTAAATGAAGGGTTAGCACAAGCTAAAACTTATATTATATAAAGGGATTGCGCAAGCGCAATAACTTAGGAGGTTAATTAATATGGAAGATAATAAAAATAATCAAGTGACAGGCGCAGAAACTACTACTATTGATACTTCTACTACTGGAACTGAAACCAAATTATTTACGCAAGAAGAAGTTGACAAGATGCTTCAATCAGAAGTAGATAGACGTATTACTTCGGCATTAAAGAAACAGGCTAAAAATAATGAAGCCAAGATTAAGGAAGCACAAAAACTTGCGTAGATGAATGAAAGTGAAAAATTTCAATATGAGTTAGAGCAGCGCGAAAAGGCAATAGCTGAAAAAGAAAAGGCGCTTGCGCTGGCAGAAAATAAAAATGAAGCAGGCAAGATACTTGCCGATAAAGGATTATCATTAAGTTTAGTTGATTTTGTTGTTGCGGAAGATGCTGAAACGATGAACTCTAACATTCGCCTTTTGGAAAAGGCTTTTAAAGATAGTGTAAAGAGAGAGGTTGAAAAGCGTTTAGGTAGTTCCGCACCAAAGAAGAATTTACCGCCTGATGAAACAATTACAAAAGAACAGGCTAAGAAAATGGGAATTAGAGATAGACAACAGTTATTAATGAATAATCCTGAACTATACAACCAATTATTTAATTAATAAAGGAGATTTTAACTATGGCTGTTAATACTGTATATGATAATAGAGTTGTGGAAAGCGTAGCAAAGGATTTACTTACTACTGCTATCAATACTCGTTCTTTAATGACGATTGATAATGAACTTGCTGAAAGTGCTGGTATGCTCAAGACTATCAACACTTATACCTACACTGGCGAAGCAGAGGAATTAGCAAATGGCGTTGGCAATACTGCTTCCAAGCGCGGCACTATTTCCTATGTCGGCAATGATTACCGTGTAAAGCTCTGCCAATAGGCTTATGATTACACGGATGAAGAAGCAATGAAAGACCCATTCATTGTTGATGGTATGATGAAGGGTGCAGTTCAGGTTATGACTAACAAAATGACTTCTGATTTTGTTGGCGCTATTACCGGCGCTGGCGTTACCCTTGGCGTTACCTTTGCAAAGGGTGGAGCATTGAACTATGATACTATTGTTGATGCTATCAGCACTCTTAACTTTGAAGATGAAAGCCAGTTATTTATTCTTATCCCTAACAAGTGGAAAGCAGCGCTCCGCAAGGATGAAGATTACAAGTCTGCTATGATGGGGTAGGTTATTTACAATGGTTAGGTTGGCACTATCTGCGGCATTCCTGTCATTGCTACTAAGGCTTTAACCGATAAGGCTTTTGTTATGACTAAGGAAGCTGTTAAACTTTTCATCAAGAAAGATGTTGAAGTTGAACCAGATAGAAACCCTGATACCCGTAAGAATAGCGTTTATCTTCGCGCCACTTACCTTGTCGCTCTTGCTGACGCTACTAAGATTTGTAAGATTAGCGAAGCAACTGCTTGATTAAACCAATAGGAGGTTAGCAAATATGTTAGAGAAAGTAAAACTGTTATTAGGAATTACTGATAACTCAAAAGATGATTTGCTAACTTTTCTTATCGAACAAGCCATAGATGAAGTAATGGCATATACGCATTTAGATTGCGTTGATGAATTAGGCACTATCATTATTAAAATGGTAGCATATAACTATAATCGCCTTGGCACAGAGGGGTTGAGTAGTGAAGGATACAGCGGTATTAGTTTCAACTATACCGAAGACTACCCAGCTCCTATTGTTCGCGCATTAAAAGCCAAAAGGAAGATAATTACTTTATGACTTACATACGCGAAGCAAAACCGGTTTCAGTAGTCTCCTTCACTACTGGAACTGATGCCTACGGCTAGAAGCGCAAATTAGGCAGCACCACTAGAACAGTTGAAATGTTTGTAAAGGTATATTCACAATCTAATGTTAGTGATATTCGCTATAACGATGTAACGAATATAGGCTTAACAAAAGATAGTTCAATTACAGATGAAAACTAGATTGTTATAGATGGTGCTACTTACAATGTGCTTTATGTTATTCCTTCTGGAAGATTACACCAAATTCTAATGAAGAAGGTGTAATAATGGCTTAGATAGAAAATTTAGATAAATTACTAAAGAAATTAGAAAAGCTGGATAATATCAATTTAGACGAAGTTCTTAATAAGGCTTGTATCTTGATTGAAAATGATGCTAAAAAGAAATGTCCTGTTGATAAGGGTTAGTTGAGAAACTCTATTACACACGAAGTAGAGGGAACAGACGCCGTTGTAGGCACTAATACTGAATACGCACCTTATGTTGAAATAGGCACAGGCATTTTTTCAAGTGAAGGAACAGGCAGACAAGACAAATGGAGTTATCAAGATGCCGAAGGACATTGGCATAGCACAGTAGGTTAGAAGCCGCAGCCATTTTTAAATCCGGCATTAGATGAAAACCGCAAAGAGATTATCCAGTTGTTTAGAGAAGAATTGAAGAAGGGAGTTCAAAATTTATGATTGATTATAAACCAACCTTAAAACAAGAGTTAGAAAAAGTTGGCTTACCTGTCTATTATGAATTATTTGTAGATAGTTCTACTGAAACTCCTTGTATTACATTTATTGAAAATAACAATGCAGCAGAAGCCGAAGGAGATAATTTGTTTTATAGCCGATTATCATACAATATTAAATTATGGGGTAATAGTCTTGCTGCATTGATGCCTAAAGCCGTTGCGATTGATGATGTAATGAGAAAGTAGGGGTTCAAGAGAACTTCTATTAATGAGTTGTCTGTTGGAATATCTCAATTAGAAATCATTATGAGATATGAAGCAATGGGTTATGAAAAAATATAATAAAGGAGATTTTTGAATATGGCACAAGGATTACTTTCAAAGGGTATTAAGTTTGAATATAGTGCTAATGGCACTGCTTATACCGAAGTTAGCAACTTATAGGAAATTCCTTCTCTTGGCGGCACTCCTGAAAAAGTTGATGTGACTTGCCTTGCAGACGCGAATAAGAAATATATTAATGGTTTAGTTGATTATGGTGATTTGGCGTTTAAGTTCCTTTACGATAATAGCACTGAAACTTCTAATTACCGTGTGTTAAAAGGTTTGACTGGCATTAATCACTTTAAGATTACATTCCCTGATAACACTACTTTTGGATTTACTGGCGAAGTTAGCTGTTCTTTAGATGCTGCTTCTGTGAACGCTGCTCTTACCTTTACGGCAAACATCGCTCTTAATAGTGAAATCGAAGTCACTAATCCATCTTGAATTTAAAGGGGATGTTTAAAACATCCCCTATTTTTTATTATAAAGGAGATTATAATTATGTTATATACTGTTCTTAATGTTGGTGATAAAGAATATAAATGCCGTTTAACGGCAAAGGCTTGTGTAGACTTGGAACGCAAAATGGGTTAGAACCCACTTAATGTTTTTACTGAAATTCAGAAGTCTAATGAACTTCCAAAAGTAGAAGATATTATTATGATACTTCACGCAAGCCTGCAAGCATTAGAGCATAATATTTCACTTGATGATACTTATGCTATTTATGATGAATTTGTCGATGAAGGTAATACTTTGATTGAACTTATTCCTATTATTGTTGAAATTTTCAAAGTAAGCGGTTTCTTCAAAGAGATTGATAACTCAAAAAACGCTCAACAGGCGAAGTAAGTAATTCTACTTCGCCTTTAACTTTTATGGAACTATTTAATACATTATATGAAACTGCACTTAAATGTGATATTAATATCTTTGACTTTTGGAATTATACATATGGCGAAATCGTTGATTTAATCAACACATATAGAGAAAACCAAGAGTTGAAGATGAAAGAAAGATTACACGATAATTATTAGATAGCACTATTAACTTCAATCTTTACGAACAGAGCAAATAATGGCAAACAACTGCCTACTTTATAGGAACTATATCCAGATGTATTTGAAGATGAACTTCCAAAAGATACAACAGATAATAGTTGGATATATTATAAAGAACAGATGCTTGATTATGCCGAAAAACATAATCAGAAGGAGGTTTAACAGCCAATGACATTAGAAGAATTGGTAGTAAAGATAACAGGCGAAACTTCCGGTTTAAAAAATGCTATGAGTTCTGCGGTTTCAGCCGTAGGTAAATTTAGTGCCGCCGCCGTAGCCGCAGGAGCAACAGCCGCAGCCGCTATAACTAAATCTGCGGTTGAAAGCTATGCCGACTATGAACAGCTTATAGGCGGTGTAGAAACGCTATTTAAAGATAGTGCGGGTATTGTTGAGGAATACGCGAACAATGCCTTTTAGACTGCTGGATTATCGGCAAATGACTATATGGAAACAGTCACAGGGTTCTCTGCAAGTTTGTTATAGAGCGTTGGCGGTGATACAGAGGAAGCAGCACGAATAGCAGATATGGCTATAACTGATATGGCTGATAATGCTAACAAGATGGGAACATCTATGGAAAGCATTCAAAACGCCTATCAGGGTTTCGCAAAACAAAATTATACAATGTTGGATAACCTAAAATTAGGCTATGGCGGCACAAAAGAAGAAATGAAGCGTCTACTTGAAGATGCCGAAAAATTAAGTGGTATTCACTATGATATTTCTAATCTAAATGACGTATATTCAGCCATTCACGTTATCCAAGAGGAATTAGATATAACAGGCACAACTGCCAAAGAAGCAAGCACAACCATACAAGGAAGTGCATCGGCAATGAAGGCAGCGTGGCAGAATATGCTTACTGGTATTGCTGATGAAAACGCCGATTTTGATACATTGATTGGAAATCTTGTTAGTAGTGTATCAACTTTTGCGGAAAACATTTTACCAAGAATAGAAGTTGCTTTAAAGGGTGTCGGCAAACTGATAAGCGGTTTAGCACCAGTAATTGTAGAAGCATTGCCGGGATTGCTTGATACAATCCTTCCAGAGTTCATAAACGCCGTAATGAGTATTGTAGATAGTATTATTGCGGTTCTGCCTGAATTACTACCTACATTAATTGATGCCGCAGTCGATATTTTAATGTAGTTGATTGAAGCGTTGGCAGAAAACCTTCCTACAATTATTGAAGCAATTCTTGAAGGATTAAATCAAATTATCGAAGGTATAACAGAAAACTTACCAACACTAATAGAAGCAGTGGTATCATGTTTCAATTAGATAATTGATGTAGTGGCATAGAACCTTCCAACAATTACACAATCTATTGTTGATGGGTTAATTACAATGGTTCAAGCAATCATAGATAATTTACCGCAGTTTTTACAGGCGTTCTTAACACTTGTGTTATCATTCAATGAAGCATTGATTTAGGCACTTCCGCAAATAATCGAAGCATTACCGCAACTAATAGAGGGAATTATTAACTTCATCATTGAAGCAATTCCAATGTTGATTGATGCCTACATTCAGTTAATGACGGCATTAATAGAAGCATTGCCTGATATTATTGAAGCAATTAGTGAAGCACTTCCAGAACTGATTGATGGTATTATAGACGGAATACTAACACTACTTCCGAAAATTATTGAATGTGGTATATAGTTATTTATTGCTTTAATTCAAAATATCGGGGATATTATTGCCGGAATAGCAGCAGCACTTCCTGATTTAATTAATGGTATTATTCAAGCAATTTTAGAGCATTTACCAGAAATTATTGAATGTGGTGTAAAGCTATTTGTCGCTTTGGTTGAAAACTTACCTAAAATTTTAATTGAGATATTAAAAGCTGTTGCTGAAATCCTTAGTTCTATATTGGGAGCAATCAATGATGGCTTTGAAAATATGGCAGAAGCAGGTTTAAATCTGGTTAAAGGCTTGTGGCAAGGCATTAAAGACGCCGCAGGATGGCTTAAAGATAAAATCAGCGGTTGGGTAGATGATGTAATGAGTGCTATCAAGGGTTTCTTTGGTATTGCTTCACCTTCAAAATTAACCGCCGAAGATGGTAAATACTTAGCAATGGGTTTAGGTAAAGGCATTACCGATAACATCAAATATGCTACTGATGCAGTTAAAGATATGGGAACGGCTGTTGAAGCTGCCTTTAATCCTAATCTTGAAGTTCCAGAAGTAGAAAGTGATATGGGGTTAAGCAATGTAAGATTGCGTGCTTCAATTACGCCTACATTAACTGATGCTACTGGATTAGAAATTGATAGCCAAAATAAATTGGAAACCGCCTTTAGAAACGGCAATTCTGATATTATTTCTACGCTCATTCAGACAACGCAGCAATTAATTTAGGCAATCGAAGATAAAGACACTTCTCTATCTATTGGTGATGATGTGATAGCGAGTGCCGCCGCAAGAGGTAATAATGAATATAGACGTAGAACAGGCAAACCATTATTAGTATAACAGGAGGGGTATATATTACCCCTCTTATTTTAAGGAGGTGCAACAATGGCACTAACAAAAGGTAAAATTAAAATTGGTAATACTGAATATGACGTAAAAAGTTGTAAAGTAAGCATTGCGGGATTAGAAGCCGATGATAGCGGCATGACAGATGATGGTGTTTATCATTACAACTATGTATATAATAGAAAAAGAACAATTACTATTACACTTCCAACAACTACGCAGGACGTTGTAGCAGCCGTTTTAAACGCCGTTGCAGGTAAAACCTATAATCTAACCTACTATGACGCGATTGAGGGAGAAAAGACGATATAGGCACATACCAAAAGCACAAACAGCACCTTATTTAGCGGTGTTCTTTTGAATGGCTTGTGGAGTGGCGTTAGTTTCAAAGCAGAAGAAATAGGCGGTGAAATGGCTTGAAAAACAAATTAACCTGTAATGCTCTTAATCTTACTCTGTTGGATGCTAACTTATATGGCGGTGTTACATTCCAGTAGGAAATCAATAATGAAAATGATTTTGTGTATGGCGTTGTTGCTTCTGCTTCAATTAAATTCACTATAGATAATGCGAATGGCGAAGCCGAAACTTATATTGATTAGGCGTTTGATTGGTATTGCTAGATGAGCGGTGAAGCCGATTATGCTTACAAAGGCACATATTATATTAAAGATATTTCAAAGAGTGGCAATAAGGCAACCTTAACCGCCTATGATTGTATTTCACTATTGGATGAAGTAGCTGATGCTTGGGTATCTACTCTTTCTTATCCTATTACTTTAACAAGAATGATAAATAGTATGGGAAATAAAGTAGGATTAAGTATTTCTTCAATAGCAAGCCTTAATAGAGCAAGCTATACAGTCTATAATAACTTTATGACAAGCAATATTACTTATCGGCAAATTTTACAATATATCGCAGAAATCCTTAATGTGAACTTCATTGCCGATTTATCACAAACAAACAATATTACCTATAAGGCTTACACAAGCACAACCGTAGTAATAGATAACAGTAAGTATATTAAACTTACAATGTCTGATTATGAGATTGAACCAATAGACAAAGTGTAGATACAAAGCACATTTGATGATATAGGTTATGTGGCAGGAACAGGCACAAACGCCTATATCGTTACTGAAAACCCGCTATTCTTTACAAGTGAAAAGCAATCAACTATTACAACTATTGCTTCTCAACTCTTGGGAGAATTAAAGACAATTAAATACACGCCGATGAAATCTAGCACTTATAAAGACTTTGGTATTAATTGCGGCGATATTATCACAGTTAATGGTAAGACTTGTTATGTAATGAAGAAGTCTATTAAATCTTCTGGTTGTGAATTTGAATGTGTCGGCAATAAGCGCAGAGATACCCAAAAGACAGAAGTAAATAGCGCGATTACGGCATTGAATAATAAAACGAATGAATTAGTTAGAACTGTAGATGAAACGAAATCAACACTTACGGAAGTAAGGGGTTCAATGAAAACTCTTACCGATGAACAAGGCGAAATCAAAGAACAGATTGCGACAATTACAACAGATGTAAGTGAAGTAAAGCAAACCGCACAAGGATTGACTTCTAAAGTAAGTTCCGTAGAAACTACTTTGAATAATCTTGATGGCGAAGTTACTACCTTAAAGAGCCGTGTTAGCACAGTTGAATAGACGGTTGATAGCATTACTACAAGAGTTGAAGTAGCAGAGGGAACAGCCAATGAAGCTAAAACAATGGCGAGTGAAGCGAAGCAAACCGCAAACAGCTTTAGCACTAAGATTACAGAGGTTGAAAAAACCGCAAATAGTGCTAAGACAACTGCCAGCGAAGCAAAGTAGACGGCGAATAGCTTTAGCACAAGAATAACAGAAGTAGAAGAAACTGCAAATGGCGCAGCCACTACAGCCAGTGAAGCAAAATAGACGGCGAACAGTTTTAGCACAAGAAGTACAACCGCAGAAGGAAACGCAAGTTCGGCATTACAAACCGCTAGTAAGATTGATTGGGTTATCCAGAGCGGCACAAGTTCAACCAACTTCACATTGACGGATAGAACAATTTCCCTTGTATCTTCAAATATTGATTTATCAGGGTATGTTACAATCAATTCTTTAAAATCAGGTGGCACGACTACTATAGATGGCGGTAGAATTACAACAGGAACAATTTCTGCTGATAGAATTGACTTAACAAGTTTAAAAGTAAGAAACATCTATAATGATGATAATAATTTAATTTTAACAAGCGCTAGTGGATATATGTATATCGGCGGTGATACAAGTGCTAAAAGAACTAATTATATTTGGTTTAGAACAGGTTCAATATTATTTAGCACTATTGGAGATTCCAGCTTGACTTTCAATTTAACAAATAAATATATATCAACCGATGGAACTTGGAAACTTGGATTAAGCACAAGTTAGGGATTTAAAGAAGCATATATAACGAAATTGTATTTAGGCGGTGGCGGCGGCTATATTACAATGGATGCCAGTAAGAATTTTTATATTAACGATACAAAAATATCGGGAAGTAGTAACGCTATCAGCAAGATTTCAAGTGGATTGAACTATGTTGAATTATCGGGAACAACATTCAAACCATAGACAAGTAGTTACTCATTAGGTGCTTCTTCAACCTATTGGGGAACGGCTTATATTACAAAGTTGTATCTTTCTTCAACCTGTTATATTACGGCTGGTAGCGCAAGCACTATAAAAGTTGGCACAACAACAATAGGCGGTTCCAGTAGCTCTGGTAGCTATACAACAATCACACCTTCCAGAAATGCTACTTATGATTTAGGTTCATCTTCTTACTATTGGAACAATGTATATGCTTATGCTTTATGGCTAAAGAGCGGATATAACACAGTGAAACTTACTTGCTATTCTTCTAATGAACTTGCTATCAATGGCAGGAAAGCAACACACGCATAATAAACAGATAAGGAGATTATAGTTATGAAAATTACATTAGGCAAAATTGTAAATTCTGTTGCGGCATTAAGAAAAATGGCTTCATAGGATTTATCATTGAAAACAGCTTATGAGACATACAAGTTGATTAAGATTATGAATGAACACTTGGGTTACTTTGATGAAAACCGCGATAGAATTTGTGAATTGGCAGACAATCAAGATAAAGAACTTGAAGCACTTCTTCAAACAGAAGTAGAACTTGCTGACTTCCAAAAAGTGAAGGTTAGTCTTTCTGAGAAGGTGAATATGTCTGCTTTAGATTTAATGGAGTTAGAGGAGTTCATAGAATTTACAGAATAACCCCAAAAGGAGAAAAGATATGGATACAATTATAGTTGCGGTAATAGGCTTAATAGGCACATTGGCAAGTGTTTATTTTGTCAATAAGAAAACTACGGCGCTAATCATATATAGAGTTGATTAGTTAGAACAAAAGGTAAACAAGCACAACAACTTAATTGATAGAATGTATAAGGCTGAAAGTGATATAAGGGTAATACAAGAAGAAGTGGATACCCTAGAGCATAAATAAGCTAACTCGGGAAAATCGTCGAAATTTTGATGATTTTCCCGAACATTTGCTATTGACATCAAATATTTTTTCTGCTATAATCATTCTCGTTCCAAGGGAAGTCAACTATGGCAATCAACCAGCCAACTTCGCCATAATCAACTAATCGAAGTTGAAAACCCCTTGAAAATCAAGCGAATTTTGCTGGTATAGCTCAGTTGGTAGAGCAGCTGATTTGTAATCAGCAGGTCGGGGGTTCGAGTCCGTCTACCAGCTCCAATCTTCCCGCAGCGCAGCAAACTGAATATGGGGGAATTCCCGAGTGGCCAAAGGGGGCAGACTGTAAATCTGTTGTCAGTGACTTCGGTGGTTCGAATCCACCTTCCCCCACCAAAAATTCCGAACATCCGTCTGGATGGTCGGGATTTTTTGATTTTAGGCGGAGATAAATTCGCAGGGCGGTTGCAGCATGCCGGTGGCATGCTGCAGTCGCCTTGACTTTTTCCGCAGAAAAGCGAGTCAGCCTATGCGCTGCGGGCAATCCAAAAAGCGAAGAAAGAGTCTGTGAAAACCTCGGCGATTGTGCATGAAAGAGGGCCCGCATGATGCGAACATGGGGCTGTGTGGAGGAAGGGACGCTGCGAACAAAAGTGCTGCTTTTGAATTTTTGAACATGGAAAAATCGAGAAATAAAGAGGGAGAATTTTGAGCGGCACGGACGATTTTTTGGGCGCAATGCGCCTGTTTTGGATGCGAAATTGTCACATATAATCTTGGAAATTTAGTGGATTACATCAAAAAAGATGACAAAATGAACAAATGAAAAAGGAAGAAATTGTGCACTATTATCCAAATAAGGTGATTGACATCTAATGTGCTAAATGATTAAATGACCATGGTACAATGCGCGGAAAGTTTGAAATCGCGCATGTGCATGAGGACCCGCCCGAGAGCGATGCTCTGCGGCGGTTCGATTATGCCATGCTCGCCCGGCATGGAAAAAAGTACATTGGAAGGAAGGAAAGAACATGAAGAAACATCTCCCTAGTCGTGTCCTTTCTCTGCTCCTCGTCCTGGCGCTCTTCGTGGGCCTTGTTGTCCCGATGAACGTCTCGGCGGATTCTGGAAAGCAGAATCTGGAGTTTGAGAAGACTGACGAAGCTGTTTTCTCGAAGCTTTCGGAATCTGTTCTGGACGAAGAAAGCGCGGAAAGTGACGACCAGTACGCACCGGATGACAACGTTCGTGTCTCCATCGTGCTGGAAGAGTCTTCCACGATCGAGCGTTTCGGCACAGCTGACATCGCGACCAATGCCTCGGCTGTTGCCTATCGCAGCGGCCTGAAGAGCGCACAGGTCAACATGGCCAGCAAGATCAGCGCCGCGACCGGCACAAAGCTGGATGTCGAGTGGAACCTGACGCTTGCCGCAAACCTCATTTCGGCAAACGTCCGCTATGATTCGATCAAGAAGATCGAAAAGATCCCCGGCGTCAAGAGCGTCGTGATCGAGACACGCTATGAGCCCATGGTCGTCTCGACTGACGTTGCAAACCCGAATATGGCTACCTCCTCTGCACAGATCGGTTCCAACACTGCTTGGGCGGCAGGGTATACCGGCGCCGGCAGCAAGGTCGCTGTGATCGACACCGGCATCGACTATGAGCATCAGTCTTTCTCCGCCGACGGCTACAACTACTCGATGAAGCTGAACGCGGAAAAGAAGGGCATGACGCTCGATGCCTACAAGGCCAGCGTCGGCGTCCTGACAAAGGACGATCTGACCGCCGAGGTCCTTGCGCAGCTGAATGCCAAGGTCACGAATAAGGCCTATCTGAATGACAAGATCCCGTTTGCATACAACTACATTGACAAGAACTACACCGTCGATCACGTGAAGGACAGTGCGGGCGAACACGGCTCCCACGTGGAAGGCATCGCAGCGGCAAATGCCTACATTCCCAACGGTGACGGCACATTCTCCAACGCGCTGGAGTCGGTCTTTGTGCAGGGTGTTGCGCCCGATGCGCAGATCGTTGCCATGAAGGTCTTCGGCGCGGGCGGCGGCGCGTATGACACCGACTACATGGCGGCGATCGAGGATGCCATCGTTCTCGGCTGCGACTCCGTCAACCTGTCCCTCGGCTCCTCCACCTCCGGCTTCAGCCGCGTGAGAGAGGATTTTAAAGCCGTGATGGACAGCCTCACCGAGCACGGCGTGGCGGTCTGCATCTCCGCAGGCAACTCCTCCGACTGGGCCAGCAACAGTGTCAGCGGCGTTCCGTATCTGTACGACAACGAAATTTCGCTCCAGACCGACGGCTCTCCCGGATCGTTCACCAACTCTCTGACGGTGGCGTCCGTCAACAACTCCGGTTTGACCGGCAGCTTCTTCACGGTCGGTGAATACAGTGTATTCTACAATGAGACCAGCTATAAAAATGCAGCGCTCACCACACTGGCGGGCGACCATGACTACGTCATCCTTCCCGCAGGTGTTGCAGGTGCTCCCGCGGACTATGAAGGCATCGATGTGGCCGGCAAGGTCGTCTTCGTGCAGCGCGGCGTCATTCCCTTTACCGAGAAGGGCGACAACGCTGTAGCAAAGGGCGCGATCGCGACTATCGTTTACAACAACGAGCCGGGCGCCATCAACATGGACCTGACTGCTTACAAGGCGACTGCCCCCTGTGTCTCCATCTCGCAGACCGACGGCGAAGCGATCTGGGCAGCCTCCACGCAGGCCGCGGACGGCAAGTACGCGACCGGCAGGATGAACATCAGAAGTGGTGTCGGCACCGGCCAGCTCAATGCCGAGTTCTACACCATGAGCGATTTCAGCTCCTGGGGCATTCCGGGCAGTCTGGAGCTCAAACCCGAGATCACCGCGCCCGGCGGCAGCATCTACTCCGTCAACGGTGCACACGGCGGTGACGGCGGCCATGACAGCCACACCGCGTATGAAAATATGTCCGGCACGTCGATGGCTTCCCCGCAGGTTGCCGGTATGGCGGCGCTGCTTGGTCAGTACATCCGTGAGAACAAGCTGGATGAGAAGACCGGCAAGACGGCCCGTCAGCTCATCAACAGCCTTCTGATGTCCACCGCAGAGCCCATCATCAACGGCGACAGCGGCACGCCCTATTCCATCCTGACGCAGGGCGCCGGCCTCGGCAACGTTGGCAACGCTGTCAGTGCGGATTCCTACATCATGATGAAGGACAACCTCAGCGGCACTGCTGCTGACGGCAAGGTCAAGGCAGAATTCGGCGACGACCCCGAAAAGAAGGGCGTCTACACCGCGGAATTCACCATCAACAACCTCTCCGGCAAGGCGCAGGAGTACACCTTCGCAACCGACGTGTTCACGCAGGACATGTTCGAGCAGGAAGGCACGGCCTATCTCGACACCTGGACGACGCCGCTGACGGCGGAAGTCTCCTACGAGGTTGGCGGCCAGACCTTTGTCCCGACCAGCAAGGTCTCGTGCGACGTGAACCGCGACGGCAAGACCGATGCGGACGATGCGCAGTGCATCCTTGAGCATGTCGCGGGCAACCACGGCAGCGACAACTGCGATCTGACGGTTGCCGATCTCGACAAGGACGGCAAGGTCACCTCCTATGACGCCTACCTGCTGCTCAAGGGTCTGACGGTCTCCGCAGTGGAGGTTCCCGTCAACTCCGCAGTCAATGTCAAGGTCACCATCAAGCTGACCGAGGCGACGAAGACCGCTCTCAACGAGAACTATCCCGTCGGCGCCTACATCGAGGGCTTCATCTACGTCAACACCGCCAACACGGAAGACGGCGAGATCCTGCCCGAACACTCCATCCCGATGCTCGGCTTCTACGGCAACTGGTCCGACGGCTCCGCCCTCGATACCTCCACGTTCGTTGAGAAGCTGTACGGCGATGAGCGCGTCCCGCACACCGGCGTGATGCAGACCAACTATCAGACCGTCAAGTACGCCGGTGAAAAGGCCGAGCTGGCTTACACGATCAACCCCTATACCATCGAGGGCGAAAGCCCCGCGGACATCCCCTATGACCGCGCGGCCATCAGTTCCCAGACGGTTATCAGCCGGTTCAGAATGACGACCTCGCGCAATGCGGCAGCCGCTGTCTACTTCGTGCAGGACGGCGACGGCAAGGTCGTTTACACCGGCGGTGTGACGGAGCAGCTTTTCTCCGCCTACTATCAGGCCAGCGCCAGAGCGTGGCGCAACACCACGACTGCGCTGACAGCCAACAAGAAGCCCAGCGCGCTCGGCTTCACGGAAGGCGACACCTTCACCGCAGGCATTGCGCTGATCCCCGAATACTACGAGGTTGACGGCGCGATGACCAAGGAGCAGGTTGCGGCTCTGATCGAGTCCGGCAAGCTCGGCGACGGCTGCATGCTCGCCTACACCTACACCGTTGACGACACGACTCCGGAAGTCAAGACCATCCAGAAGGATCTGCAGACTGGCGCTCTGACGGTCGTGGCGCAGGACAACCACTACATTGCCTACGTCGGCGTCTACAAGGGCAGCGGCGCGAAGCTGATTTCCGCCGGTATCCCTGCACAGGAAAAGGCCGGTGAGCTTTGCGGCGCGACCTTCCCGCTGGACGATTCCGCGGGTGAGTACGTGACGGTCGTTGTCGGCGACTATGCCGGAAACGAAGTGAAGTACAAGGTCAACTACGGCGGCACGCCGGAGGATTACACCGGAAGACTCTTTGGCTTCACCTCCGCCAGTGGCCGCGGCAACGGCACGCGCTGGGTCGAGATCGAGCCGGAAACCCTCAGCTCCACAGCCGGTATGACGGATTACGCAGAGGTCGATTATGACGTCTACGCAGCGGAGTATGCCGGAAAATACGTCTTCTTCGCAATGGAAGACGGCATCTATGTCGCACCGCTCGAGGAGATCGGCAATGCACAGAAGCTGACCAGCTTCACCGGCTTTGACGAGGACGAAATGGTCGCGGATATGGCCTTCAGCATGAAGGACAAGACCATGTACGTCCTGACCAACCATATCTCCGATCTGGGCGGCGGCGCGCTGGCGTACTTCTCCAATGAACACAACAAGCTCTATACACTGGATCTTGTGACAGGCGAGCTGAAAAAGATCGCAAACATTACGACTGACGCCGCGTTCCTCTGTGAGCCTCTGCGCACGATGGCAGTCGATGCCAACGGCAACTTCTACGGCGTCAACAATGGCTACATGGACGAAGGCAACATGTTCAACCCCAGCACGCTCAAGCTCTTCCAGTGGAAGGTGAGCGATATTCAGGACGGCGCCCTGAACCTGAAGGGCACGGCGCTCACCATCGAGGATGTCTTTATCTACGGCTATGCAGCGATGACCTACGATCAGGCCAGCGGCAAGCTGTACGTGACCAGCGCCTACGGCGCCAAAAACGACAGCGACGATGACAATCGTCTCTTTGTTATCGACCCGGCTACCAGCACGGCGACGAAGCCCGGCAGTGCGGACGGAAAGTTCATGGATCACGTTGTCGGCATGTTCAGCGTCCCCGCAAACACGATCGCACCGTTCAAGGAAAATGCAGATGTGACCAAGGTCGAGGTGACACCCACCGAGCTGACGCTCCCCAAGGGCACGACCTTCCAGCTGAAAGCAGCTGTCTATCCGTGGCTGGCTGCAAATAAGGCTGTCACGTGGACGGCTGAGGATCCCACCGTCGTCTCTGTGGACAACGGCGAGATCAAGACGCTGAAGGCAGGCAAGACGACCGTCAAGGCGGCCTCTGTTGCCGATCCCAGCAAGTTCGCAACGTGCGAAGTCACTGTTGAGGCCCTGCCCGAGGTCCAGTTGAGCGGCCTGATCTACAACACCGACAGCAAGGCATACTGGGCCGAGTTCAACACAAACGACACCACCAAATGGACGAAGGCGAGCGACGAGCCTGCGGGCAGCTATATCGCGGGCGCACTCCATGAGGGCGAGCTGCTTGTGCACAACGGCAGCACGATGTTTGGCATCGACCCCGATTCGTTCGAGGTCACGTCCTACGGCGGCATCTCCTCGTCCTGGATCTGGTCCGATGCGGCGGCATGCCCCACTGTGGACGGCTGCTTCGGCAGACTGATCGCGCTTTGCATGAACGGTACCTGCATCGAGCTGATCGATCCGGCGACCGCAAAGCTCAGCCCCTTCGACCTCACCAAAGCAGATTTTGAGGATACGCTTGCCACCATTGCCTACATCGGCAGCGGCGTGTATCTCGACAGACAGATCACGGACACATGGCAGGTGGTCACGGTCGAATGTCCCGCCAACTTCTACTACGTCATGGCGGAGAACGGCGCACTTTACAAGTTCACGCTCTACACCAATGACGAGGGCGCAAGCTACAGCCTGACCTGGACGCTTCTTGGCAACACCGGCCTGGAGCTCACCGATGTCTCTGCCGTCACAGAAGGTCAGTATGCCTCCATGATCTACGATCAGAAGACCGGCTGCATCCTGGTTTCCCACTACACCGACGGTGAGACGGCATCCCTCTACGTCATTGACCCGGACGAGCTGCTCCCGGCTGAGGTCGGCAACTTCGGAGAGGGCGTGTGGCCCGTTGTCGCGCTGTATCAGCATGAGAGAGCGACCGACCTGACCCTCAAGCTTAGTGCGTCTGAGGCGAGCATCTACGCCGGCGACAGCGTGACGGTCGATGCCAAGGTCATCCTCGGCACTACCAAGGACGTGACCTGGACCTCCTCCAACAGCGCCGTTGCGAAGGTTGAAAACGGCGTCATCACCGGCGTTGCCGAAGGCACTGCGACCATCACTGCAACGACGGTCGCCACCAACAAGGCCGGCCAGCACGTCTCTCAGGACGTTGCAGTGACAGTCAAGCCGCTCGTGAAGGTGAACACCAAGGTCAACGCGCAGGTCGTGACCGCGGACGGCCCGGCTTGGGTCTCCATCGATCTGAACACCATGACCACCACGAAGCTCGGCGATGCCGAGACCACCATGTACGGCGGCGGCTACGCAATCGGCTCCCTGTGGGGCAGCGATGCCAAGGACAATGACAGCGGCCATATCTATAATGTCGATGCCAAGACATTCGAGGAATCTCGGGGCGGCGAATGCTCCAGCGACTATGCGATCCGCGACCTGACCGAGAATCCCGAGGTCTCCTTCAAGCTGACCACGAGTGACAAGGTTTATGAAGCAACCGCGTTCGGAAAGCCGATCTATGTCAACGGCAGCGACGGCCTGTGCCAGCTGAATGATTATACGCATGGCGAAATCATCAGCTGGAGAGGAAGCTCCAAGTATCCCAAGCCGGCGGCCATCGCCTATGCAGGCTATGTGACGCTGGAATATCTCAACACCATGTTGGGAGATGATCCGATCACCGAATGCGATCCGGATACGCACTGCAACCTGTTCTATGTCCTGTCTGCGGACGGCATGATCTACCAGTACTACACCGTTCCCTACTGGGATGTCAAGGCTGCGGAGGGCAAGGAAGTCCGTACATACCTGCTTCAGGGTATGCTGGGCGATGCCGGCATCACCTTCCGTGATGTTTCGGCCCTGTCGGCAGTGTATGTGGAGCTGAGCGAGGACAACCGCGGTCTGCTGATCGCGGACGCGGACACCGGCTCGTTCTACTACGCGCAGATCGCAGGCAAGAAGATTACGACAGGCAAGGTCGGAAATCTTGCGGGTGCGACAAACATTTCCTGCCTGTATACCACGGAAACGGCCTCCGGCGACGCAGCCAGATTCCTGCGCGCTGACGCAGCGCCCATGGCTGTTGCGCGCAGCATGAGCAATGCCGCGGCCAAGAAGGGCGCAGAGCGCCCGAGCCTTGCCGGTGATGAGGATGTCTCTATGCGCATCGATGAAACGGCTGTCATGGAGAATCTTGAGAAGGCTGAGGCAGTCTCGATGGTCAAGGCCACGGTCAACAAGGCCAGCGGCACGCTGAACGCCGTGAAGGCGGACGGCACGACCGACAAGAACGCGGACGGCACGTACAACGTGATCGTGAAGATCACCGACACCGAGTCTGTGGGCAACGCCAAGTACGTCCTGCGCTACGACCCGGCGAAGATGACCTATGTGAGCAGCACGTCCCGCAACTACAGCGCAATCCATGTGGACGAGACGAAGGGCGAGATCACGCTGGCCTTCGCCAACCCCGTGGAGGTCGCTGCCGGCACTGCGATCGGCACGGTCAAGTTCCTTGCCGAGAAGAACGTTGAGACGACGGTGACCGTCACCACCGAGGAGCGCAACGCCAACACGAACGTGAACGAGGCGCCCGCGACGGTCAAGGTGGATACCACCGAGACCCCCGAGGTTGACAAGCCCATCGTCATCATCCCGACGAAGCCGGGCGGAACGCCCGCTGACAAGAAGCTCCCGTTCACCGACGTGAGCAAGTACGACGAGTTCTATGATGCAGTCAAGTACCTGTACGAGCGCGACATCATGAACGGCACGAGCGACACGCTCTTCAGCCCGAACGCGGAGCTGACGCGCGGCATGGTCGTCACCATCCTCTACAGAATGGAGGGCGAGCCCTTCACGACGGGTGCAAAGACGTTCAGCGACGTCGCGGCAGGCCGCTACTACAGCAAGGCTGTGGAATGGGCTGCTGAAAACGACATCGTCAACGGCTTCAAGGACGGCACGTTCAAGCCGAACGATCCGGTCACGCGTGAGCAGCTTGCAGCCATCATCAGCCGCTACGCAGAGTTCAACGGCATCGTGATCTACGAGCCGAACAATGCGCTGGCGTCCACGGATGTGGTTTCCAACTGGGCGAAGAAGAACGTTGCATGGGCAGCGGCCGAGGGCATCCTGACTCCGGCACAGACTGCGAATGCGACGAAGAACGCGACCCGTGCGGAAGTCGCAATGGCGATCTACACCTATCTCACCAAAACCGCGAAGTAACATTCTTTCCTTCCAAACGGCGGGGCCGCGCTTCCGAGGAAGCGCGGCCCTGAGCTTGTCAAAACGTCTTTTTGACAAGCTCTCAAACGCGAACCGCGTGGCTGGGTTCGCGTTTGAAAAGGCTGCGTGATGCGGCGCGCATAATTTGCGCGCATCATGCGCACAAATTCCACGCTTGCATCGCGTAGTGTGTTTTGTCTGATGCCGCAGCGTTCAGAAAAAGTGCCGG
>ERZ1673695.276-NODE-276-length-86902-cov-92.595242_pt1 | contig 86902 bp, 102 predicted proteins | sample MGYA00580225_ERZ1673695 | MGnify/ENA primary metagenome ERZ1673695 (study PRJEB41218, sample SAMN15661739) | gut metagenome | host: Homo sapiens | place: Canada: London | collected 2015-08-20/2019-03-30 | study: EMG produced TPA metagenomics assembly of... | reverse complement strand
AGATCATCCACCTGCACAAGGGAACCATCCGCGCCCGCAACGGGGACACCGGCGCCGTGTTTGAGATCACGCTTCCGACAGCAAGATAAGATACCTTCCCAAGCTGCAGGCAAATTCAGCACAGACTTTATTCCTGATACCGTCGTTACGGTGGCCACCACCTCCACGTTCCGCTACGAGCTGATCGACGCACTGGCTGAGTCGCAGGACTACATCATCCTTCTGATGAAAAAACGCTATGTGCAGCCTCTGGACAAGCGCACTCTTACCGGCGGGACGGTGGAGGAATTCAAACGATTTCTTGAGGAGAAGACCGGAAAGACGTTCCGGCGTGTGAAATGAACGAATTATCTATTACACCCTTTCGCGGGCCGCATTTGCTTCTGCTTTTGCTTACTGCAGCGGCGGTGCTGCTGGCCTGCGTTCCTCTCGGGATCGCTTCTGACGCAGCATCTTTTCCCGATTTTCAAACTGCCGGATTTTCTTCTTTCCGTCCTCAATCTCGGCTTGCAGCTCCTCGCGGGCTTTCTCTCTTGGCTTTGTCATAGTTGGTCGCTCCTTTCTGATCATAGGCATAGAAAAAGGACAGTCGATTTTCTCGGCTGCCCTCTGACACCTTAGTCAGTGCATATTTTAATTTCTTCTGTTTGGTTAAAAGCGTGGTAGAAAAGACCGCCATCTGTGTTGCTCGGATTAGTATAGTAAAAACCGTCAGCACATACGGCAATTTCTGTATAGGTGCGCACCGTTCCATTACTTTCTACTAACGATACAACTTCATTTATTTCTTGTGTTTTCACATCAACAGAAATAAGATTTGCTTTAGCGTCTGCTTCGACTGTAAAATATACTTTGCCATTGTAATAGTCAAAAGCACCAGAAGATGGGCTATATTCTGTTAAAAAGATGGGGTCAGTATTGGTATACGGCATATAGAACAGCCCTTTTTCCGTTCCAATAAAAATATATTCCTCGTAGAAATAAATTTTTATAAGCTCATTGGTGTTGTTTGTAGATATACGATACAATTCTCCTTGTTCGTCGGTCGTTGTATCATATATTTTGATTGACGCAGTATCATTTTCGTAGTAACTATAATACAAAATATTGTCGTTGATTATTTGGTGTGTTGTGTACCCATTACCGATTGAAAAAACCTCTTTGTTATCGCCTGTTATCAAGTTTGTAGCTATAATGTTTTTATCATCAGAGGATAGGTAGTACAGATCATTGTCAATAATACCAATAACTGTACTTTGGGCTTCGATATTGCAAAGCGTCGTAACGCTATTTCCGAAAATCTGATAGACTGCACCCGTTTCATCATTGAACAGAAGTAACCCGGATGATGTCTTTGTTAGTTTACCATATTCGTCTGTAATTTTTTCGCACTCTCCGTCTTTGCTATGATAGATAAACACTCCGTCATTTTGGCAAGTAAAATAAACATCATTTTCTAAAATAGTAATGTCATGGTTGGTATGTCCGCACGCGCTTTGCATACCAATATTGCCATTAAACAATACCCGGCTTATTCCTAATCCACCTACTACTATAAGACATAGGCAGGCGGCCATAGCTCCCCACTTAACCCAACCGGGTTTCTTTGCTTTCTTTTTGTAGTTAAGGGCTTCATCGACATATTTTGTGTCAAGCTCGCTCATAGCGTCGGAAAACTTCTTTGCGTTCATACGAACACCTCTCTTTCAATCAAATATTGCTTCATTTTTTCGCGGATACGGGTCAGCCGGACGGAGATGTTTTTCTCCGAAAGCCCCATAAACTCGGCTATGTCCTTGTAGCTGTCAGCAAACCAATAGCGGCGCATGAAGATAACGCGGTTTTCGAGGGTCAGCGTGTCCAAAAATTCCCCAATGATACGGGCTAATTCTCTGGCTTCAATTTCATCTTCAACGGTTTTCTGGTCTGCAATACAGGCTTCGATTTCCTCTAAAGCAATCGTGTAGTGGCTGCTTCGTTTAGCTGCTTCCTTTCTCCAATAGATTTTAAGTGAAATGTTCCGAACGATTTTCACAATGTAGGACAACAGCGGGTTAGGCCGTACCGGAGGAATAGCGTTCCATGCGCCCAAATAAGCGTCGTTGACACATTCCTCCGCGTCCTGCCTGTTATTCACAATGTTGTACGAGAGGTTATGGCAGATTGCTCCGTATTTATTATCCAGTTCTCGGATACCTTGCTCGGAACGCTCAAAAAACAGGTCTATGATTTTTTCATCATCTATCATCTCACCGCCTCCTTTCCGGCTTCACCTATATACTACGGTTTTAGCGGCGAATACTACATCAAATCCAAAACTTTTTCAAAATAATTATACCACACTTCGCTTGAGATTGCTTGCAGTAACTTTCGCCGCTTCGCTGGCAGCTCTTCGCCGTTCCTCGCTGTATGGGGCGGTCAGACGGAAAGAGAAGCGCCCCTTGCGGATTTCAAACTCCATGCAGCCCGTTTCGGGGTCTGCGTCGGTCTGCCGGCGCCGCTGATCCTTGCAGCTTATATGTACGCGGTCTGTGCGTTGTCCCGCCTGACGTAAGAAGCGGGAGAAGCGTCTTTTTCATAGATTGGATAAGTTCCGCAGCGCAAAAACAGGAGAACAAGACATTGCTGCATGCCAATCAAAGATAAAACGTGGCGGCCTTTGAGCTGCGAAACGGCACCGGGCAGTACCCGAAGGCGGCACGGCTTGGCGTCGGCACCACCGCGCAGGGCATGGATGCACAGACCATGCTGGATTACATGGGTATCGTTATGGATACGGAAAAGCTCCAAGACCGCTCCTTCACCATAAACCTCAAGCTGACGGACGGCGACGATTATCTGCTCAAGATCCACCACGGCGTGCTCCTGTACTATAAGGATGCACTTTCGGACGATGCCGACCTGACGCTCTCTACCCCCCGACTCGGGATCCTTGCCATAACGAGCGGAAATCAGGAGAATATCGAAAAACTCATCACCGTTGAAAAGGGTGATGCGGCGCTGTTCCAGACGCTTTGCGACAGCATGGCGGCATTCGACCTGTATTTCAACATCATCGAGCCGTAATGCAGCCGGACAAGAAACCCGACCGTCGATCGATCTGTTCTGTATAAGGAGGGTATTATGAAGAAAATCGCAGCACTGCTGCTCTGCATGGTCATACTGCTGTCCGGCTGTGCGGGGACTGCCAAGCCGAAGGATGCTTCGCCTGCCGGAGATGTGTGGGAAACCATCGAGGAGGCGTACATTTACGCATTCCCGCTGGTGCTGATGGACGCAACGATGACCTCCGCAACGAATACGGAGGAGCCCGTCCCCGGCAAGGCGCCTGTCAATCAGTTCATGCACGGCGTGGCGCTTGCCAACGCGCAGTTCAAAAATGTGGTCAGTCCGAATGTGGACACCATCTACTCACAGGTGTGGTACGACCTGAGCGAGGAGCCGATGGTCTATGTGCTGCCGGAAACGGATCGCTTCTGCAAGGTGCAGGTGCTTGACGCATGGACAAACACCGCCGCTGTCCTCGACCGTGCCGGAGCCTATGCGATCACGCGCGCAAATTGGAGCGGTGACCTGCCGGAGGACGTGACCCGCATCGATGTTCCTACCGCTATGGCGTGGTCCATCACCAGAACCGTGCTCTCCGGCGAGGCGGATCTTCCGAATGTCTATGCCATTCAGGCGGGCATGAAGCTCCTGCCGCTGTCCGCCTACCTGAGCGGAGAGGCATATCAGCCCCCGAAGGGAAGCTATCAGGAAGAAAACAACTATGTTCCCGTCAATAAGGTCCTCTCGCTGGACCCGGTCACATTCTTCAGCAAGGCAAACGCGCTGATGGAGAGCAACCCGCCGTCCGCTGCCGACGCAGAGCTGCTGGAAAAGCTCGCGGCAGTCGGCGTTGGCCCCGGTATGAAATTTGACGCAGCCGTTCTGACCGGGGATGTGCAGACAAGCTGGCAGGAGATGCTTCAGGGTCTTCGGCCGAAGCTTGCGGCAGAGGGCATGAAGTATTCCAACAAGCTGGGTCAGTGGAGCTATTTCGGCGCGCCGATCGGGGATTTCGGTACGGAATATGCCTACCGTGCGCTCGTGGCGATCGCCGGGCTTGGGGCAAATACCGTGGAGATCGCCCTGTATCCCAAGACGGATAAGGACGCTGACGGGAATCCCCTGACGGGCGAGAAGTCCTATCTGCTCCACTTTGAGAGCGATCCGCAGGTTCTTGATGGCGGCTTCTGGTCGGTTACCGCATACGGCGATGACGATTTCCTTATCGACAACCCCATCGACCGCTACTGCATCAACGACCGCTCGGGGCTGAAGCGGAATGACGACGGCTCTGTGGATGTGATCTTGTCGAAGGACGCGCCGGCAGACACGACGAACTGGCTTCCGGTCGCGGACGGCGGCTTCCACCTCTTTATGCGTATCTATACGCCGGATATGGAGGCGCTCAAGACCTGGACAGCGCCGACCATCACGGCGATCGGCTAAAGGGAACCTCGTTTGGAAGCCACCCTTTCATAGATACAAAAGCTGCCGGGGAGCGCAACTCCCCGGCAGCTTTTTCTCGCTTTCCGCTTTTGAAGCATCGTCTTGTGTCGCATCAGAGTGACGCTCTATCCCCCTGCGCAGCGGTGTCGTCCAGGGTGTATCCGGAGAGAATCAGAGGCCGCTTTCCATGGCGTGCGGCCTCAATAAAATGATAATGACAGAAAAAGCCCGTTGTACTGTTATTGCTTATTTTATATTATTATATTATAATGATATTGAGAGCCTTTTGAAGCTGTTTCGGTGGAAAGGCTTCTACTGACTGGGGGACCGGATCGTTATGTGTGCATTAAAGATCAGCTTCAATCAAGTTGAACAAGCAATCTCTGTGATGCGTGAGGTTTCGGCTTGGGGACGGGAGCAGGGATACCGTGTCTGGTCCGATGAATGGCTGACGGAGGGGGAACTGATCACCCCCGATGCGCAGCCGGAAAATTTTTGCATAGGGACGATTGACGGCGAAGTTGCCTGCGCTTTCATTCTGCAATGGGCCGATTCTGACTATTGGCCCGATGCGCCCAAGTATGAAGCTGCCTATCTTCATAAATTCTGCGTGCGGCGCAAATTCTCCGGGATGGGTATGACAAAGCTGGTCACAGAGGCAATCCGGGCAGAGTGCCGCAAGCGTGGTGTTCGGTATATCCGGCTGGACACGGGACTGGAGGAGAAGGCCGTCAGGAAGATCTATCTGTCCGCAGGCTATAAAATCGTGGATATTCTGGATTATCCCAATGGCCGGTCCATGGCTTTATATGAGTTGGAGGTGTAGTGCATGGAGGTAACCTTTGTAAACCCCGGCGTTGACCATATGGTTCAGCGCATTATGGCGTTTCAGTCCGAGGATACGTCGCCCTTTTGGTCAGAGCCTTTATATCATTTCTATCCCCAGCTTGATAAAGCTTATGCTGTAAGCCTGACCTTCCCGGAGCGAAGGAACTACATTGAACGAACGATGCGGACTGTTTATGTGGAGCAGGGAAATACGATCAACGAAAGGGTGACATTGTATTCCCATCATTGGGCTATATGCAAGGAACAGATCACGGCAGCATTGTCAGATGCTTTTGACGTGGATTGTGCAAGCCTATTCAATGATATACAGTGCAATGTCAGTCTGAATCCTGTTGAGCCTCGCTTTTTGAAAGAACGATGCTACGACACTTTCTATCTGAACAGCGAAAGAGGCGCTATCGGCGGTGGAATACACGAAATCATACACTTTGTTTGGTTTTATGTGTGGAATCGGCTGTTTGGGGATAGCTATGACGAATATGAGCGGCCATCGCTCAAGTGGATACTGAGCGAGATGGTGGTCGAATCTGTGATGAAGGATGAGCGGCTCAGCTCCATCAATCCGTACTTTCCAAGAGAAAACGGCGGCTGCATCTATCCCTATTTCTTCGATTTGGTCGTTGCGGGGAAGCCACTCCTCGACACATTGGAGACCATGTATAGAAGTCAGAGCATCGAGGACTTTATGAAAAACAGCTACGCTTATTGCTGGAAGCATGAAGCGGAGATTCGAGAGCATATTCGCAGATCGGAAGGATAGCCGGCGGATATGGGGCAGGCGCTCTGCCAAAAAAGCCCCTGTTTTTCCATTGTGTTTCTTGGATTGACAAAAGGCGGTTCTGTGCTATAATGTGCTCGTCTGAAAAAATATAGAATTGTAGCGCCAAGGTGCCTGCCTTAAACCGGCGGGCGAAGAGGGAATCCGGTGTGAATCCGGAGCGATACAGTCACTGTGTATGGGAGCCGTCCTGCATAACCACTGGGAAACCGGGAAGGGCAGAACGGCGATGATCAAAGTCAGGAGACCTGCCTTGGCGTGGAATCTCAAATCCGCTGTCTACGGGTTGACCTTCCTGCAAGCTTGTGCTGCGCTCCGGGGCTTTGCGGCTCTGGCGCACAACAGATGATACAGTTAGGGAGAACGGCTGCGGAATCGCAGCCGTTTTTTATATTCTTTCAGAACAATTTTGAAAAGAGGTAGAACCCCAATGAAAAAGATCCTTGCACTTGTGCTGGCAGCTCTGATGCTGCTGAGCACGCTCTCCGCCTGTAAGAGCGTGGAGGCCCCGTCCGACACGAAGCCGGCTGAGACCAACGAGCCCCCCGCAGCCCCCGAGACCACGGAGCCCGCCGAAGAAGAAACGAAGGAGCCCGCCGAAGAGGAGCCCACGCAGGAGGAGCTCGATCAGCAGGCGGCCGACGAGGTTGCAGCCATGATCGACGCCATCTATGTCCAGACCCGCACCGAGGAGACCGACGCCCAGTGTGAAGCCGCCAAGGCTGCATGGGACGCTCTGACCGATGCGCAGAAGGAACTCGTCGAGGGCGAGGAAGCCAGCCCCGACTACTTCGGCCTTGACACCGGCGACGCTTCGCTGGACGATCCCAGAAACCAGGACGACATCGGCGAAAACGAGCTGCTGGTCGTCTCCTTCGGCACGTCCTTCAACGCCAGCCGCGTGGCCGACATCAAGGCCATCGAGGACGCCCTGCAGGAAGCCAACCCCGACTGGTCCGTCCGTCGTGCCTTTACCGCGCAGATCATCATCAACCACATTCAGGCGCGTGACGGCGAGAAGATCGACAACATGGAGCAGGCCCTTGAGCGCGCAGTCGCAAACGGCGTCAAGAACCTCGTTGTCCAGCCCACGCATCTGATGCACGGCGCGGAATACGACGAGATGTGCGAAGCCATCGACAACTACCGCGAGCATTTCGAGTCCGTCTCCATCGCTGAGCCGCTGCTCGGCGAGGTCGGCAGCGACGCCACCGTCATCAACGACGACAAGGAAGCCGTTGCCAAGGCTGTCGTTGCAGCTGCCGTTGCAGACTCCGACTTTGAGAGCCTCGACACCGCCAAGGAAGCCGGCACCGCATTCGTCTTTATGGGCCACGGCACCGCGCACGTTGCCAAGGTCAGCTACAGCCAGATGCAGAGCCAGATGCAGCTTCTCGGCTACGAGAACGTGTTCATCGGCACCGTCGAAGGCGAGCCCGAGGAGACCTCCTGTGAGGCCGTCATCGAGGCTGTCAAGGCTGCCGGCTACACCAACGTCATCATGCGCCCGCTGATGGTCGTTGCAGGCGACCATGCCAACAACGACATGGCCGGTGAGGAAGAGGATTCCTGGAAGAGCATGTTTGAGGCCGCCGGTCTCACCGTTGACTGCCAGATCGCCGGTCTCGGCGGGATCGCCGACGTGCAGGCGCTCTACATCGCCCACACGAAGGCCGCCATCGACGCACTGACCGCGTAAATTTCACACAATTCACCGCTCCGGAGAGGTCTCGCGCCTCTCCGGAGCAATGCACTCGCAGGAGGAGATTATCATGAAACAGCTTTGTGCATTGCTTCTGGCCGTTCTGATGCTTGCCGCCGTCTTTACCGGCTGCGCGCAGAAGGCTCCGCAGACCGAGCAGCCCGCTCAGAACACCGAAACCGCCCAGACCCCCGCTGAACCCACGGACGCCCCCGCAGAGCCCGCCGAGGAGCCCGCTGAGGAGCCTGCCGAGGAGACCCCTGCCGAGCCCGCGCTCGCCGACGGCGTCTACACCGCAGAATTCCACACCGACAGCTCCATGTTCCACACGAACGAGGCCTGCGACGGCAAGGGCACGCTCTATGTCGTGGACGGCAAAATGACCATCCATGTGAGCCTGGTCTCCAAGACCATTCAGAACCTCTATCCGGGTCTTGCCGAGGACGCTCAGAAGGAGGGCGCAGAGCTTTTGCAGCCGACGACCGACACGGTCACATATTCCGACGGTCTGACCGATGAGGTCTACGGCTTTGACGTTCCGGTGCCCGCGCTGGACACGGAGTTCGATCTGGCGCTGATCGGCAAGAAGGGCGTCTGGTATGACCACAAGGTCTCCGTCAGCAATCCGGAGCCTCTGAAGGACGAGGGCAAGACCGTGCAGGAGCTCGGTCTGGCGGACGGCACGTACACCGTGGAGCTTGCCTTTGCAGGCGGCTCCGGCAAGGCCTATGTCCTGACGCCCTGCACGCTGCGCGTTGCAGACGGCAAGGCCATGGCGACCATCGTCTGGAGCAGCAGCAAGTATGACTACATGCTCGTAGACGGCGTGAAGTATGAGGTCCTCTCGACCGAGAACGGCTCGACGTTCGAGATCCCCGTGGCAGCGTTTGACACGGAGCTGACCGTCATCGGCGACACCACCGCCATGAGCACGCCGCACGAGATCGAGTACACGCTGAACTTCGACTCCGCCTCCCTGACGGCCGCGGAATGAGAAAATGGATGCTGGCGCTGCTTGCAGCGCTTCTGACGTTCTGCGCCGCCTGTGCGGCGCAGCCGCCTGCACCGCAGCCGCCGCAGGCGCCCTCCGCAGCGCAGGCTCCAAGCGAGCCTGCAAAGACGGCGCCTTCGTGGCAGGAGCTGACGTTTGACGAGCCTGCCGCGCTTTCCTACGCAACGCAGTTTACCATCTGCCGCGACAAACGCGGCTATACGCGGCTGACGATCGGCGACGACCAGACGTTTCTGCTCGTGCCGGAGGACGCAGCCGTGCCGGAGGACGTTCCGGCGGATGTGACGGTGCTCCAGCAGCCGCTCGAGCACATCTACCTCGTCGCAACGGCGGCCATGGACTATTTCCGCGAGCTCGGCGAGGTCGGCAGGATCACGCTCAGCAGCCAGAAGGAAAAGGACTGGTATATCGACGAGGCAAAGGCCGCGATGCAGGCCGGGGCCATGGTCTACGCCGGAAAATATTCCGCGCCCGACTATGAGACCATTCTGGCAAACGGCTGTGATCTTGCCATTGAGAACACAATGATCTATCACACGCCGGCGGTCATCGAGCAGCTCCAGACGCTTGGCATTCCCGTGCTGGTGGAGCGTTCGAGCTATGAGCCGGAGCCGCTCGGCCGCATGGAGTGGCTGAAGCTGTATGCCGCGCTCGCAGGCAGGGACGCCGAGGCCGAGGCATATTTCGCGCAGCTCATGCAAAGTCTTGACGGCGTGCTTGATCAGACGCCGACCGGCAAGCGCGTGGCGTTTTTCTACATCACGACGAGCGGCGCAGTCAACGTCCGCAAGTCCGGCGATTACATCGCCAAGGCCATTCGGATGGCGGGCGGCGAGTATGTGTCGTTCGACGAGACGGACGAGGAAAATGCGATGTCCACCATGACCGTGCAGATGGAGTCGTTCTATCACACGGCGCTGGACGCCGACATTCTGATCTACAACAGCACCATCGACGGAGAGATCGAAACGATCGAGCAGCTTCTTGCCAAAAGCCCGCTGCTTGCAGATTTCAAGGCCGTTCAGAGCGGCAATGTCTGGTGCATTTCCAAGAACTTTTATCAGCAGTCGCTGGCGCTGGGCAACATGATTCTGGATGTCCACGCGATTTTGACCGACGAGGACAGCAGCGACCTTTATTTTTTGCACAAACTCACATAACGACTGGAGGAGCAGCATGAAACAGAGCCGAACGACAAGGATATGGGGCGGTTTTGTGCTGCTCCTTCTGCTTTTGATTGTTTTTTTGATTTGGAATGTTGCGGCGGGCAGCGTCCGGCTGTCCGCGTCTGAAATAAAAGAGATCTTTCTCGGCGGCGGGGATCTCAACCAGCGCAGGATCCTGCTCAACATCCGCCTGCCGCGGATCCTGGCGGCGATGCTGCTGGGCGGCGCGCTGTCGGTGTCGGGATATCTGCTGCAAACGTTTTTCCACAATCCCATCGCCGGCCCGTTCGTGCTCGGCATTTCCTCGGGCGCAAAGCTGACGGTCTCGATCGCGATGATCGTGCTGCTCAGCCGCGGGATCGTCTCGTCCTCCGGGGGGCTCATCCTGGCCGCGTTTCTGGGCGCGATGCTCTCGATGGGCTTCGTGCTCGCCATCTCGCAGAAGGTCAAGCGGATGAGCCTGCTGGTCGTCTGCGGCGTGATGATCGGATATATCTGCTCGGCGCTGACGGATCTTCTCGTCACGTTTGCGGACGATTCCAACATCGTGAACCTGCACAACTGGTCCATGGGCTCGTTTTCCGGCATGAGCTGGGAAAACGTGCGGACGATGGGCCATGTGTGTACCGTGACGCTGATCCTTGTCTTTTTCCTCTCCAAGCCGATCCGCGCCTATCAGCTCGGCGAGACGTATGCGCAGAATCTCGGCGTGCCGATCAAGCACTTCCGCGCGGCGCTGATCCTGTTTTTCAGCGTCCTCTCGGCATGTGTGACCGCGTTTGCAGGGCCGATCTCCTTTGTCGGCATTGCGGTGCCGCACCTGATGAAGTCGCTGTTCCGGACGGCGGAGCCGCTCTTTATGATCCCCGCCTGCTGGCTCGGCGGCGGCGTATTCTGCCTGTTCTGCGACCTGATCGCACGCACGGCGTTTGCGCCGACCGAGGTCAGCATCAGCTCCGTGACCGCCGTGTTCGGCGCACCGGTCGTGATCTACATGATGATCCACAGAAAGGCAGGCTGACATGAACGCCTATCTGGAAACAACTGATTTATCGGTCGGCTACAATGGCCGCGCCCTCATTGAGCATGTGGCGCTGTGCGTACAGCGCGGAAAGATCGTGACGCTCATCGGGCCGAACGGCTCCGGCAAGTCGACCATTCTCAAAACCATCGTCGGGCAGCTTCCGCGTGTGTCGGGAAGCGTCGTGCTCGACAAGCAGGACATGTGCGCCCGCAGCCGCAGCGACATCGCCCGCCGCATGGCCATTTTGATGACGGCCCGGATGGAGCCGGAGCTGATGACCTGCCGGGACGTGGTCAGCACGGGGCGCTACCCCTATACCGGGCGGCTCGGCATCCTGCAGGCCTCGGACAAGCAGATCGTGCAGGACGCCATCTGTCAGGTGAACGCTGAGGCGTTTGCCGACCGGCCGTTCTCCGACATCAGCGACGGCCAGCGCCAGCGCATTTTGCTGGCGCGCGCGCTCTGCCAGCAGCCGGAGCTGATCGTGCTCGACGAGCCGACGAGCTATCTCGACATCCGCTACAAGCTGGAGCTTCTGAGCATCCTCAAGCGGATGGTGCGGGAGAAAAATCTGGCGATCCTGATGTCGCTGCATGAGCTGGAGCTGGCTGCCCGCATTTCCGACACCGTGGTCTGCGTGGCGGACGGGAAGATCGACCGCGTCGGCACGCCGGACGAGGTCTTTACGCAGGAGTACATCGCGCGGCTCTACCACATGGAGCCGGGAAAGTATGACCCCTGCTTTGATACCCTGGAATTTGTACCGTGAGGTTGTTATGAACGAAAAATACGGAACCTTTTATGCACTCAGCGTCGGCCCCGGCGACCCGGAGCTGATGACCGTCAAGGCATGCAGATGCCTTGAACGCTGCCCGGTGATCGCCGCACCGCAGACAAAAAGCGGCCAGATGCTGGCGCTGGACATCGCGCGCGGCGCGGTCTCGCTGGACGGCAAGGAAATTCTGCCGCTCCGGTTCACCATGTCCCGCGATGCGTCCGTGCGGCAGGAAAGCTACCGCGCCGCCGCGCGGCAGATCGAGGAAAAGCTGGCGGCCGGGCTGGACGTAGCAATGGTGAATCTCGGCGATGTGAGCGTCTACGCAACGGCATTTTATATTTTTGACCAAATTCGGAAGGACGGCTTTGCCGCCTGTATGTTGCCCGGCGTCACGAGCTTCTGCGCGGTCGCCGCGCAGCTCGGCCGGAGCCTGACGGAGATGGATCTGCCGCTGCACATCATCCCGGCAAGCGGCATGGATCTGGACACCGCGCTGACGCTTCCGGGGACGAAGGTGCTGATGAAGTCCGGCAGCGCGATCGAACAGAGCGTGCAGGCGCTGAAGCGGCACGGACTTCTGGAAAAGGCCGCGCTGGTGGCGGACTGCGGTCTTCCGACGCAGAAGGTCATCGAGGATCTTGAAAAGTTCCCTGCGGACATCGGATATTTCGCGACCATCGTCGTGTCGGAATAGGAGGCCGCCATGCAGTATGCCATTCCCCGGCTCGTTCTGGCCGGGACAAACAGCGGCTGCGGCAAAACGACCGTGACATGCGCCGTTTTGCAGGCGCTCGTGAACCGCGGTCTGCGCGTCGGCGCGGCCAAATGCGGGCCGGACTACATCGACCCCATGTTCCACAGCCGCATCATCGGCGCCAAAAGCTCCAACCTCGACGCCTTCTTTTTTGAGGAGGATATGCTGCGCCAGCTCCTGCATCAGAATGCCGCGGGCTGCGATGTGACGGTCATCGAGGGCGTGATGGGCTATTACGACGGTCTTGGCATGACCTCCTCGCGCGCAAGCACGTTCGAGGTCGCGCAAATGACAAAAAGCCCCGTTGTTCTGGTCGCTCCGGCGCACGGCGCGGCGCTGTCCGTGCTGGCGCTCATACAGGGCTTTTTGCAGTTCATGCCGGAAAGCCGCATCTGCGGCGTCATCCTCAACGGCTGCACCGCCATGGCCTACGCGCCGCTGGCGCGCGCGATCGAGGAGCGCTTCGGCATCCGGGCGCTCGGCTTCTTGCCGCAGATCCCGGACTGCGCGCTGGAAAGCCGCCATCTCGGCCTCGTGACCGCCGCAGAGGTGGCGCATCTGCGCGAAAAAATGCAGCGTCTTGCGCAGGAGGCTGAAAAGAGCATCGATCTGGACGGGCTTTTGAAACTGGCGCGCGCGGCGGAGCCGGTCTCCTATGCGCCGTATGTGCCGCCGCGCTTTGCCCGGCCCGTGCGCATCGGCGTTGCCAGAGACAAGGCGTTCTGCTTTTATTATGAGGACAGTCTGGAGCTTCTGACAAGGCTCGGCGCGGAGCTTGTGCCGCTGAGCCCGCTCGAGGACACGGCGCTTCCGGCGGGACTGCACGGGCTCTGCCTCGGGGGCGGATACCCGGAGCTTTACGCGCGGCAGCTCAGCGAAAACAAATCCATGCGCGAAAGCATCCGCCGCGCCGTCACAGGCGGCCTTCCTTGCATCGCAGAGTGCGGCGGATTTATGTATCTGACGGAAAAAATCGCGGACTTCCCCATGGCGGGCGTGCTCCGCGGCGGATGCCGCGACATGGGACGGCTGACGCGCTTTGGCTACGTGCGCCTGACGGCGCGGCAGGACACGCTTCTGTGCCGCGCGGGACAGAGCATCCCGGCGCACGAATTTCACCATTGGGACGCGGACGACACCGGAAACGCCTTCACGGCGGAAAAGCCGTCCGGCAGGAGCTGGCCCTGCGTCCACGCGACCGAAACGCTCTACGCGGGCTTCCCGCATTTTCATTTTTATGCAAATCCGGACTTTGCCGTCCGGTTTTATGAGGCGTGCCAGAAGGAGGAGAGCCATGCTGGAAAAAATCAAACCGATGGAGATCGAGGCGCGCAGCTTTGAGATCATCACGCAAATTCTCGGAGACAGGGTGCTGGACCCGGAGAACGAGCTTGTCATCAAGCGCGCCATCCACACGACGGCGGATTTTGATTACGCGGACAATCTCGTGTTTTCGGAGCACGCCGTCAAAACCGGCATCGAGGCGCTGCGCGCGGGCTGCGACATCGTGACCGACACGCAGATGGCAAAGGCCGGCATCAACAAGACCATTCTGGCCTCGCTCGGCGGCGAGGTGCACTGCTTTATGTCGGACGCGGACGTTGCAGCCGAGGCAAAGGCGCGCGGCGTGACGCGCGCCTTCGTCTCGATGGAAAAGGCGGCCCGCCTGCAAAAGTCCTGCATCTTCGCCATCGGCAACGCGCCGACGGCGCTGGCGGCGCTGGAGGAGCTGATGGAGGCAGCCGCGCTCCATCCTGCCCTCATCATCGGCGTCCCGGTCGGCTTTGTCAACGTAGTCGAGAGCAAGGAGCTGATCCTCGCGCAGCACCGCGCGCCCTACATCATCGCGCGCGGCCGCAAGGGCGGCAGCAATGTCGCCGCCGCGATCTGCAACGCGCTGCTCTACCAGATCCGGCGCTGAGATGGAAGAATACATCGTCAAGGACGGAAAAAAGCTCCGTCTCGGCTACACGACCGGCTCCTGCGCGGCGGCTGCCGCAAAGGCGGCGACGTGGATGCTCCTGAGCGGCAGACGCAAGGAGCGCATCTCGCTTCTGACGCCGAAGGGCATCCGGCTGGAGCTTTCGGTTGAGGAGATCCAAATGGAGGCGGACGCCGTCTCCTGCGCCATCCGCAAGGACAGCGGCGACGACCCCGACGCAACGCGCGGCACGCTGGTCTTTGCCCGTGCGCGGCGGACAGACGCCCCCGGCGTCACCATTGACGGTGGGCAGGGCGTCGGCCGCGTGACAAAGCGCGGTCTCGACCAGCCGGTCGGCGCGGCGGCCATCAACTCCGTGCCGCGGCGCATGATCCGGGAAAATGTCGAGGAGGTCTGCCGCGCGTTGGACTACCCCGGCGGGATCGAAATTCTCGTTTCGGTGCCGGAGGGCGAGGCGCTTGCCAGAAAAACGTTCAATCCGCGGCTTGGCATTGTGGGCGGCATCTCCATTCTCGGCACCACCGGCATTGTTGAGCCCATGAGTGAGCAGGCGCTTGTGGACACCATCCGCGTGGAGCTGCGCCAGCGGCGCGAGAGCGGCGCGGACTACGTCCTGCTCACGCCCGGAAACTACGGCGCGGATTATATCAAGGACGCCATCGGCATAAACCCCGAGACGGCGGTGCTTACCTCGAATTTTATCGGCGAGGCGCTGGATATCTGCCGCGAGCTGGGCTTTCGCGGGGCGCTTCTGGTGGGGCACATCGGAAAGCTCGTCAAGCTCGCCGGCGGCATGTGGAACACGCACTCCAAATTCGGCGACTGCCGGATGGAGATCCTGACGGCGCACGCCGCCGCGCTGGGGCTTTCTGCGGCGCGGGCGCAGACGCTGCTCGACTGCGCAACGTGCGATGACGCACTGCGCATCTTAAAGGAGGACGGCCTCTGCGAGGCGGTGCTCACGCGCCTTTCCGCGCGCATCGCGTGGATGCTGGAGCATCGCTGCGGCGAGGAGTTTGCAATCGGCGCGATCGTCTTTTCAAAGGAATACGGTCTGCTCTGCCAAACGCCGCAGGCGCAGACGCTGCTGCATACAATCAGGGAGGACTGAATATGGTACATTTTGTCGGCGCCGGAAGCGGCGCGGTCGATCTGATCACCGTGCGCGGAGCAAAGCTGCTCGGCACGGCGGACGTGATCATCTATGCAGGTTCACTGGTCAATCCGGAGCTTTTGTCCTACGCAAAGCCGGACTGCGCGATCCACAACAGCGCCGAAATGACGCTGGAGCAGGTGATCGACATGATCCGCGATGCCGAGGCGGCCGGGAAGACGACCGTTCGCCTGCACACCGGAGATTCGAGCATCTATGGCGCGGTGCGCGAGCAGTTTGACGCGCTGGAGGCCCTTGGCATCGCATACGACGTCTGCCCGGGCGTGAGCGCCTTCTGCGGCGCGGCGGCCGCGCTGCGCGCGGAGTACACGCTGCCGGATGTGAGCCAGACCGTCATCATCACGCGCGCCGCCGGGCGCACGCCCGTCCCGGAGCGCGAGAGCATCCGTGCGCTCGCCCAGCATCAGGCGACGATGGTGCTCTTTCTCAGCACGTCTCTGACGAAGACGCTGCAGGAGGAGCTTCTCGCGGGCGGATACACGCAGCAGACGCCCGCGGCGATCGTCTATAAGGCCACATGGCCGGACGAGCGCATCTTCCGCTGCACCGTCGGCACGCTCCATGAGACAGCCACGCGGAACGAGCTGAAAAAGACGGCGCTGATCGTGGTCGGCGGCTGCCTCGGCGACGAGTATATGCGCTCTCTTTTGTACCATCCCGGCTTTACGACGGAGTTCCGCGAGGCCACGCAATGAGGCTGACGCTCTTTGCCTACAGCCGCACCGGCTGTCAGACCGTGCGCAGGCTTCTCGCCGCCCGGCGGGAGGACAGCGCGGTCTGCTACGCGGCGGCACGGCTGGAGGAGGATGGCTTTCTGCCGCTTGAGAAGGCGGTCTACAAGCAGGCCTTTTCCTCGTCCGACGCGCTGATCTTTGTCGGTGCGTGCGGCATTGCCGTGCGCGAGATCGCGCCCTACGTGCGCGACAAGCGCACCGACCCGGCGGTCGTCTGCATCGACGAGCGGGCGAGGTTCGCCATTTCGCTCCTTTCCGGGCACATCGGCGGCGCAAACGCCCTGACCGCGGAGCTGGCGGAGGCGCTCGGCGCGACGCCGGTCATCACAACGGCGACCGATGTAAACGGCCGCTTTTCGGTGGATGCGTGGGCGGCTCAGAACGGCTTCCGGCTGGACGATATGCGGCTTGCAAAGGCCGTCTCCGCTGCGATTCTGGAGCGGGACGTCCCCTTCTGCTGCGAGGCGGCGGTGACGGGGCCGCTTCCGTCCGGCCTGTTCCGGTCAGATGCCGGGCGTCTTGGCATCTACATCGGCTGCCGCAGAGAAAACCCGTTTGAAGACACGCTCCACCTCGTCCCGCAGGTGCTGCGCGTCGGCATCGGCTGCCGCCGCGGCACGCCGAAGGAGGCCATCGAGACGGCGATCCAGACGGTTTTTGCGGAAAACGGCCTGTTTCCGGAGGCGATCTCCGGCGTGTATTCCATCGACCTGAAAAAGGACGAGCCGGGGCTGCTGGCAGCATGCCGGGAGCACGGCTGGCCCGTCCGGTTTTACTCCGCTTCGGAGCTGCTTGCCGTTCCGGGGGAGTTTTCCGCGTCGCAGTTCGTCCGGTCTGTGACGGGTGTTGAGAATGTCTGCGAGCGCGCGGCGCTGCTTGGCGCGGAGCGCTTGCTTGTGAAAAAAACCGCGCTGAACGGCGTGACCGTCGCGGCGGCGCAGGAGCATTGGGAGGTAGACTTTGGGAAACGTGACCGTAGTGGGCATCGGCCCGGGCAACTATGAAAATATGACGATCGCCGCCGATCGGGCGCTGGCGGCGTGCGATGTGATCGTCGGCTATCCGGTGTATGTGGAGCTGGTTCGCGGCCGCTATCCGGAAAAGGCGTGTGTTTCCACGCCGATGACGCAGGAGGCAAAGCGCTGCCGGATGGCGCTGGAGCTGGCGCAGGAGGGAAAGCGGGTGGCGCTGGTCTGCTCCGGCGACAGCGGCATCTACGGCATGGCCGCGCTCGTCTATGAGCTGCGCGGAGAAAGCACGCAGCCGGAGATCACCGTTGTGCCCGGCCTGACGGCGGCATGCAGCGGAGCGGCGGTGCTCGGCGCGCCGCTGACGCACGATTTTGCCGTCATCAGCCTCTCCGACCGGCTGACGCCGTGGGAGAAAATCGAAAAGCGGCTGCTGTGCGCGGCGGAGGCCGACCTTGCCATCGCGATCTACAATCCCGCCAGCCACGGCCGGCCCGACCATCTCAAGCGGGCGTGCGAGATCCTGCTGCGCGTGCTGCCGGAGGACCGGCTGTGCGGCGTGGTCCGCAACATCGGCCGCGAGGGCCAGAGCCGCCGCATTCTGACGCTGGGCGCGCTCAAAACGGCGCAGATCGACATGTTCTGCACTGTTTTCATCGGCAACGCCGCCACGAAGCTCGTCGCAGACGAGCTCGTCACGCCGCGAGGATACCGCGATGTATAAATTCTGTGTGTTCGGCGGCACGACCGAGGGCCGAAAGCTCACCGAGCTTTTGAGCACGCTGCCGTGCGAAACGACGGTCTGTGTCGCGACGGACTACGGCCAGACGCTCCTTCCGGAGTCGGAGCATCTGACGGTCTCGGCAAAAAAGCTCCCGGTCGATGAGATCGTTGCCATGCTGTCGCGCGAGCGCTTTGACCTCGTGATCGACGCGACGCATCCGTATGCGGCGTCCATCACAAGGAGCATCGCGCGCGCCTGTGAGCAGACCGGGACGGCGCACTGGCGGCTGCTGCGCGGCGCGTCCGCCGTTTCCGGGGACGCGGTGTTTGTCGAAAGCACGCAGGACGCCGTCCGCTTTTTGCAGCAGACGGATGGGAATATCCTGCTGACGACCGGCAGCAAGGAGCTCGCGCTCTATCAGCCGCTGACCGGCTTTTCCGAGCGCGTCTGGGCGCGTGTTTTGCCGATTGCCTCGTCTTTGGAGGCGTGCACGCAGGCAGGACTCCCCTCCTCGCATATTTTCGCGATGCAGGGGCCGTTTTCAGAGGATATGAACGCCGCCATGCTCCGCAGCATCCAGGCACGCTGGCTCGTCACGAAGGACGGCGGCGCGCCCGGCGGCTTTGAAGAAAAGGCGTCCGCCGCGAAAAAAGCGGGCGCGCGCCTTGTCGTGATCGGCCGTCCGCCGGAGCCGGAAGCGGGCGCCGACCTGACGAAGACCGTCACCATGCTCTGCGAGCGCTTCGGTCTGCGTCCGGCGCCGGAAATCTATCTTGCCGGCATTGGCCCGGGAAGCGAGGACGCTCAGACGCACAGCGTCCGCGACGCCATCCGGCGGGCAGACTGCCTGATCGGCGCGCGCCGGATGCTGGACGCCGTGGCGCGTCCCGGCCAGCAAACCTGCGCTGCCATCGCGCCGGAGGACATCGCCGCCGCCATACACGCCCGGCCGGCCTGCCGGGTCTTTACCGTTGTGCTCTCGGGCGACACCGGCTTTTTCAGCGGCGCGAAGAAGCTCCTTCCGCTGCTGAGCGGCTGCAAGGTCACAACGCTCCCGGGGCTCAGCTCCATGAGCTATCTCTGCGCGCGCCTCGGCGTCAGCTATGACGACGCCGCAGTCGTCAGCCTGCACGGCAGAGCGCACGACATCGCCCGCGCAGTGCGCACCAATCACAAGGTGTTCGCGCTGGTCGGCGGCGACGGCGGTATGCAGGCGCTTTGCAGCCGTCTTGCGGAGGCAGGGCTTTCCGAGGTGCGCGTCCATGTGGGTGAGCGCCTGAGCTATCCGGACGAACGGATCACCTCCGGCACCGCCGCAGAGCTGGCTGCACAGAGCTTCGACAAGCTCAGCGTGGCGCTCATTGAAAATGCACACCCCGACGCAGTCGTGACGCACGGACTGCCGGACGAGGCGTTTTTGCGCCGGCAGGAGCAGGGGCGGCTCGTCCCGATGACCAAGAGCGAGGTGCGAAGCATCTGCCTGTCCAAATTGCAGCTCACGCGCGACGCCGTCTGCTGGGACGTCGGCGCGGGCACGGGCTCCGTCTCCATCGAGATGGCGCTGCAAGCCGACCGCGGCATGGTCTACGCCATTGAAAAAAACGAGCAGGCGCTGAGCCTGCTTCAGGAAAACAAGGCGCATTTCGGCACAGAAAATCTCACCATCGTCGCCGGGACCGCGCCGCAGGCGTGCGAGGAGCTTCCTGCGCCGACGCATGTGTTCCTCGGCGGCACGGCAGGCGGCCTGCGGGAGATCCTGCGGCTTGCCCTTCAGAAAAACCCGCGCGTCCGCATCGTCGCAACGGCGGTCACGCTGGAGTCCGCCGGCGCGTTGAGCGCCTGCATGGCGGAATTTGAGACGACGTCCTGCACTCTGGTGCAGATCTCCAGATCCTCCGCCGCAGGGCCGTATCAGCTCATGAAGGCGCAGAATCCCGTCTTTGTCTTTACCCTGCAAAACGCAAACGCCCCGCTGACGTGAGGCTGCGCCCGCCTGCGGGCGCGAACTCTACGAGGTTTTTTGACAGTCCAGCCGCGCAGCCGAACACATCGGCTGCGCGGCTTTCGCTTGTCAAAAAAGTTTTCGGAAAGCGCTCAAGTGCGAAACGCGCCCCATGTTTTTTCGTCATATATTTATGAAGGGATCTGCGCAAAGCAGGTGCTGAAAAAACGAAAAGGAGGTCTGTGCCCATGAAAAAGGAACACATCCGCGATCCTATGCCTGAAAAGCCCGCCGGAGCAGCCGCAAAGCGCCGGTGGGTGCGCCTGACCGCTGCCGCGGCCTGTCTTGTTCTGGTCGCCGCCGGCATCCTTCTGCTTCTCCCGGTGCACAGCGGTATACGGCTCATCAGCCGCTATCCGTCCGCATCCGACGGCGCTTATCGCGTTCCCAATGCCGGAGAAACCCTTTTTGAAAGCGCTGTAAGAGAGGCGCGCACGCACTACTCCGGCAAAAGGGCCGCGTTTCTCCTGGCGTTCACCGTCTATGAGGACGGAGAGCCCTTGTCCGGCGAACAGAAAACGGAGGAGTATCAGCGCCTCCTTGCCGAAGGGTACGCGCTTTCATCCGCTGAGTGCTGGACCTATCAGGGAAAGGGCGAAAAACGGTATTTCACAGTCGTTGTCGGCACGTTCACAGAGGCGGAGCTGTCGCTTTTCAAGGCAGACCCGAGATACGGATATTTCTTCTATTTTGCAAAAAACGGCGATGGCTCCGGCCTCTCCGTGCCCCGGAAAAATCGCATCACCGCGTTCCCGACGAACCGCTCCTGAACGGCGTCCGCGCTTGCCATACGCAAACCGCATCTTACCCGCCCAAATTGACCACTTACCGACGAATCCAAGACAAAACCGGACACTTCCGTTATAATATGCTTGCAAGGGCAAGAGAAACGAGGTGATATCCATGAAAGTCGAAATCAAGGTGCTGCCCGAAGCCAAAGAGCCGTATGCCGTGATCTGTGCGAGTGAGATAACCCCGGAAATCCGCCGCGCAGCAGCACTGCTCGAAAAGGAGATCCCTGATGTAATCCCCGTAAAGGAAAACGACAGTATCATCGTGCTTCGACCCGATGAAATTTACATGGTTCGGGTGGAAAACGAAAAGACGGTCGTATATACCAAGACGAAGCGGTATGACGGCGGCAAGCGGCTGTACGAGTTTGAAGAAATCCTTGGAAAAGGATTTTTAAGGATTTCAAGAGGAACCCTTGTTAATTTGCATTATCTTGAGCGTGTGGAACCTGCATTCGGAGATATGATGCTTCTGGTTATGAAGAACGGCTGCAAGGATTACATTTCGCGGAAGTATTTGCCCGCTTTCAAAAACTATCTGGGATTATAAGGAGGTATAGGCAAGATGAAAAAGATTGCTCAAACAGCGATAGCAGGCGTGCGTATAGCAGCGGTAGTGTTCTTAATATACTGTATCGTTTTTGGACTGATTGGCGGAGAGGAAACGTTCGCAAGTGGATACGGTATCGCAAGAGCAGGACTTGATGCTGTCATCATCGGCATAGGCTTCGGGATTCCAGCTGTGGTATACGAAACGAAACTGAAAATGTGGCTCAAGGTGCTGATCCACATGGGCATCGGCTGCGCGGTCATGATCGGAGCTTCTTTTCTGTGCGTTGGGCTGCCGACGCAGAAAGGCATGCTTGCAACTCTGGCAGTTGTTGCGATTCAGGTCATCTCTGCATTTGTCATCTGGGCCATACGTTTTATCCCGATGATGATTCAGGCAAAGAAGATGAATCAAAAGATCAAAGAAAAGCAGCAGGACGAATAACCGCCATTAGAAAACAATATCTCCCAAAACGCGGAATGTGCCGAATTTGCGCCGTGAACCCCTTGACATTCTGCATGCCGTCCGATATAATGCTCCAAGCACAAAAAGGAGGACATGGCAATGCGCTACCGCTTGACGAATGCACAGGTTCTGACGCATGGCGTGTTTCATTCGGCGGAAGTATTGATTGCGGACGGCAGAATTGTTTCCATTGGGGATCGTATTTCCTGCCCCGCGGATACTGTTTCTGTTGATCTTCATCATTCTGTTTTATTTCCCGGTTTCGTAGATGTTCATGTACATCTTCGTGAGCCGGGATTTTCTTATAAAGAGACGATCCGCTCCGGGACGCTGGCGGCGGCGCACGGCGGCTTTGCGCACGTCGCGGCGATGCCGAACCTTGACCCCGTCCCCGACTGCCGCGCGGCGCTGGATGTGCAGCGGCGGCTGATCGGCAAGAGCGCCGCCGTGCATGTACACCCCTACGGCGCGATCACCGTCGGCGAGCGCGGCGAGCGCCTTGCAGACCTCGCGGACATGGCGCCGGATGTGATCGCGTTTTCCGATGACGGCAAGGGCGTCCAGAGCGAGAGCCTGATGCGCGAGGCCATGCTGGAATGCAGGCGTCTCGGCAAAATTCTGGCCGCACACTGCGAGGACAACAGCCTCCTGCGCGGCGGCTGCATCCACGACGGCGCGTATGCGCGCGCACATGGTCACCGCGGCATCTGCTCGGAAAGCGAATGGGGCCAGATCGCACGCGACATCCGCCTCGCGGAGGAGACCGGCTGCGCCTATCACGTCTGCCACGTCTCCACCAAGGAGAGTGTGGAGCTCCTCCGCCGCGCAAAGCGGCGCGGTGTGGACGTGACGTGTGAGACGGCGGCGCACTACCTCGCCTTCACGCAGGACGATCTTCAGGAGGACGGGCGCTTCAAAATGAATCCGCCTCTGCGCGACAGGGCTGACCGGGACGCGCTGATCGAGGGCATTCTGGACGGCACGATCGATATGCTCGTGACCGACCATGCACCGCACAGCCGCGAGGAAAAATCGCGCGGCCTTGAAAAGAGCGCCATGGGCGTTGTGGGACTGGAGACGTCGTTTGCGGCGGCGTATACATATCTGGTAAAGCCGGGCATCGTGCCCGTTTCCAGGCTCCTCGAGCTGATGCACGACGCGCCGATGCGCCGCTTCGGCTGCGGAACGGAGCTTGCGGCCGGTCAGCCCGCCGACCTGACCGCGTTCGCGCTTGACGAGCGCTACATCGTTGACCCCGAGAAGTTCCTCACGCTGGGGCGTGCAACGCCCTTTGCCGGTGTGGAGCTGACGGGCGTCTGCAAAATGACCATGATCGGCGGAAACATCGTCTGGGAGGAGGAAGGACATTGAAAGAGATTTTTTATACCGTTGCGGAAAACGCGCCCATCGCACCGGGCGTCTATCGGCTGCGCCTTCTGGGCGACACCACGGCCATCACCGCGCCGGGACAGTTTCTGGAGCTGAAGCTCCCGGGCTTTTTCCTGCGGCGGCCGCTTTCGGTGTGCGACTGGGACGAGGGCAGCGTGACCATCCTCTATAAGGTGGTCGGCAGCGGCACCGACTGGCTCTCCCGCTGCGCGGCAGGCGATGTGCTTTCGGCGCTGAGCGGCCTTGGAAACGGCTTTGACCCCGCCGCCTGCAAGGATGTCACGCTGGTGATCGGCGGCGGCATCGGCGTACCGCCGATGTACGGCCTTGCAAAGCGGCTGCTGGCAGCCGGCAAAACGCCGGTCGCGATCCTGGGCTTCAACACGGCAGGCGAACGCTTTTATGACGATGCGTTCCGGGCACTCGGCGTTCAGACGATCGTCGCCACCGCCGACGGAAGCCTCGGCGTGCGCGGCTTTGTCACCGACGCGCTGCCGGAGCGCTACGACGGCTTCTGCGCCTGCGGCCCGCTGCCGATGCTGCGCGCGCTGTGCGCCGCGTCGGACAGGCCCGGATTTTTGAGCCTGGAGGCGCGCATGGGCTGCGGCTTCGGCGCGTGCATGGGATGCACCATTGAGACGGTAAACGGCCCCCGCCGTGTCTGCAAGGAGGGGCCGGTATTCCGGAAGGAGGAGCTGGTATGGTAAATACGGCGGTAACACTCTGCGGCATCGAGCTGGAAAACCCGGTCATCCCCGCCAGCGGCACCTTCGGCTACGGATATGAATTCGCGGAGCTGTACGACATCAACTGCCTCGGCACGTTCTCCTTCAAGGGCACAACGCGACAGATGCGTCTCGGAAACGCCCAGCCGCGCATTGCGGAGATGGCGGGCGGGATGCTCAACGCGGTGGGCCTGCAAAACCCCGGCGTGGACGCCGTGATCGAGACGGAGCTTCCGAAGCTCAAACCGGTCTTTCACAAGCCTGTCATGGCAAACGTCAGCGGCTTTTCCACGGAGGAATATGTGGAGGTCTGCCGCAAGCTCGACGCCTGCGAGCAGGTCGGCTGGCTGGAGGTCAACATCTCCTGCCCCAACGTACACGGCGGCGGCATGAGCTTCGGCACCGACCCGAAGGCGGCATACGCCGTGACGCGGGCGGTGCGGGACGCCGTCAAAAAGCCCGTGATCGTCAAGCTCTCCCCGAACGTCACGAGCATCACCGACATCGCGCGCGCATGTGAGGACGCAGGCGCGGACGCGCTGAGCCTCATCAACACCGTGATGGGTATGCGCATCGACCTGCGCACCAAGCGTCCGCTGCTTGCAAACAAGACCGGCGGCATGTCCGGCCCCGCCATTTTCCCGCTGGCCGTGCGGATGGTCTGGCAGGTGTACGAGGCGGTGCGGCTTCCCATCATCGGCATGGGCGGCGTGCAGTCGGCGCAGGACGTGCTGGAGCTGATGCTGGCGGGCGCCACGGCGGTCGAGGTCGGCGCGGCAAATCTGGTCGATCCCTATGCCTGCCGCGACATCGTCCGCGCACTGCCGCAGACAATGGAACAATATCACATCACAAATCTGACACAGATCATAGGAGGCGCACACCATGGGTAAGGACGTCATCATCGCACTGGACTTTGACGGACGGGAGAAAACGCTCGCGTTTCTCGACCGCTTCACCGGAGAAAAGCCGTTCGTCAAGATCGGCATGGAGCTTTTTTATGCGGAGGGACCGCAGATCGTCCGTGACATCAAGGCAAGAGGCCACAAGATCTTCCTCGATCTGAAGCTGCACGACATTCCCAACACCGTCAAAAAGGCGATGGCGGTGCTGTCGGCGCTCGACGTGGACATGGTGAACCTGCACGCGGCAGGCACGCGCGCCATGATGACGGCGGCGCTGGAGGGGCTCACCCGCGCGGACGGCACGCGCCCGCTGCTCATCGCCGTGACCCAACTCACCTCCACCAGCCAGCAGAGCATGGAGGAGGAGATCGGGATCTGCAAGCCCCTTGCCGACGTCGTCATTGACTACGCCAAAAATGCAAAGCTGGCAGGGCTTGACGGCGTGGTCTGCTCGCCGCTGGAGGCCGGCAAGATCCATGAGGCCTGCTCTGATCGCTTCGTCACTGTGACGCCCGGCATCCGCTTTGCCGACAGCAAGGCAGACGATCAGGTGCGCATCACCACGCCCGCAAAGGCCAGAGAGATCGGCTCCGACTACATCGTTGTCGGCCGCCCGATCACGCAGGCAGACGACCCGGTCGCCGCCTACCGCCGCTGCGTGCAGGAATTCGTGGGGTAAGCGATGCGCTGGAACACCGTACTGTTCGATCTGGACGGGACGCTGACCGAGTCCGGCCCCGGCATTATGAAGGCGGCGCAGTATGCGCTGCGCGCCTACGGCATCGAAAAGCCGTGGCAGTCGCTTTCCTTCTTCGTCGGCCCGCCGCTGAGCGAGACGTTTGCCTCGTTCGTCCCGGCGGAGGATATCCCCGCCATCGTGGAAAAATTCCGCGAATATTACCGGACGGACGGCTGGCTCGACAACGCGCCCTACCCCGGCGTGCCGGAGATGCTGCAAGGGCTGCGGGACGCGGGCTGCAAGCTCTATGTCGCCACGTCCAAGCCCGAAGCGATGGCCGTCCGGGTGCTGGAGCACTTCGGCCTGTCCGGCTATTTTGAGGCCGTCTGCGGCGCGCCGGAGGGCGACCCGGAGGCAGGAAAAAAGGTGAACGTGGTCAAGGCGGCGCTGCGGAGCGCGCGCTGCACGGAGCCTGGCCGCACCGTGATGGTCGGAGACCGCAGGCACGACGTTCAGGGCGCCGGGCTGGCCGGTCTGGAGACGGTCGGCGTGCTCTACGGCTACGGAAGCCGCGAGGAACTGGAAACAGCCGGTGCAGCGGCGATCGCCGCCACGCCGGAGGAAGTAAAAAAACTGATTTTGTCGTCGATATGAAAGGAGCTGCTATGGAAAATTTGGAACGCCGCATTGCGGAGGGACTTTTGTCCATTCGCGCCGTATTCTTTCGCCCGGACGAGCCGTTCATCTGGGCAAGCGGCATCAAGAGCCCGGTCTATTGTGACAACCGCCTGATTCTGACTGCGCCCGCGGTGCGCACCGCGGTGGAAACGGCGCTGATGCAGGTCGTCCGCGAGGAATATCCGCAGGTCGAGGTGCTGATGGGCACCAGCACGGCGGGCATCGCGCACGCGGCGATCGTCGCGCAGATGATGAACCTGCCGATGGGCTATGTCCGCGCGTCCGGCAAGGACCATGGCCGCAAGAATCAGATCGAGGGCAAGCTGGAGCCGGGGCAGAAGGTCGTCGTCATCGAGGACCTGATCTCCACCGGCGGAAGCGTTCTGGACGTGGTCAACGTCCTGCGCGAGGCCGGTGCAGACGTGCTCGGCGTGGCGAGCATTTTCACCTACGGTATGCAGAAGGGTCTGACCCGTCTGGCAGAGGCCAATGTCAAAAATCGCAGCCTGACGAATTTTGACGTCATCGCCGCCGTTGCGGCAGAACAGAAGTATATCCAGCCGGAGGACGTTGCAAGACTCATTCAATTCCGCAACAACCCCGCAGACGAATCTTGGATTGGAGGAAACCACTAACATGAACCATCTGATTGACATTTTGCAGCTCAGCACGCAGGAGATCGACGAGCTGGTCGCCACTGCGAACGACATGATCGCAAGACCCGAGGCCTATGCCCACAAGTGTGACGGAAAAATTCTTGCCACACTGTTCTTCGAGCCCTCGACGCGCACGAGACTGAGCTTCGAGTCCGCCATGCTGTCCCTCGGCGGACAGGTGCTGGGCTTCTCGTCCGCCAACAGCTCCTCCGCCGCCAAGGGCGAGAGCGTTGCAGATACCATCCGCACCGTCAGCTGCTACTCCGACATCATTGCCATGCGTCATCCGAAGGAAGGCGCGCCGCTGGTGGCGTCCATGCACTCCGAGGTGCCGGTCATCAACGCCGGTGACGGCGGCCACAACCACCCCACCCAGACGCTGACCGACCTGCTCACCATCCAGCGTGAAAAGGGCCGCTTCAACGACCTGACCGTCGGCTTCTGCGGCGACCTGAAGTTCGGCCGCACCGTCCACTCGCTCATCAGCGCCCTCAGCCGCTACACCGGCATCAAGGTCGTCCTGATCTCCCCGGAGGAACTGAAGCTGCCGAGCTATGTAAAGAACGAGGCGCTCAAGAAGAACAACATCCCCTACGAGCAGACCACCGATCTCGAGGCGGTCATGCCCGAGCTCGACATTCTCTACATGACCCGCGTGCAGCGCGAGCGCTTCTTCAACGAAGAAGACTATCTGCGTCTGAAGGACAGCTACATTCTGACGCCGGAGAAGCTGAGAACGGCAAAGCAGGACCTCTGCATCCTGCATCCGCTGCCCCGTGTCAACGAGATCTCCGTTGCCGTGGACGACGATCCGCGCGCCTGCTATTTCAGACAGGTCCGCAACGGCCGCTACATCCGCATGGCGCTGATTCTGAAGCTGCTTGGCATCGAATAAGGGAGGATTATACAGATGATTATTGATGCAATTTCCAATGGTATCGTCATTGACCACATCACCGCCGGCAAGGCCATGGATCTCTACAACATTCTGGGTCTGGACAAGCTCGACTGCACCGTGGCGCTGCTGAAAAACGTGGTCAGCAGCAAGCTCGTCCGCAAGGACATCATCAAGATCGACCGCATTCTGGATCTCGACTGGGACGTGATCGGCTATGTCGATCCCGGCATCACCGTCAACTTCATCAAGGACGGCCAGCGCGTGGAAAAGCGCCAGCTGAAGCTGCCGGAGCGCATCACGAATGTGATCCGCTGCAAGAACCCCCGCTGCATCACCTCGGTCGAGCAGGAGCTTCCGCAGGTCTTTACGCTGACCGACCGCGAAAAGCGCACCTACCGCTGCCTGTACTGCGAGACGAAGGCGGAGATCTGAGCGCCTTTTGCACCGCTTCCCTTCACAAAAACAGCAAGAGCCCAACCCGTTCGGGTTGGGCTCTTAGACTGTCAAAAAACCTCGTAGAGTTCGCGCCCGCAGGCGCGAATAAAATGTCTATTTGTTTTGTCCGGTGGCGTGTACATCGGACAAAACACAAAACGCCCGACAAGTGTGGAATTTGTGCGCACACTGCGCACAAATTATGCGCGCAGGCGGGCGCGGCCCTTTCAAACGCGAACCCAGCCACGCGGTTCGCGTTTGAGAGCGTGTCAAAAAGACTATTTTGACACGCTCAGAGCCCAACCCATTCGGGTTGGGCTCTTTGTCTTTCTTTTACAGCGTGAATTCGCCGTCGGAGATGACCATCTTGTCGTCGAGATAGAGCGTCGGCTTCAGGATGATGCCGTCCATGTGGCATGCCGCCTTGTTGATGCCGCCGAAGGAGGTGTTCGTGCCGAAGGCAATGTGAACCGTGCCGTAGATCTTCTCGTCCTCGAGCGTGACGCCGCACAGCAGCGCCTTTTCGTTCGTGCCGATGCCCAGCTCACAGAGCGTGGCGTTCTCGGGCGTTTCCAGAAGGATGCCGACCTTTTCGCTGTTTTCGCCCTCGATGGCGACGAGCTTGCCCTCACGAACCGTGACATGCAGCGGGCTGGAAAGTCTGCCGATGCCGACCATCGTGCCGTCGATGATCATTTCGCCCTCAGACTGCGTCTCGAGCGGTGCGATGTACGCCTCACCGGAGGGCAGGTTGCCGGACTCGCCGGGGTTGCGGTAGACGCCGGAGCTGATGACGCCGTTGCGTCCGGAGAGCTGAATGGTCAGCTCACAGCCCTCTTTGACGATGCGCGCCGTCTTTGCCTTTGTCAGCATATCCGAAATGGTCTCGGTCATCCGCTTGACCTGCTCATAGTCAGCCGTGATGGCGCCCTGATAGAACATCTCCTCCGTGATGCCGGGCATGGTCGCCACTCTGGCGCCGTGCTCCACGGCCTTGATGCGGGCGTTGGTATGGGTCAGGGATTTTGCCGTCGGGCAGATCACGATGTCTGCCTCCTGCATGGCGCGCGCCACAGCCGCGGGCGGCTCCGCGCCTGCTACCTCGCGGGGCGCCATCTGCATGAGCATCGCCTCACAGCCGAGCTCCTGCGCCGCTGCATAGATTCCCTGACCGATGCTCAGGCGCGTATCATCCGTCACCACGAGCACCTGCTCACCGGCTTTTGCGCCGAGGCAGGTCACCAGCATTCTTTTTGCAATATCCTTCAAGCTTTCCTGTTTCATTTTGATTATCTGCCTTTCTAAGAAATGCCGGCCCTTTGCAGTGTTGCTCGGGGCCGGCACGGTTTGGATTTGATTACTTATTGCGGACCTTTGCCAGCTTCAGCGTGGAGGAGAAGAAGCTGAACAGAGCGGAACCGGCAATACAGCCAGCGCCGAGGATGTACAGGAGATCCTGTGCCTTCTGCTTCTTCCAGCGGGTCGCAACGATACGGATCAGCAGGGCGGCGAGCACGGTCAGACCGTTGCGCGTGTTGCCGATCAGCAGGCCGGTAGCAAACAGAATGCCGAGCTGACGGTGACCACCGAGGATCTGGAGCAGTGCGCCGGGGATCGCCCAGATGAGCAGCCACTTCGCGACTTCGGCGTTCGCACCTGCGTCGATGGTGGCGATGAAGGTCTTGGTGGTAGGAACGAACAGACCCTGGTCGAAATAGGTGTTCGCCAGCAGGAGAACCATCACGAATGCAACGCAATAGCCGAGCAGCTCACTGATGAACTGCTGCTTGCGGCCGGCCTTTTCGAACTCGAGGTTCGCGCCGCGGCCACGAAGGATCCAGCCGCACTTCAGGTCGGTTGCCATGTCGGTGAATGCAGGGCCGGTAGCAGAGGTGTACGCAACCAGAACGCCAAGCGCCACAGGGGGGAAGCCCATCATGATGCCGACCATGAGGAAGATCAGAGCCGTTGCCATTGCGGGGAACCAGCCGGAGTGCATTGCAGACAGGCCGCAAATAAGCTCAGAAGCGATGGCAGCGAAGGCTGCAAAGAGGATCCAGACCACGAGCTGACCAACGCCCATGTCTGTGTAGATGCCGGTGATGAACGCCAGCAGGATCGCAACGCCGAGGTACAGCACGAAGCCGAGGCCGAGGGACTTGCGCATGCTCTCCATGGTAACGGAGCGCTCGCTGGTCGTATCCTGAGCGGTCTTCTCTGCGCTCTTCTTGCTCTTCTTGCCGAGGACAAGCGCCGCCTGAACCAGAGAGACCATGCCTGCGCCGACCATCATGCCGTGAGGCAGATACGTGATCATGGCAGGTACAACGCCGTCCACGCTGATAGCCGCCGTCCACATGGGGATCAGGCTGCCCTTGACAATGCTGCCTGCGGCAAACGCCATCATCGCGATCACGTTGCCGAACCAAGACACGCCGAACAGATCCATCGGGATGCCGATTGCCTTACCGGCGACGCCGGCGCCCATGCCGACGAACAGGAGCAGGGAACGCTTGCCGCGGTTTGCAAGTGCCAGAATCGTCTCAGAAGTGGCGATGCCGGACGGGAACGGGTTGGTTGCGGCAAACATGGGGGAGTCAAATACCTTGTAGATCAGGAAGCCGTCCACGATGGTAGCGAGCGTCACGCCGATCAGAACGGGGAACAGCAGGTCGGGTCTGCCCATCAGCACGGGAATGCCGATCGGGAGAATCATCGCGTTTGCGGCGGCGTAGGACGCGCCGGAAATGGACGTCTGAACGAGGTTCTGTGCATGAATGTTCTTAAAGCGGCGGAATACCTTGCCGGGGATCATGCTGAGCACGACGGCAATCAGCGCGCCGATGATCGAGGTGTTCTGGTTTACGCCCACGCGGGTCATCAGCTCCAGACCGATGATCGCGCCGAGGCAGGATGCGAGCATGGTGATCACAATAATCACCGGGTCAAATGCCTTTACATGGTCCGACGCCTTCAGCGTGCGGGCTTCCACCTGCTTACCGGCCTCAATGGTAACCATGACCGGTTCTTTTGCGGCGGTAGCGTTTTTGTTCTCATTTGAACTCATAATTTCCCTCCGTAGTTTTTTCTTCTTCTCAAATTTTTTATATCCCGAGCAATTCGCATGCTACACGATACAGAAGCGACCTTGGCAGCAGAATGTTTTTATCGATCTGCGCTTGCAGCCGATCGCGCATCGCGCCGGAAAAGCCGAGGCAGTCCATGATGACCAGATCTGCGTCCTCAACGGCATTGATGCGGCTGGCCAGATCCTCCGGGAACGGGCCATCCTGATACGGGAAGGCCGGGAAGGTCGTAAATTCGAAGTCCGGCAGCACTTCCTTCCAGCGTCGTTCGCTCTGCTGCACCTGCGTCTCGGACGGAGTCAGCGTCAGGATGCGGGGCTTCTGCGTCAGAAGCGGCGCCATGGCGCGCAGGAGCTGATTCGGCTCCAGCATCGGCACATTTGAATGAAGCCCATGCAGCGCGCCCGTGCAGAAGACAAGGATCAGCTTTACGCCGCGCTCCTCCAGAAGGTGAATGCCGCGCTGCATCTCCTGCATGACCTGTCCTCTTGAAAAATGCACCTCCGTGCCGTCACGCAGGCGGCTGGTGAGACCATAATCACCGGGGATCGGTTGGAGCTGCTTGGCCTCCTCCAGCGTGTAGCGGTCCAGCGCCCCGAATTCCAGGAGCTCGACCCGGTCGCCGAAAAAGCGCCCCGCATCCTCTGTAATATCCGTTCTGGGAGACTGACCGATGGTCACGGCTCCGATTTTGATCTTCTGCATCATCATATCACGCATTTCCCATGGTCTGCAGATGACGCAGGGAACCGTAACGGTGCAGGATCTTCTCATACTCGGCGGCATCGTAGAACTTGACCTTGCCGGCGCCGAAGCCCTTGGCTACCTCGAGCATGAAGCGAGCCGCTTCCTCCACGTCCGTGAAATGGGTCGCGCCAGTGGCACAGCCGGGGACGGCGGATACGGCCGTGATCGCCACGCCAACCATCGGCGCGGAGGTCATGGTGCTGGGCTGCATGATGCCGTTCAGGTGATCGATGCCGTTTCCGTAGGGCGTGATGTCCTGATTCGTGATGGCAAAGACCTTGGGCAGCTCGCCAACCGTATTCTGATAGACATCCAGCAGATCCTTGCTGACCTTCAGGATGTAGCCTTCCTTGACGGTGGGGGAGATCGCAAAGCCGCGGGCGTTGATGATGTGGTTTCCCTTGGTCGTGTCGCAGGACATCAGAGCATCGATCTGCTCTGCGCTTGCGAACGCTTCGCGCTTGACCTGATCGCGGAACGGTTCGGAGTCCATCAGGGGCACCGGATCGTGGGGACGGGTCGGTGCGCAGGGGCAGATGTGCGTTGCCAGATAGACGTCGCCTTCGAGACGGTCGCCCTTGTTCTGCATATCCAGCAGCTTGGCCGCGATCGCCAGCGCCACCAGAGCGCCATCGCCGTCAGAAACATAGCCGACTGCACCGGGACGGACCCCAATACCGCCGAGCCAGCCCATGAGGCCGATCGTGGGAGCGGAACCACCCACGCTGCGTCCGTTTGCACCGGCGACAAGCACGCGGACAACATCGGTCGAGCCCTTGGGGGTGTCGATGTGAACGACCTCGACATTCGCGTCTGCACGGATGCTCTTCAGATAGTTTGCTACCGCATCACCGTTCGCAGTCGCGCTGTCCAGCAGGTCGTAGACATTCAGAATTTCTTTCAATAACATGTTCTCAATCCCTCCTCAAATATAGCCGTGTTCCGATATGCCTATGCCAACAGTCATATTGCCGAAAGGCTATACGAAAATTATAGCGGCATGTGGCAGTTTTGACTAATATGAAATTCCATATTGTTTCCCATATCCACGCGTCTCCCGCAGCACTGTTTCGCGCGCCATGCCTGTTCTCATGGTGCGAACACTTCCTTGCTTTTGTCCGTCGTTTTGGTTTTTTATGCATTTTCCATGAATTATGCACAAAAAAGCCGCAAAAAACAGCGGTTTACTCTGTATATTGCTATCCATATTCTGCGCCTGTTTTTTCGCACCGTACATGCTTTTTTTGTTCAAAAAACAGCTGTTTTCCGCATAAATTCCATTTTCTGTACTTTTGCGACTGCGCACTTTCACCAAGCCGGCCCGAAAAATCTTGTTGCAAATTCCTCTATAAATTTGACGGTACACTGGTGTATAGTTTTAATTGACCCGGCGACCTTATCTTAATTTGCGGCACTGCCCGGTTAATTTCAAAGAAAGCAGGCAAGCACAAATGTTTGACCATAACCACTTCAGCGCCCTGGTGGAACAGCACAAGGACGAGCTGCTCCAGCTGTGCAGCGATCTCATCAAGATCCCCAGCGTCAACCCTCCCGGTGAAATGGAAGCCATCACTTCCTTCATCTGCGGCTATCTGGACAAGCACGGCATTTCCTATGAAGTCCTCCGCCCGACGCCCACGACGCCGAACATCGTCGCAACGCTCGGCCGCAAGGGCGGCCGCCGCCTGATCCTCAACGGTCACGCCGACGTTGTCCCTCCCGGAAATCTGGAAAAGTGGGACTTCGACCCGTTCTGCGGTGACATCCGCGACGGTACGATCTTCGGCCGCGGCGCATCTGATATGAAGTGCGGTCTGGCCGGTCTGCTCTTTGCCATGGGTCTTCTGGCAGACGGAAAGGTTCCGCTTGACGGTGAGCTCGTTCTGACCGTTGTGCCCGACGAGGAAGTCAGCGGCTCCTGGGGTACGAAGTGGCTGGTCGAGAGCGGCACCATCCGCGGCGACGCCTGTCTCATTGCCGAGCCCTCCGGTTATTTCAACTGTGAGATCGGTCAGAAGGGCTGCTGCTGGCTGAAGCTGAGCGCCACCGGTACGCCGGCGCACGGCAGTCTGGCTCCCTTTGTCGGCGACAACGCCATTGAAAAGCTGCTGAGAGTCCTCTCCGGCATCACGCAGCTTCGCGACATCCCCGCCCGCTATGATGAACAGATCGCGCGCGTCATGGAGGACTCCAAGAACAACGCCCGCCGCCGTCTGAGCGCAAAGGGCGCGGCGCACGTCATCAACCATTGCACCGTGAACATCGGCAAGATCAGCGGCGGCACCAAGATCAACATGGTCCCCGACTATGCCGAGGCTGAGGTCGATATCCGCGTTCCGCTGGGCATCTCGACGCTGACCGTGGAGGAGGAGATCTGCCGCATCATCCGTGAAGCCGGTGTCAGCGGTGTGGAGTACTCCTTCGGCTGGCGTTCCGAGCCGAACAACACGCCGCGTACTGCGGAGATCGTGGAGATCCTGGCGAAAAACGTGCAGGAAATCTGGAATGAGCCGCTCACCCGCACCTATCAGTGGGCAAGCAGCGATGCGCGCTTCTTCCGCTACGAAGGCATCCCCACCCTGCAATACGGCCCGTCTACGGCCGCCGGCATCCACTCCTACAACGAGACCGCCGAGGTTCTGGACGTCGTGAACATCACCAAGGTGTATGTCTGCACGATGTTCGACTACCTGAACGCAACCGGCGAGCAGGCCTGACGCCGCCGAATATCCTGACGATTCAAGCAGGGAACTGCCATCACGGCAGTTCCCTGCTGAGCCTTGTCAAAAGTCTTTTTGACAAGCTCTCAAACGCGAACCGCGAGGCTGGGTTCGCGTTTGAAAAGGCTGCACCCGGCTGCGCGCATAATTTGTGCGCTGCTTGCGCACAAATTCCACACTTGCCGGGCGTAGCGTGTTTTGTCTGACACCGCAGCGTTCAGAAAAAGTGCCGGCGGCACTTTTTTAGCGCAGGCCGAAGCGGCTATGCCGCGAGGGGGAACCACGTGGGGCGCATCGCCGTGCGCGGCGAAACTCTACGAGGTTTTTTGACAGACTGAAGCAGGGAACTGCTATCACGGCAGTGCCCTGCTTTTCTATGCGCATCGGCGCCCTTCGGTGCGGAAACCCTTTGACGCGGCGCGGATTTTGTGCCATAATGGGCACAATAGTATTTCTGTTCCCGGAGGTGCTTCCCTATGCGTATTGAACAGATCGAGCAGCTGATCGAAATCGTGGAATGCGGTTCGATCGGAAAGGCTGCACAAAAGCTGTACGTGCAGCAGCCGAATCTCAGTATGCTCGTAAAGAACATTGAGGATGAATTTCATCAGCCGATTTTTTACCGCACGCCCAGCGGCGTCCGGCTTACGCCTTTCGGAAAGGATTTTATGGCCTTTGCCGAGCCATATTATAAGCAATATGTCCTGCTCAAAGAGATCGGCGAAAACAGTCTGAACGCCCCGATTGAGGAGTTTAAGGTGTGCAGCCACCATATGACGATCGCCCGCTGGGCCTTCGCCGAGCTCTGCATGGCTTATTCCGACCGTCCTCTGCGGATGCGCGTGTCAAACGTCACCTTTGAGGACATTCCGCAAAGTGTTGCCTTCCACCAGTATGACATCGGGATCCTCGGTCTTGTCAAGGATCAGAGCCGTCTGCATCTGAAGATCTTTTCCTCGCTTGGACTGGAGTTTGTCCCGCTCGGAAACGCCCATTTCAGCGTCATTGTCGGCGACAACCATCCCTTCGTCAAGGATCATGTGCGCTCCGTCAGCCTCGACATGTGCAAGATGTATCCCTTTGTCCTCTACAGGCCGATGGAGGTCTATCTTCGTGCGCTGGAATCCTACCAGCAGCTCATCAACCACCACACCCTGATCGACGTCCCCGACTACATTCTCTCACAGGAGATCCTCCGGCAGGGCAAGGCCTTTTCCGTCGGCCCCCTCAAGTATCTCTACGCCGCCCGTTACCAGCATCAGGACACCACGCTCGTGGAGCTTCCGTTTGAAGACCGCAGCGCGGAGCTGTGCTTCGGCTATGTCAAGCGCCGCAATGAGACGTTCTCGGAGATCGCGCAGGAATACGTCGGCCTGCTCTCCTCCATGTTCGCAAATCCATAACGGCCATACGTCAAAAACCCCCGTTTTCGGATGCTTTCTATCCAAAAACGGGGGGTCAGACTCTCAAAAAACCTCGTAGAGTTCGCGCCCGCAGGCGCGAATAAAGTGTGAATCGGTTTTGTCTGGCGGCGTGTACGTCAGACAAAACACAAAACGCCCGGCAAGTGTGGAATTTGTGCGCAGTGTGCGCACAAATTATGCGCGCAGCCGGGTGCAGCCTTTTCAAACGCGAACCAAGTCCCGCGGTTCGCGTTTGAGAGCTTGGCGAAAAGCCTTTTTTGACAAGCTCACCCCCGTTTTCGGATGTTTTCCATCCGAAAACGGGGATTTATTCATGCCGTTCGCTCAGAGATATGTATTTTTGTATTCCTCGCGAATCTCCTCCGGGACCAGGCTGCCGCCCGTTGCCCATGCGATGTGCACTGCATTCTGCATACTGCCCATGAGGTGATTGTCCAGCAGGTATTTCTGCGTCTGCTCGTCGCGCTCCATGCGCGCAGGCCCCTCAAACGCGGCGCAGGCGCTCGGCTCCAGGAAGATCTGCTCAGAGGCGAGCAGGTCACGCATGTAATCATAGAGCTTTCCGTCCCGGATGGTGAACTCGCCGCTGAGCAGGTGCTTCATGACCCTGCCCACAAATCCGGAGGGCCGCCCCACCGCAAGCCCATCGGCGTGCGTCAGCCCCGTAAGGCCGATGTCCTGCACCGAAATGTCCTGATTTTGTCCCGTCGCCATGCCCAGCAGCATACAGGGCGCCTGCGTGGGCTCCACGAAAAAGCAATGCACGCTGTCGCCGAACAGGAGCTTCAGCCCGAAGCTCACGCCGCCCGGCGCGCCGCCCACACCGCACGGAATGTAGACAAAGAGCGGATGCGCGGCATCCACGGCGATGCTTTGCGCCTTTAACTGCTTCTGCAGGCGCTTGGCTGCCACCGCATAGCCGAGAAACAGCGTCCTGGAGTTCTCGTCGTCCACAAAATAGCTCCGCGGGTCCCGGGCAGACAGCGCCCTGCCGTTTTTCACGGCCTCGCTGTAATCCGCCGCGTATTCCCGGACCGTGACGCCGTGGCTCCGCAGGAGCGCCTTTTTCCACTGCTTCGCGTCTGCCGACATGTGTACGATGACCTGGTAGCCGATGGCGGCGCTCATGATGCCAATGCTCAGGCCGAGATTGCCGGTCGAGCCGACCTGAATCGTATACTGCCTAAAAAACTGCCTGCATTCCTCCGACGAGAGCCGTTCGTAGCTGTCCTCCGGCGTCAGAAGGCCGTGCTCCAGCGCAAGCTCCTCCGTATGCTTCAGGACCTCGTAAATGCCGCCGCGCGCCTTCACGGAGCCGGCGATCGCCAGATGGCTGTCCTGCTTGAGCAGGAGCGCACCCTGCAACCGGCTGCCATAGCGCTCATTCAGCAGCGCCTTCATGCCCGGGACCGGCGTTAGTGCCGATTCGATCAGTCCGCCCGGCTCCTCGGTCTCCGGGAAGCAGGCCCGGATAAACGGCGCGAAGCGCTGCAATCTCCGCTCTGCATCCTCGACGTCCTCCATGGTCAGCTCGATGTGCCGCATGGCCTCATCACAGCCGGTTTTCTCCGGATTCATCCAGAATACTTCGTTTCCGGCGCGTATTTCGCGCAGGACCGGCACGTTCTTCTCCAGTTGCGTTATATCCGTCATTGACATGCTGCCTCCTTTGTTTGCGATCAGCCGCGGGCATCGCGCCCTTATATCGGAGATTATAGCACATTCTCCGGAGAATGGGGAACCCAAATGCCGGGCCTGCGCCGCTCCATCCGGTAGAGCGCGCTCCGCAGAGCCGCGGAAAAATGCGGACTGAAACCTCAAACCCCCGTTTTCACCCGGAAATGCAGATGAAAACAGGGGTTTACCCGTACAGGAATCCGCACACTGTCGTGTGCGAAAACGCTCTACGCGCACGTTGTATCGTGCGGCACTCTTCTGGGAGGAAATCGGTATTCTTTCATCAATTTCCAGTATCTGGCCATGACGGTCAATGAGGACGGCTATTACAAGCTGCACATCTTTGATCTGGAGGGCAACTGCGAGGTCAACGCGCCCCAGCCTCCGGCCGGCGCGGTCAGCTCCTACGGCACCCTCTCCTGGTCGCCTGCGGCGCATCGCCTGCTCTTTACGCTCAGCAGCGGAAAGCGCCCCGAAAACGTCTGGCTGCTCGACCTGGACAAGGATGTGCTGCGGCCGCTGACCTATTCGGATCTGCACAGGCTGTCCACCGACATGCTGGCAGAGCCGCAGCTTCTGCACTTCCGCTCCTTTGACGGACTGGAGGTCCCCTTCTGGCTCTATGTGCCGCACGGCGCTGAGCGGAAAAACCTCCCCGTGGTCGTGGAGATCCACGGCGGCCCCGAAGGACAGGAGCTTCCCACCTTCACGCCCTTCATCCAGTATCTGGTCGGTGAAGGCATTGCTGTTGCAGCGCCCAACGTCCGCGGCTCTACCGGCTACGGCAAGACCTACACGCATCTGGACGATGTGGAAAAGCGCCTGGACAGCGTGAAGGACATCGGCAGTCTGGTGGATTATCTGGTCGGCGAGGGCATCGCAGACCCGGCCCGCATGGCGGTCACAGGCATGAGCTACGGCGGCTTCATGACGCTTTCCTGCGCCACGCGCCTGCCGGATCGCTGGTGCTGCGCCATCGACACCGTGGGTATGTACAACCTCGAGACCTTCCTTGAAAATACGGCGGAATACCGCCGCGCACACCGCGAAAGCGAATACGGCTCTCTGGCGCACCACCGGGAGATCCTCCGCGCCGTATCGCCCATCGCAAAGATCGACGACATTCAGGCGCCGCTCATGGTCATTCAGGGCCGGAACGACCCCCGCGTCCCCGCCGAGGAGGCCGAGCAGGTCGTCGGCACCCTGCGTGAGAAGGGTCATACTGTAGAATACCTTTGCTATGAGGACGAGGGACACGGCATCACCAAGCTGAAAAACCAGCTGGACTGCTATCCCCGTATGGCTGCTTTCCTGAAAAAATATATGAAGCTGGACGGCGACCTGCGGGTCTGACCGAACCGGAAAGGATGGTTCAGATGCTTCTTGTAAAAAACGGAACTGTATATCTTGGAAACGGCCGCCACGAGGCAGGCTGGGACGTTCTGTGTGACGGCCCCGTGATCCGCGCAGTCGGCCCGAATCTCTCCTGTGAGGGCGCGCAGGTCATTGACGCGGCGGGTCGGGACGTCTATCCCGGTTTTGTGCTGGGTCTGTGCGGACTGGGCGCCGTATCCTTCAGCGAAATGTGGTCGGACGGCATGGATCTTGACGAGTCCTGCGTTCCGCTCTGCCCGGAAATGGACATCCGCGACGCCTTTGACCTGCGGGAGCCGAAGCTCCAGCGCTTCGGGCGCGTGGGCATCACGTCCTACGGTCTCTGCCCCGGCATCCATGCGATGCTCGCCGGTCAGATCGCCCTCGTCCATGTGGACGGGGATCACACCGCCGACGTATTCCTTGCCGAGCGCATCGCGCTCAAGGGCAACTTCACAAGCAATGTCAAGAGCACCTACAAAAAGGCACGCAAGGCGCCGCAGACCCGCATGGCGATGCATCAGATGCTGGAGGAGGCGTTCCGTGCCGCGCAGGAGTACATGAACAAGTCCGAAAAGGACTATGACGCCGGGAAAGAGGTCCTTTGCCGGGTGCTCCGCCGCGAGATCCCGTTCCTCGTCTCTGTAGAGACACAGGCAGAGATCGAGAGCGTGGTCGCCGTTGCGAAAAAGTACAACCTCCGGCTCGTGCTGACGGGTGCATATGCCGCGGAGCATGTTGCAGAGGACATTCTCAAAGAGGGTTATTCCGTGATGCTGGGCGACAGCAACTACATGCAGGCCGGTCAGCGCGGACATACAGACCACCGCAAGCTGGTGGAGCTTTCCCGGAAGGGCATGAAGCTCTCCATCTTCTGCTCCGGCGACGAGGCCTATCCCCCGGCGTACGAGCAGCTTCTCTGGGTGGCGGCGCAGATGTGCGCTGCCGGCGCGACCGGCGATGAGATCCTGGATATGATGACCATCCGCCCCGCCGAGGCGCTCGGTGTGGAGCATCTGGTCGGTTCTCTGGAGCCGGGCAAGCAGGCAGACCTCATCATCTGCCGCGGCAATCCCGCGCTGCGCTTTGACAATTTTGTAGATCAGACCATCGTCGCCGGACGCGTGTTCTACACGAGAGAGGAGGCCTGAAGATGCTGTTAATCAAGAATGCAACGGTATATACCATGGAGGCGGAGGGCGTCCTCCAAAACGCGGACATCCTCTGTGAGGACGGGAAGATCCGGGCCATCGGCCGCAATCTCACGGCAGAGGGCGCGGAGGTCATCGACGCCTCCGGCCTGATCGCAACGCCGGGTCTCATCGACGCCCATACACATGCCGGCGGCTTCGCCGGAGACAATCAGGATCTCAACGAGAGCACAAATCCGGTCACGGCGGAGCTTGACGCCATCCACGGCATCGACATCTACGCCGACGACTTCCAGGAGATCCACACCCGCGGCGTCACGGCGTGCTGCTTCATTCCCGGCTCTGCCAACGTCATCTGCGGAACGGGCTTTGTCGCCAAGACCGCCGGAAAGAGCTCCATTCAGGATCTGGCGATCCTGAATCCCGCCGTCATGAAGTGCGCCATGGGCGGAAACCCGAAAAACTGCTATGGAAAGCAGGGCCGTGCGCCCAAGACCCGTATGGCCGTCGCAAGCATTTTCCGCGAGACGCTCCGCAAGGCGCGGACATACCTCGATAAGAAGGAAGCTGCCGCAGGCGACCCGGAAAAAATGCCCGCATACGACGCACAGTGCGAGGCACTGATCCCGGTTCTGCGCCGGGAGATCCCGCTGAAGGTGCACAGTGAACAGTTTGACATGCTCACAGTCATCAACATCGCGAAGGAGTTCGGCTGCGACTATACCATCGAGCATGGCTGGGCGTGCAACCTGTACGCCGACGAGCTGGTAGAGGGCGGCGGCCCGGTCTGTTTCGGCCCCATCGGCATTGCCGAGGGCTGCGGTGAGCTGACCGGCGGCGACGTGGGCTTTGTCCGCGAGCTGGATGCACGCGGACTGACGGTCTGCCTCATCACCGACGGCCCCATCTGCGGGCCGCAGGTTCTGGCCATCTCCGCCGGCGAGGCCGTGCGCTACGGCGTGCCCCACGACCGTGCGCTGCGCATGATCACCTGCAATCCGGCAAAGACACTGCGCGTAGATGACCGCATCGGCTCCCTGAAGGCCGGAAAGGACGCAGACATCGTGCTTTGGAATGCTGTTCCGGCACTGGAGACCTGCGCGCGTCCGCTTTACACCATCATTGACGGCGCCGTGGTCTATCAGGAAGCCTGATCGCGCCTGTATGTGCACGCTGCACATATCTTGAAAAACCGAGCGGAGCATCCCGAAAGGGATGCTCCGCTTAGACTTTCAAAAACCTCGTAGAGTTTCACTGCGCCGCCACAAAAAAGAGCCGCCACGCTTGCAGGTGAAGGGGTACAATTCCCCAGGATCCTGCAAGCCGCAGCGACTTCTTCTGATGGTATTGTACGCAAATTTGATTCAAAAATCAATATGTCCATTGAAAATGTAACACAATCGCAACAATTCAAGCGTTGGTTTGGCGATTGGCAGAAATGCCGTTTTTTCATGTTTTGCAAAGCTGCGGGGAATACGCCGCCAACGCTGTTGGCGGCGTGCTGCGGCGCATTTGCCGTGCCGCAGCACGGCATGGCTTGGCTGCGCGATGCGCAGCCGCCATCTGGCGATGGCAAAATGCTTGCAGTCGAACCGCAGCGTTTCTCGCGCCGCTCGTCTACGACCAATAAAAAAGGACGTTCCAAACGGAACGTCCTTTTTTATTGGTGGAGCGAAACACGCTATATCCGAACACGAGAGCGTAGCGGTGTTTTGCCCTGATATGTTGAAGGTGAAGACAATTCTTCTCCCTTTGTCCCCTTCATCATAGACATACACCGAGTTCACCAGCGTGTCTATCACCCTACGCTTGTACTCGACATCATCTATATTGCCACTCTTGAACGAGTAGAGCCAGTACATTATGCGCTCTTTCGTCAGGAGTGGCTTTTTCATTTCCTCGCTGGCGATTCTTCCCTCTATCTCGTTCTTCTCAAGTTCCAGCTCGTCCATCCTCTCCTTGGTGGACGGGGTGATAATGCCCTGCTCGATGGCAGTCATGAGGTTCTTGATTTTCTTCTTAACCTCTTTCAGCTCGTTTCGTAGACCATCAATGTAGGTGGTGTCAGCAGACTCCTTCTCGATAATCTCCATGGCCTTGACCGCAATGCGCTCTATGTTTTCATCGGTCAGCACTTTTTGGACAGTGAAGCGAACCACCAACTCCTCCATCCAGTCTTTCTTCTCCACGGCCTTATTACACTTGTGCTTGCGCTTGCGCTCTATGCACTTGTAGTAGTGATGGAGCTTTCCAGACTTTGAAGTGCCGCTCTCTCCCACCATGGAGGAGCCGCAGTGACCGCAAAACAGCTTGGCGGTGAGAAGGTAATCGTCCTTGGCCTTGTTCCTTGCACGGGCTGAATAGTTGTGCTTGAGGGTAGCTTGAACCTTGTCAAACAGCTCCCGGCTTATGATGGGCGGGACACCACCCTCCACCACGACATCCGCAAACCGATATACGCCTATGTACCTGTCGTTCTTCAACATGGTGCGTAGGCTATTTTTGTTGAACGCATTTCCTCGTGCGGTCTTATAGCCACGCTTGTTGCACTCGTTGATGATTTGCGTAGCCGACATACCGTCAGCGTACATCTGGAAAATCTCTTGAACGATTCTTGCTCCAACGGGGTCTATCTTGTACCTTCTGTCTTCGCCTACCGTGTACCCCAAGGGCATACCGGCTCCACCGTTGGCAATGCACTGCAATGCGTTTTCCTTCATGCCCCGTTTGATGTTGCGTGACAGGTTCTCCGAGTAGTACTCGGCATACCCCTCCAACACGGACTCAAGGATAATGCCCTCTGGCGTGTCGGGCATTGGCTGTTTGGCATAGTAGACCCGCACACCGTTCTTTTTCAGTTTTGCTTTGTAGATGGCAGAGTCGTACCTATTTCGAGCGAAACGGTCAAGGGTATACATTATCACCGCTTCAAACTGCCCCTTCTCGCTGTCCTTTATGAGCCGTTGGAAGCTCGGTCGATTGTCGGTCTTTCCTGAGATTGCCTTATCGCAGTACTCACCGATGATGGTCATTCCGTTTTTCAGCGCAAAGTCGTGACACTCCCGAAGCTGTCCCTCTATGGATTCTTCCCTTTGGCTATGGCTCGAATATCTGGCATAGATTACCGCTTTCGTAGTATCACCTCCAACGCCTTTTTACGCATGAGCAATTCTATGGGGACTATCTTCTCCGTTCGCAGGAACTTCTTTATCCCCCTCCAATTCTTCACGGTTCTCATATTCATAGGCCATGCTCATGAACTCGTGTTTGCTCCGTCTGGAAAGCGAACGGTAGATTCTGAGCAAATCTTCTTCGTCCTCGTTCTGAGGGGTGTCCTTCGGAGCGAGGTCTTCTTCGTCCATGAAGAAGTCAATGACGGAACAGTGCAGGATTTTAGCCATTGCCACCATTTCTTCTTCCTTGGGCAGAGACCCCTTGTTGATTGCACTGGTGAACGAGGACGAACCCTTTACCTCTTTCACAACCGCCGTGAGGTTTGTCCCACGCTCAAGGCAAATCCGATTGATGTTCTCTTTGAAAGACATTGCAATTCTCCTTCCGCAAATTTTAATTCGGATTATTTGAATTACCCCCTTGACAATTCGCAAAAGAAGAACTATAATAAGACCAAGAAGTTCGGGAATGGCGAATTGACAATAAAAAGCCGACCCCCTTGAAAGTGGCAGTTTCGAGGAGGTTGAGGTTTGATTACTCCTATAAGAATAATAACATCAATTCGGCTTACTGTCAAGGCAATTCTCGTTTTCTGAATCATGAGAGGAGGTAAAAGCATGAGTCATATTCAGGAGCGAATGAAGCGGCTTGGTATTAAGCAGGTAGATTTGATTCTTGAACTGCGTAAGCGAGGTATCACAGTTCAGCCACCCGAAATGTCGAGCATTGTTCGTGGGGTCTATACCTACCCCAAGGCTAAGGTGGTTCTGGATGAATGTGACAAAATCCTCACTGAATACGAGTCTCAGTGACTCCCAAGTATCAGACCTCGCACGACCCTTGATGGGTCTCTTGGAGAAGTTCTATGCAGACCCGAAAAATGAGGAGGATTTTCAAAAATGGCTACGCAATGTAGAGAAAGCAAAAAGAGACCCAAGTACAACCTGAAAAAGCTCGGTGTCTTCCTTGCCGTGCTGGTGCTGGCAGGAGGAGCGGCAGGTTATCTGCTTGGAGTTCTCACCACACCGCACAAGACGGTGACTGTCACTAAAACCATCGAAGTCCCGGTTCACGAGACGGACGGTTTACCGCAGGAGACCGAAGTGTTCCTGTTCGATGTTCCCCTGTCAGACTCTTTGCAGAGGTACATCTACGAAATCTGCGCAGACGAAGGTGTCCCGGTGACACTGGCTCTCGCCATGATTGAACATGAGAGCGGATTCAACCCGGAGGTGGTAAGCTCCACCAACGATTACGGTCTCATGCAAATCAATGCCATAAACCACGAGTGGCTTGAGGAGAAGTACAGAACGGCTGACTTCCTCAATCCGTACCAGAACGCTTTCTGCGGTATCACCATCATCGGTAGCTACATTGAGAAGTACGGTGATTACGGCAAGGCTCTCATGGCATACAACATGGGAAATTACGGAGCGCAAAAGGCATGGGAGAATGGGGTCACAAGCACCGCCTATTCCACCAAGATTCTCGGTCTTATGGACGAGTACGAGGAGGTGTTACGCAATGACAAACAAGAAGCTCGGAAATAGCTTCGAGTCCGTCTTCTGCGAAATCCTCTTTCGGGAGGGGTTCTGGTGTCACAACCTCGCTCAAAACCAAGCTGGGCAACCCGCCGATGTGATTGCGGTCAGAGACGGCAAGTCTTATCTGATTGACTGCAAAGTCTGTTCGAGAGGGAGATTCCCATTCTCCCGTATCGAGGACAATCAGCACACCGCCATGAGAGCTTGGCAGGAAAGCGGGAACGGAACTGGCTGGTTCGCCCTCAAGTGCGAAGGATACATCTTCATGCTCGATTATGACACGCTGAAACGCCTGTCCAAGACTCAATCGAGTATCAGCTTCAAGGACATGTGCTTCTATGGGCGAGTACTGGAAGCGTGGGTGGTGTTTGCATGATAATCACCGTCTCGAACACTCTGACCATCGACAACCCCTCGGCAGAACTGCTCGTGTGGTGCAGTAAGCACATGCGGATTGCGAACCCTGAGTACCAGAAGAAAGTCCGCATGAACTTGTGGCTCGGCAACACACCGAAGACCCTCTGCTTATACGAGCAGAGAGGAACCAGTATCGTTCTACCGTTCGGAACGCTGAGGTCACTCCCTGAGTCCGTCCGAAAGAACGCTGTCTTCATAGGCGATTTTAAGGCCGCTGAGGAGGTCTCTTATGGAGGGGTGGATATTCCCCTCTATGACTACCAAAAGGCCGCTGTGGACGCTGTGGCGGCTGGACAGTACGGTATTTTGCAAAGCCCCGCAGGAAGCGGAAAAACCCAAATGGGCATTGCCCTTGTGAAGCGGTTTGGGAAGAAAGCCCTTTGGCTGACTCACACGCTGGACTTGCTCAGGCAGAGCAAAGAACGAGCAGAACTGTACATGGACAAGCGGGTTATCGGAACCATCACCGAGGGCAAGGTCAATATCGGAAGCGGTATCACCTTTGCCACCATCCAGACCATGTGCAAGCTCAATCTGGCTCAGTACAAAGACCTGTGGGACACCATCATCGTGGACGAGTGCCACCGCTGTTCCGGGACACCGACCGCCATGACGCAGTTCTACAAGGTGCTGAACAGTTTGTCCGCTCGGCACAAAATCGGTCTCTCGGCAACGGTACATCGGTCTGACGGCATGATTGAAGCCACCTACGCCCTGCTCGGTCATGTTATATACACCGTTCCTGACAAGGCGGTGGGTGACAAAATCATGAAGGTTGGTATTCTCCCCGTTGCGACAGGGGTGGAACTTAGCCGAGATTGCCTGAACACCGATGGGACACTGAACTACATGAAGATGGTCACTTACCTCACCGAAAACCTACGCCGGGAGGAAGTGATTGTGAACACCATCAAGCTCAACGAGGGCAAGAGCTGTCTGATTCTCTCCGACCGGCTCAGTCACTTGGAACACCTCATGAACTGGCTACCAGCGCACATGAGACGGGACGCTGTGATGGTGAGCGGCAAAATGACAACGAAGAAGGGCAAAGCGGAGCGAGAGAAAGCCATTGAGGACATGCGCTCAGGTAGGAAAAAGTACCTGTTCGCAACCTACTCTCTGGCGAAAGAGGGGTTGGACATACCCCGCTTGGAGCGGCTGTTCCTCACCACCCCTCAGAAGGACTACGCTGTCGTGACGCAGAGCATTGGCAGAATCGCTCGTGTCTTCGATGGTAAGGCAGAACCTATCGCCTATGACTTCGTTGACGATGTCGCATACCTCGTGAAGTCCTACAAAAAGCGTTGTACTACCTACCGTAAAAACGGTTGTTATTTCGTGGAATAGGAGGTGAACCAGTGAGACTGATTGTCTACGATGTGGAGGTCTTCTGCGAAGACTGGCTTGTGGTCTTCAAGGACACAGAGACCGGCAAGTACACCATCGTCCACAACGACAACGAGGAGCTGAAACAGTGCATTACCGAGGACAACATCTATGTGGGTTTCAACTCCAAACACTACGACCAATTCATCATCAAGGCTATCTGCTGTGGCTTCGTACCGCAGGAAGTGAAAGCGGTCAATGACTACCTCATTGGAGGTGGTCAGGGTTGGGAATACCCCGCCCTGAGGGATTTCTTCTTCCGCTTCAACAATGTGGACATCAAAGACGATATGCAGATGGGCTTGTCCCTCAAGGCCATTGAGGGTCACTTAGGACTGTCCGTTGAGGAGTCCACCGTCCCCTTCGACATCGACCGGGCTTTGACCGAAGACGAGCTGAAAGAGACCGCCAAGTACTGTATGCACGATGTTGACACGACTGAGCGGCTTGTGGAGCTTCGGAAGGACTATCTCAAGAACAAAGTCCACATTGGCAAACTGGCGGGGCTGGACGATGTGAAAGCCATGGGCATGACCAACGCCAAGCTGACCGCCGCCCTGCTGAAAGCGACCAAGCAACCCCATGACGATGAACGCAAGTATGTGTACCCTTCGCACCTCAAGCGAGAGTACATCCCGCAGGAGATTTTCGATTTCTTTGACAAGATGTACGACCCGTCAATCTCGGACACGGAGCTGTTCAGCGAGAAGCAGACATTCTCCATCGGTGAGTGTCCCGGTGTCGTGGGATATGGTGGTATTCACGCCGCAATCCCGAACTACTTCTTCGAGGAGACCGATGAACGGGTTATCCGCAACAAGGATGCGGCGAGTTACTACCCGCACCTCATGACGCTGTGTGGTTACACCTCCCGCAACATCCCCTCGGCGCAGGTCTTCGAGGAAGTGCTGGAAACCCGTATGAAAGCCAAGGCAAGCGGAGACAAGGCCACCGCAAACGCCCTCAAGCTGGTTGCGAACACGACCTACGGCGCACTGCTCAACAGGTACAACGACCTGTTTGACCCCCTCATGGGACGCTCTGTGTGTATCACCGGGCAGTTGTTCCTCCTTGAGCTGGCTGAACACCTGTACGCTGACATTCCGGGGCTGAAAATCGTCCAGCTCAACACGGACGGTATCATGGTCGAGTGCAATCGAGCCGACCTCGGAAAGCTGGACGAAATCTGTGACGAGTGGCAGAAGCGCACCGGCTTTGAGCTGGAAGAAGACTCCGTGATGAAGATTGCGCAGAAGGATGTGAACAACTATATCGAAGTGCAACCGAGCGGAGAGGTCAAAGAAAAGGGCGGCTATCTTGTCAAGGGCATTTCCAGCGTGGGTGCTTGGAAAATCAACAATTCCTGCTGTATCGTTGCGACCGCTCTCCGAGAGTACTTCGTTCACGGTACACCCGTGGAAGACACCATCAATGGCTGTGACGATATTTTCCAGTTCCAGATTATTGCAAAGGCTGGGGCGAAATATCGTGAAGCATATCACCTTGTCGATGGCGTACAAGTCCCGGTACAGCGAGTGAACCGGGTATATGCAACGGCAGACGAGCGATACGGGAAGCTGTTCAAAGTCAAGGCTGAGAACGAGTCTACTGCCAAAATCGAAATGCTCCCGGAGCATTGTATCATCGACAACGATAACCACCTGACCATTGCCGATGTGGACAAGCAGTTCTACATCGACATGGCACGAAAGCGAGTCAATGACTTTTTGGGTATCAAGCCCGAAAAGAAGAAAACAACAAGGAGGACAAAAGCAATGGCAACGACCACTAAAACCGAGAATGTCTATCAGAAACTCATTAAGGCGAGAGAGCAGTTCCTCAACGCCGATGTCCAGAAGACCGGCAAGAACATGCACCTGTCGTTCAAGTACTTCGAGCTGGACGATATTGTTCCCCCGGCAATCCGTATCTTCTCGGCAATCGGTCTCGTGCCTGTGGTGAACTTCACCGCTGATACCGGCACTATGACGATTATCAACACCGACAACCCGGAGGACACCGTTTCGTTCGTGGCTCCCTTCAACCAGATTGCTCCTATCATGAGCAACACCGGCAAACAGGCCACCAACGAAATGCAAGCCCTTGGTTCGTCCATCACCTACATGCGCCGCTACCTCTACATGATGGCACTGGACATCTGCGAGAGCGACACCATTGACGCAAACGCTGGCAAGCCTGTCCCTGCTGACACCGCTCCCGCCCCCGCCGCTCCCAAGGCTCCCGCTACTCCCCAACAGCGTCAGGAGGTCAAGGAGGAGCTGACCGCACCGGCTGACAATGCCACCACCTTGCAGATTAAGGGTCTCAAGAGCGTCCTCAAGAAGCTCAAGGACAGCGACCCCACCAAGGAGGAGCTGATTGCTCAGATTGCGGTGCAGACCAAGGGGTTCACCGAAATCAGCAAGTCCGACTGCGAAGCCCTGATTACCCGAATCACCGCCATGCTGGAAGGAGGAAATGAGTGATGAAGTGGCTTGACTCCAAGCAGATTCAGATTACGCCGCCCAAGCGCACCAAGAAAGTCACCGGCACACGCTTTGCCACCATTCTCGGCCTGAACCCTTGGTCTACCCCGTTTGAAATGTGGTGCGCTATCACCAAGACCTACGAGAAGCCCTTCGAGGACACCATCTACACCATTGCCGGTAAGACCATCGAGCCGAAACAGGCCGAGTACATGAAGAAGTCCTACGGCATGGACTTGATTACTCCCACCGACCGCTACGGGCAGGACTATTTCAACAAGACTTGGGGCGATTTCTTCCCGGAGAACCCCTACTTCGGCGGCATGTGGGACTATCTCGGTGTGGACGAGAACGGCACGGTGGACACCGTACTCGAAATGAAGACCACCAAGCGTATCGAGGACTGGCAGAATGACGCTCCTGAGTACTACGCATTACAGGCGGCTCTCTACGCCTACCTGCTCGGTGTGGACAATGTCATTATGGTCGCTTCCTTCCTTGAGGAGAAGGACTACGAAGACCCGTCCAAGTTCGTCCCCAACATCAAGAACACCATCACGGTGGAGTTCAAGGTCAGTGAGCGTTACCCGGACTTCGAGCGCATGGTCGCTGAGGTGAAGTCTTGGTGGGGCGAGTATGTGACGGGTGGTATCTCCCCGGTCTATGACGAGAAGAAGGACGCTGAGATTCTGGCGGCTCTGCGCACCCACAATCTCACCCCGGACACCGACATTGACGCTCTCATTAAGGAAGCCGAAGGTCTCAAGAAGGAGGTCGATATGACCGCCGCCGCAATCGCCGACAAGGAGAAGCGGCTGAAAGAGATTTCCGACATCATCAAGGAACACGCTATGACGCAGTTCCGTGACGGTGACAAGAAGGTCGAAATCAAGGGTTCGACCTACACTTGGACGGTATCTCGTTCGGAGACCACCACCATCGACAAGAAAGCTCTGGAAGCTGACGGTCTGCTTGAGAAGTACCAGAAGAAGTCTGAGCAGTACCGCATGACTGTGAAATAAGGAGGATTATCATGAAGTTTCAGAAATTCGTAAAGGCTCTTGGGTCTGACGGTATCGTGTACAATCGCAAGAATGGTGAACGCTGGCTTGCTTCCGAGCGAGTGTTCATGAAAATCCCGGAGGACATCCGTAGCGTCACCTGTGCTGACATTGCCGACATGCCCGATTTCGTGGAGAACATCATCAACTACGACAGCTTCACCAACCCCTGCGACCTCGCCAAAGCTGTCATGCCGTATGCCGATGGGGTCATTAAGGACTGCGTCCGCATTTACGAGACCGAGGACAGGCAGAGCAAGGTTGCCATTGACAACGGCTCCTACGCCCTCATTGAGCGCAAGGACACTGTCGAAATGTACGCTCAGTTCGATACCGAGAGCGAGACCAGCGAGGGCAAGGCTCTGGTTATCAAGCGTCCCGCCTGTCTCGTCTCTGACGAGGAAGTAATCGGCCTGATTTTCCCGACCGATTACGAGGAGTGAGGTGAAGACCATGTATATCGACCCGTTTGTGGCTGGCGTGGTTTCTACCATTCTGGTTGAGCTGATTCTGATTGTGGGCTACGCCATGTATGTGAGCGCAAAGAAGAAGCAAGGAGGACAAAGACAATGGCACGAATCCCGATGACGAGTGGTTTCACTCTCATTCCCGAAGGAACCTATGTGTTCCGTGTGTATGCCGCTACCTATGACGAGGAGTTTGGCAAGATTGAGGTCAAGCTGGTGAACGCCGCTGGCATGACCCATACCGAGCGATTCTCCATCAAGGACAACAATGACGAGCTGAACGAAAAGGCTTTGAACGCCTTTTCCTACTTCGCCAAGACCGTGATGGGTGACTACACCTTGGAAGACATCGACCCGGCAGAGCTTATCGACCACTTCATCTGTGCTGAGGTGGTACACACCAAGCTCCCTTCCAACAAAGACCCGAACAAGATGGTCACTTTCGCCAACCTCGGCGAGAAGTCCCCGGCAGAGTACTTCGACACTGAGCCGGTTGCCCGTGCGCTGACGCTCGGTAAGACCGAAGCCGCTCCCGCCACTGCGAAACCTGCTACCGCCCCGGCTCCCGCCACCGCCGCTCCCGCTCCTGCGGCAAAAGGGCTTGACCTTGAGGCTCTGCTCAGCAGTCTGTAATTCGTGGCAATCAAGTGTTGCAAGGACTGTGTAGCACCCAAACGCCATGCTGGTTGTCATGCCACTTGCGCCCAATACCTGTCTGAGAAGCAAGAATATGAAAAGCTCAAGGAGAAGGAGCGCAAGTGGCGTGAAACCATGAATGGCCTTTACACGCAGAGGGAGCGGGCTTTACGCAGGGCTTTGCGGAGTAGGAGGAAATGATATGGAGATTGCAAAGGACGATATGGGAAAAGCGAAGCTCTCCCTCGTCCCGGTTCAAATCATTCGTGACATTGCGGTCGTTCGGGAGTATGGCACGGAGAAGTACCACGACCCCGACAACTGGAAGAAAGTCGAACTGCAACGCTATATTGACGCTTTTTACCGGCACTGGCTGTCCTTCATCGAAGACAACAACTCCAAGGACGCTGAGAGCGGTATCGAGCATTACAAGCACATGGCTTGCAACATGGCGTTCATCTGTGAACTGATGAAGGAGAAAGCCAATGACTGAATTAGAGCGAGTACAGCTTTTTGAAGCCGCAGGTCTGGACAGAATCGTGTCTCGTGAGTTCAAGACCTACCTGATGGAAAACGGCTTCTTTCACGCCCCGGCAAGCACCAAGTACCACGGGGCATACGAGGGCGGTCTGTTCGACCATTCGCTGATGGTAATGAACACGCTCGTAGACCTGTCTGCGAAGAATGGTCTGAAATGGCGCAGAGTGGAAAGCCCCTTCATTGTGGGTATGTTCCACGACCTGTGCAAAATCGACCAGTACCGCCACCCCATCAAGGAGACGCTTTATGTCGGCTCCGAGGAGACCACCATCTATGACGAGCAAGCGTGGGAGTACAACCCCAACACGCTCGTCAAGGGACATGGAGATAAATCGGTCATTCTCCTGTCTCAGCACATGACGCTGACCGAAGAGGAGTCCATGTGTATTCTCTACCACATGGGTGCTTTCACCGACAAAGAGCATTGGAGGAGCTTCACTGACGCTGTTCACAAGTTCCCGAATGTACTCTGGACACATCACGCAGACATGATTGCGTCTCATGTGGTGGGTGTCTGATATGCCGATATTCAAGAAGAACCGAGGTCACATCTTTGCTGTGAAGTTCAGCGCAAAGGAGCAGAAAGCCATTGACGCTGAAATACTCCGTCAGTGCGCCGAGTTCGACAGAAAGAACGAGCTTGAAATGAACTCCGTCATTCTGTGGGTTCTGCATGAGCGGTTCGGCTTTGGGAAGAAGCGGCTGAGGAGGTTCTTTGAGAGCTATGCCGCCGAGCTGGACGCTCTGGAAAAGCGGTACGAAATGGGCAACGAGGACATGGCTTGGCTGTGTAGGCACAAGCTGGAACGATACGGCATTGACATTGCCGAATGGAACAAGGAGGGCAAACAATGAACTATAAGCTGAAAAGCGTGAACGGGAAAGTGACTTTCCTGCTTCGCACCGGCAAGGACTTGGTGAAAAACCAGATGGCGGTTGCTTCCGCTCAGCACATCATCGACCACGGTGAGATGAAAAAGTCCGATGTGGAGGGCTACCCCATCAACATCAACAACGAGTGGTACTTCGAGGGCGAGGTCTTTAAGCGCACCACTCCCAAGAAGACTGAGGACAAAGCGGAGGTTGAGGAATGAGAACTTTCTATACCGATTACATCCAGCACTGCATGAAGTTCTACGCTCGACACCCCAACCCCAAGTTCCGCTCTGACGCTGATAAGCAGAACTGGTACGCCTGTGAGAACGCCTTGAAGAGCTTCACCGACAGCGAAAGAGAGATTCTGCTGTTCATCTATCAGGAGGGCGATACCATTCCTGACAATGTCTACAAGGTCTCCGTGACCAAGAACATCAAGCAGGACAGAGTGTGGGCTTTGGTCAACGAGTTGGAGCGCAAGGTCGCTAAGAGGAGGAACCTGATTTGACACGCTACGAGAACATTCCCGAAGAACTGAAACAACTGAATCAGTGGGTCTGTACTCGTAGCGACAGCAAAGTTCCGATGAAAGCGACCGCACCAGAAGCCGCTTCCTCTACCAATCCTGAAACATGGTCTTCCTTCGACACGGCCTGCAAGGCCGTGTCGGAGGGACACTATGACTACTGCGGGTTCGTGTTCGATGATAATGGCTATGTGGGGATTGACATTGACGATGGGTATGACCAAGACGGTTTCCTCTCCCCTCTGGCGGCAGAAATCATAGGGCTGTGTGAGAGCTACACCGAGAAGTCCAAGAGCGGCAGGGGCTTTCACATACTGCTCAGGGGGACTCTCCCCTTCAAGGGCAAGAACAACCTCGCAGGGGTGGAGATTTACAAAGCGGCTCGGTACTTCATTATGACTGGCGATACCGTTTTGTACAGGGATATTATCGAAAACCAAGAAGCGATTGACTATGTGGTTGAGAAATACTTCCCTGAGACCAGAGACACCGAAGGAAAGGTTGTTGTGGGGAGAGACAAAATCTACTCTCCTGTATGGGAAGACCCTATTGTTGACGGGCGAGTGAAGCTCAGACCTGTTTACCCAAGAATCCCGAACGGAAGCCGCAACATCTGTCTCACTTCCCTCGCTGGTATGCTCCACAATCAGGGGTATAGCAAATCGCAGATTTATGACGAGCTTCTGTATGCAAACACCGTAGCGTGTGACCCTCCTCTCGACAGAAATGAACTGAGGACAATCTGCAACAGCGTCACTCGATACAAAAGATAATTTGTAGCACAAATCAGATAAAAGGTTTTCAATAAAGTGTTGACAAGCAATCTTATTTGTGCTACTATATAATCACAGAAAGACAAGAAATTATCTCAATCAGATTAAGGAGGAAATACTATGGAAGTCAAGAGAACCATCAAGGTAAACACCGATCAGTTCGAGGTCGGCGATGTTATCAAGTTCAAACTCGCCGATGGCGAGAAGGTACAGGCAAGAGCGGTCAAGCAGACCAGTATCGGTATGCTCTTTGTTCTGGTGGACTGTCTCGCAAAGGAGTACCCCATGTTTGAGAGCATGAAGGATATGACCGAGGACTACTTCACCTACGAAAACTCCGATCTGCGTAAGGCTCTGAACGGCGAAATCCTTGCTCGCTTCCCGGAGGAAATCAGAAGCCGCATGGTTGCCCTCAACGGGCATGGTGATCTTCTTCGTATTCCCACCGAGCGGGAAATCTTCGGCGAGAATGTCTACGGACAGCCTGACGGTGAGAAGCGGTGGAAGTGCATGAAGAAGCGCAGAAACCGTATCGCATTTCAGGGCAAGGAAGGTGCGTGGGAGTGGTACTGGCTGATGAACCGCCACAAGGATTCCGCTTCCGATTTCGCCCGTGTCTCCAACTACGGCCTTGCGGCCTGCGGCAGCGCCGGTGCCTCTCGTGGCGTTCGCCCCGTCTTTCTCTTATCTTAACTCTCGCCCCCTTGTGGGGCGAGTGAACCAGAAAACCAATAATACATAGGAGGTATTGTTATGAGTTTGGAAAAAGCGAGCATTTCTTGGAGTGCCAAGCAGTTGAAAAACATGATCGCCAGCGGCAAGATCGACTTCAATCACATTATCCAGAGAAGCTATGTGTGGGAGCGCAAGCGCAAGTCCGCTCTCATTGAGAGCATGATTATCGGCTACCCCATTCCTCCCGTCTTCGCAAAGCGATCTGACGATGGTACGGGCAAGCGTGGCGGCAACATCTACGCCATTATGGACGGTAAACAGCGGCTCTCCACCGTGGCTCAGTTCCTCAATGACGAGTTCGCCTTGAGCGATCTTCCCCCCTGTTTCCTACATGGACGAAGCCAACGGCGGCGAGTGTGAAGCCGATATTTCTGGCATGAAGTTCAGCGAGCTTCCCGAAGCCCTGCAAGACCATCTGAACAGCGTCATTTTCAGCGTGACCTACTTCGACAACCTCTCCAAAGAGGAGGAGCGGGAGCTGTTCAAGCGGCTCAATGCCGGGAAGCCCCTGAGTACCAAGTCTCGTCTTCTGGCTTCCTGCAACGACATTGAGGGTCTTCTGGACATTGGCTCTCACGAGCTGTTCGGCGAAATGCTGACCGAAAAGAGCAAGGACAACAAGAATCAGGTCACGCTTGTTATGAAAGCGTGGTGCATGATGAACAAGCCTGTCGAGGAGGTTTCCTTCGAGGGTAAGGACTTCAACCCTCTGTTCGAGACCACCGAGATTACCAACGAGGAGCGGCTTGAGCTGGACAAGGTGTTCTCTCTGATTCACGACACCCACTTCTCTCTGACCGACAATCTCAAGGAGAAAGCGGTTGCCAAGAAGCTGTACACCGAGACCCACCTGATCTCCCTCGTCCCCTACTTCGCCAAAGCGGTTGAGAACGGCATTGACGCTGACATGATGGCCGACTGGCTGGTTGACTTCTTCGGCTCTCATAGCGAGGAGTACGACATTGCCGCAGGAAACGGCTCTGCCAAGAACTCCAACATCGTCACTCGGGACAAGGTTCTCTCTGAGAGCTTCGAGCAGTTCTTCACGGAGGAGTAAAGTATGGCAGAGGGCAAAGCAATTTGTCCTCTGCTTACTACTAATACTGTGGTTGATGAAAACGGGAAAGTAAGTGTTGGCACTCAGCCTGTTTTCTGTATCAAAGAACAGTGTTCGTGGTGGCTTGAGGACAAACAGAAATGTGCAATCGCAGTTTTGGGAGGGAGAAAGTAATGAACTATTTTAATAATCCCCACAAGGGGGTGAAGCGAGGAGATATTTTCTATATCTCCAACTCAAAGTTCTATTCCACAGACCCGAGCAACGAAGCCGGGAGACCCGGTATTGTCGTGTCGTGTGATGAACTGAACGAACATTCCATGTGTGTCGAGGTCGTGTACCTCACCACAAAGGACAAGAAGCCCATGCCTACGCATATTGACATTATGTGCAAAGTACCGTCCACGGCTCTGTGCGAGACTATTTACACCGTGTCGAAGGATAGGCTCGGCGATTATATCCGTACCTGTTCTGAACGGGAAATGGCGGCGATCAACAGGGGTATGCTGTGTTCTCTCGGTATATCCCCCCCCCGTAGAAGAAAAGCCCATTTCCCACTCTACCGAGGAAGACATGGTGAAACTGGTCGTGGAGAAAAACCTCTACAAGTCTCTGTACGAACAGCTCCTCGGCAAACTTACGGTGGCGAGGTGATGGAATATGCAGGAACTTTTTGAAACCCGCAACGGGCGGGTAATTATGGACGAGGATTTATCCTCGAAGATGTACCTCATAAAGCACTATCACCCCGAAAAAGCGGACGAGACCAGCTCTGGTTTTGAATGGTCTGAAATGGGTATGGCAAACCTTTTCGGGCTGTTGTACTCCCACGAAGCCCGGTACTGCCCCGAACATAGAAGCTGGTACACCTACTTCGAGGGAGCGTGGAGGAAGGACGAGGGCGCAATCCTCGTGTCCGAGAAAATCAAAGACTTCGTTCGCCTGATGATTCTCTACTGTGGTGAGATCGAAGACGATGATCTGAGAAAGTCCTACACCAGCTTTGTGAATAAGATGGGTGACAGACGCATGAGAGACCGAATCCTCAAGGACGCAACCGGCGAACTGCGTATCTCTGCGACTGACTTTGACGCTGACCCCTATCTCATAAACTGCCTGAACGGAACCTACTCTCTGCGGGACTTCTCTTTCCGGGAAGCCAAGTGGGACGATTTTCTCACCATGCAGACCAACTTCCGTCACACCGTCCGCAGGGACATTCGCTGTGAGCGGTGGGAGCAGTTCATTGACGAGGTCACTCAGAACGACAAGGACAAAGCTGATTTCCTGCAACGCTCCCTTGGCTACTCCATCCTCGGCATGAGCAACGAGGAGTGCATGTTCATTCTGCACGGCAAGACCACCCGCAACGGCAAGTCCACGCTCCTCAACACGATTGAGACCATGCTCGGTGACTACGCCAAGGTTGCCCCTGTCGGTATGATTTGCCGAGGAGACCGGCAAAAGGACGCAGAAGCGGCTTCTCCTACCCTCGCCGGTCTCAAGGGCAAGCGGTTTGTCGCCATGAGCGAGTCCAACGAGTACGGCAAGCTGGACGAGGAGAAAATCAAGCAGTTCACGGGTGGTGAGGAAATCTCCGCTCGTGCGCTGTACCAGTCGGCAATCACCTACAAGCCGCAGTTCACCCTCTGGCTGTCCTGTAATGACCTCCCGATGGTGACGGACAAGAGCTTGTTCGCTTCCGAGCGTATCAAGGTGATTGAGTTCAACCGGCATTTCTCTCCCGCCGAGCAGGACACTCACCTCAAGGACGAGCTGACCTCTCAGGAAGCCATGAGCGGCATTTTCATGTGGCTGGTGCGTGGGTATATCAAGTACAAGGAACACGGTCTCGCCATGTCTGAGTCCTTGAGGTCTGTCGTGACGAAGTACGAGCGAGAGAATGACCTTGTGCTTCAATTCCTCGAAAACCGCTGTGTGCGAGTCCCGGAGGACGAGAACAACCCCTTCGGTGAGAAGGGCAAGCGCACCAACATCAAGGCGAAAGACCTCTACCAAGCGTTCAAGATGTGGGCGAAGTCCGAGGGAGCCTATGTGCTGTCGGCGAGGAAGTTCAATTCCGAAATGGAGCGTCACCCCGAATGGTTTGACCGCAAATCGACTTCCAGCGGCTTCGTAATCTATTGGGGTCTGAAATTGAAGGAGATTGTTTGACATGACCAGATGGCAGTATGAGGATTTGCAGGAACAGCTCTCCCGAAAAATGAGGGACAATCCCTATGGCAAGAACGGGAACTACAAATACGAGGAGGGCTACAAGCAAGGTATTCTTGCGGCGAAAAGCGTCCTGTCGAACTTCTATCATCGGCTTGAGGAGGAAAACGAAAATGTTTGATGTAATCGACAAAAGCACCTTGAAGCCGGGTGATGTCGCAGAGACGAACCATAGAACCCATGTTGCCAAGTGCGCAGAGAAAATCAGCTCCTCTCTCATGGCTCTCGAACGATTGCAGAGGGACGGCAAACTTTTCTCGCAGGACGATGATTTCATCGTGAAGTGCGCCGAGCGACTGGAACAGATTTTGCATGAGGTGGTGTAACAAAATGAGTGACCTTAAAATCTTCACTGACAATATCGAACCCGAAGCCCTGAACCAGATTTACACCCTCGTGAAGCAACCCGTCTTCGCTGACTGCAAGGTTCGTATCATGCCCGATGTCCACGCAGGAGCCGGGTGTGTAATCGGCTTCACCGCCGACTTGGGTGACAAGGTGATTCCGAACATCGTGGGTGTAGACATCGGGTGCGGTATGCGCACCGTGGAACTCGGACAAATCGACATCGACTTCGCCGCCCTCGACTCTGCCATTCGTGAGCATATCCCCTCTGGCAGAGAGGTGCGCAAGAGCGAGTATGTTCGTTTCGATATGCTGGACGAGCTTCGGTGCTACCGTCACCTGAAAGACATCGACCGCATTAAGAGAAGCATTGGCACTCTTGGCGGCGGCAATCACTTCATCGAAATCGACATGGACGAGTACGGCAACAAGTTCCTCATTATCCACACGGGAAGCCGCAACCTCGGAAAGCAGGTAGCAGAGTACTATCAGGCTCTCGCCGTGGAGACCATGTCGGGCAAAGACCTGCTGTACAAGCGGCAGGAGCAGTTGATTGCCGAGTACACGGCGCAGGGACGAAAGAAGGAAATCGAGAAAGCTATCCGGGAGCTTCACCGCAAGTTCAGCCCGAACCCTCTCGGTATTCCGAAGGAGCTGTGCTACCTCACCGGCGAGGATCGTGAAGACTATCTGCACGACATGAGAATCTGCCAGCGGTACGCCGCCCTCAACCGCTATGCCATTGCCGAGACCATTCTCGATGTGATGGGCTGGAACCATTGGGGTGGTTTCGAGACCATTCACAACTACATCGACTTGGAGACGAACATGGTTCGCAAGGGAGCTATCTCTGCCAAGGCCGGTGAACTCCTGCTCATTCCTATCAACATGAGAGACGGCTGTATCATCGGCAAAGGTAAAGGCAACCCGGATTGGAACTACTCTGCCCCGCACGGCGCAGGTCGTATCATGAGCCGTAGCAAGGCGAAGGAGCTGGTGAGTCTCGCCGACTTTGAGGACTCCATGAAGGGTATCTTCACCACCTCGGTCAGTCAGTCCACGATTGATGAAAGCCCGATGGTCTACAAGCCCATGGCAGAAATCGTGGCGAATATCGCCGAGACGGTGGACATTCTCATGGTCATTAAACCTTTGTACAACTATAAGGCAAGCGAGTGAGGTGTGACTATGGACGAACTTTTGGGGCTTATCGCAGACATCAATCCGACTGAAATCGCAAGCCACATTGAGCAAGGAAATCTCGCCGAGTGGTGCGAGGGCTGGCGGCAGGTAGCGACTGTGACGGTCGAAAACCTCAGATTATCCGAATCGGATTGAAAAATCATCAAAAATGACATTTGCGAAATAATCTTTGTAGGACTACTACTTGTCTTTTCGCAAAGTTATAGGAGAAGTAGTAAAAGTAGTTCAAATCTTGATTTTGCGTAAAAGTCTCCTATAAGGGGGTCTATATAGCGAAAGTTTACGCAAAAACTGATTTTCAACTACTTTAACTACTTTATAAGAATAAGAAGAAAGAGGACTCTTTTGAGCCGAAAGAGGACTCTCTGAGGAGGTAAGAACGACTATGGCAACAAAGAGAAACAACCCGAAGGGCATTGGATTGCCCACGAGTACCAGCTCTCTCACACTTGACGCTGGGGATAATGCCAAGTACACCAGCATGAACCTGCACTTCATGAACATGCCCAAGATTGATTTGCATGATGAGGTTGCGGTACAGAACAGGCTCAATGAGTATTTCAACCTCATGGTGGATAGCGATATGAAGCCCTCCGTGTCTGGTATGGCTATGGCGTTAGGGATTGACAGGAGAAGACTGTGGGAAATCAAGACAGGTAACACACAAGGCAGTGGAGCCATGGGTGGGCTGTCCTCGTTGCCGCAAGGCGTTACGGACTTGGTAAAAAAAGCGTACCAACTTTTGGAATGTCTGTGGGAGGACTACATGCTCAACGGCAAGATCAACCCCATGGCGGGTGTCTTCCTTGGTGTCAACAACTATGGCTATCAGGATGTCAAGAAAGTCGATGTTGCTCCTGTCTTGCCAACCAACAAGGACAACGACTATGACGCTGACGCAATTCGAGAGCGTTATCTTATCGACTCTAACAACTCCGACCCTGACACCGAAAACGACTAACGACTTTCGACTATCAAACGACTTTCGACTATCGACTATAAAATCGCCGCTTGTGATCGCTGGTTTTTGCCGGGAGAAAAGCGGCGGTTTTTCTTTTGGTGCAGATCGTCCCCGGTGGAGCGTGACCGGGTTTTTATTTTTGCCTATATAATGTAGGGATTAAAAACAATCTAAAAAAGATAAAAAATTTCCGAAAACCCCTTGACAATTCGCAAAAGCTGAATTATACTATAATCACAACAGGACAACAAACAATCCGAAAAAGATAAACAGGAGGTTTTCAAAATGAAAAAATACGAATTGATACCAACAGACGGACGAAAAAGCTTTTACGGAAAAGCGGTTGTAATTGTGGAGGACAACGGAACGGAAACACTTTACAGTTACAACACCCCAATTATTAAAAGGCTTGTTTCCGGTGAGCTTGTAAAGCTGTGGAGCGGATGGAGTGTTACAACGGGCAGACACATTCGAGCTTTTTGCGGATTGAATAAAGCCGCATACATGAGTTTATAAAGGGAGGTTTTCAAGATGAAATACAAAACCACAAGGAAAGCCATTGTAAACGGTTCCGTCAATGTTCGTTCGGCGGGGTACTGCGATTTGAGCCACTTATTAACAAACCATTCCCCGGTTGCTTATACTTGCGGCGTGTATGGCTGGAATTTTGATGTTTTCGAGGTTTACGGGGTCACAATTTGCACGGGTTATAGAAATATGCCGGGGGCAAGGCTTGAGGGAGTCCGGGAGTATGAGGAAAAAGCAAGGGCTATTCTTTCATGGGACAATAAAGCCCCGTATGAAGAAAAGCGGGAGCAGGTGGAAAAGCTGTTGCAAGAGTTTTGCAAGTTAAACGGGGGTTGCTAAAATGAGAAATTACACCTTTACCGAAAACGGCTTTACTTTCAAGCGCATAAACAAGGCACAAGCAAAACGGGCATACAACAACGGTTTAACGGTTCGTTTCTGTCCCGTCAATTTGCGCCCCGGTTCCCCGTTTCGGTTTGATATGGATATGAACAAGGTACAAGAGAATTGCCCTGGGGTGGATTTTGAACGGCTTGTAAATGCGTTCGAGTTCTACAATTGCGGGAGCAATGAAACGGGCAAATATACCGCCTTTTATATCCCTGTTGAAACGGTGGACAGGTTCACCGGGGAAAAGCCCACGGCGGGAACATTGGGAACGGTTGAACAATACGCCTATAGCTATATGGAGGGTTAAACAATGAATAAATACATTTTCAAAACCACGGCAACGATGAAGCCCCACAACAGTAAAAAATGGTGGATCGACGGCGATATTATCCCCGACAAACAAATTACAGCGGATAGCGTGAAAGACGCTTTACAGATTTACCGGGAAATGGTGGACGAACGGCACTATATAAGCATTTCCGACAACGCATTGAAACATAAAAGCCCAATGTATATTGACACCGCAACGGGGGGCGCGGTGCAAGTCGGTTTTGTTATCACTGGAAAAACCGAATTTCAGCGGGATAATGGCGAATGGGTAACACAATTTATTGATTTGTGGGTTGAGATTCTTACAATCACGGAAACGCTGGACAGTTTGAAAGATATTCTTAAAAAGCATATGGAGGAAAACGGGCTTGACAGTATCGCCGGGAGCGAACACAAGGCAAGTTATAAAACCGTAACAAGTAGCCGCATTGATACAACGGCATTAAAACGGGATTTGCCGGAGATAGCCGCAAAATACACCAAAACAACAGAAACACGGCGTTTCTTATTTGTGTAAAGAGGAGGTTAAAAAAAAAATGTGGCTTGTGATTTTACTTGTTTTCCCCTTTATGCTTTTAGCTGAGCTTTTGAAACAAAATCATTGAATATACCCCGCCTATATAGGCGGGGTTTTTCTTTACCCTCTATAATCGGCCTGTAATGGTCTGTAGAGGGCTTTTCTTGTGTGTGGGGGGGGTATCCCTATATACACCCTATTTATATGCCCTTTATAGGGCTTGCTATAGGGCTTATATGGAGGGCTTTATATAATGGGGCTTGTGTGCTGTCCCTGTCCTGTTATTGTGATCTTGCATTGTGGGCTTGTGTCCTTGTGTCCATGTGCTATGATCTGGTATTGTGTAGGAGTGTGGGCGGTTGTCCCTGTCCTGTATTGTGGGCGGCTTGCCTTGTGTGTGGTGCTATCAATAGGGCATATTTCATTGACAGCGGCGGGGGCTTGTGTCAATAGGGTTTCCCCGTGGGCTTGTGGTACTGGTTCCACAATTTCACCGCCCTATTGACACCGGGAGCGGGACGGCGGCGGGGCGGGAGCCTGTCCCCGTGGGCGCACCACCCGCACCCCCTGAGGGGGACGGCGCACCGGGGCAGGAGCCGCAGGGAGTGGCTTGAGTACGCCAAAAATCGAAAAAGAAACAAAAAGGATATAAAATTATCTTTTCTGTGTTGACAACAACCTTTTGAAATGCTATACTAATCTCACAAAGATAACGGAGGTGCATTATGGTACGCAACAACATTGAACTCGATGTGAAGGTCAAGTGCCTTGAATATCACATGAGCCAGCTCAACCTTGCGGAGAAGATTGGCACGACAGGTCAGTATGTCAACCGCATTATCAAGAAGAAAGACGGTCTGGTGAATAAGACCTTCGTGGAAATCATGGAAGCTCTTGGCTACGACATCGAGCTTACCTATGTGAAGCGGGAGGGATAACGGAGGTGGGTACATGAGGGTCGGTTATGTACGAGTAAGCACCGCAGAACAAAATCCGGCGAGACAGATGGAACTTATGAAGTCCCTTGGTGTGGAGAAGGTCTACCACGAGAAGCGCAGTGGCAAGAACACCGACAGACCGCAGTTCAACGAAATGCTCTCGTTCCTGCGTGATGGTGACACCCTGTATGTGGAGTCGTTCTCTCGCCTATCCAGAAGCACACGAGACCTTCTTGCCACGGTCGCAACGCTGACCGAGCGTGGTGTGAACCTTGTCTCCGAGAAGGAGAAGTTTGACACCAGCACCCCGCAAGGGAAGTTCGTGCTGACCGTGTTTGCGGCTCTCGCCGAGTTCGAGCGGGAAAGCATTTTGGAGAGACAGCGTGAAGGGATTGAAATTGCGAAGTCCGAAGGAAAGTACAAGGGGCGCAAGCCGATTCCAGCCAATGAGCGGTTCTTCACCGTGGCAAATGCGTGGGCGGCTGGCAAGATTCCGCTCAAGGACGCAATCAAGGAGTCGGGGATGTCCCGCTCCACCTTCTTCCGCAAGTGCAAGCAGTACGAAATCAGCAGAAGAAGTAGTTAAAGTAGCGGAAAATCAGGTTTTGCGTGTAACTTCCTCTTAGTATGCGCACATTAGGCGAAAGTTTACGGAAAAATCGAAAATCAACTACTTTGACTACTTGATTGGAGGGTAAGACCATGGGGCAATACGATAATTTCCACAACACCAAGAACATCGAAAAGGCGCAGAGGAAGCTCGACAAGCTCCTGAAAAAGCGGAAACCAGACCAGTATCAGATTGATTTGGCGAAAGAAGCCCTCTCCCAAGCGAAGCTGTTTGAGAGCTGTCAGATTTTCAAGAGTTTCAGCGGGTATGCCCCGAACGAGAACATCATGTTCAGTGACGATAACCGAGTGATGTGGTTCGTCAAGTACCTTATCCCCTACGATGAAATCAGCTCCTACTCCATCGTGGAGAATGTGGTGCAGAAAGCTCAGACGCAGACCACGAGCAAGGGTGTTATCACACGGGCTATCATCGGCGGGGCTATCGCAGGTGGCGTTGGGGCTGTCGTTGGAGCGGCTTCGGCGGGGTCGAAATCTCAGACCACCTACTACAACGAGGGCGAAGGGTTTTTCCTGCAAATCTTCACGAAGAACGGTGAGCGGTATAGCTGTCACATCGAGAACAGCGGATTCATCGGGAACAAGGTTCACCCGAAGTGGCTTGAGCTTGGGACAAAGCTCCAATCCATCATTGACGGGAAAGTATAATCGAGATTATTGAATGGCGCATGATTGCGAGAGCGAAAAGCTCAAACAGTCATGCGCCATTTTTCTTTACGGAGGTATCTATGCGAAATCTACTTGAGACGATTTACAAAAAGGCAAAGGCGGCTCATGCCTATCAGCCCATGGAAGACCTGTACTTCATGTGCCGGGAAGCCATGAAGACCGATGTGGGTCTCGGTGTGGAGTATTTGAAGCTCCTCTCTGCTGAGTGCGAACGAGCCATGCACGACAGGTCTATCTCCGGGGAGCAGGTCGTGTCGATTTACGACCTGCACAAGCGAGTGTGCTTCACTGCCGCCCCCTACGATTTTGACTGCTACCTACTCTATGTGGAGTGGAACCGGGAGCCTGACAAGAAGTTCTACCCTCCCCGGCGTAAGGTCTTGAAGCAGGTGGTGGACGCTCTGCAAGAGCTGGCAGACGATAAGCTGGACTTGCTGGCGGTCTCCCTTCCTCCCGGTAGCGGTAAGACCACCTTGGCAATCTTCTACCTCACATGGCTCGGCGGCAAGATTCCCAACAAACCCATGCTGACCGGCTCCCACTCCAACTCGTTCGTGCGGGGCGTGTACGATGAATGTCTGCGCATTATGGACAAGAACGGCGATTATCTCTGGCAGGATGTCTTCCCCGATGTGAAGGTGTCCAACACCAACGCCAAGGATTGCCGTATCGACCTCGACAAGCGACAGCGTTTTGAGACCTTGGAGTTCACCTCCATCGGAACCGGCAACGCTGGTCTGTATCGTGCCGCCACCCTGCTCTATTGTGATGACTTGGTATCTGGTATCGAGGTGGCGTTGTCGAAGGAGCGGCTGGATAAACTGTGGGAGACCTACACCACGGACTTGAGACAGCGTAAAATCGGACACAACTGCAAAGAGCTTCACATTGCGACCCGGTGGTCTGTTCACGATGTCATTGGGCGGCTCGAACGGGAGTATATCGACAGCGACAGAGCGAAGTTCATCGTCATTCCCGCTCTGGACGAGAATGACGAGTCCAATTTCGATTACGCCTACGGTGTCGGGTTCAGCACCAGTTTCTACCGTGAGCAGAGAAACATCATGGACGATGTGAGCTGGCGAGCGTTGTATATGAACGAGCCGATTGAGCGAGAGGGTCTTGTCTACTCCGAGGACGAGCTTCGCCGGTACTTCGAGCTTCCGAAGGAAGAACCTGACGCAATCATCGGTATCTGCGACACCAAGGACAAGGGCGCAGACTACGCTTTCCTCCCGGTGGCGTATGTGTATGGGCAGGACTACTACATTGACGATTGCGTCTGTGATAACGGTCTGCCCAACATCGTGGACGCACGGCTGACGGAAATCCTCGTCCGGGACAAGGTGAAGTCCTGCCGCTTCGAGTCCAATTCCGCAGGTCGGCGGGTTGCCGAGAAGATTCAGGAGGAAGTGAAGAAAAAGGGCGGTATCACCCACATCACCACCAAGTTCACCACTACCAACAAGGAAACGAAAATCATCGTGAACAGCGCATGGGTCAAAGAGCATTGCCTGTTCAAAGACGCTTCTCTGTACCAGCGCAAGTCTGATTACGGCAAGATGATGGACATGCTCTGCTCTTACACGATGGCGGGTAAGAACAAACACGATGATGTCCCCGATGGCATGGCAATGCTGGCTGAGTATGCTCAGAGTTTGGGTGGTCAGACTGTTGAGGTCTTCAAGCGTCCGTGGTAATTCACAATTTCCACATGGTTTTCAACATTTAATTCCTAAAACAAGAATTAGAACTTGACTTTTACGAACCGAAATGCTATAATATACACGAATAATTATGGCATAGATGTGGCGCATGATTGCGAGAGCGAAAAGCTCAAACAGTCATGCGCCATTTTCAATTTCTGAGGAGAGGAGGGACAGTCTTGGGAAACGAAATCGACACTTCCAAGCCCATGAGCGAGACTCGGCAAATGAGTGGCAGACGGGTTATCAAATCCAGCGTGAAGGAAATCACGGACGGGAATGTGGTCGAGGTCTTGCAGAAAGCTCTCAGTGACCACGCTTTCAACCGAAGCGAGATTGATTACCTGTGGAACTACTACAAGGGCAAACAGCCGATTTTGAATCGGAAAAAGGATGTCCGTCCTGAAATCTGCAACAAGATTGTGGAGAACCGGGCAAACGAGATTGTCTCCTTCAAGGTCGGCTACCTGTGCGGTGAGCCGATTCAGTACATCGGTAGAAGCACCGAGGAGAGCGTCACCAAGGGCATTACCGCCCTGAACGAGCTGATGTTCGCTGAGGATAAGGCCACGCAAGACCAAGAGATTGTGGAGTGGCAGATGATTTGCGGAACCGCTTATCGTCTGGTTCTGCCCGATGAACCCAACGAGGAAGACGAGTCCCCGTTTGAAATGTACACCCTTGACCCTCGTGACACCTTCGTTGTGTACTCCAATGAAATCGGGAATAAGCCCCTGATGGCAGTGAAGTACAGCAAGGACGAGAACGAGGTCACGCACTACTCGGTCTACACCGAGAACTACTACTGGTTGATTGACGGAGACATCATCAACAAGGCCGAGTCCAAGTCCCATGCGCTGGACATGATTCCCATTTTCGAGTACCCGGCGAACAATGCTCGGCTCGGCTCTTTCGAGATTGTTCTTCCCCTGCTGGACGCAATCAACAATGCGGAGTCCAACCGCATGGACGGCGTGGAGCAGTTCATTCAGGCGTTCTGGAAGTTCATCGGCTGTCGCATTGAGAAGGAGAAGTTCAAAGAGTTTCTTGAGGAGGGCGCAATCCTTGTGCCGCCCAACGACAGCGGCGGGAACATTGATGTTGACCTCGTGGTGAAGGAGCTGAATCAGGTTCAGACTCAGACGCTCAAGGACGATTTGTACAACGCTGTTCTCACTATCTGTGGTATGCCGAACCGCAACGGCGGTACTTCTACCTCTGACACGGGGGCGGCGGTACTCCTGCGAGACGGCTGGTCTCTTGCGGAAGCGAGAGCCAAGGACAGTGAACACATGTTCAAAAAGGCAGAGAAGAAAATGCTCAAGCTGGTTCTTCGTATCTGCCGTGACCTGTCCGAGAACATCAACCTGCGGTTGAAAGACATCGAGTTGCAGTTCACCAGACGCAACTACGAGAACATCCAGAGCAAATCGCAAGTTCTGGTGTCCATGCTCCAACAGCCGAAGATTCACCCCCTTCTGGCGTTCCAGCATAGCGGCTTGTTCGTTGACCCGGAGAGAGCATACACCCTGAGTATGAAGTATTACGAGGAACAGCAAGAGAAGCTGGCGCAACAGCAGAAGACGGCTCAGAACAACACCGATGGTTCGGGAAATCCGAACGGTTCTGACGAAGACGAATAATTAAAGCGGTTTTCCGCTTGGTTATGGTGAGGGAACACCTTAAAACGCAACAGGGAGACAACCCTTCAAACAGAAATCCGTGTAGAGTGAACTACCTATGAAACGCAAGGAGGAAAACACAATGAACCTTAAAGAAGTGCTTGGGGACGCTTACAAGGAGGGTATGACCTTTGAGGAGGTCGAAGCCGCTCTGGAAAAGGTGAATGTCCCGGAAGACAATTCCGCTGAGATTGAGCGTCTGAAAAACGCTCTGTCCAAGAGCAATAGCGAAGCCGCTGGCTATAAGAAACAGCTCCGAGAGAAAATGACCGAGGACGAGCAGAAGAAGCAGAAGGAACAGGAGGAGCGTGAGGAGCTTCAAAACAAGTACGACAAGCTCCTGCGTGAGTCTATTATCGCCAAGAACAAGGCGAAGCTGGTCGCTCTCGGCTACGATGAATCCCTCGCCGATGAAACGGCTGAGGCTATGGCTGATGGTGATTCCGAGAAGGTCTTTGCCAATCAGCAGAAGCACTTGACTTCCTTTGAGAAGAAGGTTCGTGCGGAAGCTCTCAAGAATACACCGAAACCTATCCCCGATGGGGATTCCAAGACCATGACGCTCGAAAAGTTCCGTAAGCTCGACCCGATGGAGCGTCACAAGTTCTCCGAGGAACACCCGGAGGAATACAAAGAACTTTATGGAGGTAAAGAATAATGGCACACAAGATTTACGATAACTTCTATCTCTCCAACGAGATTGAAGACCAGTACAACTCCCACCTGAACCTGCAACAGTTCTGCACGGTGGACAACAGCCTTGAGGGACAGGCCGGTATGACCCGCAAAATCAATGTCTACAAGGCCACCGATGGCACTGAGAAGCTGGAAATGGGCAGTGGCAACACCAAGTCCATCGAGGTGAGCTACACCCCGGAGGAGTACAAGATTCTGCTGGCGCAGAACCGCTTCGAGTACTATGACGAACAGGCCATGACCGACCCCATGCTGGTGCCTGTCGGCGTTCGTCACATGGGTACTGACATGTTCAACACTGTCAATGCCGACATCTACGGCGAGTTCAAGAAGGCCACGCAGGTGGTTGTTACCAGCGGCTTCAATTTTGACTGCTTCGCTGACGCTCAGAGCGTTCTGAACCTTGAGAACCTTGAGGGCGTGTCCATCTTCGCCTTTGTCTGTGCGGCTGACATGGCTGACATCCGCAAGGCTCTGAAAGACACCTTGCAGTATGTCGAGAAGTTCGCTGTGAGCGGCTATGTCGGCACTGTTGCCGGTGTGAACCTGTACACCAAGAAGGACGCAACCCCCGGCGATATTATTATCGCCACCCGTGAAGCCGTCACCCTGTTCAACAAGAAGGGTACTGAGGTTGAACAGCCCCCTCGTGACTCCGGGGACGCCAATGTTCGTAAGAACACCATCTTCTCCCGTAAGTACTACCTTGCGGCTCTGACTGACGAGACCAAGGCTGTGAAGATTCACAAGGGTACTGCCACCCTTACCACCGATACCACCGTGACCCCCGACAAGGTCTACTACAAGAAGGTCGGCAACGGCTATGTGGTTGGCACTCCCGACACCGACCCCAAGACCGAGGGCTTCTACGAGATTTCCTAAGCTGGACGGAGGTGAGCAACATGACGCAGGAAGAAAAGCTGACCGCTCTCAAGGCCATGGTAGGAAGTTCTGACTCTGACGATGTGTTGCTCACCTACCTCAGTTTTGCGGGAAGCAAGATTATTGCGAAAGCCTATCCCTACCAGAACGACATAACCGAAGTCCCGGCGCAGTACGCACACCTCCAAGTGGAGATTGCGGCGTACATGCTGAACAAACGAGGAGCTGAGGGGCAGACCTCTCACACCGAGAATGGTGTGTCGAGAACCTACGAAAACGGTGATGTCCCTGCTTCTATGCTGAAAGCGGTCATTCCGCACTGCGGGGTGGTTTGATGAAGTGTATGAGCAGGAACAAAACCAAGTTCTTCTATGCGCTGTATGAGGGTAAGACCCCCATTACAGACGAGTACGGCAATGTGACCGGCGAGTATGATGTCCAGCACGGCAAGCCCACTGAGTTCTACGCCAACATTTCGGCGGCGAAGGGCGAAACGCAGACCCGTCAGTTCGGGGAGAACGAGTCCTACGACAAAGTGATTGTCATGGACAGTGACGCTCCCCCGATTGATGAATATGCGGTGCTTTGGGTTGACCTCACGCCACAACTGGACGAGGACGGCTCTCTTGCGGTGAACAAGAAGGGTGAAATCATCACCCCTCATGACTACATCGTGAAGAAGGTCGCTAAGAGCCTGAATGTGGTGTCGCTGGCGATAAGCAAGGTGAGTGTCAGTGGGTAAGAAGGTTATTCGTATCAGCCTGTCCGAGAAGGACATTGACCGAGCTATCAAAGAGCTTGAGCAGTACAAGCGGGAAATCATTCGCAAGACGGAACTTCTTCGGAAGAAGATTGCCGAGCGGATTGGAACTCTCGCTCAAAGCGGCTTCAACGGTGCAGTCGTTGACGATTTGACCGATGAAAGCGGCGGGGTGAGAAAAGCCGAAGTGCAGGTCTCCATTGACGAGCGAGAAAATGTCTCGGTCGTTATCGCCGCTGGCGAGGACGCTGTTTGGGTAGAGTTCGGTGCTGGTGTATACCACAACGGCTCTGCTGGCAGTTCCCCTCACCCGAAGGGTTCTGAGCTTGGTTTCACCATCGGCGGCTATGGAAAGGGCATGGGCAAGCGAAAGACATGGGGGTTCTATGAGGACGGTGAACTGAGACTGACTCACGGCGCACCCGCTGTCATGCCCATGTACAACGCAATGAAGACCGTCTGTGATGAAATTGCGAGTATTGCGAAGGAGGTGTTTCAGTGATTGACCTTGAAACCGAGATTTTCAACGAGGTGTCTGTAAAAGTACGGGAAAAGTACCCGGACATCTTCATGACCGGCGAATATGTCAAGACACCGCCCTCCTTCCCGTGCGTATCGCTCGTTGAAGTAGACAACGCTACATTCCGAAACTCGCAGACCACCGAGGGCAAGGAAAACCATGTGGCGGTCATGTACGAGCTGAATGTCTACTCCAACCGCACGAAGGGAAAAAAGGCTGAGTGCAAGGAGATTGTGGGGTTCATTGATGAAATCCTGATGGGTCTGAACTTCACCCGAACCATGCTTGAGCCTGTTCCCAATCAGGATAACGCTACCATCTACCGTATGCTCGGTCGATACCGGGCAGTCATATCCAAAGAAAAAACGATTTACAGGAGGTAAAGAATCATGGCGATTTCTACTTATAAGATTTTCCTTATGAAGAAAAGCTCTCCCGCCTACGAGAAGCTGATTGACATTAAGGATTTCCCCGACCTCGGCGGCGCACCCGAAATGCTGGAAACCACCACCCTGTCTGACAACATGCAGACCTACATTCCGGGTATTCAGTCTCTGGACGCTCTTGAGTTCACTGCGAACTACACCAAGGAGGACTTCACCAAGCTGAAAGCCCTTGAGGGTCAGAAGATTGAGCTTGCCGTCTGGTTCGGCGGCACCGGCGAGGGTGCTTCCCTGACTCCTACCGGCTCTGACGGTAAGTTCGAGTTCACGGGTCAGCTCTCCGTATTCCCGGTTGGTGGCGGTGTCAACGAGGTCGTGGACATGACCATCACCATTGCCCCCTCTACGCCTATCATCATGGCTGAGGACTAAGAACGATTTAACAGGAGGACAGAAAAATGGCAAAACAGTTGACTTTCACCTACGAGGGTAAGGACTACACTCTGGAATTTACCCGCAGAACGGTTGCGGAAATGGAGAAGAAGGGCTTTATCGCTTCCGACATCACGGACAAGCCCATGACCACTCTCCCCGCACTGTTCGCCGGTGCGTTCCTTGCCCATCACCGTTTCGTCAAGGAAGACATCATCAACGACATCTATTCCAAACTTACCAAGAAGGAAGACCTTATCGGCAAGCTGGCTGAAATGTACAACGAGCCGATTCTGGCTCTCGTTGAGGAGCCTGAGAAAGCCGAGGGAAACTTGGACTGGACAGCGACTTGGTAAGTGGTTCGCTGTCCTCCACTGAGGGGAGTGGTGGTAGTTCTGCCACTGCTCCCCTCTCTACTTACACCGAAAAGTTCAACGAGTTGTTCCCCCACTATCTTGCCATTGGCATGAGCGAGGAACAGTATTGGGACAAAGACAGTATGCTCGTGGTGGCATACCGTAAAGCGGAAGAACTCAGAGTGAATCGCAGAAATCAGGAAATGTGGTTACAGGGTGCGTACTTCTATGACGCTCTGTGCCGAGTTACCCCCGTTCTCCACGCTTTTGCCAAAAAAGGAGCAAAGCCTGTTCCGTATCTCTCGGAAGCCTACGCACTCACTGAGAAGCAGGTGGAACTCAGAGAGGAGGAACATGCCAAGGGCGTGTACGACAAGGGTAAGCGCATGATGGAAGGATTCATGGCAAGCCACAATAAAAAGTTTGAAGGGAAGTGAGCATTATGTCTACGACAATCGAGCAGTTGGAGCTTGAAGTACAATCTAATTCTACATCTGCCGTTGGCGGCATAGACGCACTTTCCGAGTCTCTTAGACGGCTGAAAGCCGCAACCGCTCCCGTAAGCAAGGGCGGCGTTGGCCTTGGCGCACTGTCGAACTCTCTCAAGAAGTTCAGTCAGAGCGTTTCTGGCCTGACAGGGCTGACCCTTGCACGGGAGCAAGTACAAGGACTGGTGGACGCACTCAAACCCTTGGAGAGCGTCCAAAAGTCTGGCTTTGGTTCTCTCGCAAACGGGCTGGACAAGCTCGTGAAACTCGCTCCTCAGATTGACACCGTAACGGAGTCTTTGAGAAAGACCGACCTTGACTCTTTTGCCGAACAGTGCAATCGAGTTGCTACTGCCATTACCCCTCTGGCTACGCAGATGGAAAAGGTGGCGGCTGGCTTCTCTGCGTTCCCGGCAAGAATCCAGAGATTGCTCAAGAGCAATACAAGCCTTGCGGCAAGCAATACGGTACTCGGCAAATCCTATGTGAACCTCGCCGCAAAAATCAGCTTGGCGTACATGGGCATGAGAAGGATTGCCGGTGTTATCGCAAGCTGGATTACTGACTCCAACAGCTACATTGAGAACATGAACCTGTTCAATGTGTCTATGGGTCAGTTTGCGAAGGAAGCGCAGAATTATGCGGAGCAGGTCGGCGAAATCATGGGTATCAACCCCGGCGAGTGGATGCGAAATCAGGGTGTCTTCATGACGATTACCGATGGTTTTGGCGTTGCGAGTGACCGGGCGTACATCATGAGCAAGAACCTGACCCAGCTCACCTACGATTTGGCTTCGTTCTACAATATCAGCACCTCTGACGCTTTCCAGAAGTTGGAGTCTGGTATCTCTGGTGAGCTTGAGCCGCTTCGTAGACTCGGCTATGACCTGTCTGTGGCTCGTCTGCAACAGGAAGCCTACAACCTCGGCATTGACAGAAGCGTTACGAGCATGACTCAGGCTGAAAAGGCCGAGTTGCGTTACTATGCTATCATGACGCAGGTTACAAACGCTCAGGGCGATATGGCTCGTACTCTGGAAGCCCCTGCGAACCAGCTTCGTATTCTGCAAGCGCAGGTGGAACAGGCCACTCGTGCCTTGGGCAACCTTTTCCTCCCGATTCTGAAAGCCATTTTGCCTTATGCAATCGCACTGGCAAAAACAATTCGGATTGTCGCTGAGATTATTGCCAGCTTCTTCGGGGTTTCGATTCCAGAGTTCGATGTGGGAGCGGACGCAATCGGCGGTGTGGCAAGCGGCGCAGGTGAAGCGGCTGACGGTTTGGGAGACGCTTCCAAGAAAGCGAAGGAGCTGAAAAACGCACTGCTCGGTATTGACGAGCTGAATGTTATCTCCCCTCCTGAGGACAGCGCAGGTGGAGGTACAGGTCTCGGCGGTATTGGCGGTGGCGGTCTCGGCTTTGAGCTTCCCACCTATGACTTCATTGGAGACGCAGTGAACGAGCAGGTGGACAAAATCATGGCGAAGATTAAGCCCTTCCTCGATTGGGTAAGGGAGAACATTGATGAAATCCTCGCCGGTGTCGTTGCCATTGGTGCGGCTTTCCTCGCTTGGAAGATTGCCAAGGGTGTACAAGATTTCCTGCGGTGGCTGTCCACCATGAAGGGCTTCAACATCGTAGGCAGTATCGGTTTCAAAATTGCGGGGCTTGGCCTGTTCTTGGACGCATGGAACACCATGAAAGAAGCTATCCAAGACATCATGGCGAATGGCGCAAACTTCACCAATGTCACCAAGCTAATCAGCGGCTTTGCAGAAGCTCTCGGTGCGGCGTTCCTCCTGTTCGGCAACATCAAGATGGCAGGGGCAATGCTGGTTATCTCCGGGCTGACTGGTATCGTCTCTGCTATCAGCGACATGGTGAGCAACGGTGTGAATTGGGACAATGCACTGTTCCTTGTGAAGAATCTCGGCCTGTTCCTGAGCGGCTTGGGTCTGCTGACCGGCAACACCCAGCTCGGCGGCGTTGGCCTGATTATCGCTGGCGCAACCCTGATTGTGGACAACCTCAAGGGGTTCATCGAAGCAATCCGAACCGGCGATTGGTCTGGCGTGGACGCTGTGGAAGTAGCCGCAGGTGCGCTGATGATGGCTGGCGGGTTCATTCTCGCCCTCAAGAAGCTGGACGCTCTGAAAGACAGCGCAAACGCTGGACAGGCGGCACGGCAAGCTCTTGAGACGGTCACTACGACCACCTCCAATCTGGACACCACCATCAACACGGGGCTTTCCCCGAAGCTCAAGTCTCTGGCAAAGAACCTCGGTATGAGTCTGGTCGTAATCGCCGAAGTTGCGGCGGCGGCACTGCTCGTTGTGGGCGCAATCGCTCTGATGGGCAAGGGGCTGGAACAGGTTGGTATCGCTTGGGAGCCGGTCATTGCCAACGGTGGAACTGTGGCAACGGCAATCGGTGTCGGTACGGCGGTCTTGGCGGCTGTCGGTCTGGCGGCGTATGCCCTCGGCACTGGCGGCACGACCGTTGCGCTGAACATCGGCATTGGCACGGCTATCCTGCTGGAACTCGGCGTTGCCGCTGGCCTGTTCATCGTTGAGATTTGGGTAATCGGCAAGGGCTTGGACGAAATCGGACAGGCTTGGGAACCCGTGTTGAACAATGGTGAGCGAATTGCCACCGCAATCGGTGTCGGCACTGGTCTGCTGGTCGCAATCGGCGTTGTCACGGCGGCTCTCGGTGCGGCTACAGTCGCTTCTGCGGGTCTGTTGCCGCTGGCAATCGGGCTTGGCACGGCACTGCTCGTGGAGCTGGCGGCGGCGTTCATTCTCTTTGTGGAGAGTCTGGTCGCAGTGGCAAACGAGCTGAACTACAGGCTCGACCCGCCGCTGATGGCTTTGAACGAAAAGCTCCCCGGTCTGTCCAGCAACATGAGCGATTTCGTGGACTTCATGACGGAGTTCGCAGGTCAGGTCGTTCGGTACACGGAAGTGTCTGCCATTGCGGGTCTGAGCGCAACGATTGACACGATTATTGGTTGGTTCACGCAAGACCCGATTGACAAGCTGGCAAACGATGTGGAGGACATTTCCGAGCAAACCTCCAACCTCAACACCAAGCTGGAAGTTGCCGTCCCTGAGTTGCAGACCGCCGCTACCCTGTTGCAGAACTACAAGAACCTGCTGACGCAGATTGAAAACCTCTGCAACAACAATGTGGAGCTGTCCACCGGCATGTTTGTCAACATGAAGGAGGTCGGGCAGAATCTCGTCACTGGATTCGTTGACGGTATTCAGTCTAAGTCGGGTGACTACAGCAATGCGGCGAGAACCTTGGTGGAGGGCTTCAAGACCCAGCTCAGTGCCAGCTCTGAGACCTGCAAATCCACGGTGATTGCGTGGGCTTCCAATGTGAAGAACTGGTTTACCCAAGCCGGTTACGGCGGTATCAACCGCAACACCTTCCAGAACTATGCCAAGGACATCGTGAGTGGCTTTGGCTCTGGTATCACTGGCTCCTACAACAACTGCAAGTCCAGCATGACTGCATGGGCAAGCAACACCAAGAGCTGGTTTACGGAAATCGTCTCCCGCAATGCGTTCTACAACATCGGCAAGGATGTTGTGAGCGGTTTCAATGCGGGTATCAATGACTTCTATGACACCACTGCACCGTATATGCGCAAGTGGGCAAATGCGGCGAAAAACGCATACAAGGCGGCGTTGGACTCCAATTCCCCGTCCAAGGTGTTCATGCGGATTGGCGAGGACACCGTTCTCGGCTACAACCTCGGTATTTCCAACCTCGGAAGCACCACGAAGGATGTCGTGAACACTTGGGCAGAATCCTTCACCAGCGTAAGCCCCGTCATGCGCTTCGCCGTGGACACCTCTGCTCTCAAGTACCACACCAGCGATTCCTTCTCCAAGTCGGTTTCCGCAGATGTGGTGAACAACAGGAACTTCTCTGTGACTGGCTTCAAGGAGGGCATGGAGGAGTTCTATCGAGAGTATATCGAACCCACCCTGTCTCAGATGGCAGACGATATGCGCCGACAGGCCGATAAGAACGAGCAAACCATTGTTCAAATCGGGAACCGCACTGTCACTGACGCTGTAACCACCCAGCGCAAGGCCAACGGTTATGTGTTCGTGAAGTAAGGAGGTGCGGATATGTCCTATATCGCAATCAACGGCTATGAGTTGCCCCCTCCCAAGCGAGGGGTGCGACCCATTGTGACAACGGTTGTGGACGCTGGCAGAAACGCCAATGGAGCCGTTGTCGGTCAGCGTGTGGGTCGAGACCAGTACAAGATTGACGGTCTTGAGTGGCCTTGGCTCACCGCTGAACAGTGGTCGCAGATTCTCAACGCACTCAGCAATTTCTTTGTCTATGTGACATTCGTAGACCCCGTCAGCAATTCCCGGAAGACCATCAAGATGTACCCCGGTGATAGGACGGCTGAACCCTATTGGGCAGACAGTAGCGGAAAACCGACACACTACAGGAATTGTAAGGTGAATCTGGTGGACTGCGGCGAGTAAGGAGGGATTTTATGCAGAAGGTTTCCAAGGCATATAGAGACAGCATGAAGTCCTCTCTCCGAGAGAGAGCATACATCATGCTCTCTTTCGGCCTTATTAACCAAGAAGCACAGGCAAAAGCCACGGTTGAGGATGGCGATTTTGCGTACTACGCAAACGCCAAAAATGTACTCGGCGAAAAGAGTGACGATACGGTCTATGCAACGCTTGAGGAGAACTTCACGAGAGTGGACGGCTCCATGTTCTTTCTTCCGAGGGAGAACCAGTCGGGTGCATACCTCGACACGGGCATTATCAGCGAAAAGCTCCTGACGGAAGCTATCTTCGAGCTGACAATCAACCTGAACATCGTAGCGACCGATTTCAAGGGTATCACCATCAATTTCGGAGAAAACTACCCGGTTGACTTCGACATGGTGAGCAGTAGCGGACAGGTTATCGAGTTCCGGGGGAACGACCAAGCGGTGTTCTCCACTGAGGAAGTGTTGACCAACACCACGCAGGTGAAGCTCGTGTTCTACACGATGAAGAACCCCAAGAGCCGTGTTCGTATCTACTCCATCCGCTTCGGCTACGGCTTGGTCTACTACAACCAAGATGTCATGAGTTCCACCCTTGAGAGCTATGTGTCTCCCATCGGTGCGGATGTGCCGCAGATTGATTTCTCGGTACAGCTCAAGAACTACGACCACTACTTCAATGTGGACAATCCCAAGTCTGCAATCAACTTCCTCGAAACCGGGCAGGAAATGGAAATCTACTACGGCTACCAGCTCCCGGAGACCGGGGAAATCGAGTGGATTCGAGGGAACAGGCTGTTGTGTTCGAAGTGGGAGTCTGACGATTACACCGCCACAATTCGCTGTCAGGACATTTTCAGAAACATGGACTCCGAGTACTACAAGGGAATGTACAACGGCGAGGGTGTGAGCTACTACGAGCTGGCTAAGGATGTACTGAAAGACGCTGGCCTGACGGACTACTACATCGACCCTCAGCTCAAGATTCTTTTCACAAAGAACCCTATTCCGAGGGTGCAGCACAAAGAAGCACTACAGATTATCGCAAACGCTTGCCGGTGTGTTCTCACGCAAACGAGGTTCGGCACTATTCAAATCAAGTCCAATTTCGTCCCGGAAGCAAGCGCAAGCGCAAAGACCGAAGCGGTGTACTCCCATGCGGAAAACATCATGGACGATACCGTGAAGGACGAGTACGCTTCTCTGAATACGAATTACACCACGGCTGACGGGACGATGTTCTTCCTGCCCCGTGACCTCAGCGGCAAGAGCTTCAACACCGGCTTCGTTTCTGCGGAGCTTTCTGATGAAGACGGGCTGTTCACAAAGAATCCAGTGGTCACGATTGAGCAGGAAGTGGCCTGTATGTACTACGGTGCAAAGTTCGTGTTCGGCAATACGCTCCCTGCGGCGTTTACCATCCGTACTTACAACGATGGTCAGCTCGTGACCGAGTACGAGGTTGGGCAGGACGAAATCGAGCGTGTCACGATACTGCATATCGACCTTGACGATTTCGACACCATGGAAATCGAGTTCACCAAGACCGCTGACCCGTTCAACCGCATTGTGCTGAACAATTTCAGCTTCGGTGACATTACCGATTTCACAATGACCCGAACCGACATGACCTCCTCGCCGAAAGCTATCAAACAGGAGCTTATCAAAGAGGTAATCGTCCCCTGCTACAGCTATCAGAACGGCACACAGGAGGACAATCTTGTCGGTGAGGAAGTAGAAGTGACTGCCGGTGATGTGCAGACCTTCTTCATCGGTGAACCTTCTTACGGTTTCCGTGCGGCATTGGAAGACACCGAAGGTGGTGTCACAATCGAAGACTGGGGCAACTACTATATCACGGTGAGATTCAGTGTTACTGGAAAATATCGTTTGGAGATTTACGGTTATCGGTACAAAATCGTTGAGCGATACGCAGTCAAAGCCCTTAACAACCGTGGTAAGACCATCAAGTGGGAAAACCCGATGATGTCTGACATGGGAATGGCGAACGACCTCGCCGAGTGGCTTGGCGATTACTACGCTTCGGGTATCGAGTACGAGTACGACACGAGAGGAAACCCGGAGATTGATGTGAACGACATCGTGTATCAGGAAAACGAGTTCCATAGCAACATGAAGGTGAACATCTACAGGCACACGATAAACTTCAAACAGTCTTTTTCTGGACGAGTGACAGCTCGAAGGAAGGGAGGTTAAGTATGGCGTGGTCTACACCTAAAACCGATTGGAACGGGGAAACAGTCGATGGTGTTTACATCGGAGACAGATTCAATGCCGTTGACTTCAATCGGATAAAAAACAACCTCGAATACCTTCGTGAGCTGGCAATCAAGATGTACGAGGAGTTTTCGATACAGTCTCTCGGGAGTGATCGAACGCCGAAGGATTTCTTCTATGCTGACGAAATCAATGCTCTGGAAGACAATCTGAAAACCATCAACAATAACAGCTTGAAAAGGTCTTATGGTAATGTTCCAGTCTATGTCGATAACGGGAACACGATGGATTTTAAGGAATTGAACAGACTGGAAAGTGCCATTCTCGACCTTTATGAAAAGCTCACGAATGAGTACGAAGGGAGGAGAATGTTTACATGGAATTTTGGAATGAAGGGAGGGCTGTAAATGGCGTGGACATTACTGCCTACTGATTATACGGACGCTGTGTGGAGCGGTCTCAAAAAGTATAGTCAGGTTGATAATTCAGACGGAACGGTGTCCTTCCAAGATGTTACGGTCTACACGAATAAGGAGAAATCCTTCTTCGGCGCAAAGGACGCAAATCGAATGAATGAAGCCCTCAATTACATCATGTCCATGCTGGAAAGCGGGACTGACTTGTATGAGGAGTTTCAGACATATTTCACCACACAGAAACAGCTCTTTGAAAGTTCCGGGAACAAGGTCATTGAGAATGTTCGTGCGCTTACCAATGCAGAGTACGATTCCTATGTCACCTATGTTGCGGATTTGAAAGAGCGTGGAGATTCCTCTCTTGCCGAAATCGAGCATACCTATGAGGAACACATGACTTCCTATGAGAGCGAGCAGAAGAAAGCGTTCGATACATGGTTTGATACCATCAAAGGTCAGTTGTCGGAAGATGTTGCCGGGAGCTTGCAGAATCAGACTACGGAGCTTGACGAACGGTTGTCTGCCCTCGAACACATGGTTTTGAAGAATGACTTCACAGCTCCTCTCACGGTGGATAACAGCGGTACTCTGTTGGTCGATGATTTGGGCTTCGCAATCGTGGCTGACTGGAAATATAAGGAGGTATAACCAATGAGTGCAATCAGCATTGAAACCAAGAAAGTGACCGAATTGACTTCGATCACCACACCCGGCGATTCCAATGTGATTCCGATTCACGATGGAACTGGTCTGAAAAAGATCACTTTCGCCAATTTCAAAGCAAAGGCTGTCGAGGACACGGAAGCCAAGATCGCTCCCCTGCTTTTCAATAACGCAGGAGCGCACAATGCGATCTATCGGGGTAAGTCCCTCGGCAGTTCCGTAACCATAGCGCAGTATTCCGCTATTTCTGCGGGTACATTCGATGATATGTACATCGGTGACTACTGGACTATCGGTGGTGTGAACTACCGCATTGCCGCTTTCGACTACTATCTGAACTGCGGCGATACCAGTTGCACCAAGCACCATGTCGTTCTCGTCCCTGATACCTGTCTGTACAATCATGTGATGAACGATACCAACATCACCACGGGAGCTTATGTAGGCTCGAAGATGTACACTGAGGGTCTGGAACAGGCCAAGACCACGATCAAGGCGGCTTTCAGCGGTCATGTGCTTTCCAAGCGTATTTACCTTTCCAACGCCACCGCAAACGGCAAAGCGTCCGCTGGTGCGTGGTGTGACAGCGAGGTTGACCTGATGTGCGAACACATGGTTTACGGCAATGGTGTGTTCAGCCCCGTTTCTGATGGCACCACCGTTCCGAACAATTACCGTGTGGGAAAGAGCCAGTTGCCGCTGTTCCAGCATGAGCCGAGCCGTATCTGCAATCGTGCGAACTGGTGGTTGCGTGATGTGATTTCCGCTTCCTATTTCGCCCGTGTCGCCGACGACGGCCTTGCGGCCTGCGGCGGCGCCGGTGTCTCTTATGGCGTTCGCCCCGCTTTCTGTATATCCTAAAATCTGCGACCCCTTGTGGGTCGCACAAGGAGGTTGATTCTTTGAATGTCAGTATTAAAGGCAAAACGAAAACCGTCACAGTTTGAGGTGTTTCATCACTTCTACAAAATGAGGAAGGAGATCACCGATCTACTGCTTAGAGACTTCGGGTACGACCTCGAGCGAGCCGACAGCAAGGCATTGAAGATGTTCAGCGGCAAACCTTATGAGGAACTTACTCCCGAAGAAAAAGCCCGATACGATAAAGTCAAGGCGAAGAATGAAGCCTTTGCCGAGTGGTTTATACATGACGAAAGACAAGTCGTTGTCGATTGTCTGAGAACCATCGGCGAGGAAATCTTCGTGGCGAACAGTATTTATCCTACCTGTATGGAGGAGCTGATTGAGCGAAGGATTCGCCAAGACAGGGCGGTTGGGCAATGTTACAGGCTGACACAGGAGTTGCAGTATGCTATCGAGACCCTTCCTGTCGATGTGAACAAGTACCTCCGTTTTGCAGATTTGATACAGACAGAAATCAACCTCCTCAAAGGTTGGAGGAAATCCGATAACAAATTTAAGAGGGCAATCTCTGATTCCGCTTCCAATTTCGCCAATGTCAACAACAACGGCAATGCGGCCTGCGGCAGCGCCGGTGACTCTAATGGCGTTCGCCCCGATTTCGATTCTGCGATTGAATAGCCTGTTGAGCGTTTCGCAGACAGAGAAAGGAGAGGTTGTCCTTCCAGTATGGTAAATACAAAACACGACACCACTTCTTACGAGAACTGTGGTTATCAGCGTGAGATATTCGATGGAAATGCGCTTTATGAAGCCTACAAAAGAGCGAGGAAAGGTAGTGATTGGAAGCCACAGGTGCAGAAGTTTGAAATGAACTATCTCCTTGAGTTGGCAAATATGCAAAAGGCTCTCAAGGATAAAAGCTATGAGTTCTTGCCTACCACCAGTTTTATGCTCCATGAGCGAGGAAAAATACGGCATATCACGGGCGAGCAAATTCAAGACAGAATAGTAAAACACGCCCTCTGCGATGAAATTCTGAACCCTGCCATAGAGAAGTACCTGATATTCGATAACGGTGCAAGCCTTGTTGGAAAAGGTATTGATTTCACACGGCGGCGGTTGTTGAAGCACCTACGCAGATATTACGCACAGCATGGGTCAAACGAAGGATATGTCCTTTTGATTGACTTCTCGAAGTATTACGACAATATCAGACATGATGTGCTGTTGCGGCTGTTTGAGAAGTATGTCGATGATGAACACGCTCTGTGGTTGTTGAGAAAGACCGTTGACCGCTCGAAGGTAGATGTGTCTTATATGACGGACGATGAATATGAGAACTGTATGAACAGGCTCTTTAATTCTCTGGTCTATCAGTACATAGACAAATCGCTTCTTACGGGCGAAAAGTTTATGGCAAAGCACCTCAACATTGGAGATCAGGTGGCACAAACCGCTGGTATTGCTTATCCGATTCGGATTGACAATTACATAAAAATTGTCAGGAGCGTAAAGTTCTACGGGCGATATATGGACGATAGCTACATTATCCACGAGAGTAAGGAGTTCCTGTTGGAGCTTCTGGAAGAAATCATTGAGATAGCAAGAGAAATAGGCATTACGGTCAATACCCGCAAGACACGAGTATGTAAGCTCTCCGAGCATTGGCGATTCCTTCAAGTCCAATATTCTCTCACCGATACGGGCAGGGTTATTCAGAAAATCAACCCAAAGCGGTTGACGGGAATGAGAAGGAAAATGAAGAAACTTGCCCCGAAGTTATCGGAAAAAGAGTTCACAGACTGGTATAAGTCTTGGTTCAAGAACCATTACCGCATAATGAGTAGGCAACAGAGAAGCAACATGGATACATTGTTCAATCAGTTAAAGGAGGTAACGAAATGCAGTACACAATCACCCTCGCCGATGGTCGCAAGCTGACCGGGCTTGGCAAAAACGGTGATAACTTCGTCAGCACCGAAAAGGTGGACGAGACGATCTTCGAGGATAATCTCTCCACCATGACGATTTCCGATGGTGAGACCGAGGAGACCTACAAGGATATGGTCTTCATTCAGCAGATGGAGTGGCCTGATGGTACTTACTATCTGGCTTTCCGTGAAAAGTCTCAGGCCGAGAAGGTGTATGCGGCTCTGGTGGCAACAGGAAACAGCGTGACCGACATTCAGGTTGCTCTCGCTGAACTGTATGAAATGATTTTGGGAGGTATGTAAGATGGCGAAGATTTATGTTGCCCTCATTCGCAAGGGGCTGAAAACCATTGACGATGTTCCGGCACAGCTTCGTGAGGAAGTCGAGAAGCTGTTGGAGGAGCAGTAAGATGTTCCTCAATATTTTTGGAAATCTACTCATTTTCGTAAAAAGGAAGGAGGTGGAACACATGGCTGTCATTTATGTCGCTCTTATCGTAAAGGGCAAGAGAACCTATCAGAGCGTACCCGCCGTTATTAAGCCGCAGGTGCGTGAGCTTCTGGTAGACCTCGAGCTGGAAGACCTTATCGTAGAGTAAGGTTCAGCGCATGGGCTGTCGTATGGGGTCGCAATGACCCCATACGATAAACCCTACACTACAATAAGGAGATTACGCCTATGGACGAGTTCTTACAGGTTTTTGGCAACCTGACTGTTGCTTCGGTTGCAGTCATTATTGCCGCTCTGGTGTTCGTGTGGAAGCTGTACACCATCGCCAAAAACCACATGATCGAGCGGTATAAGAAAGAGGAAGAAAAGGAGCGCAAGGTTCAGCAGATTATCGAGCAAGCGTCTCACTACCCGGAATGGCGCAAGCAAAGTCTGGACATTCAGAAAGCTCTTTGGGAAGCCATTGATACTGTGAAAAAAGCACAGCGCAATAACATCGAGCGGCTGGAAGTCCTTACGAGAGAAATCGGGCAGAGCGAAGCCACCACCTGTCGTTATAGAATCCTTCGATTCAACGATGAAATTCTTCACGAGCAGAGACACACCAAAGAACATTTCGATCAGATTCTCGATGATATTACTCGCTACGAGAAGTATTGTGACGAACACCCTGAGTATGAGAACAACAAAGCTACTCTGGCGATCAAAAATGTCAAAAGGGTTTATCAGAAATGTTCAGACGAAAACTCTTTCCTGTAAGGGAGGTGGTCTGATATGGACAAGCAGGAGTTTATCAAACAGATTGCGGCCTATGTGAAGAAGTATGCCCCTTCTTACAACATCAAGGTCTATTCGCCCATTATCGCTCAAGCGATTTTGGAGAGTGCCTACGGAACTTCTGAGCTTGCCGTAAACGCTCATAACTACTTCGGATTGAAATATCGTGCTGGTCGGTGCAAGACCTGTATCGGTATCTACAACAAGGTAGGTAGCGAGCAAAATGCAGACGGGAGTTATACCAGCTCCTCTATGCAATGGTGCAAGTTCAAGGACATGGAGAATGGTGTTATCGGGTATTTCGATTTCATCAATATCTCCAATTACGCAAACCTCAAGGGAGTTACCGACCCTCGGCAATACCTTGAGAACATCAAAGCTGACGGTTACGCCACCTCGCTCAAATATGTGGACAATCTCATGTCCGTCATTGAACAATGGGGCTTGACCCAATATGACAATGCAAAGGAGGAAGTCAATATGAGTAATTCGCCGCTGGTTACATACACCAATATCAGCAAGAACAAAAATTCGCCGAGAAACCATGCTATCGACACGATCACCATTCATTGTATCGTGGGGCAATGGACAGCGAAGCAGGGGTGCGATTACTTCGCTACCACAGGTCGAGAGTGTAGCGCAAACTATGTTGTCGGTAAGGACGGTTCGATTGGTCTGTCCGTTGACGAGAAGGATAGGAGCTGGTGTTCTTCCAACGCCGCCAACGATCATCGTGCTATCACTATCGAGGTGGCGAGCGACACCACTCACCCCTATGCCGTTACTGACAAAGCGTATGCCGCTCTGCTTGATCTGGTTACGGACATTTGTAAGCGCAATGGTATCAAACAGCTTCTCTGGAAAGGAGACAAGTCTCTGATCGGTCAGGTGGACAAGCAGAACATGACCGTCCATCGCTGGTTTGCGAACAAGGCTTGCCCCGGTGATTACCTGTACAACAAGCACTCTGAGATCGCCGCAGAGGTCAACAGACGGCTCGGGAACGCCGGGGGTACATCTACCCCTACCAATCCTTCCACGCCCTCTACACCGTCCTCTGGTGGGCTGTCTGCGGGTACTAAGCTGACCCTCAAGAATACCCCTCTGTATGTGTCTTCCACCACCAAGAACAAGTCTTCGAGCAAGAACGGGACTTTCTATGTGTGGAGCAATGCGGTTGTGAACGGCAGAATCAGAATCACCAACAAGACCAGCAATGTCGGTGTTTCTGGACAGGTTACAGGTTGGATTGATGTGGAGGACGCACAGAGTTCCGCTGGTTCTTCTGGCGGCACTTCTACCTTCACCCCCTATCTGGTTAAGGTGACAACCTCTGTGCTGAATATCCGCAAGGGTGCTGGTACGAATTACGGGACGAACGGTGCTATCCGAGATAAGGGTACTTACACCATCGTTGCCGAAGCAGACGGTCAGGGAGCTTCCAAGTGGGGCAAGCTGAAATCCGGGGCTGGCTGGATTTCTCTGGACTACACCAAGAAGGTGTAATCCATGAGCGGCAAGAGGACAAGTCGGAAGACACCGATGGAGTTTTCAAAGAAGATACTGGTTGTTGCGGCTTTCGTGAATGTGGCGGTAATCGTATTCACCTTCATTATGATATGGAGAACTTGCGATCTGTCTCCGCTGGCGTATCTTATTCCTGCGGTTGCCGCAGAGACCGCCACAGGCACAGGTTTCTATTATGCCAAAGCGAAAGTCGAAAACCGTATAAAGCTGATGAAGCTCTATAAGGTTGAACCGACAGAGCAATCATTCAACGAACAAGGAGGATATTACAATGGTTGATTTGACGCAGATCGTGGTCGCTATTCTGACCCTCGTTTTCTCTCTGGTTTCCGCATTTCTGATTCCGTACATCAAGACGAAGGTGACTGCGGAACAGCTCGAGACCATCAAGTTTTGGGTGAACATCGCCGTGGAAGCGGCAGAAATGATCTATGTCGGCACAGGCCGTGGTGAGGAAAAGAAAGCCTATGTGGTTGAATTTCTGAACAGCAAGGGTTTCCATCTCGACACCGCCGAGATCGACAATATTATCGAAGCCGCTGTCCTTGAGCTGAAACTCGCCACAGAAAAGAAGGAAGCCTGACCGAAATCAGACTTCCTCTACTATCAAAACAAATCCGAAGCAATGCTTTACGAAAAATAAGGTGTTCGGATTTGCACAATTTGGTGGAGCGAAACACGCTATATCCGAACACGAGAGCGTAGCGGTGTTTTGCCC